>Ga0302319_10003384_pt1 | contig 33473 bp, 43 predicted proteins | sample Bog_T0_2_FD_203319 | JGI IMG/M metagenome (GOLD analysis project Ga0302319, IMG submission 203319) | Peat permafrost microbial communities from Stordalen Mire near Abisko, Sweden - Bog_T0_2 | ecosystem: Environmental > Terrestrial > Soil > Wetlands > Peat | place: Sweden: Abisko, Stordalen Mire... | reverse complement strand
GAATGGGCGTCATCGGCATGAAGGGCAGGAAAGCGCTCGCCCCAAGCACGCTGAACATATTGCCGAAGTTGGAACTGGCGCCCATGCGAATGTATTTGAGGATATTGACGAAGACTTTTTCGGCCTTCCAGCCTTCGTCCAGGATCATGAGATCTTTCTCCAGGAGAATGATTCCCGCGGTGGCCTTCGCGATATCGACGCCGGAATCGACTGAAATGCCCACATCCGCGACGTGCAAAGCAGGCGCGTCGTTGATGCCGTCGCCGATATAGCCGACGACATGCCCTTTGTTTCTTAAAGCTCCGATAATCCGCTGCTTGTGCGCGGGAAGGAGTCGAGCAAACACGTTGATGCGTTCGGCGGCGGAAGCCAGGTCTTCGTCGTTCATTGTTTCCACCTTGGCGCCGAGGAGTATTTCTTCCGCGATCAGGCCGCCCTGCCGGCAGACCGTCCGGGTCACGAGATCGTTGTCGCCAGTCAATACTTTGACGGTGATTCCGTGTTTCTGAAGTGCGTCGATCGCTCGCGCGGCCGAATCCTTGGGCGGATCGAGGAAGGCGATATAACCCTTGAGGACCAGGTCAGACTCATCCGCCTTGGAAATCTGAGAGCGCGTGGCGAGATGCTTATGGGCGACGGCGAGGACGCGGTAACCGTCGGCGCTGAGCGCCTCGTAATGTTTGATCAACTGGGCGGCGCGAGTTGGTTCCAGCGGGGAGACCTCGCCATCCAATTCGTAGAATTTGCAGCACCGGAATACCGCCTCCGGCGCGCCTTTGGTCAGGAGGACATGATCCTTGGCCGGCTTCTGCACTAGCACCGACATCATGCGTCGCACGAAATCGAAAGGGATCTCATCCACCTTGACACAGCCGGCGGCAAGCTTTTCCTGGGTGTCGCGGTAGTTGAGGACGGCGCGATCGAGGACGTTTTTCAGCCCGGTCTGGAAATGCGCGATGAGAAAAGCGTCGAGCAAGACTGCGGCGTTCTCCTTCCGCATCACATCACAATGCTTTTCGAGGATCACCTTATCCATCGTTAACGTGCCGGTCTTGTCGGTGCAAAGGACGTCCATGGCCCCGAGGTTTTGGATGGAGTCGAGTTTCTTGACGATGACCTTCTTGCGCGACATCGCCAGGGCGCCTTTCGACAAGCAGTCGGACACAATCCTCGGCAACATCTCCGGCGTCGGGCCAACCGCGACCGCGATCGAAAAGAGAAAGGCTTCCTGCCAATTGTGCTTTGTGACTCCATTGATCACGAATACCATGGGCACCATCACGCTCATAAAGGTAATCATCAGCCAGGAGAACCCACGCACGCCTTTGTCAAAACTGGTCTGCACCGGTTCGCCGGCCATGCTTCCTGCCATGCTGCCAAAGTAGGTTTGGGCGCCCGTTGTCAATATGACGGCAGTGGCCACACCGCTTTCCACGCCGGTACCCATGAAACAGATATTCGGAAGATCCAGGGGAGCTATACCTGCCTGTATTTCACGCGCGGCAACCACATCGAACTGCTGGTGGACGGGGACGCGACTTTCGACGCCTTCTTCGCGGCTATCGATTCGGCGAGTGAATACTTGCTTGTGCAGTTTTACATCGTGCGGGACGACGTGGTGGGCAAAAGACTTCAGGATAGGCTGATGCAGCGGGCTGGGGCGGGTGTGAAGGTCTGTTTTCTCTACGATAAGGTGGGCTGCCACAGCCTGCCGCAGCGGTGGATGCGGGTCTTGCGTGAAAGCGGAGTGCGCGTCGAGGGGTTCAAGACGACGCGGGGACGGGGCAATCGCCTTCAGCTCAACTTTCGTAATCATCGCAAACTCGTGATCGTCGAGGGGCGCGAGGCTCTCACCGGGGGGATCAATGTGGGTGATGAATATCTGGGCCGCTGCAGTCGCTTTGGCCCATGGCGCGACACGGATGTGCGCATGCGCGGGCCGGCGGTGCAGGCAGCGCAACTGGCGTTCATCGAGGACTGAGTACTGGGCCACGGACGAAGTGCCGCCCCTGTCATGGACGCCGCAAGCCGCGGACGCTGATCAGAGCGTCCTGGTGCTGGCAACCGGCCCTGCGGATGAAGCGGAGCGTTGTTCGCTGGCGTTCGTGCGCGCGGTGAATTCCGCCCGGAGCCGACTCTGGATCAGCAGCCCGTATTTTGTTCCAGACTCGACTGTGTTGACCGCGTTGCAACTCGCGGCGTTGCGAGGCGTGGAAGTGCGCGTGTTGCTGCCCAGGCGGACCGATCATCTTCTGCCGATGCTGTCGAGTTTCACCTATTATGAGAGCCTCGCGTGGGCGGGATCGAGCTGTGGCGCTATCAACCGGGGTTTTTGCACCAATAAGCGCTGCTTGTAGACGATGAACTCGCGGCCATTGGATCCGTCAATGTGGACTACCGTTCCTTTCACCTCAACTTCGAGTTGTTGGTGATGGTGACGGACGAAGGGTTCGCCGGCCAGGTAGAGGCAATGATGAAGAACGATTTTGCGTGGAGCAGTCGCGTGGATCTTGCCGAATATCGCGATCGCCCGTGGTGGTTCAGAGCAGTTGTGCGTCTGGCGAGGCTGCTTTCGCCGGTGCAATGAACGTACGAATCCTCGAGATTCCGCGCCGTGAAATTTCGACGCTCGAGTGACTACGAGATTCTCAGACGAGCAAAGACAGGGATTTTCACCGCGCCCAGAATCAATCCAAAAAGCAGGGAGGCTCCGCATTCGGCGAAGACCAATGGGACAGGGAGGGGCGTCATGGCAATGCCGCAAATTGCGAGTGTCGAAAGAGTCGCAACGTCTGCAATCGAGGCTAGGACCATCCATATGGTGGGACGCAGTCCCCATACGTGGTGGCGTCCTCTTATGGCGTAGAGAGTTGCCTGGCCTTGGCCTGGCCTCCATACACGACGGAGACAACGGAAAGTGTTTGTAACGGTAACACTCCGAGCCCCAGCTTGAATTTACCCTCTGCAATGACCGCGGTACAAAAGGCGAGAAAGCAGCATCCGAGAATCCCACCGGCAACGGTGACATTGCCGATTTGCCAGGAATTTGGCATCTCCGATGGGCATACTCTGTCTGTTGTCAATGTCATGATCAAAAAGGCGCCGGTGATGAGCACTATGACCATCAGCAGGGGTGTTAGGACGGCGTGGCCGGAGATGACGAGCCCAACGGCCAAAAGGAGTACCACAGCTATCCCATAGGCATGGGAATAGGGATGTGTAGCCGCTGATTTACAGGGCTGGCACAGGCGAGATCGGAAAAGCGAGATTTACTCACCAGTCAGTGGCATAGACGACACACGAAGCCTGAAAACAGGACTGCATGATAGCCAACACGACTCCTGATGTCGTCTATGCTGTTGACCTGTCAGTAGACTTTTGCGGAGGACATCAATTGGCGCGGTGGATGTGGCTGTCCCACAGAAATTGTCAGAATCCTGCGAAACACGGCTGCTGCGGGGTGGCTATGAAGCGGAAAGCACCCGATGCTGTCCCATAGCATTGCAGGAGACTGGTGAGGTCCCAGCGACGCCAGAGGGCGCTGCGCAGAAGTGTGAAGATGCGGGTGAAGCTGTGCTGCCATCCATGCACAAAAGCCAGAAAGCGCAGAAGCACATAGACGAGCAACGCCGTCCAAACCTGCCAGCGCACGGCATTGGCGCTGTGCCCCAGAAAATCAGCCAATTGAAGGGTCTGCTTGATCTGTTTGAAGAAGGCTTCGATGGACCAGCGGTTCCGATAGAGGTCGGCGATGCTTGCCGGGCTCCACTCCAGGTTGTTGGTGAGGAAAACCATCTCCTGTTACTTTCGGTCGATTTCCACCAACACCACCACGCGGCGCAACAGACCGGGGTAATCCTTCACGACCGCCGGGTTCGAGAGCACTATGAGTTCATCGTGCAAAATCTTTGTTCCGGTCACGGGCAGTTCTCCGACGACCTTATAGGCAAGATTATCCTTTGCCCGTGTCACCCAGCACACTCCCCGCTGGTCAAGATCGAAGAGGTGGAGGAAATCCAGATACGCCTTGTCGAAGATGACGATCTCTCCGGAGCGGATGCCCGCGCAGAGTTCCCGTGAACGCAGGGCATCATTTTCCCGGGCCGTGTCAATGATGGCGAAGCGCGGCAGGAACCTGTGGAGGTCCAGCCTCAGATGGCATTTGGCTGCTGCCTTCCGCCTGCGATGCTGTGCCCAATCCATGCAGGAGGCGACCAGTTGGATGGTGGTAGAATCCACCACGTGGATGACGCGCTTGAAACGCCGGGCGGCTCCCTTGCCCCGGTTGCCGCGTGCAAAGCCCGGCTTCAGAGCTTGCAAATGAGCGAGGACGGCCCAGAAAGTTTTCTCTGCCAGGGCCGCATCGCGCTCCTTGTTGGCGTGCGAGAGATTATTGCGACTGGGCGGGGTGGCCCCGCGCAAGCTTACCAGCATCCCGCTGTGCAGGCGCAACGCATCGCATACATCTTGAGGCCGATGGCGTGAGTATGCTGCGCGTAGACCAGACTCACCAGATGGCTCCACGGCGAGAAGCTTCGTGCCTTGGCGTCCACGCCGGTCTCGCGCGCCAGCTTCGGAACCAAATGCGGCGGAATCAAATTGCAAAGCTGCCGCAGAACGGAAAACGGGCTGCGGCTCGGGTTGTTGTGATTTTGCTTTTTCATCTCTACCGAGTGGCAGAGCGAAAGCCCCGGCCCGAGCCATTTCCTTTTTCGCGATGAGACGGTCGCGATTTTGATTTACATCATCACGACGCCCTCGAACAAATCGCAGCCAGGCGCGCGTTTTGCATTCACCGCAATTTGACTCCCTATGCATCGGCTCCTGCGGTAGATTCATCCTGTCTCTCCGTGAATCTGAAATCTGCGCCGATGAAATACGCACTCACGCTCCTCACTGCAATGATGCTAGCTCTGTTGGACGCGTTGCACGCGACTGAAAATCCGCGCCCAATCGTCGGAGCCATCCGTTGGGATGGATGGTATGCAGATCCAACGGTAGGGAAGGCTGTGGAGGCTTCGCTCGGACAGCCGAAATATCATTTCCGCCTGCCGTGGTTCGCGCAGGTGCTGGGCGAGGACAAGGTGAGCATCAATGGTGACTCGCAGGCCATCGTGGAGCAGGAAATCGTCTATGCGGCGCAGGCGGGGCTGAACTACTGGGCGTTCCTTGATTACTGGCAGCCTCCTGGCATGAGCGCCGCCTTGAACCGCCACCTCGCCGCAAAGGACAAGAAAGGCGTCCGCTATTGCCTCATCGAGGAAGGCGCGCGACTGGACGGCGTGGGCACGCGGGGCTTGGGAAGGCTCGTGGAGCACTTCCAGCATTCGGATTACCAGACGGTGCTCGATGGCCGGCCGCTCCTGTTTGTGTTCGTGAAGACCAAGAAGCTCGGCAAGACCGAGTGGGATGAGTTGAAACGCCAGACCATCGCCGCGGGCGTGAAGACTCCGTATCTGGTGCTGATGGGCTGGAATCCCGAGCAGGACGCAAAGGATATGACGGCCCTCGGTTTCGACGCCGTCTCCGCCTACGCCCGCGGCGGCAGCTACAGCATGACACAGCAAAGTTATGCCGAGCAGTGCGCGATGATTCGGAGCGATCGTTGGGAGAAATGCCGCGCTCTGCGCATCCAGAACATCACCTTCGCCAGCGCCGGTTGGGACACCCGCCCGCGCAATGAACGCCCGCCGCCGTGGTGTACGTGGGTCACCGCGACTCCGGATCAAACACCGCCGGCGCAGCAAAAGCCTCTGATCGACTCCGTGACGGCCACCCCCGACGAACTTGCCGCACACCTCCGCGAAGCCATCGAATGGACCAAGGCAAACCGCGACCTCAACCCCGCCAACGCCGTCATCATTTATGGCTGGAACGAGAATGACGAAGGAGGCCGGCTTCAGCCAACGCTCGGCGCGGATGGCCGGCCGAACGAGGAGGGGGTCAAAACATTGGAGAAGTTTTTGCGTTCGCCGTCGCTGAAGTAATAATCGGTTGGGCGCAGCCCGTCACTCCACAAACAGTGCTTGCACCACCCTGCACTCCTCCGTCGCCGAGTGCAACTGCACCGGGTAAATCGAATCCGCCTGATTCATCACCATAATCCATTTTACTCAACTGCTATGGGATGCCTGTGAACTTGTTTGGGAATGTCGCCTTCGCGCCCAGTTCGCGTTCGATGACCAGAAGCCGGTTGTATTTTGCAATGCGCTCACTGCGGCAGAGAGATCCGGTCTTGATTTGGCCCGCATCGGAGCCCACGGCGAGGTCGGCAATAAAGGTGTCCTCGGTTTCGCCGGATCGATGGGAGATTACCGCTCCGTACCCTGCCTTTTGCGCCGTCGCCAAGGTTTCCAGTGTCTCGGTCACCGTGCCAATCTGATTAAGTTTAATAAGAATCGCATTTGCAATGCCGTCGCGAATACCCTCGGCGAAAATCTTTGGATTTGTCACAAAGTTATCATCGCCCACCAGTTGCAGTGTTCCCCCAAGTGCTCTTGTAAGCGCCTTCCAACCCTCGCTGTCTTCCTCCGCCATACCGTCTTCCAGCGAGGCGAGCGGGTACTTCTTCGCCCACTCTGTATAAAGCTTGATCATTTCAGCAGCCGATTTGCGCGAATGGTCCGATTTTGTGAACACGTAGCCGCCTTTCTGGAAAAACTCGCTGGAGGCTGGATCGAGGGCGATTGCAATATCCTTTCGGGGCTTGTAACCCGCTGTCTTTATGGCTTCGACAATGAGCTCTACCGCTTCTTCGTTGGACTCGAGATTGGGAGCAAATCCGCCTTCATCGCCGACGGCGGTAACGAGGCCGCGCTCTTGAAGCAGCTTCTTCAATGTGTGAAACGTCTCCGCGCCATAGCGCAGCGCCTCGGCAAACAGTGGGGCGCCAATTGGAAAGATCATGAACTCCTGAAAGTCCACATTGTTCGTCGAGTGCATGCCTCCGTTGAGGACGTTCATCATCGGTGTCGGAATCACGAACGGCGCGTCGGCCTTTCCTCCATGGAGCTTGCGGATATGTACATAGAGCGGAACGCCGGATTCAGAAGCTGCCGCGCGGCAGAGAGCCATCGAAACGCCAAGGATCGCATTCGCCCCGAGCTTGGATTTGTTCTCAGTGCCGTCGAGCTTGCACATCACTTCGTCAAGCTCCTGCTGGTCGTGGGGAGATTTGCCCTTCATAGCTGGCGCAATGATTGCGTTTACGTTTGCTACCGCCTTGAGCACACCCAGGCCTCCGTAGCGCTTCGCGTCCCGATCACGAAGTTCCACCGCCTCGCGGGCGCCCGTGGAGGCGCCCGAGGGGACACTTGCGGCGGCGGTAATACCGTCGCTAAGCTCGATTTGGACCATCACGGTTGGGTTGCCGCGGGAATCGAGGATCTCCTGTGCGTGAACGGCGGTAATTCTTGTATTCATAGTTTCTGATGAGTCGATCCTTCTTTGAGCCCCGGAGTTGGGAGGGTCCCACTAACGAGGGTCGCAATTAGTGAGTTAGAGTTGCTTTACTCCCGGGTTCCGTTGAGATTTTAGTCTTGATAATCAAACAGGCGCGGGCGCGAGCGGGCTGGTGGGTCGAATCTCACGCGGTTCGGCATTTGGCGCGCTCTTCGGCCCCGCTTCCCTCACCTCGTTCGGCGCGTCGTCGGCATTTTCCTTGAAATTTTGCTCAAACATTCCTGCTAACTCTCTCGCCTTTTTATCATAGGCCACTGGATCTTCCCATGTATTGCGGGGCGCGAGGATCTCCGAAGGCACCCCCGGACAGGAGAGCGGAACGTTAATGCCAAAGATAGGGTCCGTAATCATGGGCGCTTCCTTTATCGCTCCGGACAAGACGGCTTTAACCATGGCGCGGGTGAAAGAGAGCTTAATGCGCTGGCCCTGTCCATAAGGACCGCCGCTCCAACCCGTGTTGACCAGCCAGACCGCCACCTTGTGCTTGGCGATCCTTTCGCCGAGCAGCTTTGCATAGGTCAGAGGCGGCAGCGCCATGAACGGCGCGCCGAAGCATGCGCTGAATGTCGCCTCTGGTTTGGTCACGCCCGCTTCCGTTCCGGCCACTTTGGCAGTATATCCGGAAATAAAGTAATACATCGCCTGTTCCCGCGTGAGTTGCGCGAGCGGAGGCAGCACGCCAAACGCGTCGCAAGTCAGCATGATGATATTCTTGGGATGGCCGCCTTTGCCCGAGAGCGCCATGTTTGGGATTTGCGTGATCGGGTAGGCGCCGCGCGTGTTTTCCGTGAGGGACGCATCGTCCAGGTTCACGTGCCGCGTGCGGGTGTCGATAGCGACGTTTTCCAGCACCGTGCCGAATTGCCGGGTAGTTGCATAAATTTCCGGTTCACCCTCTGGCGACAGGCGGATGAGTTTCGCGTAGCAGCCGCCTTCAAAATTGAAGACGCCGTCATCGCTCCAGCCATGTTCGTCATCGCCAATCAAGGTCCGATCAGGATCGGCCGAAAGTGTGGTTTTGCCGGTGCCAGAAAGACCGAAGAATACCACAACATCATTCACATCCCTGCCGTAGTTGGCCGATGAGTGCATGGCCATCACGTTGCGCTGAGGCAGCAGATAGTTCATCACAGTGAAGATCGATTTCTTGATCTCCCCGGCGTAGGCGGTGCCGCCAATGAGGATGAGTTTCTGCCCGAGATGCAGTAGGATAAAGGCCTCGGAGCGCGTCCCGTCGACCTCCGGTTCCGCATGAAAGTTCGGCGCGTGCATTACCGTGAACTCTGGTACGTGGGCGGCCAGTTTCGCGGCATCGGGTTCGCGGATGAACATATTGCGAGCAAACAGGGCGGGCCACGCATGTTCGGAAATGATGCGGATCGGCACCCGGTAGCGATCGTCGGCGCCTGCGTAACAATTCTGGATGAAGAGATCCTTTCCCTGGAGGTAGGCGCAGAGGCGCTCTTTGACGCCAGCGAACTTTTCCGGTTCAATCTCCCGATTTACCTTGCCCCAGCCAATTTTGCTTTCGCTCGAGGGCTCGCGAACGAAGAACTTATCGTGTGGCAAACGCCCGGTGTATTGCCCGGTGCGCACGACGAGCGGCCCGAGATGACTAAGCACGCCCTCGTGGCGGCGGATGGCCTCCTCGTAAAGCGCGGGCGCCGGCAAATCCCAATAGACGTTGCCAATGTTTTCGAGGCCGAGATGCGTGAGGCTCTCGATTTTGTGTAGCGGTGCTGTGTTCATGTGTTCGTGTTTTGATGTAGTTTTAAGCGATTTTGCGGGAGGCAACCTGGAAACCCCGTGCCGACTTCCGTAAATGCCGCCACCTGCTGTGTCTGCCACGCGGTGTCCCGCCCCAGTTCCCGCGCCAGAAACTCTGCCACGCGCGGGCCATGCGGAGGGCCGCTTTGGCGGTCAGAAATAAAGCGCGCGTGCGGCGCGCAAGGTCGTCTTCGACGCTGCGGTCCATTTCTTCTCGCGCGGCCCAGACCACTTCCGCGGCCACATAAGGGGGAGCGGCATCCAATTGCTCGCCAAGCTTGGGGTGTTCGGCAATTAGCGCGCGGATTGCGACGGCGTTGGTCCCATAAAAGGAAAGCGCGCCGAAAACAGAGGCATTGATGTGATAGCCGTGAACGTGAAGGGTCTTTGTGATACAGGCTACTTCCGACAAGTCGCCCAGTGTGGGGGCTTGGTCCACACAATCCTGGGCCATGTTTCGATAGGGGGTCCGGTACACGCTCACCATCACCGCCAATCCCCACCCCGTTGTGATGACAATTCATCCGCTGGAATTCCCCTTCGATTTCGCAAACACCACATTGGTGGAGACTCCGTCACCCAGGAGAATCAGCAGGGCCGCACCGAAGAATTCCGCTATATAGGGGAGCATAGTTTCGTAGGAAGCATCAGGCTGCTCCGGCAGACTCGCTTCGAAGCTAGTCAGGACGCGGCGCATACCTTTTGCATAACTTGCCTAGCTTAGCGTTCGGAGTCTTTCCGACCAATACCTCTTTTGTGCACGCGTCATAGCCTCAGGCTATGCGGACTCCTCGCCGGAGAACTCTTTCTGAGAAACTGCGGAAGCTAAATATGACCGTCCGATCGCTACGGCTATACCACGCCTGATGCTCAAGTAACTGGCGCCTCGTCGGATGGCTTACCCCATTCAAGTGATGGTCCCTGTTGGAATTGGGTGTTTCTCTATAGGGAAATCCGTCGGACGCCCGGTGGGATTTGGCGGCCAGAACCAATCCGCGAAGGGAAAAGTTCCCATCAGATTCCGGGCGGCGCCGTGGGGATTAGCATAGCTCATAGCTATGGGCTCGTGATTCGGGAAGTATTGGTCACTTCGCGAGATCTCTTGCATGATTCATTTCTAAAATCCGCTTTTTGCCCCAAACGAACGCCTGCGACTGCAAAAAGCATTCAATTTATGACGAGTAAAAGAATCGTGAAGCCGGGGGCATCGTGGATGGATGCTCTCGGTCGCGCCCAGAAGGCCCTCCCCGCCGCATGGGATGGTCCGAACAAGTCGCTGCTCAATCTCATTGGCGGCATGTGGTGCGAACCCGGCCGTCCTCGGCTGCTCCTCTCACCAATCGACGGCGCACCGCTGGGCCCCTACCCAATGATCGAGCTTGAACCAGCGAGGCAAGCGGTGGCGTTTGCCGCGGGAGAAGCTGGGGAATGGGGTCGCACAGCCATCGCCGAGCGAAAACGCAGAGTCGCTGCGTGCGTTGAGCAACTTCGCCGGCATCGGGAACTTCTTGCGCTCCTCCTGGTCTGGGAGATCGGCAAGCCCTTTCGGCAGGCGCTCATCAGCGTGGACCGTTGCATCGCCGGCGCTGATTGGTACGTGGAAAACATTGTCGATATGCTCGGCGACCGGAAGCCGCTCGGTTTGGTGTCAAATATCGCCTCCTGGAACTATCCACTTTCCGTCCTCGTTCATTCGCTGCTCGTGCAGATGCTTTGTGGAAACGCAGTCATCGCGAAAACCCCCACGGATGGTGGTATCTTTTCCCTCACCCTCTCTCTTGGTCTCGCGCGCCAGTGCGGTCTGCCAGTGTCTCTGGTGAGCGGAAGCGGCGGCCGGCTCTCCGAAGCCTTGGTCCACAATGATGCGATTGCCTGCCTCGCATTCGTTGGCGGAAGGAGCAACGGGGGGAGAATCGCGGCCAGCCTCTTCGATCAAAAGAAGCGCTACATGCTGGAGATGGAGGGCGTAAACACTTATGGTATCTGGGGTTATGGCGATTTTTTGGGGCTTGCAGAGCAGTTGAAGAAGGGCTTTGCCTACGCCAAGCAGCGCTGCACGGCCTACCCGCGATATGTGATCCAGCGCCATCTTCTCCCGAAGTTCCTCGCCGCCTACCTGCCGATGCTGCGATCCCTCAGCTTCGGGCATCCCCTTCTCGTCGAGCACGCGGATCATCCGCTGCCGGACCTTGATTTTGGGCCGCTGATCAATCGCGCAAAAGTGGACGAACTTCATGTCCGGCTGAGCTCAGCAAGGGGACTTGGAGCAAAGATCATTCACGAGGGAGAAATGCGGGAGGAGATGTTCCTTCCTGATCAGGAGATATCCGCGTACCTGCCGCCGATTGTGGTCATTGATCTGCCCAGGGGGTGTGATCTCTATCACCGTGAACCTTTCGGGCCCGTCGATAGCATTGTCGTGGTGGATACCGTGGAGGAGATGATCACTGAAATGAACATTTCTGGCGGCGCGCTCGTCGCCTCGCTTGCCACTGACGATCCGGCCATCGCCGGCGCCATGCGGGAACAGGTTCGTGCTTTTAAATTCGGAGTCAATCAGATGCGAAGCCGCGGCGATCGCGAGGCGCCCTTCGGCGGCATGGGAGGCAGTTGGAAGGGATGTTTTGTAGGTGGCAAATATCTCGTCCACGCGGTCACGACGGGCCCTGCTGGCGAACGCCTGCACGGCAATTTCCCCGATAGCACCCTCCTGCCCGAACCACGCTAGATGAAACCTCCGGCCAAAATAACTGACGCTCCGCAATCCACTACCCGCCAATTGGTCCTCTTACGCCACGGAGAGAGCGTCTGGAACAAGGAGAACCGCTTCAGCGGCTGGACGGATGTTGATTTGAGCGAACATGGCGTGGAACAGGCATGGGAGGCCGGGCGTACCCTTAAGGAGCACGGTTTTGAATTCGATCTCGCCTTCACCTCGGTCCTCAAGCGGGCCATCCGGACTCTCTGGATCGTGCTCGATGGTATGGATCTCATGTGGATCCCCGTCCATCGGGATTGGCGATTGAACGAGCGGCATTATGGCGCACTGCAAGGATTGAACAAGGCCGGGACTGCCAGGCAGTACGGCGATGCGCAGGTCAAGTTATGGCGGCGCAGTTACGATATCAGGCCGCCTGCGCTGGAGGTGCGGGATCCGCGGCTCCCACGCCATGATCCCCGCTACAGGCATGTGCCGGCAGAGCAACTCCCAGCCACGGAGAGCCTGAAGGATACCGGAGCACGATTCCTCCCTTATTGGCTCGGTCAGATTGGGCCCGCGGTGCAATCCGGCCAGTCCGTCCTGATCGCAGGTCATGGGAACAGCCTCCGTGCGCTGGTGAAGAAACTCGATGGCGTTTCTGACGCCGATATCGTCGATCTGAATATCCCTACAGGAATTCCCCTTGTGTACGAAGTGGATGAGCAACTCCATCCCGTCCGCCATTATTACTTGGGAGATCCCAAACGCGTCCAAAATGAGATGCAAGCCGTCGCCAGTCAGGCATCCCAGCATCAAGAGTCGCCACATTAATTCTCGAACAACGACGAAGGCGATTCCATCCTTCCCTGCCTATTCGACTTGAGCACATCGCGCCCCTTACGGGCAGAATGTCAAAAAAAACCACGATGGAACTCGGTGGCAGCGACGCTTTCATCGTTCTCGACGACGCCGATCTCGATAAAGCGGTTGCGTGGGCAGTCTGGGCGAAGATGAACAACACGGGGCAATGCTGCGTCGTGGGGAAGCGCTTCATCGTCGCCGAAGCGTTGGCTGATCGCTTTCTGGAGAAGTTTCAGAACGCACTGGCGGCGCTCAAGCCCGGCGACCCGATGGACAAGGCGACGACGCTTGGGCCGCTCTCCACGGAATCGGCCTTGGTCCAACTCCTCGGCCAGGCGCCGTCGCGCACGGGGCCACGGTGGTGATGGGTGGTAAGCGCATCGACCGGCCCGGTTTTTTCATGGCGCCGACGATCCTGACCAATTTCCAGCCCGCCAATCCCGCGTTCCGCGACGAATTTTTCGGACCAGTGGCACTATTCTTCCGAGTGAAGAACGAGGACGTCGCGGCCAAGAAAGAGGCCCGCAAGGACTCACCCAGATAGAAAGGAAATGAAAACAACCACTGAAATTCAATGCAGGAACGCAGCGGGAATCGAATCCCGCCCGGAAAAGGCTGGCAACCAGCCGGAAGCCACCATTGCGTCGTCGTCAGAGATGGTGGCACGAAACGTATGGGGCGAGTCCAGCAGCCGTGTGATTATGTCCCGAAATCGTTTCTTAACGTTGGAGCCTTCGCCGTCGTCCAAACGGGGGAGCACCGAAACGCCGCAAGCGCCTGGCGTGGAGGTCCTACCGGATCTGAGATCAGGGCAAATGGACGCAAGGGTTCCCTGGGAACTTGTGAGATCCGTCTCTCTCCCTTTGAGAAGAGCCAGAAAGCGGGCGAAACTGGCCAAAGAACGCCCTGGCGCATTGGAAGCGACTCGTGTCCGGTGCGAGCGAAAAAGCGAGGCAGAGGAGGGTATCGTCACGCGAAAGCAATGAGCCTGGCGGGATGGAGAGGGGAAGCTTTTGCTCGAAGCGGTGATTCGTCCTCAGCCAGCGACTACCAACAGGGAAGAATGTGCGGAGATTGGGCTTGGACATTTCGGAGATACGTAGAGTTCGGCGATTGCCGCGCTGCCTGCGAGGAGTGCGGTGTGGGTCACGGCGGACTTGGTGTCCCGTGTTTCATGGGTTCCGCAATACCAAACGCCATCCCTCTCGCTGGCAACAAAGTCGCCAGCCTGAAAGGAGCGTGCGCCTGTCTGCCGCCCGATCGTGAACTTAAAATTTGGGATGACTCGTTCTGCGATGTGGATCGCGACTGTAAAACCGTCGTCCTCGTCGGCCCCTGGAACCACTGGCCCGTGATCGGCGGTGCGTGCCTGCACCCATGAATGCATGCGGTTGACGCGTCCATCCATTCCGCGCGCACCCGGCTGACCCGGTGAACGATTTGGGTGCCGTCGAAGTCGAGCCACTGGCCATCCATCAACCCGATCAACTGGCCGTGCCGTCCGACTTGGCCAGGCGCGTGGGAGATGGGGAGAAGGAAAAAGCGATCCCGCTTGAGGGAGTCGGCCACGCGAGGGACGGCTCCGAGGTTGCTGTGCAAGGGGATTGCAGCGGTCAGCCCGGCAATCACCGTCTCTGCCTTGGTGACCAACGTCCGGTTTCAGAGGCGCAGGCCATTGCCGGGCGGCTTCGGGGATGGAGAAGTCCGGCGCCTGCTCGCTCTCCTGAAGGAGGTGAGATGATGTTTGGGCTCGGGAGCGCCACAAAGATCTATCTGGCTGCGGGAGCGACGGACATGCGCAAAGGCTTCGACGGGCTATATGGCCTGGTCCGGCAGCGGCTGCAGGCCGACCCGCTTTCCGGCCATCTCTTCCTGTTCTGCAATCGTCCGCGGACCCGGCTCAAGGTCTTCTTCTGGGATGGGAGCGGATTGTGGGTCTGCGCCAAGCGCCTCGTAAAGGGATGCTTTAGCTGGCCGCAGGATCCGAGCGCCGAAGCCAAAGCCTCGATCAACGCGGAGGAGTTTGCGATGCTCCTGGGCGGGATCGATCTCTCCCAGACGCGGCGCAAGACATGGTGGCGCGCAGAGCCCGTGGGAGGTGAACAAAAGTAAGGTATTATGTAAAAAAGGCTGGTCATTTTGTTAGTCGTTAAGATAGGAGTAACTTTGTCTTGAAGACAGAGTTACTCCAAAAGCTTCCTGGCGGCCTGCGCACTCCCATCGAGGAGGAGCTACAGCGCCTGGAAGCGGAGGTTCACCGCCTGACTCTGGCGAACAAATGCCTGCATGAGCGGATGCGGCTGGTCTTGATCGAGAAGTACGGAGCGAAGAGCGAGCAACTCACCGATGCGCAACTCCATCTCTTAGAAGATGAGCTGGGAGTCTCCCGCTGCGAAGTCGAGCTTGAGGCCCAGCTTCCGGAGCAAGAGAAGGCCGAAGCCGCCAAGGTGCAGAAACAGCGGCATCCGGGCCGCAACGGATTGCCCGCCCATCTGCCACGGGTGGAAAAGATCGTTCCCTGCACGCCGGAGCAGTGTCAGTGCGGGCAGTGCCAGAAGACGATGCCCGTCATTGGTTACGACATCAGTGAGGAACTCGATGTGATCCCGGCGAAGTATGTCGACAATGTGATCAAGAAAGAGAAGCGCGCCTGCCGGGATTGCCCGGAGATGGGAGTGCGCACCGCCCCCTCCGAGCCGAAGCCGGTGGATAAGTGCAAGGCATCGACTCGAGTGGTTGTGGACGTAATCATTAACAAGTACTGCAATCACCTGCCGATCTATCGGCAGTGCGTCATTTTCCTGCGTGAAGCCGGTCTCGCACTCAGCCGCATGACCTTGTGTGGCTGGGTCATGCAGTGCGGCATCTGGCTGGAGGCCATTTGCGGGGCGATGCGCGAAGATCTGCTCTGCGGCAGCTATATCCAGGTCGACGAGACGACGATCGGCGTGCAAAGCGAGCAGACCAAGGGCCGCAATCATCTTGGTTACATGTGGGAATATAGCCGGCCCGGAGGTCCGGTCGTTTTCGACTTCCGAATGGGCCGCGGCCGGGAGGGACCGCTGAAATTCCTGGGTAAGTTCAGCGGCTTTCTCCAAAGCGACGGCTACTCGGCCTACGACTGTATCGGCGGAGCGGGCATCCAATATGCCGGCTGCATGGCGCATGTTCGCCGCGGCTTCGTCGACGCCTTGAAGCTGGAGCCGAGCAACGCCGAGGCCGCATCCATCGTGGCTAAGATCGCTGAACTCTATGCGGTGGAAAAAGAAGCCCGCGAAGGCAAGCTCACGCACAGCGAACGTGAAGAGTTGCGCAAACTGCGCAGCATCCCCGTGCTGACGAGCCTGCAGCAAAAGATCACCGCGCTCAACGCGAAGCATCCCCCGCAGACGGCCTTCGGCAAAGCGTGCCGGTATGCTCTCAGCCAATGGGCGCGTCTGATCGTCTTTGCCACGCACGGTGAAGTGGAAATTGACAACAACTGGTGCGAGAACGCAATGCGTCCGATCGCTCTGGGACGCAAGAATTGGCTGCACCTCGGCAGCGAAGAAGCAGGACCAAGGGTCGCGGCCATCATCTCGGTCATCGAGACCTGCCGGCGCTTGGACATCAACGTGCGCGAATATCTCATGGATGTGCTGCCGCGCATCCCGAACTGGCCGGCAAACCCGATCGCGGAGTTGACACCCGTGGCGTGGGTGGCGAAACAGGCCGCCGCTAAAAGCGTGCCCCCCGCTTAAACTTTCCGCGTTTCCCCAACCTATGACGACATGGGTTGGCCTTACGAATACGCTGATCCTCTGCGATGGAGCTACCATCCATCGCAGCAGGTTGGTCAAGGATTTCATCGCCACCACCGAGGGGCGCTTGGAAATGGCAAGGTTGCCGGCTTATGCGCCGGAGCTCAATCCGGTCGAGTACCTATGGGCACATCTCAAAGAACACGAGATCGGCAACTTGGTCGTGCGCCACGCGTGGGAATTGAGCCGCGACGCCACGGCCGCGTTGCGTCGCATGCGACGCCGACCCAAGATTATCCTCGCCTGTTTCGCCCAAGCTGAACTTTGGCCCTGATGTCACCCTAATATACGATACTCAATAACAGTGTCGGTTAGCGGTTAGCGAGTCACGGAAGAAGCGCAGGGCTACGGACGCGAAAACGCCACGGCCAATAGCTATCGTCCATTTGCAGAAACACGCCACACTTTCGGACGACGAGTACAAGCGCGCATTGGCCCATAGCTTTCGGCTATGGCTAGTCTGCTGAAGAGGTATTGGCAAGATCAGGAGGGGAATATGATCTTCATGCGTGGCACAACAGCTCAACTCCATCACGCGAACGGCATTCAAGCATCAATATATTGAGACCAATATCCGTGACACCGTAGATACCGAACTCATGGAGCGAATTCAATCCCGCGACGAACGAGCACTTGAGACGCTCATCAAGCGTTACTCTGCGATCGTCCATAGCGTCGTGCACCGGAGGATCGCTCGTGAAGAGGATGTGACAGATGTCGTCGAGGAAGTGTTTCTTGGCGTGTGGAATCAGGCCGGTAATTTTGATCTCACCAAGGGAGAGGCCATCGGATGGATCATCACGATGGCACGGCGGCGCGCCATTGATCGGGTCCGCCGGTGCCAGGCTTATGATCGCGCCGAGATGCGCTTTTGCATATCCAGCGACACGGGGAGAAGCCATTTTGCAGTTAATGACGTTCACAAGGAAGCCGCGCATTCCGATTTCGCCTCGGTCTTTGAGAACGTGCTCGTGACGCTTCCCACGGCGCAAAGTGCGGTCGTTCGCATGGCATTCTACCGAGGTCTCAGCCATAGAGAGATTGCCTGTGAAACCGGCATCCCTCTCGGCACTGTCAAGACCCGCATTGAACTGGGAGTGAAGAAGCTCCGCGTCGCCCTATTGGCCATCGGTTCTCGCGAGGCGTGGCACTCGGAAACTACTTAAGGAAGTTGGCCTTCGTGATCCCTCATGAAACAAATGGTTAAAAGGATCAGGACCAGCGAGCCTCAGAAGCGACGTAAAAGCGTTGCTCCAATCCTTCGTGCCTCGTATGCGCTATTCTCGAAGGAGGAGGAAACCCTGATGGCCGTTAAGATGGTTTTGGGCTGGAACAACGGGAACAAGGAGCAATCAGAATTATTGTCGCGTACGAACCCCACGCATCCATTCAACTTATGAAATCAACTGCACCGACGAATTTCGTCCTCCCTCTGCTCGCCATTATGATCGTCACAGCGGCCACGGTAATGACCAGGATTCGCTGGAGTTGAATGATGATGCGTCGCCTGAGGGAGGCATCAACATCGAGCACCATACTTCACATGTCCTCTCGTTCTTCTGCATCGTCGCGAGCATCGTGTTCTTTGCAGGCTGCACTCAAACCCATCGCCCCGACGCTGATCAGGGCGGCCAATATTATGGAGATGCGGTGCATTCTGACGACGTGAGACCACGGTAAGGATGCCAATGAAGATCGGGGATCCGATAACATGAAAAGCGCGGTTAAAGATCATTGCCAGCCTGCGATCCATGGCCTGGATTCAAAGAGATTTTCTCCGGATTTGCTTCATCGTCTGCACACCACAATCGAGCGCAGCGGATATTGCATCTTTGGCGTGACGGAAATGGAACGATTGCTCTCCGTGGCAGAAAGCAGCCACACCGCGAAGATGCAGGTGCTTTAGGAGGCTTTAGGAGTTCGCCAAACTCTGCGGAGTGGAGGTGAAAACGACACCGCATTTCAAGTCGGCATATTTCCATAAAGCTGTGTGACGATATGCCGATTGAGAGGGCCGTGGTTGATGGCGCGCACGATCCTTCAACATGAGCATTCAATGCAATTCAGACGAGAAAACCGGATTCCTTGGAATCGTTGATGGCATCACGTCCAAAGACAACGCCCGGTTGATCAAAGCTGATTTGGAAGATTTACCGGGGGTTCACAGTGTCGAGGTGATCATTGAAGCCTTTGTGATTCGCTTCGATCCTGCCATCGTCGCTGAGCAACAGTTCAATGATGCGATCAAAATGGCCAGTTTCGAAACGAGCGGATTTCACGTTGTAGCGTAAAGCGAGAGTGACTCTGGTGTCGTTTCGTGGGACAGCCAGGTCATCTGAATGTTCGGGAGGTAAGATAACCGGAATCCGTGAATCGGTGCCGCACGGACGAATCGACCAAATAATATGAGCCATTCACAACAAGGACTGCACCATCGACATCGCGACGAGAACGGTGAAATCAGCAAGAAACATGGGAACACTCTCGTGAGCACCTTACGGGGTTCTATGGCCCATCCCGCGACCGCTGGAATTACCATTTAAAACCTGTCGATATGCGGTGCAGGCTTTGAGAGAGCCTGGTCGTTTACTGCGGTGCCAGCCGAATCTGTTCCGTATTCGAATCCTCCAAAACGCTTGCCCGGTATCCAGCCTGACGAACAGCAGCACAAATTTGATCCCTGTTGATCACACTCGAATCATAGGTGGCAAATACGGCACGTAAGCATTCAAGAATCGCGCCTCATGTGAGCGTCCGGCGTCAGCGAGCGCGGGAGCGGTAACGTCCAGCCCCGGCTGCATGTAGTCGGACCTCAAGATTGCTGCGCAGCCTTGCAAAAATGCGGAAGCTTCAACGAGGGCCGACAGCGTGTGTCCCGGGAAATGGGAAAGCGCCAAGTCGATGAATTCCGGCAACCACGTGATGTGGCAGTGAGCGTTCTTGATGGCGTCGTAGGTGATTTGGCGGGCGGTGAATGCGGCGTGGCTAATGGTGATGGTCTCGGACATGCCCGAGATACCGCCGCCACATCATCCTGCTGCTTACCCGGTCTCCGAGCCTCAGGCTTGCGATGTCTGCCAGGGCTCCATCGGTCCCCGGTGTTGCTCTCGCGGAAGCCGGCGTCCCGCAGGCCTGTGAAAATGGCGCTCCGAGACTCGGTGCCGGGAATGATGCGGCCCGCGGCATGTCAACACGGGGGCTTGCAGTCAGAGACCGCGCTGTGCCTACTGTCGGCATGCCTGTTCCTGATCACCGTGATTTTTGGCCCTGCCGCAGAAGGGGGACAACTACGCTATGGCGAAGTCCGCAAACTGCCCGAGTCCGAGAACTTCGTGGCACTGCACCGCCGCCTCGAATCGTTCTACTTCGCGCAGGTCGAGGAACTAGCCCAGTCCAAAGACGGCAAATGCAAGGTGTATGCACCGTTTCCTTTGTTTCTGCTTACTTGCGTCGGAATTGAGACGCTCGGGAAAGTGTTTTTTGGTCGTGAACCGAAAGAAGGGCTCACTGCTGAGGACATTCAGCGCGATGGTTTTTTGCGCGTGTGCAAGCTACTGCACAAAGACTTACCTAGGCCGCTCTCGAAAGAGCAAAAGGAAGCCTACGATCAGATGTGGGGAGAGGGTGCACACAAGCACGCAAACACTCCGGCAAACATCATCTATCGCCACGGGCGGCACACCCTCGTTCACGGCTACCGTGGTAAGGGAGTGTATATCACAGGGGAGATCGTCGAACTTGCAATGGATGGCGGGGCACTGGTGCTCAATCCTTACTGGTTCTGGCGAGCGTTCCGCGATATCTACGGCGTCTTGTGGAAGGAGTTTTACGCGAACAAGGAGGACAACAATCCGTTCAAGCTTTCAGTCCGTCTCTACCTAGCCGAATTGCTCGGGTCGCTCGCTCTAGTTTACACCTCTCACGAATACAGGGGAACACCTGCCGGATGGCAGCGAAGTAAGCGCTTAAAAGGCTTGTCGGTTCACGGAAGGCGTCGCGGAGGGTGAGGATAGCCGCGAAAGTTTGTTTTCTCAGAGGACACGGGCTCTAGGATCATTGGCTTCCGCAGCAGACGCGCGATCCTCAATATTGAGCAGTTTTCAAATGTCATGAGTGATTCAAAACGAAGAGCCGGGCGAGACAATCGCCGTGCGTCGGCCACCGATTTTCAAACCGCGAAACGCCCACCGGCTCACGGCCAGCGGGCGCTTGCGTTCAGCGGCTCGGCTCGGTCCTCGATCATGGCGAGGATGCAGGCTTGCGCTTGCGTGAGGCGGTGAAATGTCACTGGGGGCGCGCAATTGGTCGGCGCGTCGATCAGCAAGTGCGTGAGATGAACGAATCAATGTCCTCAGTGGGAATGAGGATTTTACGCACTGCTTTGCAGCTCCGGAGTAGGCGCCGTTTGATGAGGCGCCGAATGGTTTTGGTGCTCACGTTGAGTGCGACTGCGGATTCTTCGATCGTCAGGAATTTGCTCTTTGGGTTAATCATAACACCAGATACGGAGCCCAATCGACGAGCAGCGGCGGGCGGCAATACACGACCGTTTCGGAGAAGCTTTTCGCGATACTGGGCGACGAAGGGGCGTTTGTTGCGCTCAACCGACAGACTCTGGAATCTTCCTTGATCGACTCCGAACGCGTTTGAGTGCCTCTTTTAGATGTCCCCAACGTGTGTCGGATTCCGCAAACGTGCGCATCGCATCCAGCTCTTGTTGGCGAAGGAGAGCATTTTGAGCTTTTTCAGCCACTTCTTTGGAGTAAACTCTGACCGCTTTAAGCTTTCGGTTTGCTGCCTTGACGTCTGCATGTGCTCTCTTTGCTCGGTTTTGTAAGTTCCCTCCCGAAATCACCGCCTCTATCAATTCGTCGTGTTCGTCTGATTTTATTTTGCGCATAACCGACGCAACAATCAGGCCGACATTTCCATTTAGGCTCTTCAGCTCCGGCTGTAGGACCGTCAGAGCTTCCAATTGTTCAGGGTTTCCGAAACTCGTTTTCTTGAGGTGTGTTTTTCTATCCTCATTTTTCCTGTCGAGGATTGCCTTCGCCGCAGCCAGACGAACTTCCAAATTCACCTCAGCAGGAACTTCTGCAATTGCAGGGAGCCCTTCAGGTGCTCTCAGGTCAACGCCGGTCTCACCGAAGTATTTGGACGCTTTTTTCACTTCCACTCGCCTGCGTTCGAGTTCCTCGCCCTCCCGATCTTTATCGGATGAGGAACTCGCATTATCATAGATTTCGCGGATCATTTTTCCACCGTCAGAGTGTCCCTGAAGCTCCGCGACCGTCTTGCACGACACCCCGGCCCAACAGCAGTGGTAGATGAAAAGCCGTCGTACTGCGCGGGGCGTGAAGTTCGGCAAAGCCAGTGCGCGACAGGCGCTACGGAGTGCAACGGACGGCATTTCCGAGGTGAAAAGTTTTGTTTCGGGGGCGGTTCCGCGTCCACCGTGCGCTTCCGCTTTCGCCCGGAGCTTATTAAGTAAAGAAAAGCACCACGGGTAGATTGGAACTTCAAACGGTTCGCTGGTTTTGATCCGGATAAGGTTGAGTTTTTTGTTCAGATAGTCGATCTGGCCCCATTTCAGGGTCTCAATCTCCGCGTTCCCTAATCCGAAAAGTCCGGCAAATTCGATCATGTCGGCTGACTGTTCGCGACGCCTATTGAACGGGTTTGACACGACGTAATCGAGAATCGCACGAAACTCTTTCATGGAAGGCGTCACGCGGTAGATCTTGTCGCGGGCGGGGATCTGAATATTTGCCTCCGCCATCGGATCGTCGATTCGATACCCATCGAGTTTGGCGGCAGCGAAAATCTCTTTGGCAGTATGGAGCAAACTCACAAAATACCCTGCGGAAATAGTCGCTCCATTTCTTCTTCGCACGCAAAGGAAGAAGTCGCGACAGTGCGAAGCTGTGATTCGCGAGAATTGCACATCTCCGCCTCCCGGCCAGTATCGCAGTAGAGTGCGGATGTTAGAGGACACGTGTTCGTAGCTCTTTGATTTTTGCTCAAACGACTGGATTCGAGCGCGCTCACAAATGTTCTGCAGCGTGATGTCTCGCCAACCCGGTTTCTGGATGCCCCCAGACTCTTCCAGCTTTCGGATCCAACTGTCGCGTTGCTTTTCCGCCTCCGCACGGTTAGTGGTTTCCAACCGGTGCCAGTATTTCCTTTGCGCGATTTTCTTCCGCGCGAAATACAGGTCCGTGCCGTCCTCCCGGTAGAGATTGGGGCCAACGCGCTTCAGCCGATCGTATTTTCCAGGCATTACCGCTTACCTCCAACTGTAAGGGACCACGACGGGGCCACCCCGGAAGACTGAAGAAAGTTTCCGAAACATGCGGAAACCACTGAGGGGCAGTAGCTACCGCCCATTTGCCCAAGTTGGCAGGCCCGTCCTGTCGGTTTATACAACCAGCAAATCGATGGGGTAATTCGCGCTGGGAGGCAGAAGTGGACTTGAGTGGCCCGGTGTTCCCTTTCCAGTGTAAATGCGTGAATTCCCAGATTGCGGGGAAGCAGTCGAGATGGACAGGAATGGCCTACTCCGGCCTCGTGATGTGCCGCCGGGGCCACCCGCGGGGCCACCCCCATCCAGTCGTGTGAGCTTGATCCTGCGCCCGCCGCGGTTGAATCGACCAGAACTGCTCCCGACCCCACCTTTGACACCCCAAGGCCTTCCAAGCTCAAGCCGATGGAGCTGAGGCAAGAGAAGCAAGAGGCTGGCGCGATAAGGGTCACCCCTAGCCAATGGGGTTTTTGAGAAATTTGCCAATAGGCATTCGGAGGAATCCCTCCTCGACCGGGGCTTGGCGGTCGGATCGGAGCCGGGTGAGTGGCGATTTGATGAGGCGTTCACTCGTTCCGTCGTCCTGGTGCCGCGAGGTCGCGGATCGGAGCGCCGAATTGGTCGTGGCCAAACCTTGCAACTTCCGATGCAACCCGAGACTGTTCGACGCCAGAGAGCCTTCAAAACTCAACGCCGAAGGGCGGAGGCACGAGAAGCAGGAGGCCGGTGCGGTAGGGAGCACCTCAAGCCAATGGTGGCTCGCGCTTGCCAAATTCATCTCCATCACGACTGGCGAGTTTTCTTCGCGGCTCGCGGCGCCTTCTGCCCCTCCTCCCGCGGTTGTTCACTCGGGAGGTGGGGCAGTTCCCACTTGCCAGGAAGAAATCCACGAGTTCCAGCACTGAGGCGTGGGCCTACGGGTCCGGCTCCATGATCGCGGCGATCGTGGAGGGTGCGTTGCCTTCGAGTCGGTTGTTCACGAACATGAAGCTCGCCCGCGGCAGTGTCTTCCCGAGAACCACGTGGCGATGGCCGGGCCGTTGTAGCGCTGGAGCCAGAATACCAGGATCACCACGGCCCCGTCGGGCACAAAATCGTGATGATCGGTGTGGTTTTTGGCCTCACCAACGCGGCGCTTATGGCCTTCAAGGTCTGGTGGCCGATGAGCCTCATTACCTTCCACGCGTGGATTGGATTCCACGGGCCGGCAATCGACCGCCTGCACGCCCACCAAATATAGGGCGTCGGCGAGCCCCGGAATGTGCGGGAGTGCCCGCCGGTTCGTCGATGGAGGGGCTGTTGCTTCCGCGTCCGCCAGGGAAGGACTATCGGCTGCTCAAGGTCGTTACGCAGGCGGCGACGCCTAAACAGATTGCGCGGCTGGGGAATGACCGGGTGCCGATCTTGCATCCACCACCGGCCCCTCCCCTGCAGGGCGATGTCGAGTCCGCGGATGCGCCAACCTCCTCCATGAGGCCGCCGAAGAGCGTCACGAGAATCCCGCCGAACTCGTCCCGTAACGCCCCGTAAATCATCGGCGATGGGCCTTGAGATGCGTTCGGCCCGCTGGCAGGCTGTCACAGGACAGAACCAATGCCGCCGAATGCGAAGAACTGGAACGCCATCAGCCCCTCCCGATTTCCTTGGGAGCAGGAGGCGCTCGACTTTGTCCACGAGAAGTTTCCGGCGGACCCCTATCTCGCTTGGTCCAACTTCGAGTTCATAGCGGCGGAGGGCTCGATCAATGAGACCGACCTGCTGATTGCTGGGCCTTGGGGCGTGTTCTTGGTCGAAATCAAGAGTCGGCCTGGGCGACTCATCGGCGACAACGGTTCATGGACTTGGATTGGCGAAGACGGGCGCCGTCGCACGGACGACAACCCGTTGCTCTTGGCGAATAGGAAGTGCAAACGACTCAAGGATCTGCTCGGACGGCAGGCGGCATTCCGCAATCGCAACCTGCCGTTCATTCAGGCGCTCGTGTTTTGCTCCGCGCCGGGCCTTGACCTTCAACTCGCACTCGATGCCCGAAATTTCGTCTGTGTTCGCGATAGCGAGGAGAAATCTCGTCCTGGCATTCGTGCAGCGATTTTTCACCGGCAAGGGCCGGGGCTCAGACCAGCCACGGAGCGGTTGGTCGATGGACCGACGCTGAAAGCCTTCGCGCAGGCGATGGCTCAAGCTGGGCTTCGCCCGTTGCATCGAAAGGTAGCCGACTTCGTCCTTGATCAACTTCGTTACGAAAGCCCGACTGCGGTCTTCCAAGATTGGGAAGCGCACCACTCGACTTCGGAATCAGTTCGCCGCTTGGTGCGCCTCTATCTCGCATCGAGCCGGACGGCAAAAGAAGACCGCCAGGCAATTACCGAAGCCGCAAAGCGCGAGTTCCACATCCTTGAGAAGCTCAATCACCCCGGCATCTTGAAGGCGAACGTGCCAGCCGAGTGCGAGCTGGGTCCGGCGATTGTCTTCGATTTTGATCCGAGCGCGCAACGTCTCGATCACTACATGGCAGAGAAGGGCGCGCAGCTCGACGTGACCGCTCGATGGCAACTGTTGCGGCAAGTCGCCGACGCGATCCGCTACGCGCACGACAAGGATGTCGTGCATCGAGCGCTTTCTCCACAGAGCATCTTCGTGCTGCTCGACAAAAGGGGACAGCCGCGCGTTCAAATCTACAACTGGCACACCGGCAGCCGGCTTGCCGATGGCAGCTTTTCCGGACTCACAAATCTCACCGTCAGTCTGCACGCCGCGCAGTTGCTCGAAGATCCTGCACGTGCGTTCCTCGCGCCGGAGACGCTGACCTCCGGCGAGGAGCCGAACGAAGGGATGGACGTCTTTTCGCTCGGGGCGATCGCCTACTTCCTGTTCAGCGGACAGCCGCCAGCGCGCGATGCCGCTGAGTTGGAGGCCAAGCTCAAGGCCAGCCCTTCCCGATCTCTGGAACTGCGCGACATTTGCGACGGTGTGTCCGAAAGCATCGCAACGCTCGTGCGCGAGAGCACTCGCGCCGGTGTCGTCGAACGCTGCTCGCTCGACGACTTCCTCACCTACCTCGACCTCATTCTCGATGATTTGACGCGTCGCGAAGACGAGGTTGCCGACCCGCGCGAAGCGGACAAAGGCAACTGCCTTTCCAACGGTTACCATGTGGAGCGTCGCATCGGGAAGCCGCCTGAATCTGTGCGGCCATACGCGCGGCCAGCGGAGCGGCTGCGCTGGTATCGCCGAATGGCGCGAAAAGCGTCGCCTGGAAATTCGCCCGGGTTGTAAGAAGACTGAGGCTATCATGAGCGTCCGGCACCCCCGCTCCACCGGCGGCGAAATTGCCGCCCTCGAAAACTACATCTGGCTTGAGTGGCCACTGCCGCGACTCAGTAGAAGTCCACAGGCAAGTTGTTGCACTGCTCGGCGACAGGCCGCCGGATTTGGCAAGGCAGACGGAATCGGCAACGAGGTCGCCGTTTTCGTCCGTGACAATGCTCTTTTCGGTGTAGGCGCCGACGGTGATGGCATTCCAGGATTGGGCTGGGTCGCCGAACGAGGTCACCTCATTTAGACTTGGATAATCGGTGCCATCCTGAAGGTCGGTGTTTCCTCCGCTGACGCAGATGAGCCGTTTCTTCTCGTCTTCCTCCATCGCCCCCGAGGTGTAGCCGTCGAGCGCGGAAGACCAGGCGCTCGGTCTGCCGTTTTCCGTAAAATCCTCGGCATCGCTGGCGGTGACTGCGAGGACGAAAACGCGCGCCCGATGTGGAGCATTACTTTCCGCTTTTGCCATCGCAGCCTGCGTGATGGGACCGTAATGCTCTGGTTCATTCACGCCCACGCGCGGAAGGATTTTTACCGACTCGATTCGGTGAGAAAGCGATACCGGATCTGCGTTCGCCAGGAGCGGGGTGAGGTCACCATACGCTGCCAGGCCGGCGACCGGAGTGCCGTGGCCGTTCGCCTCATGGTCGTCCTTGCCCCACTCTCCGCGCACAGTGTCTTGATCGCTTTCGGCGAGGAGGTCGGCGAGTAGAGGATGACCACGGTTGACGCCGGAATCCAACACGCACACGGCGGGCGCATCTTCGGGTGGAGGCTCAACCCGGGACAAGAGGTCATCCGTCCACAGTTGCTGCTCCGTTGGCGTCTCCTCAATGAAGAACTTGGCAGTCACTGCAGGGTGCCGAAGTTCGCTTACGAAATTGAGCACCGCGGTCGCGGACGCGAGCATTCGGCGTGAGGTCTTGATGAGAAAGACTGTGTGCTCCGGCAGAACGAGCCATTCTGGCCTGCGCTCCATCCCTAGCCTCTGCGCTTCGGCAATCACCGCGCTTTCATTGCGCGCACGCTCCGCCTCGAAGCCAACGCGCACCCAAACTTCCCACCACGTCTGCACATCGATTTCCGGCAGCGGATGGCGCGAGGTCCAAAAGGCTTCGATAGCTGCGACGCCAATGGACTCGATGTTGGCGATCAGCGTTTCGTTGTCCAATTTCATCACCTGGCCCGCGCGTTTGCCTTTCTGGATGATAGTCTGCCGCTCTTCCACGTAGTCCTCAATGCGTTTCGTAAGAAACGTGAGTTTGCCATGGCGGACGAAAACCGTTGCGATGGTCGTCACTACCTCGCTGCCGTCAGCGCGGGAGGTTTTTTCAAACCGCACGTTTTTTAAGGCGACACCCGACTGAGGCGCAGCATCGAATGGTTCCACGGAAAGCGGGAAGCCCGGCTTGCCGCGAATTTCCAAATTGATGCCGATCTCCTCCGCGTAAGGTGCGAGTTCAGTCAAAACTTTAAGCCGGTCGGACTCCGATTGAGCCGCTCGCAGTTCGCCGCGCAATTTCGCGGCGTGGGCGGCGCGCTGCCGCGGAACCAACGCAAAGTCGCCCGCACCACCCGTGCCCTTTGCTTTGTAGGGTTGTTGCTTCGCCCGTCCTGAATAGTCGAGATGGCGCAGTGCTACTGGTGCTTCACCGGGCATGGGGGGTTACTGCGCATTTCGCTTATCCAGGAAAAGCCGCCGTTCGCTGACGATTCGCAGCACTTCGTTCGTAGTGAGACTTTTTTTGTCGTGGAGGAGCATGTCTTTGATGGCTTCTTCGCACACCCGGGTGATTTCGGCGTAGCTCAAGCCCTCTGCTGCCGTTGCCAGCTTCGCGTAGGCTAACCGCGGAGCCTTTTGGCCCGCCAGACGTTCGCGAAGCGTGCGTTCCGCCAGATCTGCGCTGGGCATCCCGAGTTCGATGAGGTCGTCGAACCGGCGATACAACGCCCGGTCGAGCAGATGACCGTGATTCGTGGCGGCGATGATGACGCTGTTGCCCCGATGGTTTTCGACGAAGACGAGGAAGCTGTTCAGCACGCGGCGCATCTCGCCGACATCGTTCTCGGAGCCGCGCGCAATGCCTATGGAGTCGAACTCATCGAACAGATAGACGGCGCGGGTTTTCTCTACCGCTTCAAAGATCAGCCGCAACTTCGCCGCCGTTTCGCCGAGGTAACGGGTCATCAGACTCTCCAGTCGCACGATGAAAAGAGGCAGGCCCAATTCGCCCGCAATGGCCGAAGCCGTAAGCGTCTTGCCGCAGCCCGGTGGTGGGCATGTGCGCCGGGTGCTCCACGAACAGCGTCACCTCGACAAATTGAAGTCCCACGGTCTCCGTCCCCGCCAGACGTTGCTGCTCACTGGCCCTGCCGCCTCATCCAAAATGAGGTCGGAAAGCCGTGTCCCGGACTGCCGGACGCTCAACAGGTCCGCAACCTCGCCCTGCGGCTGTGCGACGTGAAGCAGGTTTTCCCCTGCCGCGTGCTGGGATTCCCGCTTCCGGCCTTTTTCCACGATGTCTCGCAGTTCTTTTGCAAGATCCGGGTGCCCTTTCCGCGCTTCCGCTGCCGCCACTTGGAGTCCGACCGCAAAAAACCGTGAGTCATCGCCGTCGGCGTGACTTTGGAGGAGGGCTTTGATTTGAGCTGCGCTGGCCATCAGGTGGTGGAAGTAATAGCTGGAGGCATCCCTTCCGACAAGCGGAGGAAACCGGAACCGTGGCACCAGCGTGATTCCAGCGAAGTTTTCGTCAACTTCTTCACCGGGCGGCCGAGCGTTCCACGGCTTGATCGAGAAGCGCCGACCACGGGTGGCCGCAGTTGAGGCGGATGAAGTTTTGGAAGCCCTGAGGCGGAGAACATGGGGCCGAGGGCGAAGCTGATGCTTTCGACCAGCGCGCGTTCGTTACGAAACCGCCGGCGAGGTGCGTTAGGTTGATCCCGGAGGCTTTCGCGAAGGCGTCGCTCATTTGGCGGATTTGTTCGGCGAAATGACGGCGCAGTGCGCGCAGGTGATGATCGAAACCGCCGTTGACCATGAAGTAGGAGATGGCCAGTTAATCCACCGTTTCGGCGTGTCGCTCACGGATGGCGCGCAGGACGCGCTCCACTGCTGCACGCACGCGCGGAGTCGGGATGCGGCGCAACCAGGTTTGGAGTTCCTTCCATCGCATCCCCTTCAAGTTCGTTTCCGGCAAACTCCCGCTCACGCTGCTGCGATTCATGGCCGAGAGATAGGCCAAATCGAACAACGCCTTTTCCGGCGAGGCGACAAACCCCTCGACGCGGGGGTCGAAAACGTAGCCGCCGAAAAGCTCGGGTCTGATGCGATGCAGACTCACGCGGCCACCGGGCATCTCCAACTCGGCCGGTCTGCCAAGGGTCACCGCGAATTGCGTCTGAGGGATCTGCTGAATCCGATCATGCAGACGCAAGGCGGACCATCCAGAGAGGTACGCCACGTAAGGATCAGCCGCGGCGGTGACTAGCGCTCCGGGCTTTGGGGAAGACGTGCCGAGAAGCCAAGTGCCTTTTTTCAGGGCGATGCTCATTCCGTCAGCCGCCAGCCGCCGCAGCGCCATGGAGGCTGCAGGAATGCTCACGCCGGTCAACTGCGCCGCCGCGCGCGTCGTGATGCGCGTCTGCCCAGCCAGTTTCTGATAAAACGCGAGGGTCGTCATGCGGGTGGCAGCGCCTCCGAAAGATCGCTCCAGACTTTCTCCGACATTGCCTTCCATGCTTCAGGCGAGCCGTAGTGGGTGGCCAGGTCCACAGGTAAAAAGGGAACGACTTGATCCTTAAACATGGCGAAGTCGATCAGGCTGAGTTGTTCGACCGCTTGCGTTATGAGTGCCCCTGGCGCGTCCCGACCGGCGGCGGCATATTGCGACAGGTGATGGAGATCGAAAACATCGCGCGCTTGTACTTGGGTGCGGGTCGCCAAAGCATTGATTTTTTGCCGATACGCCGCAGGTGGCGTGTAGTGGTTAAACACGAAAGGGACCACCCGGTGTGCGGCTAGCAAGACTGGCGACGGCGGCTCGGTGACGCAGCTTTCAAACGGCTCATCATTCCGTCGGGAGAATTCCAGCCGCGACGGCAATGGATTCTCCTCAAAAATGACATGAAATTTCCAGCGCTGCGCGGTCTGGGTCTGCTTCGCCGGTTTTATTTCGCTCAAGGTGATGCCGGCGGCCGCGAGTTCCGTCAGCAACGGGCGACTGGCCAGCACCTTGTTGACGTTCTTTTTCAAAATGTCGACGCCAACCACGCGCGCGTCGAAATCGATGTCTTCGGAGAGGCGCGGACTGGTAGAGTAGAGACGCAGGTTCACCCCGCCTTTCAAACAAATCGTGCCGGGGCTGATGACGGTCGCGAAATGCCGAAGGAACACGAGGTGAAAGTGTTCGACTGCCTCTCTTTGATTCATAGCTGTATATTCACACCGGCGTTAATAAGTCGCAATAGAAAATTATCTATTGCCGCAGAGCGACCCGTTTAGTGGCGGGGCCTCGGCGCGCGGCGGGCATCTCACTCGCCAGTCGATCCAAGGCACCCAACCAAAGCCCGCCGTGGCTCCAGCCAGTCGCGCGAGGAGAAAGAGGATTACGGTCGACATCGTCTGCATGAGCGAACCATCGTGAGTGACGCGATCAGCGTAGGCTGACCTCAGCTCATTCCGAAGATCATGGCCTTACTACGAAAAGCTTGCCATGGAGAAAATAATAAAGAGCTTTAGAGAGGGGGGCAGAAACTATCGACAGGTGGTCGGCACCGTCCCAAAAGGGCTGTAAATGCCTTTTACTCAGGGAGGAACCATGGGACGATACTCCTTTTCCTGCTCGACCAGTGCGCGTGAACAGCGGCATTCTGGGCGTTCGTGACCAGATCAGCGAACCCGTGCGCGGTTTCCCAACGCCACCCGGACGGAACCTCTACCTCTGGCAGCCGCCCAAAGCCGAGGTAAAAATAATCGACAATGGCCTTTTCGGCGGTTGCGATCCGCGCCCCTTTTTTGTCCACCCCATCCGCAGAACATAGCGGATTCAAACTGGCGCAAGAGAACGGTTCCAAAGGGCGCCGGGAAGTCCCCGCCGGCCCCGATCGTCCCCCCTGGATATCGTGCGGAACTTGGGTAATGAGGCCGTTTTGATAGAGCGCGGCGGGCGCCGTCACATACGTCGCCGAGGTCGAGTACGCATCGGGCAGCGCCAACCTGCTCAGTGTGCCCGCACGGATTGCGGCGAATGCGTCATCCAGGCTCATGCCGCCTCCAGACCGTCGAGCCGATTGTGGACAGCTCCACGGAACAGCTTGTGTGCAACCAGGTCTGCGAAATCATGTGCCGCGGCCCAGTTGAAGGAATGGGGCGGGGTGAGATTCGGCAACTCTTCGCAACGGGCAGCGTCGACCAATTCGAGGTAGCAGAAATCCACGAGCGCCTTTTCAGCCGTCGCGACGTTCACGCCCGTAGCCGGGTCCACCTCGAAGCCCGTGAACAGCACGGGGGAAAACCTCCTGAGGATCACGGCACCGGCGGTGGTCGGATAGATTCCGCCGCCCAGACGCTCAGTCCCCGCCACGATCGCCTTGGGCTCAGTCGCAATCGCGCCACGATGCCACAGGGCTGCCAGGCTGGTTACAAAGATCCGCTTGGGCGTGAACAGCCCGGGAAGCGTCAAGCGGCTCGCAGTGCCGTTTTTCACGGCGTCGATCGCGGCGAGGCGGGAGACCTTTTTCGGGTGAGGATTCAGACGCAGGCGAGTGATCGGAGGCTTGGCGAGCGGCACGACATCGGTGGGAGGGCGCAGCTCGAAATACTCCACAGCCTGAGACATTGGCACGTCGTGGACATAGTGCGCGAAAAGCGATTCCGCATCCTTGTGGCCCAGTTTTTTTCGTGTCAACGCATCGTCGCCGGTCAGCCGGTAATCGTGAGAGGCGTACGTGTGCCGGGCCGCATTGTCCTTTTTTGGAACCCCCGCATGGGCGTGCAGTTTGTCGATCCGTCCGCGGAGGCCCTTCCGATCCACGAGAGGCCCGACGCGCTCCGACTCGGGGATCAGCGCGAGGAATGCGCTGAATGCCGCGTTGAACGGAATCGGCCGCTGCTCGCCGTTTTTTGACACGTCTTTCAGCCCCAGGTTGATCCGCTGCTCGCCGACCTCCACCACCTTCCAATCGTCCATTTCAATTTCATCGACGCGCATGCCGCTGAAGAACTGGAACACGAGTCGCGGCAAAAGGTGGAGGTGTGGCAGCTCCATGGCCGCGCGCAAAAGCTTGAGAGTCTCGGCGGGCGTGAAAATCTGAATTTCGTGCTCCCGGATGGCCTTCTCTTTGGTGAGCTGCACGTATTTGAAAACATGGCTTTTGAGCGGGTTTTTGGCGATCAGCTCAAGCTTCAACAGGTGTCCGAAAAGCATCGACAAACACACGTGATAACCCGCCCGCGTGACTGGGCTCCACTCCCGCTCCTCGGTCAGTTCGTCGAGCCACGCTTTCAGGCGCGGGGTCGTGTAGTCAGACACGTCCTCGTCGTCCTTCCCTTTCTCAAAAGTTCGCACGTCCTTAGGGTCTCTTCCCCTCTCGAAAGTTCGCGTAAAAAGTTGGAGGGCGAGGCTCTGTTGTGCCACGTATTCCGGGCTGCGCTCGCTCTCTCTGAGGTGCTTCAAATACAATGTGACGGCCGCGGAAAAGAGGAGGGGGTCGCGCCCGGCTGGGCCATGTTTGAAATAGTAGTCAACGCATTCGACCAGGTCCCGGCCAACCGCTGCCAGGCGCGCAAAAGACCTCTTGGCGTCGAGAAGCTGCTCCGGGGTCAGCGCCTTGAAGGCTCCGCTTGCTCGGTCGATTTCCTTCCCGTTCAACCACTCGACCGCCAGCTCCACGGTGGCGAATTTCTGCCGGACTTCCTTCCCTCCACCCGGTCCAAAGAATTTGCAGTTGAGTTTGGCGAGGTAGGAAACCGCCGACCCCTTCCGCCCGCTCGCGTAGCCCAGCCACGTGTTTTCGGGGATTTCGCTCGCGCCGTCCGGGCGCTTTCTGGCGCCGGGGCGCTTCTTTGTTCTGCTCTGTTTTTTACGGGCCATGTGTTGAGATACTCCAAACTATTGCCAGAACATTACCACAATATTCAATTTACAGAGAAAAAGCACTCGACTCGAAATCGAGCGTGCTGTAAAAGGCACCGTGGGTTCGAATCCCACCCCTTCCGCCATCTCCCAAGTCTCTACAACTGAGGCTGTTAGGGTTTCAAGAGGGT
>Ga0302319_10003383_pt1 | contig 33496 bp, 35 predicted proteins | sample Bog_T0_2_FD_203319 | JGI IMG/M metagenome (GOLD analysis project Ga0302319, IMG submission 203319) | Peat permafrost microbial communities from Stordalen Mire near Abisko, Sweden - Bog_T0_2 | ecosystem: Environmental > Terrestrial > Soil > Wetlands > Peat | place: Sweden: Abisko, Stordalen Mire... | reverse complement strand
CCCCCCGCGCCCCCCCCCCCCCCCGGGGGGGGGCCCCCCGCCGTCTTTTTCGAAACCTTCGTCTCGATTCAAGCCATGCCCGATTCTTCTTGCAAAACAGCCTCGGGCAGTCAATGCTCTCCCCTTTTTCAAGGGCTAAAATGAAGCATCTCCTATCCATCGAATCGCTAAGCGCGACAGAGATGAACCGCATCCTCGACCTTTCCGTGAGAATGAAGGCGGAACGGGGCCGTCACGATGCGCATCCTTTGCGGCATCAATGCTGGGCTCTTATTTTCAGCAAATCCTCCACGCGCACCCGGGTGAGCTTCGAGGTGGGCATCCGCGAGCTCGGGGGCGATGCAATTTTTCTGAATGCAAATGACATCCAGCTCGGGCGCGGCGAACCGATCGAGGACACCGCCCGCGTAATGGGCCGGATGCTGCATGGCGCGGTCATTCGCACGTTCGCGCAGAGCGACGTCGAGACTTTTGCAAAGTTCAGCGGACTCCCGACTGTGAACGCCCTCACGGATGACGAGCATCCCTGCCAGATTCTGGCCGATCTGTTTACCATCCGGGAAAAGCTTGGGGATATCAAAGGCCGCACCGTCTGTTTTGTTGGTGATGGCGCTTGCAACATGCCCCGCTCATGGGCGTGGGCCGCGGCGAAACTCGATTTCACCTTGAAGATTGCTGCGCCGAAAGAGTTTCAGCCCGATGACGCCTTTTTAAAGCGTCTGAATTCTCCCAACGTGCAGCTTTTTGAAGATATCAATGCGGCTGCGAAAGGTGCGGATGTTCTCTACACCGACGTATGGGTGAGCATGGGCAAAGAGGACGAGGCGGCCTACCGCATCGCGCAACTTGGTGGCTACCAGATCAATGATGTGCTGATAAAGATCGCAAAACCCGGCGCATTGGTCATGCATTGCCTTCCAGCCTATCGCGGCAAGGAGATCACAGCCGAGGCATTCGAGCAGCATGCGAAAACGATTTTTAACCAGGCCGAAAACCGCCTGCACGTGCAGAAGGCGATTTTGAGCATTCTTGCTGAAGAACGGCTCTTAAGATCGCCTTTCGCACCGAAATTGTAGGCCGGCGGACGGGTAAAAACGGTCGCCGCTATCTATTTCAATTCCGCCTGGTAAAAAAGATTCCAATCGTCCAGATTATTAATGTCGATTGCATCCGGCAGTACCGCTCCGTCATCGGCCAGTTTGCATTCCGAGAGGACCGTGCACCGCGTTTCGTCATCATGAATGTAGCCTGAGATGGATAGATTCAGCTTGTGGATGCTTGCCTTGTCGAGTTTCACACCGGGCTGTTGAGTCACCCATTTCTCGAATTCCGGATAGGTTGGCTTCCTGGTGCTGATAAACTCTTTTACCGCTTCCGGCTTGAGCCCCAGCCCTTTGATGACCATCGAATCGTAACCCGCCCCGATGCCGGGGTAGCCATCCGCGAGCTTGCCTCGGGCCTCGAGCGATACTTTCAACCAGAGCCGCGGAAGGTGCAAAACACCCAGGGGCCCGGCAACACCTGAACTGATGAGGGGAATGATTTTAGACATGCCTTAAAATAAAGGTCGAATCTCGCAGCTGGCAAGCTGTTTTAGTGCAGGGAATCGTGAGGAACGACAGGGGACGGAAAATGATAAATTAAGCATTGTCAGCGGCACTAAAATAATTAGACTCCCCAGCCTCCCAATTCCTTCAACTTATATGATCTTCCTCTCCACATTCCTGCTCAGCTACGGCGTTCCCCTTTCGCTGCTGTTTGCACTCATCGGCCTCGGCTTTGCCGTTTATCTCATCAAAATCATAGTTGCATCATCCCCCGGCAATGAGCGGATGAAACAGATCGCGGGAGCGATCGAAGAGGGGGCCAAGGCATATCTTAGCCGCCAGGTGGCGACGATCAGCGCCATTGCCGTCGTGATCGTAATTCTGCTTTTCATTTTCAAGGATGTGGCAACGTCCATCGGTTTTGTAATCGGTGCGGCATGCTCCCTGTCAGCCGGTTATATCGGGATGCGTATCGCGGTGCTTGCGAATACGAGGACAACACAGGCGGCTACCATATCGAGGCACGCGGCGCTCAAGGTTGCGTTTAATGGCGGCGCAGTCACTGGTTTGCTGGTGGTGGGTCTTGCCCTTCTCGCAGTGGGGATTTTCTTCAAGGGCGCGGAACATTTCATAGGCACCGATCTCGCGGTGAAAAGCCTTATCGGCCTCGCGCTCGGCTCCAGCCTTATCAGCGTATTCGCGCGTCTCGGCGGCGGCATTTACACGAAGGCAGCGGATGTAGGGGCGGATCTCGTAGGCAAGATCGAGAGCAATCTCGATGAGGATGACCCCCGCAATCCTGCTACCATCGCCGACAATGTGGGCGACAACGTGGGTGATTGCGCAGGCATGGCGGCGGACGTGTTTGAAACTTATGCAGTGAGCTTGATCGGCGCGATCCTGCTCGGCGCGCTGACACTCGGCGGCAATAAAGCGGCGATTGTTTATCCGTTTGTGCTGGGTGGTATTTCTGTCATTGGAGCGATCATCGGGATTCTATATGTGAATTTCCGCCACGGTAAACCCGGTTCGGTATTGATGGGAGCGGTTGCCGCCAGCGCGGTTGTTTCGGCTATATTCTACTGGCCGGCCACGCACATGCTGTTTCCCGAGGCCATCAAGATCGGAAACAGCTTTCGCGATGCGACGGATTTGTACATGGCCTCGCTGGTCGGTCTCGTGATGACGGGAGTCGTGGTGGTCATCACCAATTACTACACATCCACAAGCTTCGGGCCGGTTCGGAAAATTGCGAAAGCTTCCGAGACGGGCCACGCCACAAACATCATCGCAGGGCTTGCCATTGGACAGCACGCCACGGCGCTCCCGGTTGGATTTATCGGAATCGCGATCCTGCTGAGTTTTCATTTTGCAGGTCTATACGGTATTGCGATTGCAGTCACCAGCATGCTCTCGATGGCCGGAGTGATCATCTCACTCGATGCATTCGGCCCGATCACAGACAATGCCGGCGGTATTGCCGTGATGAGTGGTCTGCCGAAGGAAGTCCGCGCCATTACGGATGAACTCGACGCGGTCGGCAACACGATGAAGGCGGTGACAAAAGGCTATGCAATTGCTTCCGCCGGTCTTGCTGCGCTGGTATTGTTCGGTTCCTACGTGGAGGAATTGAAGTACGCTTTCGTCCAAAGCGGCATCACGCAGATGCCTTTTGAATTCACTCTCACCGAGCCAAAAGTGATCATCGGCCTCTTTATTGGCGGGTTGCTGCCATTTGTATTCACGGCGTTCAGCATGGATGCGGTTGGGAAAGCGGCTGGCGCCGTAGTGGTGGAAGTGCGCCGCCAGTTGAAACTCAAGCCCGGTATTTTGCTGGGCGAAGAAACACCGGATTATGGCGTTTGTGTGGATATTGTGACCAAGGCTGCTTTGCATGAAATGATCGTGCCGGCCCTGCTGCCTGTCGTTTTTGTGCTCGCAGTCTCGGCCATCCCTGCGCTCGGACCGGTAGTACTCGGTGGCGTGCTTGTTGGAACCATTGTCACAGGGCTCTTCGTGGCCATTGCGATGACTTCCAGCGGCGGCGCATGGGATAACGCGAAAAAATATATCGAGGAAGGCCATCACGGCGGCAAAGGCTCACCCGCGCATGCCGCTTCGGTCACAGGCGATACGGTCGGCGATCCATACAAGGACACGGCGGGTCCCGCCATCAATCCCATGATCAAGGTGGTGAACATTGTGGCGATTTTGATCATTCCGATCTTCATCAAATACTGGATCGCTCACTGCCAGTAGTTTTGTAGACAACATCGCGAGGGGAATACCGCGCATAAAATTCGGGGCTTTATGAAAACACTTTTCCTTACCAACGAATTTCCTCCCACCATTTATGGCGGGGCGGGGGTGCATGTTGACTATCTCTCGCGTGAGCTTGCAAAACTCATGGAGGTGGAGGTGCGTTGCTATGGCAAAGAGCACCGCGAGAAGCGTATGGACACTTCAACGCTGAAAGCGACTGGTTATGGCATTGATACTTCGGCATATACGGCTCCAAAGCCGTTGCACTCCGTATTCGGCGCCGTCCAGCGCGGCCTCGACTGGAATACCGAAAACATCAGCGCCGACATAGTTCATCTTCATACCTGGTACACACACATGGGGGGCATTCTTGCGAAACTCAATTACGGTATTCCGATGGTGCTCACCGTTCATTCGCTCGAGCCGCTGCGTCCATGGAAACGCGAGCAACTCGGGGGAGGCTATGATTTTTCGTGTTGGGTGGAAAAGACCGCCATTGAGATGGCGGATGCCGTGATCGCGGTCTCGAAAGAAACCAAGGCGGATGTGCTGCGTTATTTCAACGTGCCGGAGGATCGCATCCACATTATCTACAACGGCATCGATCTGGCGGAATACAAAAAGGTTGAAACCACCACTGCGCTGGAACGCTACGGCATCAATCCCAAAGTTCCATTCGTGCTTTTTGTCGGTCGTATTACGCGTCAGAAGGGGATCGTTCATCTCGTAAATGCCATCAAATACATGGCTCCAGGTTTTCAAGTGGTGCTGTGCGCCGGTGCGCCCGACACGCCGGAGATTGCCGCGGAAATGAAAGCCGCCGTGGACGTCGCACGCGCCGCTCATTCCGGCAAAGTCATCTGGATCGAGGAGATGGTGAACAAGGCTACCGTGTATGAACTTTATTCCCATGCCGCGGTTTTTTGTTGCCCGTCGATTTATGAGCCGTTCGGCATCATCAACCTGGAGGCCATGGCCTGCGAAACTGCGGTCGTCGCAAGCGCCGTGGGTGGTATCAAGGAAGTCGTCGTGCATGGCGAGACCGGTTACCTCGTGCCGCTGGAGCAGATGAACCAGAGCCCGTTCGAGCCTGTGAACCCCGACCAATTTTCGCGGGATCTCGCTGCGCGCATTAATGAACTCATGGCCGACCCCGCGAAGCGGGAAGCCTTTGGCAAGGCTGGTCGCAAGCGTGCGGTCGAGACGTTCAGCTGGTCTGCGATCGCGGAGCAGACGCACGAGCTTTACCAGGCTCTCCTCAAGTAAGCGTTTCCGTTTGTCCGCTTGCTGGAATGCGGGATAGCTGACGGTTGGTAAGGGTTGGCAAGGGGTGATTAGCCATGGCCACGGAGCGGCACAACCCGGGGGGGAATGGCGGCGCGTTTGGTACGGGATTTGCCCGGTTTGGCTGGAATTGGCTCCGGATGAGTACCGTTTTTTGCGAAGAAATCAGGGCTCCTATTATTTGATATTAAGCAATGCCGATTGCTTGCTATGGTTCCTGAAGAATGAGCAATACTCCCACGCTTTCCAGCGGTTCCGTCAAACTGATCACTGTCGTGCGCCTGCGCGAGGGGAAAAAAGATGAGTTCCTTGATTGGAATGGACGCTTCAGTGCCTCGTTGATGGCCACGGAAGGCTTCATCAGCCGGGAGGTGATTCCACCGCAGAATGAAGACGTCCCGGAATGGGTTTTCGTCAACCGCTTTGATTCCATCGAGCGCCTCCGCGCATGGCGTATGAGCGACACGCGCAAAAATTTCTTCAAGGAAGCGGAACCTTTCTTTGAAGGCGAGGTCACGGAACTGACCGGCGACGCGGCGACACAATACCGTCACGAAAACAGCGTAACAGAGGTGATTCTTGACCATGTTATTCCTGGAAAAGAGGCCGCGTACCAGGACTGGTCAGGGCGCATCCAGAAAGAGCAGGCGAAGTCCTCGGGGTACCAGGGTGGCTACTCGCAACCGCCTCCGAAGCGGACCGGTGCGGGATGGATGACGCTCATGCGCTTCTCCAGCGTCGATGATTTGAACCGCTGGATGAATTCCCCGGTGCGGAAGGAGCTGATGGAGGAGGCGAAGGATCTGGTCGCCGTTTCCTATCAGCACCGGGTGGATACCGCGTTTCCGGGCTGGGCGCCGACCGATGCCTCGGGGAAAACGCCGCCGAACTGGAAGACCACCATGCTGGTCCTCCTCGGTCTCTATCCCATCGTCTGCCTGGAAATCCTTTTTCTCATGAAAATACTGGGCGACCTTGGCATCAAATCGGCGCTGGCAGGCTTCATTGGAAACGCAATCAGTGTCGCGCTTACGGGCTATGTCACCATGCCGTATCTATGCCGGTTGCTTGATTGGTGGCTGCTGCCCGCAGACCGCGCACCGGCAAGCGTTCACTGGAAAGGCACGCTGATAGTCTTTGCAGTTTACGCACTTTCTGTCGCGGTGTTCTGGAAATTCCTGTAACCGGCCTTGGAGAAAAGAGATGTCTTTTAAATCTTCGGGGGATATTCTTCATCCCCCAACAAGCGATCCAATCCCCGAAAGGCAGAAAAACATGAAACAAATTTCCATCAGCGCCGCCATTGCGGCAGTCATCATCGTATTCGCGATCTGGTTTGCAGGCGCGAACAACTGCGAGACTCCGGCCGGGTATGTGGGCTACGTGACGCAGGGCTCGGTATTGGGCAAAACCAAGTTCATCGGGCTCCAGACCGGTCCCACTTCCACGGGCCGCATGTGGCTCGGGCATGTTCAAAACGTCAGCATCACCCCTTACACGTACACCGAGCCATTTGAAGGCGCGACAGCGGTCCTTTCGAAGGACAACCTGCAGATCCAATTTGAAGTTCATTTGCTTTGGAAGGTGCGGGATACCGACGTGCAGAGTCTGGTTGAAAAATTCAGCACGATGGACCAGGGCGACAGCGCCGACAAGGTGGTTGAAACCGCCTATAAGAATTACATCGCGCAGCCGCTGCGCACTTTCGCCAGGGACGAAGTTCAAAAATTGAACGGTCTGGATGTAAAGGACAGCATCACGGACATCGGCACAAAAATCACGACACGGATCAAGGAACTCGCGCAGGGGACTCCATTCGAAATACAAAGCGTCGTGATCGGCAATATCCAATACCCGCCGGAGATCGCCAATGCAGTCGCCAAGAAGCTGGCCGCCACCCAGGAACTGGAGCAGCGCACCACCCAAAATCTCATCGCCCAAAAGGACGCTGAAAAGCGGCTGATTGAAGCGGAGGGTATTGCGAAGGCGATGGATGTCGTCCAGCAAAAACTAACGCCGATGTACCTCCAACACGAGGCGATCCAGGCGCAGGCAGCCATCATCGATTCTCCCAATCACACCACGATCTATATTCCAGTGGGCAACCTCGGGGTTCCGCTGGTTGGCATCGCCAATGAAAAAACGACCCAGGAGCCGGATAAGGAAAAGAAGTAACAGGGCAATCTCCAAGGCTTTTGACCGTTTCGCCCCAGAGCGATGGAAATTCAATATTTAGTCGTTGATGCGTTCAGCGCCAGCCCGTTCAAGGGTAACCCGGCGGCTGTGGTGCTGCTGGACAGCGATCTGCCCGATGAGGTGTGCCAATCCATCGCCGCTGAGTTCAACCTGGCCGAGACTGCATTCGTAAGGCCGTTGCCGGGTGGCCGGTTCGGGCTCCGTTGGTTCACGCCGACCCGGGAGGTGCCGCTTTGCGGGCATGCAACGCTCGGGGCAGCGCATGCATGGTGGGAGTGGGAAGTTGCGAATGCGGATGAGCCGATCCGCTTCGACACGCGCCATAGCGGCGAACTGGTCTGCACGCGGGCGGAGGATGGAAAGATCGCCATGGATTTCCCGGCTACGCGGCCTGCCGTTGCCCCGCTGCCGTCGATGGCTTCGAAGGTGCTTGGGGTTGACGGACCGGTGGCTTGCGCAGGCACCACCGCCATGAACCTGATGCTGATCCTGCCCGACGAGGCGCAAGTCCGCCACTGCCGGCCGAACCTGGAAATTCTGGCGGGGTGGCACGAGACCGGCGTCATCGTCACCGCAGTATCTGAAACGACAGGCATCGACTTTGTCAGCCGGTTTTTTGCCCCTCAATCCGGCATACCCGAGGATCCGGTCACCGGTTCCGCCCATTGTGCGCTTGCGGTGTTTTGGTCCGAGAGACTCGGCAAGACTGAATTCGTCGCCCGGCAACTGTCAGCGCGGGGAGGGGAACTGGATGTCCGGCTAATGGGCGACCGCGTTGAACTCCGTGGTCATGCGACTACGACGATGGAAGGCAGGCTGTTGATTTAAAGAACATTGACGAGCAAAGAGGCCGGGCGCGAAAAACTGGCAAAATGGCGGAAGGTTTGAAATAGATGTAAATCGTGAAAACGGAGCGAACCGCAGCCAACGACATCGACGAGTACATCCGCAACTTTCCGGATGATGTGCGGGAACTCCTCGAAAAAGTAAGAATTACGATTAAAAAAGCGGCACTCCGCGCGGAGGAGAGGATCAGTTACAGAATACCGACCTTCGTCCTGAACGGTAATTTGGTGCATTCTGCCGCATTCAAAAACCACATTGGATTTTACCCCACGCGTTCGGGAATCGAGAAATTCAAAAAAGAGCTATCGGCTTACAAAGGCTCCACAGGCTCGGTGCAGTTTCCCCTGGATAAGCCCATTCCCTTTGGCCTGATCAGCAAAGTCGTAAAGTTCAGGGTGCGGGAAAATTTGAAAAAGTAAGCCGGAAGGCACGCGGTCGGGGCACTCTTATTGCTCCCCAATGGGATTGAAATCCGCATGCAAGACCGCAATCTCTACCTTATCCTGGGCGTTTGCTTCCTTGGATTCTATTTCTCGCATCCGTGGAATGGCCCTTCGAAAGGGAAGCCGGTGGCCATGGCTTTCACGGCGACGGACGGCTCGCATGTCGATCTCTCCGCGATGCGCGGGAAGGTGGTACTGGTCGATTTTTGGGCGACATGGTGCGGGCCGTGCATGCAAGAGGTGCCGAACGTCGTCGCCACCTACAATGCGCTGCACTCCCAGGGATTTGAGGTGATCGGCATTTCGCTCGATATGAACCGGAGCCAGATGGACGCTGTCACGAGACAGAAAGGCATGGTCTGGCCACAATATTTTGACGGCAAAGGCTGGAACAATGAGATCGCTGCCAGCGAAGGCATCCACAGCATTCCGACGATGTGGCTGTTCGATAAAAATGGCAGGCTCTCCGATTTCGACGCGCGGAATGGGTTGCAGGGAAAGGTCGAAAAACTGCTCGCGCAGTAATCTGACGCTGGGATTTTGATGTTGGTCGCCATCGCTAATGAGCGGTGATGGCGTTCCTTCAGTATAAGAAAATGTCCTACGTGCTTTTAAGGATTCGAGCAATTTACGTGCTTTTGAAAAGGAGTAAGTTTGTCTCTCATGGAGGACTCCATCCCGTCTTCTTTGATCGCGCGGAAACGGTAACATTACAAGCTGCTTGGAAAGCAAAAATGGTTTTTTATGGCCCCCACCACACAGAGATGCAGCCCTCACGCTTCCTTTGATATCGTTCAAACAGTTCGATTGCCGCTGCCATCACCCTATTTTGGCAGCATATCGTTGACCAGCGACGATCAATACATCTTCGGCATCGGATCAATAACCGGAGCTTCTGGCAACCCGCCCGGGCCAAAAAGTCCCCAGGAGATTGCAAAGCAAATATTGCGACTGCTGCGGCGGGATCAGGCATTGGCTGCACTCGCAGGCGACTATTGGCAACCCATCAGAACTCAAATCGAACTCCCTGGCCCGTGATTATTTAAAGCGTCCGAACAGGAATAGAGAGCGTTTTGGAAACCAAAATGAAACCATCAGAACTATCGGTCCTTCTTTCTGCAAATGAAATGGGGGTAATCATTATCCCCGATGGATCGGCTGCTGAGAAAGAAGACTTTTTCGAGGCCCTGAAACGATTGGAACAAATGGGGCTGGTATCCTCCGGTTATTCAGCAGAAAAGAGAGTGTACCGCTTCCAACGTCCGGTGTTGACAGAAAGTGGACAACTGTTTCTCAGACAGGTCCTGGCGACAATTGACAACCAGTCGCCCAGTAAATCGTCCGCAACACGAACATCATGAGGAAATTTCCCGTATAAGATCAGGCATTGGGATTATAGACTCAATGCCGGCGAGGCTGTCTAATGCCGCGAAGAACGACAATCAATAAGGTGAACATCGTGCGAATCGCAGACCCGGTACAAGAAAGAAAGCGAAAGCTTCATTTGGAACTTTTACTTAAGCGCGCGTCCCTGGTTGGGGCACTGTTGTCGCTCTCCTTTGTGGTCCATGTCATTTTACATCCCGCCCACCGTTGATCGGCTTTGAAGTTTACCGAGGTATCAATATTATGAAATGGACAATCGAACAAGTTCATCTCCTCTCAAAAAAAGTTTACGGTAACTTCAACGACGAGGAACTGCTAAAGCTCGCCGTCGAATTAAATATTCACCTTAAGAAATACGATGAGTCTTTTCTCGCCCTCCACAACAAACACGAACGGGCGGAAGTGGAACGGTTGGCTGCACAGATTAATGAAAATATCCGTCTTCTTCAAAAGGAACGGGGAATGAGTCTGACATAAACCATATCGATCCCCCAATTTCATCCACATCGGCGTCAAATCATCATCGTCCAGCGCCCTTGGGCTGACCCTCTGATAGTTTGGGGCAGCGCGGGAGTTTCTAAATTGCCAAAAAAAAGCAAAAAATTTGTGTTGCATTCGTTTTTATTTTGTTTCATATTCAACCATATGGTTGAAGATAGTTCGAAGCTGCTGGACCGGACTTTTGGGGCGTTGGCGGACCCGACGCGGCGGAGGATCCTGTCGCAACTGGCGAAGGGGGACGGGTGCGTGACGGACCTGGCGCGGCCGCATGCGATGTCGCTGGCGGCGGTGTCGAAGCATTTGATCGTGCTGGAGAAGGCGGGGCTGGTGAAGCGGCGGCGGAACGGACGGGTGCATTCGCTGGCGCTGGAGGCCAAGCCGATGAAGGACGCGCAGGCGTGGCTGGATCGCTACCGGAAATTCTGGCAGGGGAACCTCGACCAGTTCGAGAAGTATTTGGACAAACTACAAACCAAGGAAACCAAACAACATGATAATCAATAACGAAGTAGAGAAGCCGGATGACGCAACACTCATCCTGAGGCGGCTGCTGAATGCGCCGCAGGAGCTGGCGTTCAAGGCATGGACGTCGGCGGAACATATACGGCAATGGATGCGGCCCGAGCCGGGGATGGTGGTGCCATTTGCCACCATGGATCTGCGGGTGGGCGGTAAGTTCCGCATCCAGATGAAGGATCCGGACGGGGAATTTTTCACGGCGGCGGGGGAGTTCCGCGAAGTGAAGGCGCCGGAGCGTCTGGTTTACACGTGGGACTGGGAGAAGGATGGGAGCGGCGAGGAATTTGGCGAACTGGAGGGGAAGACTACGCTGATGACCGTGGAGTTTATCAAGCGGGGTGAGCAGACGGAATTCGTGCTGACGCACAGCCGCTTCGCCACGGTGGAGAGCAGGGACAGCCACGCGCGGGGATGGAGCAGAATCGCGGATTCGTTTGCGGGGTTTTTGGAGGAAGAGGGATAATGACGAAGCTCGAATGACGAATGACGAAAGAATGACGAAGCCCGAATCTATGGGCGTGGGAGGAAGTTATCCACAGATTGAAACAGATTTCACAGATTTTTTCCAGCCGTGGATGTCCGAAGTCCGACTGCTGCTTCGTCGTAACAATATCACTGAATAAAACAAACACCGGTTGGTTCCGCGGGCGCGGGACCGGCCAATCATGAAAGGTAAATATGAACACCAATACAAAAGCAACTGAGCCGCAAAATCTGCGGGAGGAACACAAGGTCGTATCGCAGCAGGAATGGATCGCGGCGCGCAAGGCGCTGCTGAAAAGGGAGAAGGAAGCCACACGGGTAAGCGATCAATTGGCCGCCGAGCGGCGCAAGATGCCGTGGGTGAAGATCGAAAAGGATTACGTATTCGATGCGCCGGGCGGGAAGGTGGCACTGGCTGATCTTTTCGCCGGGCGCAACCAACTGGTGATCTATCACTTCATGTTCGGGCCGGACTGGCAGGAGGGGTGCCCGAGCTGCTCGTTTGTGTCGGATCACTTCGACGGGGCGCTTCCGCACCTGGCGGCACGCGATGTGACGCTGGCCGTGGTTTCCCATGCGCCGCTTGCGAAGCTGGAGGCATTCAAGAAACGCATGGGCTGGGGCTTCCAGTGGGTGTCGTCGCATGGCGGCGATTTCAATGGCGACTTCCACGTGTCGTTCACCAAGGAGGAACTGGCGACGGGGAAGGTGGATTACAATTACACGATGCAGGAGTTCCCCAGCGCGGAGGCGCCGGGTCTGAGCGTTTTCACCAAGGACGCCAACGGTGATGTCTTCCATACTTACTCCAGCTACGGGCGCGGCCTCGAGTTGCTGATGAGCACCTACAGGATCCTCGACGTGGTGCCGAAGGGTCGCGACGAAGACCAACTGGAGTTCCCCATGGCATGGGTGCGGTACCATGATCGCTATGACACCAACACGTTTGCCGACGCGGACAAACCGTACTGGCCTGAGACGGCGTCGGCGTCATCCGATTGCGGCTGTGGATCGAAGGAGGCGCGCGCGTGAATACCCACCACTGCTGCGAGATCAAGACACGGGCCGGCGACAATGGACGCCGGCCCGCGCCGGGGTTGCGGTTGCGCCGTGGCGGTGAGATCGCCGGCTGGATCGTTCCGAGCGTGACGCTGGCACTGCTTCCCAAATGTCCATTGTGTGTGGCTGCGTATGTGGCCGTGGCGACAGGCATCGGGATCTCTTTGCCGGTGGCCACGCACCTGCGGGCGATGCTCGTTGTAATGTGCGTCGCGTCGTTGGTTTTCATTGCGGCAAGACGGCTGCGGCATTGGACGAACAAAAACAATCAACCCAACCACCAATAAATTATGACAACAATCACCACACCATTCACAGGCGGATGCGCTTGCGGCGCGGTTCGCTACGAATCCACGGCGGAGCCGGTAATCATGCTTCACTGTCACTGCCGGGATTGCCAGCGATCCAGCGGAGGCCCATTTTCTTCCTACGCCGTCGTGCCGAAGGAAGCTTTCAAGCTCTTGCAAGGCTCGTTACGTTTCCATGCCACGCCGAGTGATATGGGTGGCAAGACCCATAGGGGCTATTGCCCCGAGTGCGGCTCGCCGATCGAGGTCAAGCCCGACGCGGCTCCGCAGATTGTCGCGATCAGCACAGCAAGCCTGGATGATCCGGGCTGGTTCAACCCGCAGGTGGATGTGTGGACATGCGACGCGCATTCGTGGGACCAAATGAATCCCGCGTTGCCAAAGTTTGAAAAATATCCACCGTCCGGAGATTGAGCAGACGCAACCGTACCTGAACAAGGTAACGTTGCGTGGATGCGCCGGAAGAGGCGGGGGCCGGAATCGAACCGACGTATACAGCCTTTGCAGAGCCGTGCCTTGCCACTTGGCGACCCCGCCGCACTTTCCGCACCGGATTTTTCCACGGTCAATCCGGCGACTTTTGAAACACTACTATAACAGTAGTGTATAACAAGCAAATTGTTTGGATTTTTAATTTCCGGACTTTGCCACCGGGAAATTGGCCGCCGGTCATTGAGCGATGCCGCTTGCATAGTCACCGCGAATGACAAACAGTATACCCCCACTAATTTACATCCATGTTTGTTGACCATATCAAAATCCAGGCGAAGGCGGGCGACGGCGGCTGCGGCAGCGTGAGCTTTCGCCGCGAGAAATTCGTGCCGCGGGGCGGTCCCGACGGCGGCGATGGCGGCCGCGGCGGCTCCGTTATTTTCAAGGCGGACCCGAATGTGGACAACCTCGCGGGCTTTTTTTACGAGCCGATCATCAAGGCAAAGAACGGCGATCCCGGGCGTGGGAAGCAATGTTACGGACGGGCCGCCAAGGATGTGGAGATCGCCGTGCCAATCGGCACGCTGGTGTATCGCATCCCGCCCGGCCTGGTGCCTGCGCCGTTTGACCCGGATGATTTCGAGGAAAAGCCGAAACCTAAATTCTCCACCGATGAACTCGAACTCGTGGCCGACCTCGCGACGCTGGGGGAGGAACTGATCCTCTGCAAAGGCGGCGAGGGCGGGAAGGGGAACATCCATTTCAAAAGCTCGCGCAACCGCGTGCCGCGCCAGTACACCGAGGGGGACAAGGGCGAGGAGGGGACGTTTTACATCGAACTCCGCAAGATCGCTGACGCGGGACTGGTCGGCTACCCGAATGCCGGCAAATCGACCCTCATCGGGAGAATCTCGGCGGCGCATCCCAAGGTCGCGCCGTATCCCTTCACGACGCTCCACCCGATTGTCGGCGTGGTGGATTTCCCCGGCTTCCATCGTGCGACGGTCGCGGACATCCCCGGGCTGATCGAGGGGGCGCACAAGAACGTGGGCCTCGGGCACGACTTCCTGCGGCACATCGTGCGCTGCAAGCTGCTCGTGCATGTGATCGACATGGCGGGGAGCGAAGGGCGCAACCCGGCGGAGGATCTCGGAAAACTGCGCGAGGAACTGAAGCTTTACGATCCGGCGCTGACCAAGCGCCCGTGGATCGTGGTCGCGAACAAGATGGACCTGCCGGACGCGGAGGAGAATTTGAAGGCCTTCAAGCAACGTGTAAAAAGGGTGAAGATCATCCCCATTTCCGCGGAGCAGAACACGGGCATCGAGGCATTCAAAAAACTGCTGCACGAAAAGATTGCGGAGCAGGGATAGCGCGGTTTTATTCGCGTGAGCCGGGAAAAGTGAGCGCCATGAGCGAAGCGGGGGACATCACAAAGCTGCTCTTTGTATGCAGCAGAAACCGGTTTCGCAGCCTCACAGCCGAGAAACTATTCGAGGGGTTTCCACCCTATCAAGCCCGCTCGGCGGGGACGCAGCCGGACGCCCGGATAGTCGTCACGGCGGGACACATTGGCTGGGCTGACATCATTTTCTGCATGGAAAAATCGCATCTGGACCGCCTTCGCCGCAAGTTCCCTGAAGAGATGCAAGGCAAGCGCGCCATTTGCCTTCACATCCCGGATGATTATACGTTCATGAATCGGGATCTCCTCGATGAACTGCGCGCGAAACTCGCTCCTTATATCACGCTTCCCGCAGAGAACCCCGAGGGTTGATAAGGCGGGAGAAAGCCGCGTTCATTTTTTCGCGACATAGATTCCCTCGAAATCGACGGCAGTGTGGCCTTCCTCCCCGATGGTTACCACCAGGCGGATCTGCGCCTTTCCTTTCTGCGCAAACTTCTTCTTGAACTGCGCCAGAATTCTGGATTCGGGCCGGTGACAGACTGCGCGGATGATCCCATGCACAGGCCGCCGGAAGCTGATCGAGCTTTTGCTGATGACAATGTGACATTCGCGGTCGCCAAGCTCCAGCCATAGCAGCCCGTAGCCCGCAAGCATTACAATGGCGCTGAGGCTTCCGCCAAATGCGGTGCCGAGGTGGTTGTGATTGAGCGAAAGCGGCGCCGTGAGGACAAATTGTTTCCCGTCGTTGCTCTCCACGCGCACACCCATCGCGCGGGAAAGCGGAATCTGCTTGTGGAGAAATTGCTCGGTTTCGCCGACGGGATTCCGGCTAGTCATACGTCCCCAGGAAATCGTGCACGCAGTTGACGGCCAGCGATCCGTCGCCCACGGAAAATGCGACGCGCTTGGTCGTGCCGGAGCGGCAATCGCCGGCCGCGAAGATGCCGGGCACGGATGTTTCCAAAATGCACGGCAGGCGGTTTTTACCCGGCCATTTGCCGCATGCCACCACATCGGCGCCGGTTTTCAGGAAGCCTCTTTCATCCTTGCAGACATCGTCCCCGAGGAAATCCGTGCATGGCGTCGCGCCGATGAAGACAAATACCCTGCAACAATCCTCCTCGCTTATTTCTCCCGTGGAAGTGTTTTCGATCGTCACATTCTCGAGCATATCGACACCTTTCAACGCGCGGAGTTCGGAATGCAGCCGCACATTCACGCGCGGATTCGCCTCCACCCGCTCCGAAAGGTAGGAGGACATGCTCTTGCGGAGATCGCCGCCGCGCACGATGAGGTTGATGTTTGCATTGTGCTTGGAAAGGAACATCGCCGCCTGTCCCGCGGAATTTCCGGCGCCGATCACATGCAGCGGACGCCCGTCGCACAGCGTGGCCTCCACCAGTGTCGCGGAATGGTAAACGCCCACTCCACGCAGGGTGTTCAGCCCCTTTACATCGAGGTTGCGGTAGCTCACGCCCGTGGTGACGATCACCGTCCGTGTTTTTGCCACGGTGCCACATTGCAGATGGACGGTGTGCAGTCCATTTTCATCGGTGCGGATCTCCTTGACATCGCAAGGCGCGGCAAAGACCGCCCCGAACTTCAACGCCTGGAGATAGCTTCGCATCGCGAGGTCATGTCCGCTGAGTCCCGAGGGAAATCCCGCGTAGTTCTCGATCCGCGAACTCGATCCCGCCTGTCCCCCCGGTCCCATCCGGTCCAGCACCAGCGTCCGCAACCCCTCGGATGCCGCGCTCACCGCCGCCCCCAGCCCTGCGGGCCCGCAGCCAAGGATCACAGTGTCAAACACCTCATCCGGGATCGGCCGGCGCACGCCGAGGAAATAGGCAAGCTTGGGCACCTTTGCATCCTGCATCAGCACCTTGCGCGACCAGGTGACGAGTGGAAATTGAAACGGTCCTTCCCCTAGCTTGGCGATCCGTTCCGCATTCACGGAATCACCCGTATCGATCCAGCGGTGCGGCACCCCGTTCCGGTACAGGAACTCGCGCAAATGCAGCGTGGGGGCGTCCCCATGGCAGCCGAAAATGCGCAACCCGTCAAAGCCACGCTGGCTCAGGATTTCGCGCCGCCGCAACATCGCATCCATCCATTTTTCCCCGATCGAGGAGCAGTGGATCATCATATTCCGCAAATTATCGACCGGCAGCAGGATCACCTCGGTGGAGCAGGGGGTGCGGCAGGAAAAAATATTGCAGGGGATTCCCGCGAGCAGATTGATGTCCCCGAGGAAACTTCCCCTGCTGCTATGGATCGTAATAAGCCGGTCCTCGTCTCCCGAGGTATCCAGCACTTCCAGTCTTCCCTCGAGGAGAACGATGTAGTCCGCCCTCACATGGCCCACTTCGAAAATCATCTGCCCCGCCTCAAACCGCGCGCGCCGGCCAAAGCCTGCCACGTCGCGGATCTCGTCCTCGGTGAGCAGCGGGAACGCCACCTGGTCGTTGATCATTTCTTCCGCGGAGAGAAGTGGAATATACGGAGGCATCGGTGACACTATAATACTATCGCCCGGGCCAGGTACGCAAAAAAAATTCGCAGGCGATCCCGGATTATTTGGCGCTTCTCCGCAAGGAACCTGGGCACCGCCATTTTTCTTGACAATCCCCCGTGTTCTCCCGTGGATGGGCGGGATTTATGAAATGGATCGGGATTGCACTCATTGCCGTTCTCCTGGTGTGTGCTGTGCCGGGCTATCAATACTGGCGTACGTCGAAGGCGGCAAAGGCGACGTTGAGCGATGAGGCGCTGGAAAAGACCAGGGTCGAGCGGCGGGATATCGAAAAAGTGGTGCATGCGCGGGGCGAGATAAAGGCGCCGCTTACCACCGAGGTGAAGTCGGAGGTGAATGGGATGGTGGTGCGCGTTTACGTGGCGGCGGGGGATTCGGTGAAGAAGGGCGATCTGCTGGTGGAGCTGGACAAGTCGGAGCTGGAGAGCCAGTTGAACGAGGCGGAGCATCAGATCCAGGCGTCACGGCTGAAGGTGGAGCAGGTGAAGCTCGACCTCGGACGCGAGAAGCAGCTCATCGATGCGAAGCTCGTTTCGCAAAAGGAATTTGACCAGGCGCGCATTGATTCGGAACTGGCGGCGAACCAGCTCGACATCGATACGGCGCGGGCGGAGACGCTGCGCCGTCAGCTTGCGAAAACGACCATCGTCGCGCCGCGCGCGGGCACGGTGCTGAAGATCGATGTGCTGGAGGGCATGGTGATCATCGGCGCAGGCTCCGTATCGAGCGGCACGAGCCTGATGACTGTCGCCGACCTCTCGAAGATGGAGGTGGCCGCCGAACTGGATGAGATCGACGTGGCGCAGCTCCAGGTAGGGATGCCGGTGCATCTCTCGCTCGACTCGAACCCCGACTTGAAACTCGAGGGCACGATCAAGTTTGTGTCGCCGCTCGCCGTCGCGAAGGAGACGGACAAGGCGGTCCACGTTTTTCCCATCGTGGTCAGCTTGCAGACCACCGACTCACGGTTGAAGGTGGGGTTGACGGCAAATTTTTCCATCCCCGTGTCGCATGTGGACAAGACGCTCTCGCTGCCGATCTCCATGGTGTTTGAGGATGACGACACGAGCTACGTTTACGTGAAAGAGCATGGCAGGATCACGCGCAGGAACATCAAGGTGGGACTCAACGGCGCCGAGTATGTCGAGATCAAGTCGGGCCTGCAGGAGGGCGAGCCGGTTTTCCTGAACCCCGTCCCTGAAAAGAGCGTCGACAAAAAACTATGACGCCTTTGCTGGAAATGAAGCAGGTGAAAAAGCATTACCGCATGGGCGGCAGCACGGTGCATGCGCTGGATGGCGTGGACCTTGCAGTGCCGCCGGGGGATTTCGTCGCAATCGTCGGCCCCTCGGGTTCGGGAAAATCGACGATGATGCATCTTCTCGGTTTCCTCGACCAGCCCACCGGCGGCACGATCCTTTTCGAGGGGGAGGATGTTTCGCGCATCGGATCAAGCGACCGGGCGCGCATCCGCTCGGAGAAGATCGGGTTCGTGTTCCAGTCGTTCAATCTGCTGCCCCGCCTGAATGTAAAACAAAATGTGCTGCTGCCGCACTACTACCGCAAAAGCCCCGATCCCGGCGCGCAGGAGCGGGCGCGTGAGGCCCTCGCCACCGTGGGGATGACCGACCGCGGGCATCACCGGCCCAGCCAGCTCTCCGGCGGCCAGCGGCAGCGGGTGGCGATTGCGCGCGCTCTGACAAACAGCCCGAGCCTGATCCTTGCCGATGAACCGACCGGCAATCTCGACAGCGTGACGGCGGCGGCGATCCTCGACCTTTTCACCGAGCTGAACCGGCAGGGGCGCACGGTGATCCTCGTCACGCACGATGCGCACGTGGCCTCGCGCACGAAACGCCAGGTGCATGTCGCCGACGGGAAAATCCTCAGCGATGAAACCGCATGATGTATCTCCTCAGGGCCATCTGGCACGGGCTGGGGCAGATCAGGGCGCACAAACTGCGCTCGCTCCTGAGCCTTTCGAGCGTCTTCCTCGGCGTGGCTTCCCTGATCGCGATCCTGGGGTTTATCAATGGCCTTTTCTCGGGATGGCAGGTCGGCATTTACGAGTCGGGCGGGATTGAAAAAATCTCCATCGTGGAGGATTTTTTGCCGAAAAAGCAGGCCTACCTGAAATCGCTCAGCAAGGGCCGCTCGCTGGAGGATGCCCGGGCGATCGCGAAGCTCTGCCATAATCTCAGCGCGATTTCCCCCGAGATCGACCTCGATACCACGGTGATCGCAAATGCGAAAACCTACGCCGTCCGCACCCAGGGCATCGGGCCGGGCACGTTCATCACGAACCGCTACGAGGTGGCGCAGGGCCGCGAGATCACGGACAGCGATCTCCAGGGCCGCGTGCAGGTGGCGGTGATCGGGAACACGGTTTACGAGACGGTGTTCCGCAAGGGGGAAAATCCGCTCGGGAAAACGATCAGCATCAACGGTGTGAGCTTCACGGTGGTGGGTCTGCTGAAAAAATACTCCATGATGCAGGGCGACTGGGACGAACTGGAGGGGAAGAACCGGATCGTGTTCATACCGCTCACCACGATGGAGGACCGCTTCGTGCCGTCGAAGAAACTCACGTGGCTGAACGCGGAGGTGAAGGACACCGCGCTCATCGACCAGACGGCGCAGGAGATTTCCAATGTGCTGATCCACACGCACCGGGGCATGAAGGATTTCCGCATCGAGACGCGCGGGAGCGAGCTGGCGGATTTCAATTCCACGAAGGCGGGCTTTGAGTTCACGGGGCAGGCGATCGGGTTTGTGACGCTGCTCATCGGCGGCGTGGGCATCGCGAATCTCATGCTCGCCTCGGTGAGCGAGCGGATGCGCGAGATCGGCCTCTGCAAGGCGGTGGGCGCGAGCAACGGCGACATCTTTGTCCAGATTTTGGCGGAAGCGGTCTGTCTGAGCGCCATCGGGGGGGCGATGGGCGTGGGCGTGGGGGCGGCCACGATCCGCGTTCTGCAATCCGTGCTGGCGACGTCCATGTTCAGGCCCCTGTTTTCTGTCACGGCGGGAATAGTGGGGTTCAGCTTCAGCCTTTTCATCGGGGTCGTGGCTGGCTTGTATCCCGCATTCCAGGCTTCCAGACTCGATCCAATAGAAGCCCTGCGGTACGAATGAGGCTCTGCGGTATGAATAATTCCACCACCCGGTTTCACTGGCTGCGCTCTGCCGGCGGCTTGGCACTTATGCTTCTTTCGCTGTCGGATCTGGGTCTGTCGTCCGTAACTGCGGGAGCGCCCTCCGCACCGCCTGCGAAACCGGGCAAAGCCGCGCAGGATATCTCCCTCTCCATCACCGATTGCATTACGGGCGCGCTCGCCAGAAATCTCGATATCTCAATCGATCGCATCGCCCCGCGACTTGCCCAGGCGCAGACGCTCTCCGCGCGCGGCATTTTCGATCCCACGCTGCAATTGCAGCTCCAGTACGGCGCGGCCATTTACCAGCTCAGTTCAACCTCCACCCAGGGATACAGAACGCAGACGAGCAACTACGGGCTCAGCCTCACGCAGCTCACCCCGCTCGGCACCCAGTTCAGCCTGAACGTCAATTCCTCCAGCTCGCAGGAAAGCCTCGGCATCCTCTTCGCGGAGTATTCCTCGCTGGCGAATGTGAATGTAACACAACCGTTGTTGCGCGGTTTCGGCACGGATATCACGCAGGCGCAGATCCGCATCGCGCGGATCGGTGAGCAGGTGGCGGACGCGCAATTTTTGAGCCAGCTCGAGCAGATCGTCTCAAACGTGGTCACCGCCTACTACGAGCTGATCTACGCGCAGGACAACCTTGTCTCGCAGCAGACCTCCCTAGACCTCGCGCAGAATCTCCTCGATGACAACAAAATGCGCGTGAAGATCGGCGTGATGACCCCGCTCGATATCTCGCAGGCCACCTCCGAGGTCGCCAGTCGTCGCGACGCCGTGCTCCAGGCGGGCCAGAGCCTGAGCGAGCAGGAGAATGCGCTCAAGACCCTCATCACCGATGACTTCGCCTCCATGGTCGGCCAAAGGCTGGTGCCCATCGACAGGCCCGTGGAGGATCTGTCGGCGAAGCCCCCCTTCGCCAGCATGGGCGCCGCATTGAAAAACCGGCCCGATTACCGCGAGGCGATCGAGCTGGCGGAGCAGGGCAAAATCCAGCTCGTGTTCAGCAAAAACCAGGTGCTCCCGCAGCTCAACCTTAACGCCAGTTACGGCTTCGGCGGCCTCGGGTCCAACCTGGAGAACAGTTTCAGCCGCGTCGCGAGCGCGGGTTATCCCCAGTGGTATGTGGGGGTCAATGTGCAGTTCCCCTTCGGCAACCACGGGGCGCGCGGCCAGCGCGACGTCGCGCAGTTGCAAAAGGCGCAGCGCCTGCTGGAGTTGAAAAAGTTGGAGCAAACCATCCTTGTACAGGTCAACAATGCCGCAAACCGCGTGACGACCAACCAGGAGCGCATCACCGTCTCCCGCACCGCTACCGCCTACGCCAGGGACGCCCTCAAGGCCGAGCAGAAAAAGCTGGGCGCCGGTTCCACCACCACCTACACCGTGCTCCAGATGCAACGCGACGTCGCCCAGGCTGAGACCAACGAGCTGCGGGCCATCGCCGACCTGGACGAATCAGAGGTGGAACTCTACCGCGTGGAGGGCACTACGCTCGACGAGTACCACATCGCGCTGGAGAATTCGCCGGTGAAGGTGGGTGTAACCCGGTAATTCATCAGATGCCACCCTTGGTTTCTGGCTCTGAATTCCTGTAGAAATGCCATTCAGAAATAGTTTGTGAAAAATTTCACAAATAGGACTTGTCAACTATCCACTCGTCTGCTTTTTTGTCACCCGCGCAGCAGGGAAGGTTGTTATGCATTGGTTTTCACTTGCCGGATTTTGTTCAAAATTTGGTGGTAAAATGCAAAATCGTCCTCATACTGTCTGCCCCCTTTGACCCATGTTGACGATTTTCCCATTACTTCCAGTTGCAGAAGGTGTTTCGATCCAGGCACAGCCGATGTTGAAGGATGTGCCGTGGTTTACGAATTCGATCCTCGTTACGATTATTGTCACGATCCTCATTTTGATCTTCGCGCGCCGCGCGACAGCGAAGATGAAACTTGTGCCTACAGGTTCCCAAAATCTTTTTGAAGCAATGGTTTCGGGGCTTTACGACACGCTTGAAGGGATTGTCGGTAAGCACCTGATCGCGCGCACTTTTCCGTTACTGGCTACAATTTTCATTTTTATCCTCACGGCAAACTGGTTCGGATTGCTGCCCGGAGTCGGCACCATCGGTTTTGGTGAAATTACCGGCCCGCTGAGATCGCTGAAGGAGGTGGAACACCCTCTTCTGCGCCCGCCCAATGCGGATTTGAACATGACGCTGGCGATGGCGGCGCTTTTCATGCTCGTGTGGGTCTGGTGGACACTCACTGTCACCGGGCCGATTCAATTTCTCAAACACACCTTCATGCCCAAAGGGGAGATGAAAGGTTTGTTCTGGCTTGGAATGCTGCCAATTTTTCTTTTCGTCGGCGTTGTGGAAACTGTTTCAATTCTCATCCGGCCGATCTCGCTCTCCATGCGTCTTTTTGGCAATGTTTTCGCGGGTGAGAGTCTGTTGCACACGATGGGGACTCTCGGCGACGCTTTGCCTGCGCCGCTAAACCATATTCTCAGCGTTGTTCTGCCGCTGCCGTTTTATTTTCTGGAACTACTCGTGGGGCTGGTGCAGGCGCTGGTATTCATGTTGCTTTGCACCGTTTACGTCCAGTTATCCACCGCTCACGACGAGGAGGAGCACCACCACTAAAACAATTTCCCTGTCGGGACCGTGCGCAACGCGCGGACGGCGGGAAAAAAACAAAGGAAACTACAACATGTATATTGACATACTACCAGTAATAGCACAAGCGGCGGAAGCCGGTAACCACATCGGTGGCGGCATCATGCTCGGCGGAGCCGGGTTGGGCGCAGCCATCGGCGTCGGTTTGGTCGGGGCGAAAGCGGCGGAAGCCGTGGGTCGCAATCCCGGCGCATCCGGCAAGGTGCTTACCATCGCGATTCTGGGCATGGCGTTCGCGGAAGCGATCGCGATTTATGCCCTGCTCGTGATCTTCATCAAAGGTTACTAATCCAATGTGCTGCGCAACCGCAGGGTTGCGCAGCACGTTTCTTACGAAATTATAGCGACAAAGTTCTCAATCCCAATATGAGTGATCTCTTCAGTACATTCGGCGTCGAGTGGCCAAAATTCCTGGCGCAGTTGATACTTTTCATCATTGTATATCTCGTTCTCAGCAAGTTCGCCTTCGGCCCTATCATTGCCATGCTCGAGGAGCGCCGCAAAAAGATCGAGGAGGGGATACTGAATGCCGACAAGATCAAACAGCAGCTCGCGGATGCGGAGAAGCATTACCAGAATATCCTTTCCAAGGCGAACGCCGATGCGCAGAAGCTCATTGACGAGGCCCGCACCAGCAGCACCACCCTCGCGGATCGCCGCCAGCAGCAGGCTATTGCGGAAGCTGAGCAAATCATCGCCAAGGCTCGTGAAGCGACAACCCTCGAACACGACCGCATCCTGAGCGAACTCAAGCGTGAAGTAGGCCGCCTTGTGGTCGATACCACAGTCAAAGTCACCGGCAAGGTTCTCACCCCGGATGACCAGAAGCGCCTCTCCGAGGACGCCGCCCGCCAGGTCACTGCCTGATTTTTTTATGAGATTGAACAAAGAAGCGAGGAAAGTTTGCCGTCAGCTTTTCCGTTCCAGTTTCACCGATGGGAAGCTGGATGCGGCGAAGACGTCGTCGCTTGTGGGCTCCATCATTGAGGGCAAACGCCGCCATTACGTTGATATTTTGAAGGAATACCACCGCCTCGTCCGCCTCGAAGCAGCAAAGACCCACGCGGTCATCGAGAGCGCCTCGGCATTGACCCCCGAGACGGGCGGCAAGGTTGAAAACGATCTTCGCGCACGCTACGGCGCGGATCTCACCACGGAATTTAAAGTCACGCCGGAGTTGATCGGCGGGCTTCGCATCAAGATCGGCAGCGATGTCTGGGACGGATCAGTCCGCCATCGTCTCGACCGGTTGAGCCAGCAATTTAGCCAAGTTTAAAAGAACCCATAGACCATGAGCACCATATTACAGGATATCGAAACCCAAATCGCAGGCCTCAAGACCTCGACCACAAAATCCAACACCGGCATCGTGCGCGAGGCGGGCGACGGTGTTGTGAAGATCGAGGGCCTCAGCGACGTCATGCTCAACGAAATGATCGAGTTCCCCGGCGGCCTCTACGGCCTCGCGCTGAACCTCGAGGAAACCGAGGTGGGCTGCATCCTTCTTGGTGATTTCACCGAGGTCAAGGAAGGCACCGAAGTCAAGACAACGGGGCGCCTCCTCCAGGTTCCCGTGGGCAAGAGCCTCCTCGGTCGCGTGGTGAACACGCTCGGCCAGCCGATAGATGGCAAAGGCCCGGTGAAGTCCGACGTGAGCTATCCCGTGGAAAAGGTCGCCCCGGGCATCATCAAGCGCAAATCCGTGAGCCAGCCCGTGCAGACCGGCATCATGGCAATCGACGCGATGATCCCGATTGGCCGCGGCCAGCGCGAATTGATCATCGGTGATCGTGCGACGGGTAAGACGACCATCGCGATTGATACCATCATCAACCAGGCGAACATCAACAAGGCCAACGAAGGCAAAGCTGATTTCCGCCCGCTCTATTCCATCTACGTCGCCATCGGCCAGAAGAACTCAAACGTGGCCCGCTCCATCGCGGTCCTCGAGGCTGCCGGCGCCATGGAATACACGATCATCGTTTCCTCGCCCGCCTCGGAAAGCGCGACCAACCAGTATCTCGCTCCCTTCGCCGGTGCGGCGATGGGTGAGTGGTTCATGGACAATGGCATGGATGCCCTCATCGTTTATGACGATCTTTCGAAGCACGCGGTTGCCTGGCGCCAGGTGTCGCTCGTTCTCAAGCGCCCCTCCGGTCGTGAAGCTTATCCCGGTGACGTGTTCTATCTCCACTCCCGCTTGCTGGAACGTTCCGCCCGCGTGGATGAAAAGAACGGCAACGGTTCGCTCACGGCACTCCCGGTCGTCGAGACACAGGCTGGCGACGTGTCGGCCTACATTCCCACGAACGTGATTTCGATCACCGACGGCCAGATTTATCTCGAAACCGATCTGTTCTACCAGGGCATCCGCCCGGCCATTTCGGTCGGTCTCTCGGTCAGCCGCGTCGGTTCCGCTGCGCAGATCAAGGCGATCAAGCAGGTCGCCGGCAAGATGAAGGGTGACCTTGCGCAGTTCCGCGAGCTCGCAGCCTTCGCCCAGTTCGGTTCCGATCTCGACGCTAAGACCAAGGCTCAGTTGGACCGCGGCCAGCGCATCGTGGAATTGTTCAAGCAGATCCAGTACAAGCCGCTCGCGGTCGAGATCCAGGTGTCGTCCCTCTGGGCGATGCAGAACGGCTACCTCGACTCCGTGCCCGTGGATCGCGTCAAGGAATTCCAGCTCAAGTTGCAGGACTATATGGCCACCCGCAAGGAGCCCGTGCTTGCCGCCATCCGCGACAAGAAGCAGATCGACAAGGATGTCGAGGCTCAACTCAAGGCGGCGCTGGACGAATTCAAAACCACTTTCAAATAACAAATGGCTGCCAACCCACGAGACATTCGGCGCCGGATCAAGTCGATCAAAAACACGGCGCAGATCACCAAGGCGATGCAGATGGTCGCAGCGGCAAAGATGCGCAAGGCGCAGCTGGCTGCCTTGGCGGGCCATCCTTATGCCGAGATGCTCAACAAGGTGCTGGTCGACCTGAAGGAGCGCTCGGATTCCTCTTTGCACCCGTTGCTCGACGTCCGTCCCGTGGAAAAGGAACTCGTCCTCGTGATAGCGACGGACAAGGGCCTCTGCGGCGCGTTGAACACCAACCTCCTGCGTGAAGTCAGCCAGTTCGACGCGGCCAAAACCACCTTTGTCACTTCCGGTCGCAAAGGCGTCCAGTATTTGAACCGCACCAAGAGGACGATCCTCGCCGATTTCCCGTTGCATGAGAAGGTGACTATCGCCGAGACGAAAGCTGTCTCGAAATTCCTCATTGAGAAATTCGTTTCCGGGGAATTCGACAAGATCAGCGTCCTTTACACCCGTTTCGTGAGCACGCTCACCATTCCTCCGACCATCCGCACCATCTTGCCGATCGATCCGTCGCAATTCAAGAAGACCGGCGATACGCCCAAGGAAAACCTTACCGATTACATCTACGAGCCGAGTGCGACCGCGGTGTTGAACGATCTGCTGCCTCAATACGTGCATTTTCAGATTTACCAGATGATGCTCGATTCCCGCGCCTCCGAGCAAAGCTCGCGCATGGTCGCCATGAAGAACGCGACCGACAACGCGAAGCAACTCATCAAGGATCTCACGCTCGAATACAACAAGGTCCGCCAGGCCGCCATCACCACGCAGTTGCTCGAAATCGCAACCGCCCAGATGGCCATCGGCTAACCTGCTTTTTCAACCTTTACCAACCATCACCAACCCATAGCAACATCAGACACATGAGTAACACCGGCACAATCGTCCAAGTCATCGGCCCCGTCGTGGACGTCGATTTTTCCGCAGCCAGCGCCTTACCGGCCATCTACGACGCTCTGACTCTCGAGTACGAAGTAAACGGCACTCCCACGAAGCTGACCCTCGAAGTCCAGCAGTTCCTCGGAGAAAACTGGGTGCGCAGTATCGCAATGTCCTCCACTGAAGGCCTCAAACGTGGAATGTCCGTCACCAACACCGCCGCCCCGATTTCCGTGCCAGTGGGTGAGGGCGTTCTCGGTCGTGTGTTCAATGTTACCGGCGATGCCGTGGACGAACGCGGCCCTGTGACTTACACCAAGAGATATCCCATCCATCGCAAGGCCCCTGCGCTTATCGACCAGGACGTGAAGGCAAACATCCTCGAGACCGGCATCAAGGTCATCGACTTGATCTGTCCCTTCACCAAGGGCGGCAAAGTCGGCGCGTTCGGTGGCGCGGGCGTCGGCAAGACCGTCGTCATCATGGAGTTGATCAACAACATCGCCAAGGGCCACGGCGGCTATTCCGTGTTCGCCGGCGTCGGCGAGCGCACTCGTGAGGGTAACGATCTCTATGCCGAAATGAGCGAGGCGGGCGTTATCAACCAGAAGGATTTGAGCAAATCAAAAGTGGCGCTCGTTTACGGCCAGATGAACGAACCTCCAGGAGCCCGTCTCCGCGTTGCGCTCTCCGCCCTCTCCATGGCGGAATATTTCCGCGATGAGAAGAACCAGGACGTGCTCCTCTTCATCGACAACATTTTCCGTTTCTCGCAGGCCGGCGCCGAAGTATCAGCCCTCCTCGGCCGCACGCCATCGGCGGTCGGTTACCAGCCTACGCTTGCCGCGGAAATGGGCGATCTCCAGGAACGCATCACTTCCACCACAAAGGGTTCCGTCACCAGCTTCCAGGCCGTTTACGTGCCTGCGGATGACTTGACTGATCCCGCTCCCGCGAACACCTTCGCGCACTTGGATTCGACCATCGTGCTCGAGCGTTCCATCGCGGAACTCGGCATCTATCCCGCCGTCGATCCTCTTGCCTCGACATCGAAGGCCCTCGCGCCCGAGATCGTGGGCGAGGAACATTACGCGGTCGCCCGCGGCGTCCAGAAAGTGCTTCAGCGCTACAAGGATCTGCAGGACATCATCGCCATCCTCGGCATGGACGAACTCTCGCCAGAGGACAAGCTTACGGTGTTCCGTGCGCGCAAAATCCAGCGTTTCCTCAGCCAGCCGTTCCACGTGGCCGAAATCTTCACCGGCACCAAGGGCGAATACGTCTCCACGGCGGATACCATCCGCGGCTTCAAGGAAATCCTGGAGGGCAAGCACGACGATGTCTCCGAGCAGAACTTCTACATGAAGGGCAGCATCGACAAGATCAAGGATTAGTCTCTACCCATGGCCACACTCAGACTGGAAATCGTAACTCCCGAGGCGAAAGCCTATTCCGAGGATGTCGACATGGTGGTCGTTCCGGGTTCGGAAGGCGAACTCGGCATCCTGCCGCAACACGTCCCGCTCCTCACCAGCATCAAGCCCGGTGAGCTGCGCGTGTTGAAGGACGGACGGGAAACCTTCCTGGCCGTCGGCGAAGGATTTGTCGAGATCACCCAGGAGCGCGTCGTGGTCCTCACCGACATGGCGCTTGAGGATACTCAGATCGACGAAACCGCCGCACAAGCCGCTTTCGACAAGGCGCAGGAAGCCTTAAAAGACCAGCGCCTCAGCGACGAGGAGCACGCCACCGTCCAGGCGAGCCTCGACAGATCGATGGCACAGCTCCAGTTAAAGCGCCGCAAGTCCCAGCACTAATCCATCCCGCAGGGAACTTGGGTGTAAAACCTCCGCTTTGAGGCAACCTATTTCCCCGAGGTTCCGCCACGCCTCCACCAGGCAGCATGGCAGATCAAACTCAACGGCAGGATCACCGCCGTAGTGCATAACGCATCAACAGGCGCGTGGTAGCCCAGATAAGTGATCATCCACAAATAGCCGCAAACAACCAGGGCCACGGGCGGCAAAAGCGAAAGCCGGAACGCCACAAGCGTCACTCCAAACGAAATGGCTACAGCCGTATGCGAGCTGTACCGTACCCCGCACAGCGCCATCAACACCCCCGTCTTCACGTTCACTGACCGCAGGATATAAACCAGCGCGATCGATGCCACGCCGCACGCCCAAAGAATGACGGGCCTGCGCAGGCGCCCCGCGCGCCAGGCCAGCGCTGGCAGCAGGATCGTCAGCACGCCAAGCACCGGCAGCAGCACATCAGTGGCTACCGCCAGGGCGGGATGCGAGGAATATGCGGCGCTGGTCAATCTTGCGGAATTATATCCCTTACTTCACAAACTTCGCGAAAATTTCGTTGGCCTCTTCCAGGGTCTCCTTGCTCCCGATATCATACCAGGTCCCGGGCACAAGCCACGTTTTCACAGGCTTGCGCGTATAGAGCCACTGCACGAACCGCCCGGGCTGGTCGGGATTGTTCCCCTCCGCGACATACGTCTGGAAAAGGGGTACGGTTTCCTTCGCATAGTAGTAGAGCGCGATGCCGGTCAGGGTGCTGGTTGGGTTCGCGGGTTTCTCTTCAAAATGGGTAATGATCCCGTTCGCGTCCGTGGAGATATTGTTGTATTTCTTGATCGCCTCGAGATCTTTCACGTCATACACGGCGAGTGTCGATGCGCTCCCTTTGGCCGCTTTCGCAAAATCCGCAAGCGGCTGGTTGAATAGATTATCCCCGGCCACTACGATGAGGTCGTTGTCCGCGATACCCTCGTTCTTCACGACAAAATTGATGTCGCCGATCGCGCCGAGTTTGTCCGTGTCGCTTGTGGAGCCGTCATTCACGATTTTGAAATGCATCTTCGGCTGGCTCTTCACATAACCATCCGCCCACGCCTGGAAGTCCGCCGCGAATTTATTGTTCGTGACGACATACACTTTGTCGATGTCCGGAATCGGCGCCAGATTGTCGAGCACCCACTCGATCATCGGTTTTCCTGCCACCTCCAGCAGTGGCTTTGCCTTGTTAAGGGTTAGGGGATAAAGACGGGTTGCGTAGCCTGCGGCGAGGATGAGTACATTCATGACGCGAAAATTCATGTCTGTTGTGCCCTTCACCGACAAGTAAAAAATAAACAGTTCAATGCGTGCCAATCAATAACCTCGCAACCCTAAGGCTGGGAATGTTAAGAAATTCGAAAATAATGAGCACATCGTATCGCTCCTCCTCGTTGCCGGAAACCCGCAACTTCTGGATTGAGACAGCCACGCGCATCGCTGCTCCGGTGCTGCAAAATCTGGCTCATGGAACTTTGCGGGCGCAAATGCCGGTGGAATCACAACCAGGCGAGAATCGCGGCAACGTCACGCACCTTGAGGCGTTCGGGCGGCTGCTTGCGGGAATTGCCCCATGGCTGGAATTGAATGAAGAATCCGCCAGGCCCTGGATCGATCTGGCCCGGAAGTCGCTCGATGCGGCGACGGATCCAGCCTCGCTGGATTTTATGAATTTCACTGCACACGGCCAGCCTCTGGTGGACGCGGCATTCCTTGCCCAGGGGCTGCTGCGCGCTCCAAAAGTCTTGTGGGAGCCACTGCACGCCCGCGTGAAAGAAAACATCATGCAGGCTCTTCGTTCCACCCGGGCCACCACCCCGCATTTTAATAACTGGCTTTGCTTCAGCGCTATGATCGAGACCGCGCTCTTTGTTTTTGGGGCGAGGGATTGGGACGGCATGCGCCTGGACTGCGCGATTCGCCAGCACGAGCAGTGGTACAAGGGGGACGGGCATTATGGCGACGGTCCCTCTTTCCATGCCGATTATTACAACTCGTTCGTCATCCACCCAATGCTGGTCGATATCATCCGCCACATCGGCAGGGAATCGCGCTGGAGCGGATTTGTGGAGCCGTTCATGACCCGCTCGCGCCGTTACGCCGCAGTGCTGGAGAGGATGATCTCGCCCGAAGGCACTTTCCCGCCCATGGGCCGTTCGCTCGCTTACCGGTTTGGTGCCATGCAAACTCTGGCGCAGATGGCGCTGCTGCATGAGCTTCCCGCCGGAGTTTCTCCCGCCCAGGTACGCGAAGCCCTCACGGCGGTGATCCGTCGCACCATTGAAGCCTCAGGCTCATTTGACGAAAACGGCTGGCTGAAGATCGGCTTCTGCGGTGCGCAACCCGGCATCGGGGAAAGATACATCACCACCGGCAGCCTTTATTTATGCGCGGTCGGTTTGTTGCCGCTTGGCCTGGGCCCTTCCGAACCATTCTGGTCCGATCCTCCTGATGACTGGACTTCAAAAAAAGCATGGGAAGGTAAAACATTCCCGATCGACCACGCTATCGGATGATGCTTGCAGCCGTGTCCCTGCGCCAGGGGCGGCAATCATTCGGCGTGGGGATTTTCTCTTATTTACTCCCGAATTCCCACGTCCCCCACAGCCCGGGAGTAAGCTCTGCCTCGGAAGGCACATCCGATACGATCGCCGTAGCTTTGTTCGTCCAATAAACGCGCTGGATTGTTTGCTTCCCGTCGCCGCGCAGAATGCCGATGTCTCCCTTGATACTCATTCCCGGTTTCGGATCAAGACCGAGCACTGAAAGTGGCACCGCAATCTCGTAGTTCCCCGATCCGTCGGAAGCAAGCTCCACCTGGTCGCTCACGTCATCGACGCGGTCCATCGTGATCCCGTGCCAAGGGGCCGTGAATGGCACCTTGCTCTTTTCGGGTGTTCCGGGCACGACTGCATGGTAGAGCAACGCCCGCGTTTTGCCGCCCACTTGCGCGACCAGCAGTCGCTCATCGCCGGTCACCGCACTGGCCCGATTGGGGTTCGCGTTCGCGCCGGTCCCGATCATCAGGTCGAGCGCACCGCCCGTTTTGAAGAGACCGTTTTGTACGTCACCCGCGTTCACAAGCAGTTTCGGGTCTCCGGTTTTCCATGCTGCGAAAAGCTTGCCGCCAGCCACGGCTACGGCTCCGCTGACATCGTACGGTTTCGTATTTGCAGCGAAATAGGCGGCCACACCCCGATGATCGATCTGAGCCCATTGCTCATTGTTCCAAATGTCCAGCTTCGCATCCACCGCAGGGGGCGCCGATAGGAGCGAAACCTGAAGCAAGCCGGATCCCTGGGCCGCCTGCCGTTCCGTCTCGCGGGCGACCACGAAATTCTGCGCTTTCTTTAAATCGTCGGCCGACACTTTTATCTGCATGGGCATGATCCCGTGCACGGTGTCGAGGTTGTCCACGCGGACAATCGCGCTTGCGAGTTTACCGGTGATTACATAAATTTTCCCGTCCGGTGCCTGGCAGACAGCAGGCCAGAAATTCTCATCATTGAGCGTGATCCCGTTGAAGGACATGTTGCGGGTGGCGACCGGCATTTTAAACGGTTTTCCCTGCCTCATATCCTCGAAGAGTTGCGCGACGAACAGGCCGTCTTGGGTGAAAACGTAAATATTACCCTGGTTGCCATTGAGGAAAAAGAGAGGCCCTGCCTCCGAATTCTTCGGGGTGACGAGATTGCCCAGCAGCCGCGTCGTCCCGATCAGCATCCCGGTCCGGTCGGCAGCGGGTGAGCTGTGTGAGGCATGAAGTCCCGGCCAGAGCGACGGGTAACTCCACATCGGGAGGCCGTTCCGCGAGCCGCCGACGCCAAATTTCGAAAAGGGTGGTGGTGCCGATGTCATGACCAGCCAGCCATCGGTTCCGGCCAGAAGCTGGTCGCCGCCGTCACTACCGGGTCCCTGCGCCGGTGAGAGTATCTCGCCCGAGGCGATGTAATAGACAGGCGCTCCCTGCACCGTGAAACGGACAGGTTTGAAGCGTATCGCCCGAAGCGTATCCGGTGTGATACCGAAGCGGGAGATAAGAAACGAGCCGTCGTCACCCACGGTGACCCCGCCGGAATTTCCGGCCGTGATATTCACTTCATCGGGTTGGACCTTACCGTCGCCGTTGAGATCGTTCCAGATGAAGAACGCCTGGTTTTTCCAGCGCTCGCCCTTCGGGTCCAGGCCTTTGGGCCAGCGGGATTTGAATTCATCGCCTTTAAGCACATCCCACTCGTTTGCGCTCCCCGCACCGGCAATGGGGACAGCGACATCGCCTTTATCAAGGAAAAGAAACGCAGTGTTGTGGCCATTCGTCGCGCCGCTGTTATAGGCGTCGGTGAGGTAGCGATTCCCATCGAAATAAACCGGCATCTCGGGTGGTGCATCGCGGAACGCCAGTTTCAGGCTGTCAACTCCCGGCCGGTAATCGACTCTCGCAAGATGGTGGGTGCCTTTCTCCCAATTGAGGCGGAATTCCATCCCGTCGTAGATGAATAGGGTCTTGTCTTTTGGGTCGAGCACGCCGCCACCGCCGTACTTCGCGTTGCCGAAATAATCCTTCCAGAGCGTTCCGTCCGGATTCCACACACTCACTCGCTTTGGGAAGAAGTCGTCCTCGGCGACCCAGAGACGCCCGTTGGAATCGACCGCGAGACCCTTCGGATGGTTCATGTGAAGCGGATCGTACGTCCCGGCCTTAGGTGCGCCGGGATGGCCGATGGTTGCCAATGGTGTTCCTGCTGGCGAGAACACCTTCACCTGTTGGCTGTCGCCGTAGTCGGAGACATAGATATTGTCAGCCGGGCCCACTGTAATGTTCTGCGGATCTTCGAAGCCGGAAACCAGGGTTT
>Ga0302319_10003382_pt1 | contig 33498 bp, 36 predicted proteins | sample Bog_T0_2_FD_203319 | JGI IMG/M metagenome (GOLD analysis project Ga0302319, IMG submission 203319) | Peat permafrost microbial communities from Stordalen Mire near Abisko, Sweden - Bog_T0_2 | ecosystem: Environmental > Terrestrial > Soil > Wetlands > Peat | place: Sweden: Abisko, Stordalen Mire... | reverse complement strand
CACCCAGGAAGCGGCAAAGACGCGGTCGGCATCCATTCTGTCGTATGCGCCCCCTGGTTTTCTGAACTCGTAACCAGAACGCCCGTGTTTCCATCATTTACATCACCCGGCATGAAATAGTTACCATTTCCGTCTGTGTAGCAAATCATTGTTGCCTCCTAGAAGTATCCGATCGAACCGAGTAGTGCCGAGCTGGGAGCGGTCAAAGTCCCGCCGGGAGCGGTTGAACTTGTAACGCAATAGATCGTACTCGAAAAGCTCCACGGCGTCGTGAAGCTGGCTGTTTTTGTGGATTGTCCCGAAACAGCAAAGCAACATATTCAATGGTTGCGTTTGGGTTATAAATATCAACGGTATAGAGCGATCCGGCTGACCCCTTGATCACGGTCGGAGAGCTTGGAAGTCCAGCGATTGGGGCATAGCTGCTCATCCCTCCTGATGTGACTGCCGCCAGTCCCCCAATAGGGTTGCTCCCCTGAGCCAACTGAACGACTGGCTGATATGCACCTGTAGAACGCAACGTGACAATAATTGTCGTTGTTCCGCTCGATTGGACGCCGTTGGTTTGAAACTGTAAGAATCTTGATGCGAGCCCACCTGTATAAATAGTTGCAGTAGACCCCATCGTAACTCCTATCGAAGAGCCCGACGAGGAAGATATATTCGAGATTGATTCTGGGTAAAACGTGTCGGATGTTCGATTTGCGCCATAGCGCTCGATGTTGGTCACACCAGAACCAATCGACACAACCGTCACCGCAACCGATGAGTAGCCTGTGGTGTCGATGTAGGTAGTTGACGTTGGGTTTCGAGTCGCGTCACCGCTTACAGTAATCGGAATCGGGGTGTTTGCTGATTGCGCTCCGGTGGAACTTAATGTGTACTGGACCATCCCCGAGTTACTGGTTACTCCATTGACGATGCCCGGCACGACACCCGCGATATTTGTTCCGTCTGTTATTTTTGTCTGGGCCGCTCCACTCGTTTGGTTCGAGGCAGTCGCGCCATTGGATGCGATCGTCGTCAAACGCGTGGCGGCCGTCGCGAGGTTTCCACCCGTTTCAAGGGCCAGGAGTGACGTATTGAGGTTGGTTCCAGCGTTGGCGGTGAACGCCGTATTACCAATACTTCCACCAACCTGGAATGGGGTGCCCAATGCCGACAGAATCGCCGCTAGCGACGCGTTGCCGCTCTTTAGCGTGTTGTTAAGAGAGAAGGCGTTCCCACCCGGACCCACCCTAATGGTGACCGTTACCTGGCCCGTGAACCCAGAAGGAGCCACGACGTAAATCGTGCCGGCGCCGTTCACCGTCGTTGCGAATTGGTCCGATACCCCACTCGTAATCCCGTTTGTGTTGTGATTCGAGAACTGGGTGATATCCGAGTTGTTAATCGGCCTAAGCGTCGGATACTGGATCGTGCTTATAGTGGGTATTGGTGCGAAGTAAACGGTCATGCCCCCTGAGCCGCTCCAGGTCTCGCCTGTCTGCCCGACATCGATCGAGACGTTGTTCTCGCCGTCGCTTGTCGGAGCTTGGGCGAACGAATTTTGAGCCAGGGGAAGGGAAGCGCCAGATGTATTCGCCGCCGAAATGACGTAGGTGTAGCCGGACATGAGCTTGGCGGTCACGGACACGAGCTTGGCGGCCACGCACATCATTCCGGGGCTCGCGGAGGCAAGGCAGACGCAAGCGAGAATCAGGGACGCAAAAGCGCCCCTCAAAAGGGTCTTCATAGAGGTTCTCCTTAGTAGGTGTAGGAAGCGTAAAGAGAGGCGCCAATGGAGGGCGCCGTCGTCATTGTGATCGTCGATCCGGCCAGGGTGTAAGCCGTGGTCAGTACTCCATTCAGATAGAGCAAGAGCGTCCCCGTACGAGGCGGGTGGGTCAGCCCAAAGGTGGTATTGGTGCCGTCGATGGCTCCAGAAGGAGCTTCCTGGTAGCTCTGCGCTGGAGCCGAATAGGTGACGTCAGCCGAGGAAACCCAGCTCCCGGTTTGCCCAGAGGTCAAAATCGCCTGGGCTCTCACGCGCATCGTCCCGCTTGTAAATGTGGGAGGGGTGTAAGAGGTGCCTCCTACAACCGACGATGACCAGCTAGAACCAGCGTTGGTCGAATACTGCCAGTAGTAGGACTGGCCTGATGGAGGGACGCCTCCAAGCTCGATGTTGAAAGTCGCAATCTCGGAAGTGCCCGAATAGGAAGTCGCGCAAGCCGTTACCGACGTTGGGTTGACCGCGACCATGGTCACGGGAGCCTGGATCACGCAGGACTGAACCGGGACGTCGCCTAGCTCCTGAGACCGAGTGAGGCATTGCACATATACGGTCTGGCCGATGTGCGAGGGGTCCACCTGGACCTTGCAGATATTCCCCTTGTTGATGTTCGATGGCAGGTTTCCCAGGGCGTATTGTTCGCCTGTGACGTGCCCCGTGCCGACGCTGCCTTGAACTTCTCGAATCAGGCCAGGGCCTATCTGTTGGACTCCTCCAGACACTGTGCCGACGCCGACAATTCCGACCCACTCATTGCCAATCAGCGCAGTCTGAATCCCATCCCTTACGGCGCTTTGGTCATAGTCGTCGCTGTGCATGAGCGCCCCGATCGTGTACTTGACGGACGTGTAGTTCGTCGTCTCATAGCCTGGGCCCGATGCGTCGCCAAGTGCCATCGTTTGAGTGAGACCGAAGTTATGGAGGTAGTTGATCGATGGGCCGACGACATAGGTCGCGAAGTTATCGTAGCTATAGTAGATAGTGACCGGGGTGTTCGAGGGCGCCGTCCTTGCCCAGACATAGAATCCGGGGAACTTCGCTAGGTCCGAGGACGCATCAGCTATGGGCGATGCGATCATGAACGCCGCTACCGACAGCTGCCCCGGCAAAATCGGGCCCTCGCCTGCGTCGCCTGAGTTGTTTTGAATGAGGACCTGGACCTCGTCACGCACGAGCGAGAGAGTGACAAGGCCAGGCACCCAGTCGAAGTCGGTAATCCGGAACCGGGTAGGCACGCCATTATCGTTGGCGATCACTACACCGCACTGAGCGAGATAACCATATTCGCCCGACAGCCGGAGGGGCCCAAATTTGCCACCGGCCTCCAGCCACTCGATGTCGATGAGTCTTGCCGCCATCTGGGCTGCCTCGTCGTCCGTAAGCGACATATTCGACTCGAACTGCCATGGATTTTCGGCAAGGCAGTCCCCACGGGCCGGGGACAGGATGTCAATTACCCTGAAGAACTGTGAGGGACTTCGATACCGAACCGAAATCTGCGAATGCAATGGCCTCGTGTCGGCCATGGTGTCGGTGGGGAGTCGGTCATTGACCTTTAGCCCATCGAGCGTAGCGCCCATATCCCCATCGGGGATCGTCACGACAGGTTGCGACCCCCTTGGAATCGCCATGAGGTATCCGTCAATCTCAGTAATGTCGTAGCCCTTCGCGAGGCAGAAGTTATTCATCATCTCCTCGCCCGAAAGCCTATTGTCCTGAGTGAATCCAGTACAAGGGTTCTGACATGCAGAGAAATTGATTCTCGATAGGGGCACGCCGCACAACCTAGCCAAATCGGTCAGGACGTCGGCGTCCGTAACTGATGCCGTCGCGCATTCTACCGTCACATTCTGAGGGATAGTGTTGCCACAGTAGTAGGTATCGAAGCCATTGAGGACGAAATTGGTAAACCCTCTGTTGGCCGAGGTGACCGAGACGCCGTCGTGAGTTGTGATCGTCGAGTCGGCAGCCATCGTGAAGCAAGACTCGGACGGCCCAGGATGGACCGTGATATTATTGGTCACCATCGATGCCGATATCTTCTGCCACCAAAGCGGGTGCGCTCCTCCGGCCGGGTTCTGGATGTTGCCATCCGCAAGCGATGAGTAGAAGTATCCGTCAGAGGCCTTAACGATATCCCCGAAATTATAGGTCACACCCGATTGCCACGGGCTATTGTAGATAGCTGGGTTGGCGTAGATGATCTCATCGCCCGCCCAAATCCGATTGATCGTGATTTTGCGCTCAAGCTGAGAGCCATCAGGGAAGGTAAAGCCTGTTTCGGCAACTACGACGCAGATCGTGCAGAACCAATGCTGGGAAGCGTCTCCCTTCTTGCTGCTGCCTTCATCGACCTCCGTCATGTACTCTCCGTAGGAATTGCGGGCAGCCCAAACGACGCCACAGTTGGCACGTCCAGCACCCCAAACCCGCGCAATTGGCGTCCCGTACGAGACCGTCGAATACCGTTTATCAGCGTAGACGTGCCCAGAGGGTCCAAATATGCCTTCGGCAAGACCGCCGATCGTCGCCCCCCATTCAGCGCCTGCGCCCATGCCTATTCCACCGGCAAGAGAGCCTATCGCGCCCCCAACTACGGCACCGGCAACGCTCCAGCTCATGGTCTACCGATCTCCTTGTCAATCTTTGGTAAGTGGAAGTTTTCGGGGCTAAAATTGGATATTTCCCCCGCATACTGACATCTTGCCAATGTGCGGGAATCCCCGAATCGGAGCCGCCAGATGCTCTTGATGCGGTCCTCTACCGAGTAATCCATAAGCGTCGCCTTAACTCCCCTCTCTTTCCCAGGGATCGCGTGAACGATGGTGTTATTGCCGACGTAAACCGCCATATGGTTAGGCATATGGCTCCAGCGCATAGCCAGGACATCGCCCCTTTGAAGAGGACGGTCACCTTCCTCCAGGTTCTCTTGCGCCCACTTGAGGATGAGGTCAAAGAGATCCGGCTGGGAATTGAGAATATATGGGTAGTCGGTACAGTCGAGTCCCGCCTCGCGAATCCCGCAGATCACGACTCCAGCGCAATCAAGGCCCTTTCGAGGCTCCCTTCCGTGCTTGCTGAACGGAGTCCCAACGTAGGACAGAACAATCCCGGCAAAACGCTCCCGATACCATTCGATTGGCGGGATGCAAGCTGCCGATCCGAAAGGAGCGCTATTGGACATTGGACTTCCCGACCACATTGATGACATCTGGGTTTGGCAGATACCAGCCATGGAAATTCTCGACATTGGTAGTGCTCGGGTTGCTCGCGTTGGGGACGGTCATGCACGTCGCCTTACGTCTATCGCAGCCAAAGCAGAGAGTGGCCACGTCCCCGATCGCTATTTGGTAGGGTGCTGGCGTTCGGAATACGACGCGTGTCACCGTAGCCGGGTTCGCCGCAACCTGCAGCCACCAAGCCCCGGCAGCCGGAACGTGGTTCAGGTTTCCGGCCTGGAGCGAAATCCAGGTGCTGCCGCCGTAGGTCGAATAGTCGCCTAGGGCGTAGACGACGACCGAGGAATAGCCCCCTGGCGTGATCGCAATATGGGCTTTGATTTGCCCAGCCAAGCCATCGTTTGCTCCAGCCGTGAACGTCGCATCTCCGAAGTTGTAGTAGCCGGAGGGCTTTGTTCCGCCCGTGAAATCGACCGTGAATTGGTCTGCCACTCCCGCCGAACACACGGTCATGGATGTCGACATCGCCGCCCTGACGGTTTGAGAAGGATCGCAGCGAATGTCGCCAAATCGCAGGACATCGCAGTTGGCCGAATAGACGCGACCGGTCGTCTGCTTGAGAATCGACTTGATCGAGAGCAAGACAAATTTCATGCCTGTGTCTGTCGTCTGAACCCGTGAGCATCGGTAGGTACCAATAATCATGGCGCCCGCACTCGGATTAAGATAGTCAATCTCGAATAGCGTCCACCAAGAGTTGTTGTATCGTGTGCCGCGCACATCCGTGGATGTCACATAGTTGAGGGCATCATTCAGGATCGTCGCGACTTCGAAGTCATCTACGCCCGTTCCCGCCTCTTGGTGGACGTTCGATGCGTCGGCGCCTTGGAGCGTTTGGTAGGTAAGGCCATTGAACGAGAACTGGTAAGGGGTGTCAGTAAGCCCAAATTGCGAGCCGTCTTGTCTTTGAATTAAAACCGCCGCGCACCTACTTGCCGACGTGAGAAGGCCAGGCGGGTGCGTCCTCGTCGTGATGAGCTGAGGGCCCGCTTGGAGCATGATTCCAGTCGTCGCGTATCCCGTACCGCCTATGCCCGACCACGAGTAGGTAATCAGGGAAGTCGAGGGGGCAGTGACGTATGAGCTTGCCGCGCCAAAAGAGGATCCAACCGCATCGCTTGTCGCCAATGTCAGTCCACCGCCTGGAGTCGGAACCGTGGACGAATTGTAGGCGATGAACGTTGTGACAATGTCTCCCAGATTGGGAGTGAATTGGTAGGAGCCGCCGCCTGGAGTCGGGCTGCCAAACTCAGCATCGAACGATACAAGCTCGACCTCGCCCGTAGTGTTATTCCAGGACTCGACAAGGGCGATGATGTTGGTCGCATATTGGCACTCGATGACGACGGGAAAGGTCCCAACTGGAGGCCGCACGAGCTTGTAAACAATCGTCTCGACGTTGCCGTAGGTAAAGGCATTGGCGCTCAAAGGAACCACCGTGAGAGGGATGCCATTGTAGGTGACGGATGTAATCCAGGCAGGATCAAACCAGTTGTAGGCGATTTTGACCGTTAGCGTCAGGTTTAGCCCAGCGCATGTGTGATCGCCGGACAGTACCGTGTTGGACGACACCGCCAAGGGTGTTGCCGAATCGAGAGAAGCAAGAAGGGACATGGCTTATTCGTTGAAGCACTCGATAAAGTCTGGCCTGATGGCGCCGATAATGGAATCAAGCTCCATGGCGAACTCCTCACCATAGAAGCGGACGCACATATAGACCCAACCCGTGATGACTACGGTATAGGTGTTGGCTGGTGCCACGGCAAAGGTGAAGGCCCCCGTCAGGGCATTGACGGTGTAGTCTGTTCCCTCGGCCATGGTGACGCCGTCGACCTCGACCGTCCAGGATGTTAATGTCGTTCCAGGCCAGCGCCCAGCAAGCTCAACAGGGATCGCCACGCCAGTTGGAACCGGGTGGAGCAGGGGCTTGAAGGTCGAGTATGTCGAGTCCCCTACCGTCACTCCGCACTGGAACACCGTCGTCGAGCCATCTCCAACCCCTATCTGCTGGGCATTGAGATAGCACTCGTCACGGTCCCATAGGAGGAACGAATAGGTAGTCTGCACCCTCCCGTCGTAGAAGTTGTTTAGGTAGATCCGGTCGCTCTGCTCAAGGTTCTCGAAGGGGATCGAGTATTTATGCCTTGGCCAAGGCGAGCGAGCGAACCTGGACTCACTGAAGCTCTTTGTATCCGTGATCGAGACGTTTGACAGGCGAGAGGGCTTCCAGCCATTTACCGAGATGGTGGAGTTCAGGACGACGTTGTGGAATGGCATTGGTTATCTCGCGTTGTGTGCAGCCCTCAGGTGCTTAAAGATGCGGTCGGCATGCTGCTTGGCCGACAATTGGTTTCGCTCCGACGCATCGCCATGGATGTGGATGCCGCCTACGTCGTAGTTGTGGTTGACCGTGCCGCCTAGCTTGTCGTTGGAAGTGACGCTTCCAGACCGACTGCCCATGTTGATGATTTCGGGCCCGCGCTCGCCGACCAGGATGTTGCCGCCGGAGAAGTTCCCGCCGTCAGCGAAGTGGGGAATAAAAGGCGCGAACTGGCTCAAGCTTCCAAGAAACCCTCCTAAACCTTGGCTCCCAGAGGAGCCGCCAAGAGTCGACAGGAATCCGGAGTCCCCCCCCGAGGTCCCTGGCGTGGCCGGATCTGAACCTGTAAGAGCCTGGGTGTTCTGGTTGAGAGCTGCGATGTTCTTGTTGATCGCCGCAACCATAGGGTCCTGCTTTTTGAGGCCCAGAACCTTGTCTAGGCCCTCCTTGGCCTTCGATTGTACTAACTTAACCGCATCGTCCTTGACTGTCGATTGGACGCTCTGTTGGAGGTAGCCGCCTAGCCCGCGAGTGCCATGCTCCATGATGCGCTGCACGCCCCCGCTGATGATCGAGGCGCCTTGCTCAGCTATCTCGTTCAGATGCTCGCGGATCGCCTTGACCTTTGCGACGTAGTCCTGGAGTTGGACGATCTGCGTCGCTTGATCTTTGGTCATCTTCTGGCCAGTCTCGTCGAACTGCAGGGCCTGGACCCTCGCCTCCTTGGATGCCTTGCCGTAGTTGTCAAGCTCCTTGGTCAAGGTCCGCATAGCCGAAGCGAAGGTATCGAGATACCGCTTCTTCTGAGCCGCTGCGGCCTCGCTGCCATCGTCGAACGCTGCCTTGGAAGGATCGACGGACGCTGCCGCTTTGTTCTTCTCGTCCCTGTACTTCTGGGCAAGCTCACTGCCATCATCGAAGACGGCCTCAGACCCATCGTATTGCGCGGCCTTGAGGTCCTTTGCCGCCTTTGCAAGCGCCTTGATACCCGCGATATGAGTTGGGTCCGTGAGGGCCGCGAAGGCCTTCCCGTATTTCTCCAGTGCGATAGCGTCCTCGTCCGAGGTGGCCTTGGCAATAAGGACGTCGGCATTTGCCTTGGCAACGTCCTTATTGAGACCCTGGATCTCCTCCTTATATGCCTTGAGCGCCTCCGTCGCGGCCTTCCGCGCCTCTGTAAGGCGCGTCATGGCCAAAACATCGGCTGAGTCCTTCTGCTGGGGTGAGAGCTTCTCGTAGGCGGTGCCGTAAAGCGACATAGCCGCATGTTCACGGTTCGCCGCTCCCAGTTGCTTCATTGCGAGAGCGAGTCCTCTGGCCTTTTGCGCGTCGGTCGCGAATTCCCCAAAGAGCAGCTCGTCTTTCATCGCCGCCGAATCGGACTCATTTCCGTACATGCGGATCGTCAGGCCTAGGGACTGGAGCCGATCCTTGAGCCCTTGCAACCGTTGATCCTGTTCGCGCTGTGCGTCAGACTGCTTGCCGCCTGAAGACGAACCGTCCGCGCCTGAAGACGAACCGTCCCCGCCGCCAGTTGAGCCGGGCTTAGGCTTCCCTGCTTTCTTGGCCGCATCGATCGCATTTAGCTCAGCCAGATAGGAGCGCAGTTCAGCCGCCGCTTTCTGACGATCGGCTTTTTCCTTCCGCATTTTGAAAGCCGCGGGACTATTCCACTTTCCGTAAAACCCTGGGGCGCCTGTCTCAGCCTCAGCTTGCTGTTCGTCGCCAGTTTTGTGTTGACCGCCAGAAACATCAAAGAGATCGGACATCCCTCCGAGCTTTCCGTAAAGCTGAGAGCCGAAGTTATCGTAGCCGTTTTCCTGTGCCCCCTCATCAAATTTCTTGCTGATGAGCGATCCAACCTCCCATCCACCATAAGCGGCCACGGCCACCGACAGTCCGGTCATGGCAAGCCGTGCTCCGTTAATTTCCGTTTTCAGAGCGGCGAACAGGCCAGCGGCTCTCGTCGCGCCTGCGCCGGCGGTAGCAAGCCCTCCAGCGGCGGCATTTCCAGCGGGGACCGTCAGCCATAGGGCCAAGTTCATCCCCACGTTCGCGCCCTTGGCCAATACCATCGCCTTCTCTAGGAGTCCAAACGCGGTGATGACAGGTCCGATAGCAGCTAGAAGTAAAGCGAGCCGCACAATTATAAGCTGAGTGTCTTTGTCTAGTCCCGCAAACTCGTCGGCAAGGTCCTTTATGTCAAGTGCAAGGACTTGTGCTATGGGAGAAAGGGAATGTCCGAGGGATATTCCAGCGGCTTCGATAGATGCAAGAGTCTTCTTGAAGTCCTGCATCTCCCCTTCATCGGTAATGCCCATCGCCCTGGCGAGTGAGTCAGCGGAATGGGCCACTTCATCAAAGGACCTTCTGGAGTCCTCTAGGTTGTCACCAAGCCCCGCTAAAGCAGCCTTCCAGGAATTCTGGGTAGTGAAAAGGCGAGTGAGTGACACGTTATGAGCGTCGGCAGCCGCCTTGACGCGCACAAGAGCGCCAAATAGGTCGGTCTGCATTTCATGCGCAACCTCAGCCGCGCTCATGTGAATTAGCTTGAAGTCGGCCTGAGCTGCCTTCGAGGGCTTCTCAAGGTTCTGGAGCATGCGAGCAAGGCCCGTGGTTGCCTGGGGTACCGTCGCCCCCTCTTTCGTCATCGCCGCGATTGCACCAGCAACCTGATCGAAAGGAATCTTCATCGCCGAAGCGATAGGTAAGAGCTTGCCGAGATTGGTAGTTAATGTCTCGGTATCAAAATTCCCCACGCGCGTGGCGGCGACCAATATATCTGATGCGTGCGCCGCCGTCATATTTGCGCTGGCGTAGTCGTGAAGCACGAACGTAAGAGCTTTGGCATTGGAAAGGGTTTCCCCCATCCCGATCGCAGACATCTTGCCAGCCTCAGTAAGGACTTCCATGGCCCTACCGCTGCCTTTAATCTCATTCGCTACGTAGAAGAGGCCCTTCGCCAATTCGGTGGGCATAATGCCAATTTTTGGGCCGAGAGCAAGGATCTCCTTACCCCACTCTTGGGTCTGCTGTTTGCTGATTCCCGAGAGTGCCTGCACCTTCGTCATGGCTGCATCGAACTGAGTCGCCACGTATATGCTTGCCGCGCCCGCAGCGAGGATCGGAACGGTAACGTCCCTCGTGAGTGCGCGTCCGACCTGCATTCCGGCTGTGCCAAGGGCGCTTTGCCCGATACCTCTGCCATCCCCGCCAGCCCCACCGCCGCCCACATTCACCGTGCCTGGCTTCAGAGTCCGCATCCGCGCCAGTTCGGCGTTCAATGCCGCTATCTGCGGCTCTGCCGCTGCCGCCGACGTTCCCAGGTCACCGACGTTTACCGCCGAGTCTTGGGCCTTTGTGCCATAGTTGGCGATGTTCTGTGAGGCGAACGACCTATTCAGGGAGGAGACACTTCGCTGGAGAGTCGCGAACTCAGCCGAGAGTGCAGAGGCAGGCCCCACCATTGAGGCTAGGGCCGCTGCATAGGCCCCGGCTTTGGCGACGTCCATGGCCCCATCGAGAGCCCCCGCCCCCTTCGCGCATGCCCTTAATCCGGCCGCCAAGGCCCTGGACTCGGTTGCCGCAGGCCCTAGGACTCCCGCAAGGGCCGAGACTCGTTCCATGAGTCCATCGACAGCCGTCCCAGCATCCGTCGCCGCATCGGTTGTTGCGACGAGACCCGCCTTGACTCGGTTATTGGCCGTCTGAAAGTTGGAGTCGTTGCCCGTATATAGGACATTCATCTCAGCAATAGTTGGCATAGTGAAACTCGATCGGAAACGAAAAAGCCCAGCCGTCTTTCAACGACTAGGCCCGGTGCAATTGCAATATCGAAGCTAGGCGGCTTTAGGCACGCGTGTGGCCCACTTCTTTTCTATCCAGATAAGTCCCTTTCCGGTTATGAGGACGCGCGAATAGGTCCGGAGTCGCGTTAGAATGAGGACATGTGGCAATGTCCAACGTGTCTGAACAAATACCCGGCGAGAGGTAAGAGGTGCCGCGCCTGCGGGGCCATCGCACCATACGCACGCACGACTAAAGGGGCTACGATGCGAGAACGTCGCATAGGTACCGTCCTGGGAGCAATGATCCTTGCCGTCTTCTCATATATCTATCTGGCGGGAGGTTGTGTGAGATCCGCAACCCCGAACGAGCCGCCATTTTCCCGGCGCCGCGAAAATGGTCAGCCGCAAGCTATCGCCCGGTCAGACGATGACAAATACGCTGACGCTCAATCCACCCTGAAACATTGGACAGGTGACGAGGCGGCCTATGAACACGCCACATCCGAACTATCCTCTATTCAGCCATCCAGTAAGGCCCGCAAAGCCGCTCAAATCCTCCTCAATAAATGGAATCAGAGAAAGAAGGGCTATGCCCACCGAGTAGCTGTGGAATCTAGGCGAAATGGGGGCCTCGAATGGACTGAACTCGACGAGGAAGCACCCATGGGAAGAGGAACGAGGAGGGTTCTCGCCATTAGATCAGACGGCGAATTTGAATTACAGCCCCCATACCCAGATCCGCAACGAGCGATGCTTATAATGCGCAGGGATCCCAAATACGGGCATGACGTGATTCTAAAAATAGAACGAGGACAGATATTAACGGGCGTTGACGAAATCTCAATTCGCGTTAAATTTGGCGACAATCCCGAACAAACCTTCGAGGCAACCGGCCCCGCAGACTATGACACAACGACGATGTTCATACACGGATATGACAGATTTATTCAAGGCTTGAGGCACTCGAACTCAGCATCAATAGAGATTCCGCTTTACGATGATGGAGAACGGGTCATGACCTTCAAATGGGATACATTCCCATGGTGATTTCTGCGGGCGTTTGGTATGCAGTCCCGAGGGAAGCCAGGTTATTGAGCAGGGAACCGTCGACGATAGGCGTTGTAGTGGGCCTCCTGATAGGCGTTGTAGCAGGCCATAATTACTCGGTTTAGGCCGGGGTAGTCGTCGATTCCCCAGATCCAGGCAACGTCTCGGAGTGGATCCACCCGCCGGCCTTTGCCGTCGTGAATCTGCATGAAGGCTGGAGCCCACCAGGGGCACGCGCAAACCCCCTCCACGTACGACGGGAAGCCGCCGCCGTAGAGGATATAGAGCCACTCCTCGAAGTCCCTTACTTCGCTTTTGGGACGAGAGGCACCGCAGCGACCGCATCGAGAATCGCCTTCAGGAACTCGCTTTGGGCCTCAGAGTTAAAGAGGGCATCAGGCTCAAGAGGCATAGGATTCCCCTCGTCGTCCGTGATGTTGGTTGCCGCGATCTCGTCGCAGAATGTCTCGCACAGGGAATATCGTTCGTTGTTGGCGAGTGCGAATTCTGCTTGGTCATATATCTGCTGAAGGTCGGAGATGGCCTCCTGCTGGTCTTCCTCGCCAGCCTTCTTGGCCTTCTGCTTCTCGATCGCGGTCCCAAGCGAATCACGCAGATTAAGGATCTGGTTACGGGCCTCGATGATCCGCCTGGGATCCTTGTAAAGCCGATGGGTGACCTGAATTTCGATGCCAAAGAGGGAAATGGTCAGTTCTCTAATGGCCAGATGAGCGAATACTTGATAGGTAGGCATGATAATTTAGGGCCCTGCCTCTATGAGGGAAGCAGGGCCTGGGGAAGCGTTGGGCACTGTCCTTAGGCCGTGGCGTAGGACGTAAGCTCGTTGATTGCTGTGACTCGCCGGACGAAAATGCCGTTCAAGTCGAAGAGGTTCTCAAGGTCAAACTCGCAGGATCGGATGTTCTCCCCTGCGTCGGCGTTGGCCGACTTCCAGTTGATGGCGCAATAGTAGTCGAAGGCGAGCGACCGGTTGACGCCAGAAGAGGCGATTAGGGGGCCAGTAAACATGACCCTAAAGTAAAGCCCAACCAGCGACGTAGCCTGAGAGTCCGCGATAAATGCCGCGACCTCACTGGTGTAGGCGAGCATGAAGCTCTGAACGTGCTTTTGGCCCTCCGCGTTCTTCTCGACGATGCCTGCCGCTCCGACATCGCTCGTATTCTGCCGCCAGTAGAGCTGATGGCGCTCAGAGACTTCCAAATCTGTCTTGAATTGGTTGATGGGAGTAGTAGGCGCTCCGTCGAGTCCTGCAAGGGAGGTCGACCAACCGATTGAGATATCGCCAGGCTGCACTTCGTACGACTGATTCATTTTCATGCCGCCAACGGTCGTATGTGCGATCGTGCAGCCTGGACTCGAACCTCCCACGATGGCCGAAACCAAGACCGAAAGCGTTTCGAGCGGGAGGCCCGTTGGCGAAGTCATCGTGTAGGGACCGCCCGCCGAACCCGATACCGTTGCCGATGCCCAGTTGCCCCCAAGGGTCCTAAGTGCGGTCTGCCATGACGCGGCGGTGGTCGTCGCCGTGTAGGAGATCGCTGACGATTGGATGTTGTCCGAAACGAGAATGATCGTCATGCTCGTGGGAGTTCCGCTAACCGTCGCAGTCTGAACGTCGTTTTGGCCGGTGGAGGCAGTGACAGGAGTGCCGCTTATAGCATCGATGATCGCCTTGGAATAGCCGGTCACGTCGAGCGTGCAGGCCTTGTCCTTGGCGGTGCCGATCTTGTAGCTAGAGAATACAAAGCCGTTAGCCTTTTGGACACGATCGGCAGAACTACCCGGCTGTTCGATGGTGTACGACTGGAATGCGTCAGCATTGTAGGCACTCGACTCCCAGACGTGCTGGTAAACGCCTGAGACCGGCGTACCTCCAGGGGAGTAGGCGCCCTCAGTAGGAGCGCCCTCGATCGACGAGAGCATATAGCCAAAGTCGATATAGTCCAGGATGCACTTGGCGCTGAACTTGGCCGACTCCTTAATGAGAGTCCTCCGAACGCCATATTTCATGCCCTGGATACCCGTGGTACTGAACTCCTGGACGGGCTCAAGCACACCGCTTTGGATGTTGATGAACATTCGAGTTGCAGCCGCATTCGTGCCAAAGCTCGACTCGATTCCGAATTGGGCCTTGACCAGGCTAAGATAGGGTACTCCCATGTTGTTGCTCCTTGATAGGTGTTACTGAACTCTCAACTGGTACCAATGCCCTAGACAAAGGCTATAGTCTCCAATGGTCGGTTCGGTCATGTCGTAGGCCGATAACTCAAAGGCCGTGAACTGCGAGGTACGCCCGTCGCCTAGAGTGAACATTTCGTTCCTCGCGTCGAGCAAGGTTACAAGCCGGAGTTGCGCGGCCTTTAGCGTGCCAAGCGTGCCGCCGACCCTGTCGATGCCGCCGCCTCGCTGGCGGTCGACGATGCAGACCACCACCTTTGGCGCCGACTCCACGCGTCCTGCTCTACCGTCCTGGCGCTTGAGGTCGCGTCCCTGGGACTGAACCCACCAACGGATGCAGGGAAAGCAGTCAACCCAGGCGGTTGGTGACGAGGTCGGATCGTTTCCGACGTTGTCGTTTATTAGCGATCGATAGGGATAGCCGTCGCTTCCGTTCGCGACATCATAGAACGAGTAGGTAAGGTCGGCTGACCATTCGACGTTAGTGACTCGGTCTGGATGGCTTGCCCAGAATCCTCCAGGCGCGTACTCCTGGAGGAAGGCGTCCCCACTCAGGACGTGATAGAGCCACTCATCGATATCCGATGCTAGAAAGGGTTGTCCTGCTGCCATTTATAAGATCCTTGACAGGGCTGCGGGAATCGAGGCGACGTAAGTCACGACGGCCTCGTCCCCTGCTTCAGATGCAGGGCCAAGGAAGGGTCTTGGGGCCATGATCGGTGTTCCCATTTCGAGATATTCGCCATACTTCTCGCCCACGACGACAGCCGCGCCAACGCCGCCCACCGCCTCCTCGTCTACTTCGATCGACTTGACGAGCTTTCCGAATTGATTGACCGGCGACTCGCCTGGTGCCGACGAGCGGTTAGGAAGCTGGGGGTATTTCCGTCCGCTTCCTTCCTGCTCCTCGATACGGCGCCTCGCATCCTCCGCAGTCGTTTCGGCACCCACGAGGCATGCCTTGGCAAGTGACTCAGCCAGAACGGCCTCGACCCTTTCGAAATTATCGATGCGGAGGGATGCGGTGACGCCCATTAGATTGTGGGGATGCTGGCGACCGGCAATGGCTCAGTCACGGTTGACCCGTCGCTCTCCTCGATCGTCACGGTTGCTGAGACAGGCTTCCGGGGCTTTGCCGGAGGCGATGCCGGGGCTGCGTCCGAGGATGGCGTCTCCGGCACTGAGACGTCCGGCGACTGTCCGGGAGTAGCCGCCCCCGGCCCAGTGATCTCCTCAAAAAGTCCGGCGTCGATGAAGTCCTGATAGGTCCCTCCAAAGTCGTCGGGGTTGACTTCGAGAACCGTTCCCGGCTCGATATGCTTCTCCTGGAAGCCAAAATTTTTCAAAGCTCTGATGGTTTTCATTACTGGATTTCCGTGTCGAATTCGAACCCTAGGCCAAGAAGGAGACACAGCTTATAGACAAGCCGCAATTTCCAGCCGTGGCCTCGCGGGCGAACGACGAAGCGAACCTCGATATCTGGGATTTTTGCCATTACTGGACCTTCTTGCAGTCGAAGACGAGCTGGACTGCATTGCCTTGGATCTCGTCGGACCCAATGATTTCGTAGACCGGCCCTCCAATGATTTGAATGCGCTTGGTAGCATCCACGGGCGTTCCTATGGGCACGGCTATCTTGAATCGGGACTCGCCCTGAGCGATGCCTGCCTGCTCGTCTGGCGTCGAGAATATGCGATCGCGCCAGGCGACGCACGGCCAACCGGGTGTCCACAAGCCAGGGCTGGCCGAGGGCTCATTGTCGAGGTTGTTCACCTTGGTCGAGTGATAGACCTTTGAGTCGGCGCCCTGAGCGACTTCGCCCGCATCATAGGTCGTAGAACTAGACCAAGCTGGAGCTGCGACGGGACCCCAAACGGTCTTGGCCTGGGTTCGGCCTCCCGCGTTATTGGAGGCCGCTCCCTGGCGTGAGAGGATATTGCAGGCCTGCGGCATGAGCTTGGTGGCTCTTGCCGCAAGCCTTGATGTTAGGCGGCTCAATACTGCCCCGTTCCCCAGACATTTATTCGCCTGGGCTTGGGTGAGGCCGTCGCGAAGGTTGTCAGGCCTGGAGCCGACGACTGGACGAAGGAGATTAGGGCGAGACAGGCGTTAGCCTCTCGCTCCCATCTCGCCTTTTCTCCGACGTTTCCGTCTGCGTCAGGATCACCCATTTTGGCGAACTGGCGTTCCACGGTCGGCAACTTCTCAGACGTGACGTCAAAGTTCAGGCCACCCGTGGAGAGGGGGGTAATGATGCGAGCGCAGACGTAGAGACCGACCGCCTCATTGAGATTAAGGAGGTCCTCGCCTGTCACTGTATTGTAGGTTTGGTCGTACCCTTGGAGGCACTTCCTAATGACGCTCGCGATTTCGAAGTCGAGGGCGCCCCCTGCGACATCGATCTCTGCGAGCGTGTCTTGCAGCCGCAGCGTAATGTACGGGTAGATGTTCGGGTAGGCGCCCATCGATCGTTACTCCTTCGGCGACTCAGCCAGTTTTGCCCTGATGGCGTCGGCGATGTCCGCGTTCCTCGCAACCTTTGGGAACTCAGGTAGCCCAAGCTCTAGGGCCTTTGCTCGAAGCTCTGGTTGCTTCATGCCCCTGAATTCGTCCTTGAAAGCAGCATTGGGCGCCCTCGCGTCGGCAGTGCTTGGCACTCCATCGGCTGGGACTTCTGTCCCCGTCTTGGGGATGCTATCACCCTCCATTGTCTGCGGCCCTTCAGCCTTTGGGGCAGGAGCCGGGGCAGCGGCAAGATTCGACAGGGTGAGCTTCTTGCCGCCGAGCTGTGGGTCTTCGGGACCACTGACCTCAAGGATTTCGAGGCGAGGCTTTTCCTTGGAGGCTTCGGCCTGGATTTCCTCCGTGAGTTCGTCCTTGGTCAAAAGATGATGGGATACATTATTGAAAACGAGTGCGCCCACCGAAATCCAAAAACCTGTGAGGCTGCGTACTGCGTAGAGCATAAATTCTCCTTGTGAGATGCCAAAGGGGGCCCCAAAATTGAGGCCCCCCTTGATGCCAAAGGGGTTTTCCCCGTCGGCGACTAGGCGGTTGAGCCTATGGCGGTCTGCCAAAGTCCGTAGCCCTGGACGTATCGTCCGCGAGGTCCGAACCTGAACTTCTCCTTGATGCGGGCGTTTGGTTCGAGCATGTCACTCTCGACCGTGATCGGCACGTCAGATCGGCTCTGAATGACGATCGGCTTGACGATCTTCGAGGTGTCGAGCAAAAACCAGTGGTTCGCGTAGGTATTGATGAGGTACGGATTCACCACGAGGCGATACCGGCCCTTGAAATAGTTGTTGAACGGGGTGTAGGCGGTGGCGCCAGTGGAGGCGGTTCCGTCACCCGGTACGTGGACGACGATCTCGGAGCCGATAAGGTCCGAGGCGAGTCGGGCATTGGAAGGTCCTACTACCAATGTGTCGGGGACGATCTCCATGGGAACGCCCTTGTCGTCGACAAACGCCATCATCGTTTGCTCGGCGGTCGTCAGAGCCGCGTCGCTAAGAGGCGAGGACGTGATATTGGACTGCGTTCCGGAACTGCCTTCAGAGTGGGATGCGCTGAAGAAGTTCTGGCCGTCGTAGCAAAGGTTCGAGGCGCCAGTCGCGAGGCCCTGATAGGCAAGCTGATTCCAGTGCCGCACTGGCTCAGCGCCCAACGCTCGCACGCGGAGCATGATGAGGTCGTACTGATCATCCTCAATCGCTCGTCGATCGATCGCGAGCATGCCCTTGTAGACGATGTCCTGGAGAGAGTAGGTCTTTTCCAAGATGCCCTGCTCGCGGACTTCGTCATAGAACTGTTCCATGAGTGCGCCTCGCCCCAAAAAGCCATACTGCTGGATGGGAAGGGTGGTGGGAATCTCGGTGGCGATGAACTGCCACGAGGCCTTTTCATTCGCCTGGAAATACGCTTGATCAAAATTCGTCTTCATGCCCGCAAGCGTTAGGGCAAGAATGTCACTGTCAACTACTGCCAATTTGGTGTCTCCTTGGTGGCTGGATTCGGCAAAATAAGGGCTCTCTACCTAGACGGCAGAGAGCCCTTTTAGGGGAGGGTATGCGCTCGTTACTGGACGGCGCGGTCGATTCGTACGCGAACCACGGTCGAGGAAACGTACTCGGTCACGTAACCTACGAGCTGGTTATTGGTGGACGTCTGCGTCACGGTGTTGTCGTCCGACGCGTAGACCGCCGACCCCACCCACGTCTGAGCCGCGCCCGTAGTGTTGAAGAGGTACGAACCACTCTTATTGACACGGAACTGGAATGCGTTTGCCGAACCGGCTGAGTTCAAGGCAGACTCGTAGGCGACTCCCACGAACACGTCAGTCGAGGTACCGGACCTCGAGGGGTAGGCGTACCCGTCCGCAGCTCGGACGGATACGAGTGCCCCCTTGTAGATATTGACGGCACCGGGGCCATAGTGCTGGACCTGGCCATCCTTTCGATAGCCCTCATAAGCGGCTGTAAGTGCGCTCAATTACTTTGCCTCCTTGTTGACGAGGTGAGTCTTGGCGAAGGCTTCCTGGTCCTCAGGCGTCTTCATTCCCATCTTCAACCCCATATCCTGTTCTGCCTTGGTGAGCTGATCCCATGGCTTCTTGTCTTGGGCTGCGGTGTCGATGTCGGCTGGAGCCGCGATCGTTCCGGTTGGCGCCGTCTGACGTCCGGCCGGCTTGTCGGGATTCAGTCCGAATTGGGCGTCTGCCTGGGCTCGCCAGGAGTTGCGAAGCGCCTCTACAGTCGCCGCAGGCATCAAATCAACCTGAGACGCGATCGCAGGGCCCGCCTCGGCCCCGTAGGCCCTCACGGCCTGGGCCTTTGCATCGCCACGAATGTCAGCAAGGTACTTGTCGCCAAGTCGCTTGGCTTCCATGACCTTTTCGACATCAACTGCCGTCCTGATTCCGGCTGCCTCGCAGGCCATGAAAAGGGGATTGTCGGCAATCCGGCTCGTGACTTCGGCGTCGACCTGCTGGGCCATCAACGCCGCCATTTCCTCGGGCTCCTCAGATTCGGCACTGACGACGGCGACGGCCATCTTGCCAAGCCCGAACCGTGTGAGGGCGCGAACTAGAAGGTTCTTCATATGTTTTGGTTCTCCCGGTCCTTTCAGGACCTTGATGCCCGCGCCACTTGGGCCGGTGCCTCCGCTCGTCGCGGAAATCGTTGTGTTTTGGGGTGTGACCGCCGCTGGAGCCGTAATCTTGGGCTCTGGGGTGATCACGGTGCCTGAAATTGCCAGCGTTAAGGCATCTCCTTGCCCTTTTGTGGCCATTTCCGGCGTTTTGGGGGCCTGAGAGGCGGCACACGCCTGGAGAAGTGCGTTAAATGCCTCGTCAACGGTTGAAATCGCATCGACTAGACCCTTTTGGACGGCTTCGGCGCCTACCCACACCTGGCCAGTGGCTAAGGCCTTGACCTTTTCGGGTGTCATGCCCCTTCCAGCCATCAAAGCCTGCAAGAAATGCTGATTCATGTCCAGCACAACCCGCCTAAAGTCTGCGAGCTGGTCATCAGAGATCGGTACACCATCAACGCCCGCGCCCTTCATGAGGCCGTCTGACTTGATGAGGTGGACTTTGATGCCGTCGTTGGCCGCTTGCTCGCTGGAATCCTCCAAAACCATGTAGGTGCCGATCGATCCGACTACCGCCATGGAGTTGGCATAGACCTTGGTCGACTGGGAGCCGACCCACAAGGCTGCAGAGCAAGTCTGGTCTTCGAAGAAGGCGTAAACTGGCTTTAGTTTCGCGGCCTTGGCAATCGCCTGGGCTAAATCCGAGGTTCCGGCGACACTCCCTCCCGGCGAATCGATGATAAGGAAGATCCCTTTGACATCTGGATCCGCTGAGGCCTGATTTACCTTGCGTCTGAGCCTGGATGTCGAGGTTCCTGAGCCCCAGGAGGTGTCGGCCTTGGTCATTGGACCGCTTAGGCTTAGGACGGCAATCCCATTCGAGAACTCAAAGGGCTTCGATGGCGAATCTTGGGACGGGCCCGCGGCCTCTTCCTCAGACCTCCTTTGGGCTTCGTATTCCTGGCGGTGACGCCCGGCGTCAACCTGAAGGAGCATCTTCCAGAACTGGCGTGCGCTCGCTTCCTCGATGCACCAATGGGCCCCGTGAGGGATAACGGCGTAGGTCAGATTATCTTGGATCATTAGGGTTCCTTATGGTTTGGGGTCACTGGATGTCTGATCGTCGTCTGCGGGATTGTCAGAGTCGTCTTCCTGGGGCCTCGTCTTGCTGTCCTGCTTCTTGGCCTTGTCTGTTTTGCCGCCCTGGTTTTCCGGGGGAGCTGTGCCGGGAGTGCCACCGCCCGACTTCGATTCAAGTGCCCCCGGCATCGCAGGACCCACAGGACCGGATCCGGTAATGGTGATTGAGGCCTCGTCGTTCGAGACCCATCCAAGCTGGACTTTGCGTGCCTCGTTCTCGATACGTATTGACTCGGCCTGGGCCTCGATCATGCCGTCCGTCGTTCGGATCTTCGAAACCTTGGCGACCGCCTTGAGAGGAAGGCCCAAGAGCTGGAGGTGAAGCTGAGCGCAGCGACATAGGACATTGACGACGATGTTCCGAACGCTCTCCAGCCCGGCTGAGTAGATCGCCCATTCGACAGTGGTGTAGGTCTGGGTCGAACCATCATTGATGCCCATCAGAGTCGGCAGAGACTTGAGCGACTGGACTAAGCGCTGGCGCAAATACTCTATAACCGGCTCTAGGGCCCTAAAGGCGCCCGTCGATTCGAGGATCTTCAGATTGCCGGCCGCATCGTAAAAGAGGTTGTCCGAGGCTTTGAGCTTCGACACGGCCTCTACCGTATCTTGGATCCTCGCGTTTACCCAGTTGGTAGCGGCAAAGTCGCCGCTATTGTCCTTGAGGCCCATCGTCTCTGTCGCGATTTTGTATAGCTCTTGGAAGTTGGACCCAAGCGCCAGGCGCGGCCATGCCCCATTGTGGATAGCATCCCGCAAGTCCTGGATCATCGCGAGATCGCAAAGGCACTCGAAGGCCGCAACCGCAAATGGCGCTCGCCCATAGGGATCGTCGATGACCGCGTCCATGGTTCTCCAAAAGAAGGTGTCGCGAGAAAGCACGGCATATCCCTGGTATGTCTCCTTCGGCTTCTTAATGAAGAGTTGGCGCTGGAGAGGCAAAATGCGGGTCGTCTTAAAGTCCCTGTGAAAGAAGATGGTTAGCGAGTCGACTGGCCAGACGCAATGAACGCCGGTCATTGACGGCCCCGGCTCCGCTTCTGCACAAACCAGGCCAGTGAGCATCGCCTGTTGGGTGAGCTGAGACATCAAGCCAACAAGACCCCCGATCTCCTCAGGCAAGGACTCCCACAACGCCTCGATCGCCGCCGTACCCTCGACATCCACAATCTCGCCTTTCTTGGGCGTTCCGGGGGTAACAGCAATGATCTGAGTATCACCTTCGCCGCATGTCAGCCTTAGAGTGTTCCAGAGAGCAAGCCCTACAGATGGATGGATGTCCGGGAGGAGAGAGAGCAGGCGCAGGGGAGAATCAGCCGCAAACTTCCAAAAGCCCTCTTGGCCACCCTCGATCGAGTGACCGCCGCCCGTCCCCACGACCCGTCTTGGAATGACGCCGTAGGGGTACTGGTAAGGCTGGGTTTCCCTTCCCGCGTTCGTTTTCCCTGTGACGGGTGGGACTCCAATTGGGTAGCTTGTCATCGTCTTTTGGTTCCGTGAATCCTGTCTGCAGGAGGGGTCGAAAGGAATTGGCGTTGGGCATCAGCCATCATGCCGTAGCGAAAATCATCGTAGAAGTCGTCGCCGCCTTCGCCCTCGTCGTCGCAGTCGACCTTGAGGACATCCTCAGGCCTGTGCGGGTCATGGACAAGCGCCGGCAGGCACTCGATCAGCCGCACGCAGGTTTCGAAAATGAAGACCCTTGGCGGGATTGGAGTCGGTTCTAGGTCTGGATCCCCTAGGGCCGCAAGGATCTCGGCCGCACCGTTGATCCTATCGATGTTCGCTGGAGTCAAGGTCAGGCCCAACTCGGCATAGTCTTCGGCAATCGTCTGGGACTTATCCCCAGTCGGATTTTTTCGGCCAGTATCCGCGAACACGTCATGGCCGCTGGCGATACACCTGAGGTTCCCCAGGGTCCGCCCGCTCCCCCATCTCGACTCGACCATCTCTTGAATCCCCTGGGCATGGACCTTCGGCAAGCACTTACGCCGCCCATACTCGCCCCAGACGAGGCGGTTGCCGTCCCCATCCCTTGCGAAGGCATGCGAGCTTGTGTAGTGGGTGAACCCATAGTCGAAACTCGCCCATGTACTCCAGTCGAGAGGAATCTCGTACGGAGGGATGACGTGAATGGAGACCCGGAACGGGGTGAAGAATTGGCCCGCCGCAATATCCCAGTCCCCATGGAGATATGCTCGACGCTCCCAGCCGGTAAGAGCCTCAAGGATCTTTCGGTAGTCGGCGTTTACCCAGTCGTTGTCGTAGACCGTCGCTGCAATGAACCTAGTCTCAGTCTCTTGCCCCTTGCGGAAAGGAGTAATGAACCGCGCCTTGAACCAGCCATGCCCCACGCCGCCAGGGTTGGTCGTACAGTAGATCCTTGGCCTCCAATCCTGCTTCGAGGTTCGGCAGCAAGTCTTGATGAACTTGTACTTGTCATGCGTCAGGGTCGTCGCTTCCTCGATCGCGATGACGTCGTACTCTAAGCCCAGGTAGGCATCGACGTCAGACTCGTTCTGGTAATGCCCCAGGATGATCCGCGAACCGTTGGGGAAGGTAAGCACGCCCTCGTGAGCGCTGTACCTATGCTTGACCTTGTTGACGAGGATACGCGCACGCAAATCCTCAAAGGACTCTCGACCCTTCTTACCGACCTTACGCAGAATAAGGCACTTCAGGCCAGGGCAACGCTGGCAATCGTCGATCGCCACCTGAACCACAATCCAGTGGGACTTTCCCCCACCTCTCGCCCCTCCATACCCGATCTCGACGGGACCGCCCGAATAATCACAAAGCCTCGCCATCGCACAAGCCCGCAACTGCTTGGACTGCAAGACGGCGCCACCCTCAGTAATGAGCTTGAATTGGTCCCTCCTAACACCCTGCTCCCGCGCAGCCTGGGCATAACGGCTAAAGCTCTGGCTGTTCTGCTGGCTGGGGGAGAGCATCAGGGGTTCCGTAAATCTTGTCTAGGGCCTCGTCAAAAGCCGCCATGATGGGTCTATCGTCAGAGGTGACATCCCTCCGCTCTTTCCAATTCTCAGGGTCCTTACGCTCCAGCAGCCACGCACCCGCCCGCCAGTCGCTTAGGATCTCGGTCGACTCGGTAGTCTCCTCCACCATCGCACCCGTGAGCTTGTCCTTGTAGCGCTTGACCGTCCGCTTATTGACCTGGATCCCGACAGCCGCACGCTTCACTGCCGCAACCGCCGCCGCCAAAGCCTCAGCCTCAGCTCGCTCTACACGGGCACGAAATCTGTTCTCGTCCTCAAGCTCCTCGTTCTCATCGTCGTTGTCCATCCAGACACGCATGCTTCGAGAGGAGAGACCAACACACTGGCAAGCCACGTTCCTGGAGTTTCCCGCCCGAAGGAAGGTGAGGATGCGATCCTCCATCTCAGAAGTGCGCTTATACGTCGTCTCTGTTCGCTTAGGCATTACTGTAGGGGTCTTGCATTAGAGGTTTGAAATTCCGAGGGAATGAAAAATTCCTGTGAGGGATGCCTCCCGGGCCCAGACTCAAACGCCACGGACAAGGGGGTACCCTCGGATGGCTGGTGCAAGGAGCCGTCGCCCGCACCCACGGACTAATAAGCCTCGTGAGACGCCGGGAACTGTTGACTCGCTGTTGACTTGAGCCTGTTTTGAACCTGGGGCACGCTGTTTACGTAACAGTCGCCACCCGCTCCGGCTCGCTTATTGCAGCCGCTCCCGGATTACATCTTCACGCGAGGACAGCGGTTATTTGCCCGTCCGGCGAGGTTTCGCGAGCGTCCGTGCCCAAACGCCCGGGCCGTGCAATTCGCGAGCGTCCGTGCCCATCCAAGCCCCGTGAATCGCGCGTACGCGTGAATAAAGGAACTTGCAAAATTCCCAGGAACAGCCCGCGCAAGTTTGTACCTGTCGCCCACGGATTGCGAAACCAAAAGCCCCATCTCCAGGGGATAGGGTAGGAATGTGTATCGAGCCCGAAACCCAGTCCTGCATCGATTGGCCCGAGTTGACTATGAGTGAGGTATTCAAGACAGCTATTCGTTGGAGCATGCACCCAGACTTGCTCTTCGCTTTAATATCCCACTGGTATTCAAAAGGAACCTAAGAACATACCTAGGTTTGCCGTCACCTATGTACGCTGACTGCATCCTGGAAGGTTATAAAGACTTTGGACTGGACAGGGCCTGTTTCGAGAAGGCGATTCGGGACGTACAAGAAGCCCTAGGAGGCGAGCATAATGAAGGTTATGGGAAGGAAGCCCGCAACGGGCGAACACTCAGAACAAGGTAGAGCCCTTTTTGCTCTCATGGAGTCGCGAGAATTGACTCGCGACTCGGTTGCTTCAACCCTGGGAGTGGCCAAAGCAACGGTAAACGCCTGGCTTGCACCTTCCAAGGCTCTAAGACACCGCAATTGCCCGCCCCAGATGATCGAGTTGTTAGACCTAAAGACGCGGCCCGCGAAATAGCGGCCCGCGTCCTTTTTTGCCCCAGGACGCCCTGTCGCACCATTCCCCTTCAAGTTATGGCAGTACGGGCCGTAAAACCCCGGAAAAGCGAAATTCAGCGTCTTAGACCTGCAGACCTGGCGGCAGAGCCCCAGCGCCGTCCAAGAACTCAGCTCCGCAGAAGTACCTCATTCCAAATTGCCAGTTGCGGCAGCTCAAGAACTCCTCGCGGACCTCGGAACAGGCGACGCGCCCCAGACGCAGGACCTCAAACGCGCCCCCAGGATCTTCTACGACGACGCGATCGTCCTCGTACCTCCACGGTTCTCCAGACGCTGACGCCGCTAGTGGCAAGTGCAGGTTCAACGGGTAGTTGCGCCCCTTGACGACGCCGCAGAGGTAGTGAAAGGCGCCCCTCGGATCTACGGAAAGGACGACCTCGCGGCCCACCGGAATCGCTCCAAAGGGGATGCCCTTCGAATACACTCCCTTGAACGAGCGAGCGCAATGGTGCGCCGGCTCGAAGCCCTCCACGGACTTAAACCAGAGGTAAGTATAAGCATCTGCCTTCACCCGCAGCTTCAGTACAGCAAGGTTCGCCATGCCCGGATTATATCCTCTGAACGTCCGTAGGACTTGCCCCCAGGTAATGGCAGGTTGAATTCACGCCCCAAGGCCTCCTCAATCTCCTCTTGAGGATAGCTCGCGAGGTTGGGAGCAACAACACACCAGCCGCTCGTGTTGGCGGCCGGAAAAGCCCTGCCCTCGGAATTGTAGGCGCGGCCCTCGGGACCATAGAACTTCACTAGCTTTTCGATATCAGCCCGCGAATGGTAACGCTGGTAGAGCCAGACTCCGTTCGAGAACATGGCTGAGGCTCCGTCGTGGTCGAGAAACTGCACGTAAGTCCGGGTGTCGCTCGATGTCTCCGCACTCATTTCCTTCTCAATCTTCTCGCGGGACCTCCCACTGAAGATGATGGATCCTTGAGGCTTGCAGAGCGCTCCGAGGCACAGAAGGACGTCCCTCTCAGCCTGATTGGAGTCGACCGAGTTCAGGACGCTATCACAGACGACCATATCCCAGCGCCCGCGCGATCCCAGCTCGCGGCAGAGCTCGGAAATGTCGCGATGCACCCTTGGGACGTCGATGTTGAATTCCCTACGGTAGTAGAACTCGATCCCCCGGATATCATGCCCCTGGGCCCTGAGCGCCTCGACGTAATCGAACTTTCCCGCCCCAAAGTCGAGGACCCGCATGCCTGGCTTCAAGCGGGGGATAACCTGCAGCTCGTACGTCCTGGACTTGCCTTTGGTTTCCGAGCGCAGGCGATTCATCTGGGCCATGCTTTGAGCCCAGGTGGTTTTTGATAGGTGGTCGTAGGAATAGTGCCCATAGGACCTGGAGAAGTACCGCAGGACATCCTCACGCCGTTCGTCAGGCACGTAACAGCATAGCGCTGGTTTGGCCATAAGGCGGCACGCGTGGCCGTATATCGCCCCAACGAGGACTTCACCGCTCGCCGTCGCCACAAAGCCTGAGAAAGGCCCGTGCAAGGCCATTAACCGGCATATCTCCTTGAGTCTCGCCTTGTTAGAGCCGCTGTAATGTCCCTGAACTTCCTTGTGTCTCAGCTCCACGAAGCCGGGGGCATGTGGCGGCACGCGCATCGGTGATCCGCAGACCTCGATGTCCGATCCGTTGTGGAGTTGGTTGAACCGGATCTCCTCGGATATGGGCATATCCCTGAGGACATACGCCGGACAAGAGGTGATGCCCTCAGCCTGCATTGCCACCGAGCGTTGGTGTCCGGCGAGGATGACCCCGGACTTCGTCACGACGACTGGCCTGACGACGCCAAGTTCTCTCAGCGACGCTCGCAAGGTCGAGATTCCCTCGTCCTTGATTGCCCGCGGATTGTAGGTTGCTGGCCTGTTGCCGACAGTTGGGTAGTCGGGGACAAACATCAGCGATCCAGCAGTCGGTTTACGAACCCAAAACCGACGCCGACCTCCTCGCGATAGTACTGGAATGCTTGAGTGAGAGCACGCGCTTCGTCGTGCGAGACGCTACACTCGCCTCCTGGCCACTTGAGCGAGGCAAGAGGAGCCGAGTTGGAGCCGTTGTGCGCTATCCGGGATGGCTCGGTTGCGCCCCTGGCCGCCTCCGCGATCATCTCGTCCAGCTCGTCGCCGTCGAAACCGCTACCCTCAAGCCCAGGGCCGTCCGCAAGCTCGTTCCGGTCATAGCTCGCCTCGTCAGCGGTCTTGTTATCGGACAGTAGGACCTTGAGCGCCCGCTCGTCGTCGCAGTCCAGCCAAAGGACCGGGACCTCCTGTTGACCCGCCTCAATCGCCGCCTTGTACCTGTGGTTTCCGGCGAGGATGTATCCGGTCGACTTCTGGGCGACGCACGCGCCAAAAAAGCCATTTTGCTCGATGGAGGTGTGAATGGCCCCAACGTCGCCCTGCCTAGGATTCCGGGGGTGGGGCCTGATTGCACCTATCGATGCAAGCTCGTATTCCTGTTTCCTGAAATCGGCCTTGGGACTGGTATTTTTGCCTGACATTGTGAAATTGCTCAAAGATTACTTGCATATCTTGATTAACAATGGGATAATCAAGTCAGTTAGAAACAAGAGAGGTCAAGCAAATGAACGCAACCAACGAAACATCAGCCGCCGCCCCTAAGAAGGCCTTTATTCGACGTCAGAAATCCAAAGCCGTGACCCTAAGCCGCAAGGCCGCACGCGCCGCTAAGGGGTCCTGGTAATGCCCAGCTTACAGCCGAATTATCCTGGCGATTCCCGCATCCCTTGAATTCCAGTGGGGTAATATCCACCCATGCCTAACGAACTTCCGGTGGAAGCCCCGGCAAAGAGACGACGACGCAAACCACCGCACGGGGGGCCGAGGGCCGGCGCCGGCCGAAAGCCGCTGGACCCTAGTGGCGTCGCCCGCACAACCCGCAGCTTTCAGGTAACGCCCGAGGAGTACGATGCCCTCAGGGCCCACCTCGCGTTCATGCGTGAGAAGAAAGCGATCGACCTGTGCGAGGCCACGCACGAGGACTGAGGCTCCAGGGCCATTGAGTCGTCGCCCCAAAAAGGTGGCGACTTTTTTGTTTATCCTCTTGCATATCTTGAATACCAATTGTATAATCAAGTCATGCAAGAAACCGCTTTAATTGGCCTTAACAACTATGGGAATCCAATGAGACTACGCTATAAAGTCCAGCACCGCCTTACCGGGCTAGTCCTGGGTACCTACTCCACACGCAAGAGGGCCCGCGCCAAGATCGAGAAGGAGGAGCTTGAATATGGGGCATCCTTGCCCCTTACGATAATTGAGACGGTTGACGGAAGCACTACTGGAAAATCCATCGATCCGGATGAGCTGGCGCAAGACGCCTTGCTGATGCCGCCACGGTGCGAAGTGGATACCTGGTCGAGCGGCGTTGTCGTGCGCCTGGTCGTGGTGTGAAGTGGTGGATAAGTATTCGCTCCCTATGCATGCAGCCATCCGTCTGGTAGGTTGGTTTGATAGTGCGCCAGTCTAACAGTCAGCTTGCCCTCTGGGAGGATTGCGAGGAACCAAATGCTTCCTCGGCAATCACGCCGGAACGGCTACCGACAAACACCACGACGTACCGCCATGCCGTCCACCGCTGGTTCAATTTCATCGCGGGCTTCTCACCAGAATTTGTAACGCAATGCCTTGAGCAAGAGCGTGTAGCACCATCATCCATACTTCTTGATCCGTTTGCCGGGTGTGCAACAGCACCAGTAGCGGCATGCCATAAAGGGTTTCGGGCAATCGGTTATGAAGCGCATCCGGTGCTAGCTCGCATTGCGCGGGCAAAGCTACCTAATCTTTCAACGCCAAGTCTGGCGAAGCGGATTTTTGATGTAATAACATCAGGGCTTTCTTGCCCCGTCTCAACGACTTCACTAGCATTGTCACCGCGTGTTTTCCTTGAGAAGTTATTCCCGCTATCGTCATTAGAATGTCTGCTAGGCGCGCGCGCTGCCCTTAAGAGGGCCAACATGGAAGATGATGATCTTGCGTTTTTAATTCTCTCAAGCATGGCGGAGAAGTGCTGCCACTCTCAAACCGATGGCATCTATAAAGCCCCAAGCAGCCGCAAGTCCTTCATCACTCCTTGGCAAGCATTAGAGAGTGTCTTTGATGTGATATGTACCGACCTTACGATGAAAGGTGTTTTGCAGTATCGGTCGTTAGGCACCATTTACGAAGGCGATGCGGCAAGCATGAAAGATGTCGCTAACGATAGTGTTGGCATCGTCGTTACCTCGCCACCATATTTGAATAATTTTGACTTCGCAGAGATGACAAGGATGCTTTTGTATTTCTGGGAAATGGCATCATCTTGGGGAGACATCACGGATAAGGTTAGATCAAAGCTTCTCGTTAATACGACTACAGCCCTTAAGGGCCATAAACCAAAGCAAATGATGTATCGCGGCAACCTGCCTGTGCGGGTGCATGCAGAATTGGACGCCGTTGTGAAGTCTTTGGCAGATGAGAGAATAACCCGCGCAGGAAAGAAAGAATATGATTTCCTGGTGTATCCGTACTTTTCGAAACTCTCCGATATTTTCAAAGAGGCATACCGATGCCTTGCACCAGGGGGCACCACACACATAATGATTTCAGACGCGGCGCTTTACGGTATCCATATTAGCGCTCCGCAAGTGCTTGCAGAGCTACTGGAAAGTCTGGGCTATGTTGACTGCTCTTGTACGCTGGTACGCAAACGTGGCCATCGTTGGTTACTCGATAAACGAGATGGTTCCCCGATTGGGCTTGGAGAGTATCTTGTCAGGGCACAAAAGCCGAAATTGATTAGGGGCACATTTTGAGCGCCGAAGCGGTAACACTTTATCAATTGGCGGATGCCGAAATCCGGAGATGCATCGACAGCTATTTGGCCTTGGCAAAGGCTACCTCTGGATTATCAATTATAAGCGCTGCCGATGTTGCCGAGCCGCGCACGCGCGCAATATTGCTTGCGGGACTAGGTGTAAGCCCTGACATTGCCGGGACTGCATCAGACCTAGAAACGGTTGAAGAATGGAAGCGACGCCAAGCCATCCCGTTTAGTTTGGAGGATGGAATTACCTTTGGTGTCTATCGTGACATTCGAGGGGCGAGTATCACGTTTCTTGATAGCGTGGAAACCGCAACCGATGGTTTTACAAAATTTGATGCGGATTACATTCACGCAAACCCTTACACACTTCCCATCTTTCAGCACGTCGCCGGTGTTTTCAGTAAATCTGCCCTTAAAAAGGAAATTGGTAGCGCTTCCGATGTATCAATTTCTAAACCTGCGGCTGCAAAGTTGGCGAAACTTTTAAGCGATAGAGTGAAGCCGGGAGCAATCAACAAAGGCGAAATCCTTCAGCGGGTGGAATCCACGCTGGAGGGCATTGTTAGGGATTTGATCGGGCGGGTGCTGTTTGAAAGCATCGTTGACAGCGCTTTGAAGGACGTAGGCGTTAAGTTTTTGAGAGAAAACGAATACACCGCACTTGAGGGTGTTGTTTATAACTTCCGGGCAGATTTTGTCCTGCCAGATGCGGTTAAGCCGAAAGTCTTTATCGAGGTTCGCAAATCTTCATCGCGGCATGCTTCGCTTTACGCGAAAGATAAAATGTTCTCGGCGATCAACTGGAAGGGCAAGACGCAGGACTTGCTCGGGGTTCTGATTGTTGATGGTGAGTGGACGGGCGAAACCCTTAAGGTCATGGCCAATGTTTTCGATTATGTCGTTCCCATTGGCCGGGTTGCTGAACTTGCGGAAACGGTGAAGGCATACGTGGATGGCGACACAAGCAAGCTCAAGTGGCTGATTGAATTCAAAATAGTTGCGGCAAACCATCAAAAGAAATAATGGCCTGCGAGGATCCTAGGCCGTATCGACCATCAGACGTAGGAATTTCGTTGTCGATACGGCCTAGGGTTCCACCTTCAAACGAAAATGAACCCTAGGCCTAGGCCGTGGTCATCGAAGGGCAGGGAAGTGCGACGCCGGAACCCCTTTCATTTGAAGGCGGCTTACAGGGGAAAATAAAGCGCCACGGCAGCAATCCGAAATTTTCTTGATAGTGACCACTCAATGAGCAATGAAGAAATATCAAAAACGGTGGAGTTGGTCACAGGGCTCTTGGCCCTTGGGGTGCTTCTCTTTCTCTTTGTCTGGTTGGCAAAGGGCATAAGAAACATGATCCGGGATATCGAATTAGAAATTCAATCAGCAATAGAAACCCGCCAAAGAAATAAGCGGCTAGACCGGGCAAGAGCAGAGGCTTCAAGTCCCCCAAATCGCCTGATGATGCCGCTTCCTAGTGTTGGAAACGGCAAAGCCCCTTAGAGGTGGCGCGGAGGCCCACCGGAGCGCCAAAAACCACTCAATCCGAGTTGTTAAGCGCTGACGTTGGCGACTGAGGCTCAGTTAGTGCCTCGTCGACGACCTTGTCCTTGCCCACGAAAACAAACCCCACCTTGCCGATAGCCCACATAAGCCAGAGAGGGACCGGCAGATAGTGGATGCCTTCGCCTTTTCCGGTGTGGACCCGCTGAGTGAGCCCGAGGCCGTTCACCGTCATGTCGTCGGTGAAGTCGTAGGGGTCTGTCCAGATCTCGTCATAGGTCTTGCCAGCGCCAAGTCTCGACTCAAACCACTCGTCGGCAGCCGTGTAGATTCCGCGCACGAGCTTGATCCACTTATGGAGGCGCCGGGGATCCACCGCCGTCGCCAAGCATCGCTCGACGATAAAGTGATGCCATTGGATCGCGCCTCCTTCTGCCGGGGGTTCGCCCGTTACCTGGCAAATGTTGCCGGTCCTCGCGACCATCAGCTTGCGGCTGCGCTCGAAGACCGGGGTTGTCACCCTCTCATCGTGCCCCGGGAGGTTCACATCGATCTCGTCGGCAATCTTCTCTTCGTGTATCTCGTGTACGTTTTCCATGGTTCAAAAAAGGGTTGGGCACGACCCGGGGAGGCCAGGAAGCGCCCTATGGAACTCAAGGCACTGACTAAAAGAGCTAGAGTCCCAAACTGTAAAGCCGCGCAGGCATGGCCCTTGAGAAGGGCCGGACAAACCTTATCGGCTCGGACGGCACGAGCAGGCCCAATAGTGTAAAGTGGGCGACGTGGCTTGGGCGAGACTAGCCGACGACGACGGAGAAGCAGAACTTGTCCGCTCAGATCGCATAGGTTTGATCGTGCGTCGTCGCTTCGGGGAACTTGATGGTATCGCTCATAGGATTCCCAAATTGGTTCCCGGACGGTAAGTGCAACCCCAGGCGCGCCCCTCATTGCACAGGTAATGTCCACCGTCTGGGTACTGCGGAACTTGCGTTCCCAGCTTCGTTAGGCGATCAACGTGACTTTGGCGTCCAGCTCTTTGCCCTGGCCGATAGCGATTCCTTCCAAGAACCCTTCCACACCGCCTGCGGCCGGTTCCGTGACGTCGTAGCTATACGAAAGGCCATCTGGCCCGGACAGAGCCAACGTGACGTCAAAGCCACCCTTTCCGTTCTTGGCCACGTGGACCTTTGCGTCTAATTCGACGCCTGCCGCAAGGATGCCGTTCTCAACGTCTGTGGCGATGCCGTTCTCGACCGGAAGCGGGAACACGAGCGTCTTGTTGACGATTCCAGATTCAACGATTTGAAGTTTCATGATTGTTTCTTAACGTTCGGCGAGAGGGCCGCAACGATAACGAGAACCAAAAGCAACCCTGATGCGACCGTCCACGGGATGCGATTCAAAACGGATGGGCCTAGCGCTGAAATGAGAGCGCCGACTGCAGGACTGATCCATACCAACGGGTGCAAGTTTCGAGGATTCATTTTCGCCTGCCGACGTGCCCTTCAGCAGCCCAGATAAGCGCGAAAGCTGCCGCCATCCCAAAGAAGAGCTGCGCAAGGATCGTGAGCGGGATTAGCATAAATGCTCCTAACAAGGCTTGATGTTGGATAGAAAAGTGAAGATCGCCAGGACGCAGAAGATGATGACTACGCCTATCAGGACCGCATCCCGCAAGCAACCGTATGGGTCGCTTGGTGGCTGGGGCCTTTGGGTCTGGCTCATTTGTTGTGAGCCTCAAGCATCCTTTTGATGTCGGCTAGGTCTCTCGGCATGTCCCTTAGGTCGGCCAGTTCGCGCCGGATGTCCGAGAGCTTGTCCTCAAGTACGGTAAGCCTTGTGCCCTGGGAACTGATGACGTTATCGGCTGTCAGTTTCTCCAGCGCCAGAAGTCTGGCTGCATGATCTGTGGCGACGGATCTCGCGTCTCCGTAGAGCTTAATGCCCCCTCCTAGCCAGCCGATAAGGGATCCGACGACCGTGCAGATGATTCCGGTGACGAGGTGAGTGTCCATAGGTCGTTACTCCGGCCTTAGGGCCTGGGATGTGAGGTGTCGAGA
>Ga0302319_10003381_pt1 | contig 33499 bp, 34 predicted proteins | sample Bog_T0_2_FD_203319 | JGI IMG/M metagenome (GOLD analysis project Ga0302319, IMG submission 203319) | Peat permafrost microbial communities from Stordalen Mire near Abisko, Sweden - Bog_T0_2 | ecosystem: Environmental > Terrestrial > Soil > Wetlands > Peat | place: Sweden: Abisko, Stordalen Mire... | reverse complement strand
CATGGTCATGAGCCTGTCGCGTGTTCTGAAAAATGCCGGCTATGAGGTCGAGACCGCCGCCAATGGCAAGGAAGGCATGACCAAGCTGGCTGGCGGCCTCAAGCCGAGCGTGATCCTGACCGATCTCAATATGCCGCTGATGGACGGTGTTGCTTTCATCAAGGAAGCGAGGAAAAGCCCGGCCACCCGGTTCACCCCGATCATCGTGCTGACCACCGAATCCAGCGGTCCGAAACGCGACGAGGCGCGGGCTGCCGGAGCCTCCGCATGGCTGACCAAGCCGACCCAACCCGATGAGCTGTTATCGACCTTGAAACAGCTCCTGCCAAAGTGACAGGCCGCCATGACATCCCCAACCGACGCCAGCGAGAACCTCGTTCACGCCGTGCTGGCGGCGCAGGTCGCCGAACTGCGTAATCGCGTTGACTCCGGTGCGATGGTCGAACTGCTGTGGCGGACCTCGGACGTCCTGGCGGAATTGTCAGGGCTGGTCGCGGAACTCGCTGGTCGCTGCCACCACAGCAATGCCGAACTGCACAGCAAGTGTAACGCGGCGGTCGAGGTCGAGGTTGACCTTCGTCAGTCGCTGGAAAGCCTGGCGTTCGAGCAGGCGCAGCGCAACGATTTCATTTGCCAGACCGTCGATTGTGTGGTGACGGCGCTTGAGCGCCTGGCCGCCGCCGATGTGCGGGAGAGCCCCCGCCTGTCGCCCAATGATCTGGCCGCTCTCTATGTCTCCGAAGACCAGCGGAAGGTGCACCATGCGGTCGTCCGCCGGTTTTCCCTTGCAGGGTCGTCGGGCTGCGACGGCGTCGAGAGCCTCGGCTGGGAAAGGCGCGGGAAATGACCATCGCGCGCCCGGCATCGAACTTCCAGAGCCGTAGCCTGCCATGGCGCGCCATCGTGCCCACGCTCGCCTGCGCGGCTTGCGGCGTCGCCATCCTGCTGTGGCCGGAGACGCCGGTTCTGGTGCGAATGCTTGGCGTAGCGGTCAGCCTGATTTCCCTGTTCGCTGCGATCGCCACACGCCGGACGACGCAGGCCGAGATATCCGCGCCACGCGATCGTGTTCCTGACATGGGCGCTATCGGTCAAGCCATGATCGCGCCCGACGCTCCGTCGCTGGCGCCGGACGACGCGGTACCCGGCACTGCGCGCGATATGCAGACCGCGATGCACCTGTTCGGCTCGGCGATTTTCGATCAGATCGATACCTCGCTGAACACGGTGCTGAGCGACAACCGCCAGATGCGCGAGATGGCCAGCGAGATGGCCGAGGCGTCGGGCCAGGCGACGACACAGTTTCTTGGCGCCATGAAGCGCGCGGCCGAGGCGGAAGCCGGAATCGAACAACTCCATGCCTTCAGCGGCGAACTCAGCGGTTCGATCCAGCTGATCAGTTCGGAGGTCAAGCGCTCGATTGCCACCGTCCGGGATGCGTCCGCCCAGGCCGACGTCACCCGCGGCTGCGTTGATGCCATGGCGGCGCTATCGCGCACGGTATCCGACGTCACCAAGATGATCGACGCGATTGCGCGGCAGACCAAGATGTTGGCGCTGAACGCCAATATCGAGGCGGCGCGCGCCGGCGAAGCCGGCAAGGGGTTTTCCGTGGTGGCCAACGAGGTCAAGCAGCTCGCGGCCCAGACCGCCGAGGCGACCCATACCATCGGTCAGAAGATCGCCGAGATGACCGCGAAGGTCGCCGAGAGCGTGGAATCGCTGCAGGGCCTGGTGGCAACGATTGCGAGCGTCGATGCGGTCAGCGGTTCGATCGGACAGGCCATTCTCGACCAGGAGAGCCTGGCCTCGCGGGTCTCCTCAAATCTGGTCAGCATGCGCGAGGCGGTGTTCACGCTGTCGCGCGAAATTCGCGAAGCCACCCAGATCGCCTCCAACAGCGGCATGCTCGCCGAGCTCGTGCTGGAGACGGCACAGTCCGTCGATGGGCACATGGGCACGCTTAAACAGACACTCCAGGATATCGGCAGTGGCATGGGACCAGGCGCGGCGCCGCCGGCCGCGAAGCCATGAGGCAACAATGATGTCGCGATGAGTGGAAGTCGGGTCGTCGTCCTCATCACGGGCTCCGTTGGTGCTGCGGCGTATCGGTGGGGCGGGGATTGGGTCAGGCAGTCATGAACATTCATCCAGAATCCCATCGCCACAGCGATTTGTCGAGCCTTACGGCGGTCTGCGAGAGCGAGCCGATCCATATCCCCGGTGCGATCCAGCCGAATGGCGCGATGCTCGCGGCGCTGGTCGAGGGCGAGCTGGTGACCCATGCCAGCGCCAATCTGTTCGCGATTCTGGGGTGTGAGGCGGAAGCGGTCCTTGGCCGGCCGTTGGCGCATGCGATCGGCGAGCCGGCATGTCAGGCCTTGCGAGATATCGCTGCCAGCGACGGCAGCGTACGGATTTATTCCCTGGCGCGGCTTGGCGGCCAAACCCTGCATCTGCGCGCCTTTCGATCCGGTCGGCACCTGTGCATCGATATCGAACCCGCCGATAGCGAGGCCAGGCTGGAGCTGGTGGCCGGCATGATCAAGTCCGTCATGGACGTGATAAAGGATGCCAGCAGTGCCATCGGCTTGTTCAAATCGGCGGTGACGGGACTGAAAGCGGTCAGCGGTTTCGACCGGGTGCTGGCCTATCGCTTTGACCAGGACGGACATGGCGAAGTGATCGCCGAGGCGGTTGAGCCGCATCTCGAGCCCTATCTCGGACTGCGCTATCCCGCGGCCGATGTCCCGCCGCAGGCCCGGCGCCTGACTGTGGCGCAGCCGGTCGGCCGAATTGCCGACACCAGCTACCAGCCGGTTCCGTTGCTGGTCGATCCGGCACTGGACGACGGTGTGCCGCTCAATCTGACTCTCAGCGCGCTGCGCAGCGTCTCGCCCTATCACCGCGAGTATCTGCGCAACATGAATGTGGCGGCGTGCCTGACGATCGGTCTCACCGACGGGACGGAGCTCTGGGGCATGTTGGTGTGTCAGCATACGACCAAGCGCGTGGCCACGCCGACATTGAGGGCGGTCGCGCGCATCATTGGGCAGGTCGTATCGATGCTGGTGGTGAGTATGCACAAGCGGGACATCGACGCCCAACGGCTCCAACGGATCGACCTCCTGCGTGCGCTGACCGATCGGCTTGCCGAGTCCGCGTCGCTGCCCGAAGGGTTGGCCGCGGCGGAACGGGAGTTGCTGATGCTGGTGGGTGCCTCCGGGGCGGCGATACGGCTGTCTGGCAAACTGTTCTGCGTCGGACGCGTGCCGGCTCGCGATGTGGTCGAGCATGCAGCTGCGAGAATGCGTCCCGAGGCCGGCGACGATCTGCTGGCGATCGAGGATCTCAGCGTGCGCTTTCCCGACCTTACCAGCGCAGCCGCGGAGGGAAGTGGCGCCTTGCTGTTGCCGCTTGACCGAGGCGATGACGATTGGATCCTCTGGTTCCGGCCCGAATTGACGCGGACGGTCACCTGGGGCGGCAATCCCGCCGAAACCGTCAGCGTCAACCCAGCCAACGGGCGATTGTCGCCGCGAGCCTCTTTTGCCGCGTGGAAGGAACTGGTGACCGGCCACTCCGCGCCTTGGGCAGAGGCCGACCTGACACTGGCCCGAGAACTGCGCAGCGCGATCACGACGGAGATCGCCAAGCGCACGAAGGCCGAGCTTATCGAACTGCGCTACCACGATCCGTTGACCGGCCTGCCGAACAGCAGGATGTTGCAGGAGCGCCTTGAGAAAGCCAATACCGAGACCTGGGTATCCGCTACCCTGCTGTTCCTCGATATTGACGTCACCAAGGAAGTCAATGAAACGATGGGATTTGCTGCCGGCGATCTGCTTCTGATCGAAGTGGCGCGGCGGCTGCAAATCGCTGCCGGTCCGGAAAACCTCGCCGCGCGGCTCGGCGGCGATGAGTTTGTCGTCATGTGCCGGGATCCGCAGGCCGTCGACGAACTCAGCGAACGGATCAGGCGTACGATCGCGGCGCCCTTCGAGATAGCCGGGCGTTGGTGGAACGTGACGGCCGGCATCGGCGCCGCGGTTCTGGAAGATTCGAGCGGGATCGATCTGGTCGGCGCGGCGCATTCGGCGATGCAGGCGGCCCGTATCACGGTAGACGCCAAACACAAGGCCAAGGCGCAACGCCAGAAGATGGAGACGCTCGGCCGGACGATGGGTGGAATGGCGCATGAGGTCAATAACATGCTGCAGCCCATCGCGCTGCTCTCCGAGCATATTATCGACCACGATCTGGTGGCTGGCGAGGTCAAAGAGCATCTCGAAATCATCCTCGACTGCAGCCGGAAAGCGCGTCAGATCATCGGCGATATGCTGGCGTTTTCCAGACCCGCGGTCCCGACCACCGAAGTCCATGATCCCGTCGCGCTGTTGCACGAAGGCCTGCCGCTGTTCCGAAAGGCCCTGCCGCCCACCATGGTGCTCTCCACGCGCATTGCGACGACCGCGCCGCGGGTCAAGATCAACCGCACCGCCTTCGCGCAGATCCTGCTGAATCTCCTGACCAATGCTGCCGCTTCCATGAAGGGCGAGGGCGAACTGGTGATCGTTCTGGAGGCTTCGCGCGGCGCCGCGGATGCCGAGCAGCGATCACACAGCTTCGTCCGGTTGCAGGTTATTGATGCCGGCGGCGGCATGGACCAGGCGACGTTGGACCGTGTCTACGAACCGTTCTTCACCACCAAGCCGGTCGGGCAGGGCACCGGGCTCGGGCTCTCCGTGGTCTACGGCCTGGTCCGCGAAATGGGCGCGACGATCGCGATCGAGAGCGAGCCTGGCCGCGGCACGACGGTGACGATCCTGATACCTGGAAATAACGGAGAAAAGAATCATGGCTTTGATACTGATCATTGAAGATGTGCCGGCGGTGTTATTCTCATTGAAGATTGTCCTGGAGGGGCTTGGACACAAGGTTACCGGCGCCAGGAACGGTGAGCAGGGACTGACCCTGATCAAGGGCAATTCCTTCGACCTGGTGATCACGGACATCTGGATGCCCGGCATCAAAGGCACCGAGGTGATCCGCGAGGGGCGGGCGCATGCGCCCCGGACCCGCTTCCTGGCCATCACCGGCGGCGATCCGAATTGCGGCGAATCGCGCGACGCCCTGCGCGGGCAGGATTTCGGGGCCGACCAGATGCTGCTGAAACCGTTTGAAAAGGAGCAGCTGATCAGCGCCGTGTCGCAGTTGTTGAACGCAGGCGAGCGGGTCGACGGGCTGGTTTCCTAAATATTGCTCCGGTAGACCGTAAGCCCTCCCCCTGAGCTTCGCAGAGGTGACCCATAAGCGATCTTGATCCCTGAAATGGCGGAATCAAGAAACTCTCCGCGAAGGCGACGCAGGCTAAGATGGACCTGCATGACCTGTCGGAAGGATATTGACATCGAGTCGCCTTTCAGGTTCGGTGCCGTCAATCTTGGCTAGAGCGTCCGGGTTGGCGATGCTTCTGTCGGATTGATTTTCTTTAGGCCGTTGAGCTTAATGGTTTTACGTGGTGTCGGTGGAAATCGAACGCAAGTTTCTTGTTGCGCATGACGGGTGGCGAAAAATTGTCAGCCGTAGCTCCAAGATACGGGACGGGCTGATCGCGATGTCCAATGACCGCAAGACAAGGGTGCGGATTCTGGACGGTCGGGCCACGATTGCCGTCAAGGGACAGCGCCGGGGTTTGGCTCGCGCTGAATTCGAGTATGAGATTCCTGTTGCCGATGCAGAAGAAATGTTGCTGACCATGTGTGACGACCGTGTTCTGGAGAAGACAAGGTCTTACATTCGGCACGGCGGACTGACCTGGGAAATCGACGTTTATGACGGCCTGCTGGAGGGCGTTGTAATTGCCGAGGTGGAATTGGATCGGGCGGACCGCGAGGTGCCTCTGCCCGATTGGGTCGGCCGCGAAATCACCGGAGATGTCAGGTATAGCAAAGTGAAGATGCTGGAAGCCAGGACCGGCGAACGCCTGGGCAAGAGCGGCTAATCCCTGGCAATAAAAAGAATTCGCAAGGGTTAGAAACGCCGCGCTTGATCGATGTTGAAATAGCCGCTTTGGTCAGCCGGTCCCGCGGCAATCGGATCTTTCTTATGATAACCATCGCCTCCCGCGCTGAACTCGAGCAATTGCTGGCGGACGACGTTCCCTATGGCGACCTCACGACCGATGCGCTGGCGCTCGGCCCGGTTTCCGGCGCGATGGTGTTCACGGCCCGCGACCGGATGGTGCTGGCGCTGGTTGAGGACGCCGCTTGCATCATCGAATGGACTGCTGCCATGTCGAGTTGCAGTCGGCGTCTGGATCGGTGCTTGATGCCGGTTCGCCGATCCTGATCGCGCATGGTCCGGCACCGGCGTTGCTGCGCAGCTGGAAGGTGGCGCAGACCTTGATCGAAATCTGGTCGGGCGTCGCGACGGATGCCCGCGCCATGGTCGATGCGGCGAGGGCCATCGCGCCGCGCATCGCGATCGCCTGTACCCGCAAGCATGTTCCAGGCACCAAGCGATTCGCGGTCGCGGCGGTGCAGGCGGCCGGCGCGGTGGTGCATCGCCTGGGCCTTTCGGACACCATCCTGGTTTTCCCCGAGCATCGCGCTTTTCTTGGCGATCAACCGCTCGCCGCCGTTGCAGACCGGTTGCGGCTTGCGGCGCCGGAAAAGCGGCTGGTGATCGAGGTGACCACGATCGGCGCCGCGATCGAGGCGGCGGTGGCGGGCTTCGACGTGATCCAGGCCGAGAAATTCAGCCCGGCCGACATCGCCGCGCTGCAGGCGCGGCTTTCGGCCATGCCGCAACCGCGGCCCGTGGTCGCGGCCGCGGGCGGCGTCCATGCCGGCAATGTCGCGGCCTATGCGCAGGCCGGAGCTGACATCGTGGTGACGTCCGCGCCCTATCTGGCGCGGCCGCGCGACGTCCAGGTGCGGATTGGTCCGTGATGACAGCCTGGCGCGCCGGCTATCGACCCATCAACTGTGCTCGATGATTCCGCGCCGGGCTTCCGCCTCCGGGCTCGATCAGGTCCGTAGTTCTACCAATAAAGTGTTGCGGAGTTGTTAACCATAAACGCCGACGTTCGGAAATTACTGGGCAAGCACATCGCCTCCTGGTCGAAACGCAGGCGGATCCGAATGCAAGCTAATCAACCGGCAGCAAGCCAGCAGCACAAGCCAGTCAATTATAGTGGTCTCGCCGATAGCCTGGATCTCGTCGGTGACGCCGGGGATCACGTGGTTCATCTCCGCCCGCGGACCGATCTGTTCGAAAACGGCGTCCTGCAATCGATCGAGTCGCGGGCCTTGTCGTATCTGCGTTCCGGATTGCCGATTCATCTGCGTGGTCCGGCCGGCACAGGGAAAACCACGCTGGCGATCCAAATCGCGGCGCGGCTTGATCGCCCAACCATCCTGATCACCGGCGATGGCTGGTTCACGGCGCAGAACCTGATCGGACGTGAGACCGGGACCAGGTCCAAGCAGATCGTTGACCGTTACATTCACTCGGTCAAAAAAATCGTGACAGAGACCTCGGCGGTCTGGAGCGACGATGCGCTGACTCGCGCCGTCAGCGAAGGCTACACGCTGGTCTATGACGAATTCACGCGATCGCCGCCGCAGGCCAACAATCCCCTGCTGGCGGCTTTCGAGGAGCGCATGCTGATCGTGCCCGGCGGCTCGCGGCGCGAGCGAATGGTCCGGGCGCATCCGAGCTTCCGGGCCATTCTCACCTCCAACCCCGACGATTATTCCGGGGTGTCCGCGCCGCAGGATGCGCTGATCGACCGGATGGTTACGTTCGATCTGGAATGCCACGATCGCGATACCGAGATCGGCATCGTCTCCAACCGCAGCGGGCTGGACGAGATGCGCGCCTCGCGCATCGTCGATCTGATCCGCTCGATGCGGGGGTCGCCCTATTTGAAGCAGAGCCCCTCGATGCGATCCGCGATTATGATCGCCCGCATTACCGTCGCCGAGGATCTCATGGTCGGAGCCCATGATCCGCGGTTTCTGCAACTCTGCCTGGACGTGCTGGAATCCAAGACCTCCGGTGTCGACCCTCAAGTCCGCGCCGGGTTCCGGCCGCATCTGATCGAGTTGGTCCGCGCGAATTGCGGCACCGGCGCGCAGGAGACCGCCGCATGAGACCGTCGCCCAAACGTACCATGATGCGGCGCTTTAGCCCAGCCAATCGGGTCACCCGCGATCGGCCCGAGGCGGCCGCGGAACTCGTGCGACTCGAATATGAGCGACAGCGGCTGACACGCACGATCGCTTCGCTCGACGAGCGGCGCGCGATGGCCCAGGAGCAGCTTGCCACTGTCGAAACCAGGATCCTGTGGGTGCACGGCATCCTTGGCCTGAACAGCCCGCAGCCGGCTCCGCCCCCCCCGGTGGTTGAACGAATTCAAACGTCGGCGCCGCGGCCAGCAACGGCGCGACCCGTATTCACCAGGAGGCCACGATGAAACCGCTCGAGGTCGCGCTGGTGGCGCGCGCGGCGGTCGCGACCATCACGGGCAAGGAACCGGAAGTCGTATCGCGTTGCGAGCGACAGGAGTTGAATTGGCGGGTGATGGTCGAGGTCATCGAGACCAAGGCCAAGCTCAACGATAACGACTTGCTCGCCAGCTACCAGGTGGATGTCGACGCGGATGGCGAAATCATCGGCTACGATCGGGTGCGCCGCTACAAGCGGGTCCATGGCACGTTGACGGCCTGACAGGAGCACTCGATGAGCCGCATAGAACAATCGGTCCGCGCCGACGGCCTCGCCGACATCCTGGAACGGGTGCTCGACAAGGGCATCGTCATCGCCGGCGACATCACAGTCTCGCTGGTCGGCATCGAGCTTTTGAATATCAAGATCCGCCTGCTGGTGACCACCGTCGACAAGGCGATGGAGCTCGGCATCAACTGGTGGGAGTCCGACCCGCGACTCACATCGCGGGCCGAAACCCTGGAAGATGAAAACCGCCTGCTGCGTGGCCGGCTCGCGATTCTTGAACAGCGCTTCGCTGAGGTGAGGGCGTGACGCGCTGATGGACGGTCCGTCCTGAACGATGCGCCAGCCTTCTCCCACTAGGAAACAGACATGACCAGCGATCGTTCAGACAAGGGCCCGAAGGGCCGCGACGCCATTGAGGAGATCGCGCGCCGGCTTGGCTCGATCGTCGAGGCGGTCGAGGGTGCGATGCAGAATGGCGGCGGCGCCGATGGCGGCCGGGATTTCACCATCGACACCCCGACGGGGCCGCTGACCGGGCGCTACGGCATGACGGTCAAATCGGCCGTGATGCGCAGCCGTCCGGGTCCGCCGGCGGCCGGCGGCAAGCCCTTCGAGGAGCCGGCGGCACAGCCGACCAACCGCGAGCCGATGTTCGAATCATTCAACGAGCTGGATGAATATATCGTCACGGCGGATCTTCCGGGACTGCAGCTCGCGGACGTGTCCGCCGCCTGCGAGGCGGGGCATCTGCTGCTTGCGATCGGCGGCAAGGCGCCGTTCACGCGGCGTTTCGCTTTTGCCAAGCTGACGCCCGAACACGCCCCATTGCTGCGAGCCAGCAACGGCATTCTTGAAATTCGTATTCGCAAGAATCTCGCATCATGATGTCACCTCCTGTTGAAGCGAGATAGTTTATGGAAGAAGCTAGGCTCTACGTCTATGCCATCATACGCAACGCCGCGCGGCCGCCGATCAAGGCGCCAGCCGTCGCCGATCCGAACGCCGCGGTCTGGATTGAAACGATCGGCGATCTGGCCGTTATCGTAAGTAGCTATGCCGGCGACGAGATCATGCCGGTCCGGCGCAATGCCATCGCCCATACCCGCGTGCTCGAAGAGGTGCTGAGCGGCGGACCGCTGCTGCCGATGCGTTTCGGCGTGATGGTCGATCATGTCGACGGCCTGAAGCGAGTGATCGCGCCGCGCGCCCGGGATCTGGAAATGCTGCTCGACGATCTCGATGGCCGTGTCGAGGTCGGTGTCAGGGCGCGCTGGAACGAGGATGTGATCTGGAAGGAAATCGTCCATTCACACCCCGCCCTCGGCCGAGCCGGCAATCGGCTCAAACTGCTCTCGAAAGGCGAGAGCTATTATGACCGTATCGAGCTGGGTCGCGAGGTCGAGGCAGCGATCAAGCAAAAGCGGCTGCTGGAGGCAGAGAAGCTGCAGCGATTTCTGGATCCGTTCGTGGTCCGGCAAAAGCAATTGAACCAGACCGATGACATGACTTTCTTTCATACCGCGGTGCTGGTGGCTGAGGCCGATGAGCCGGCGCTGTTCGAAGCCGTTACGCGTTATGAAGCAGCGCAGCCGGATCGCCTGTTTCTGAAGGTCATCTCGCCGGTGCCGGCCTACAATTTCGTCGCTGTGTCGCTTGATTGGAGCGCGGGAGAGTCGCTGCGCGCGAAGGAGACTGCCTGATGCTGTTTCGCCTTCTCACCTTGCCGGTCAGCCTGCCGCTCGATGCGGTCGGCTGGATCGGCGACAAGATCGCCCAAGCTGCCGAGCAACAGCTGTACGATACCGAAGCCATCAAGCGACAGCTTGATGAGCTTGAAATTCGTCTGCAAGCCCACGAGCTCAGCGAGGCGGAATTCGAGGAGCTTGAACTCCTGCTGATCGACCGGCTTCGCGAAGCCAACCGTCGCCTCCGGGCGGCGGCGCCCACGCCCTGAACCGCTCCGCTTCCTTCATCCTTGTTCCGGCCGGATCCTCCGATGAACACTCGCATCGAACTCACTCGTACCCTGGCTGACGCGCCCGCGCAGGATACCGGGCGCGGTCTGGCCCGGCTGGATCCTGCCGATCTCGGCGTCCTCGGCATTGCCATTGGCGATGTCATCGCCATCGCGGGGGACCGCAGGACCTATGCCAGGGTCATGCTGGCGCAGGCGGAGGCCCGTGGCCGTGGGCTGGTGCTGGTCGATCGATCGGTTCGCGCCAATGCCGGCGCGGCCGCGGGTGACCTGGTCCGCCTGTCACCCGTGGCGGCAAGGCGAGCCGAGGCCGTCACGATTTCCATCGATGCCAGCGTGGCCCGGCCGAATCTCGTGCTGCAGCGGCGGGTCGCAGAGGTGCTGCGTGACAAGGTGATCTGCGAAGGCGATCGCATCAGCTTGACGCTGGCCGGCGGCCGGACCCTCCCTTGTGTCGTCGCGGCGACCACCCCGGGCGGCGCGGTGACGGTTGCAGCTGAAACCCGGCTGATGCTGAGCGAAGGCGCGCGGCGCGGCACGGCGTTTGCGGATATTGGCGGACTGAGCCGCGCGATGGATCGCCTTCGCGAGGTCGTTGAACTTCCCATCCTGCGTCCGGATCTGTTCGAACGGCTCGGCATCGATCCGCCCAAAGGGGTTCTGCTGAGCGGGCCGCCCGGTACGGGCAAGACGCTGCTGGCACGGGCGTTGGCGGACCAGAGCGGCGCGACCTTCATCGCTGTCAACGGCCCGGAAATCATCTCCAAGCATTACGGGGACAGCGAGGGTGAGCTCCGCGCCATCTTCCAGAAGGCGAGCAGCCGGCCGCCGGCCATCATCTTTATCGACGAGATCGATGCGATCGCGCCGCGCCGCGACCAGATGTCGGGCGACCGTCAGCTCGAGCGCCGGGTTGTGGCGCAGTTGCTGACATTGATGGATGGACTTCAGAGCCGTGGCCGCATCGTTGTGATCGCTGCGACCAACATGCCGGACAGCCTCGACCCGGCGCTGCGTCGTCCCGGTCGTTTCGATCGCGAAATTGCCATCGGGCCGCCGGATCGCCATGGCCGGCGCGAGATCCTGGCCGTCCACACCAGCGGCGTGCCAATGGCCAGCGATATCGATCTGGACAAATTCGCCGCGGTCACCCACGGATTTGTCGGCGCCGATCTGGCGGCGCTGGTGCGCGAAGCCGGGATGGCCGCGTTGCGCCGGGCCGGCGGCGCCGCCGCGGAAGCTTTGGGCCTTGAGGTAACGGCAGCGGACTTTGACAAGGCGCTTGCGGAAGTGTCGCCCTCGGCGATTCGGGACGCCATGGTTGACATTCCGGAGGTCAGCTTCGCGGATGTCGGCGGCGCGGAAGCGCTGAAACAATCGCTGATCGAAGCTGTGGTGTGGCCGCTGCTGCATGCTGACCTGTTCGCCGCGTCAGGAATCCGGCCGGCCAAGGGCGTGCTGCTGGCCGGGCCGCCCGGCACCGGCAAGACCCTGATGGCGCGGGCGCTCGCCAACGAGGCCCAGGTCAATTTCCTCGCCGTGTCCGGCCCCGAACTGCTCAATCGATTTGTCGGCGAGAGCGAGAAGGCGGTGCGCGATGTCTTCGCCAAGGCGCGGTCGCTGGCCCCGACCATCCTGTTCTTCGACGAAATCGATTCACTCGCGCCACCGCGGGGACAGGGGGACGGCGCCGTGTCCGATCGCGTCGTGGCTCAATTGCTGACCGAGATCGATGGCATCGAGGAACTGAAGGCGGTGTTCCTGCTCGGCGCCACCAACCGCCCCGACCGGATTGATCCGGCGTTGCTTCGTCCCGGCCGTTTCGATCGGCTGGTGCTAATAGCGGCACCTGATCGCGATACCCGCCGCAGCATCCTGGCCATCCATGCCCGGCCGATGACGCTGGACACCGGCATCGATCTCGATGCCATCGCCGACGCGGCGGCCGGCTTTGTCGGAGCCGATCTCGAAGCTGTCATGCAGGAGGCCGGTCGCTCGGCGCTGCGCCGGTTGCTGGCTGGGATTGTCGAGGGCCGTCCTGTGGTGCGGCAATCCGACCTCGAAGCAGCCCTGCAGATCGTCGCCGCCGGCCGCGAGCTTCGCGCCGCCCACCATGGGGAAGTACCATCATGAGCCATCGCCTGATCGGAATTACGCGGCCGGAAGTTGCGGCGAGCTTCGAGGCCAGCGGCAGCGTGGTCGGCACCACCAGGCTCAGCTTTGTGACATCGCTGGGCCTTGCCGCCGTCCTCGCACCGATGCCGAAGCCGGGCTTTTTCTTGTTCCAGCGTCAGCGCGCGTTGCGTGAACTGGTCGAATTGCAACGCATTCTCGAGGCGCTGGCGGCGGCCGGACCGTTGCTGGCGGCGCGTCCGTCGACGAGGGTCGAAGACGAGGCCGAGGCGCTCGAGCTGATTTCCGGAAACGCGGCCCAGTTGCGCGCGGCGCTGCAGGATTATGGCTCCGCGCGGCAATTCCAGGTCACCGTGCGATGGGATGCCATTGCCATGGTGGCCGCGATCAAGGATCGCGCAGATGTCGTCGCAGCCTTGGCTCGCGCCGCGCTGCAGGGACGAATGGTGGCCGGAAAAATGTTGCAGGACATCATGATCACCGAACGTGAGAAGCTTGCGCGCGAGATCCGGGCCCGGCTGTCATTGGTCGCCCGCGAGATGGTTGCGATGCCGCAAGACGGCGACGCCTGTGTCGCCAATCTGGTGGTTCTGATCGCAGCCGATGCGGAAGCCGGGCTCGACGCCGCGCTGGCTGAGCTTGACCGGCTGTTGCCGGGCGATAGCCGGATTCGCTGTGTCGGACCGCTGCCGGCGCTGTCCTTTGCAGCCGTTTCGCTCGAACGGATCGATCCCGATCGCATCGACGCGGCGCAGCGTCTTTTGCGGGTCGGCCATCGGCTGACCTCCGAGAGCGTGCGAACGGCGTGGCGGGCCTATGCCCGGACCCACCATCCAGATGCCGGTTGTTCCGCGGACTCCGGCGACTTCGCCGATGCCGCCACGGCCCATCGGTTGCTGCGCCGGTTTGTCGAAGAAACCGAGCGCGAAGGCTATGCGCCGGCCCTGTTTGTCGACATCACCGGGCAAACCGATGCCGGAAGGCGGGCCGCATGACTGGCAATCTTTTGCCATGGCTGGTTCATGGTGTCGTCGCGGCGACGGACATTCCATTGATCCGCGAGGTCAAGGATGTGTTCGGCCTTGGGGCAATTGCCATTCATGCCGAGGATCGCCTGGCGATGGTCGCCTCCGCCGTCCCGGCGGCGATCGACCTTGCCGCGGCCTTTGCGGATCAGGGCCGTGTGGCACAGATCGCGCTTGCCCATCACCAGATCCTTGCCGAAATCTGTGTCGGGGTCGATGTCGTTCCGGTTCGCCTCGGCAGCGCGATCTCCGGCGCGGAAAAGGCGCGTGAACTGATCGGCGAGCACGGCATCCGCTACCGAACCTCGCTGCGCCTGGTCGCGGGAATGGTTGAATTCGCCGTGGCGATCAGCGATGGCCCCAGCCAACCGGCTCCGGCCGCCCGACCCGCCGACGGTCGAGGTTATCTGAAGGCCCGCGCCGTCCTGGTGTCAGAAGTCCATGCTCGGCCGCAACGGGTGGCGGCCACGATCCAGGCGGTGACCGCGATGCTTGGCGAGGAAACGGTGTCGCAGGCCGAGCGCCCGCTGCCGCGCCCGGCACCGTCGGCGCTGCGGCGACATTTCGATGCCAGCTGCCTGGTCGAGCGGGCCCGGGTTCCGGCCTTTCTGGACCGCTGCCGGAGGGCACCTCATTTGTTGTCGGATGACGGCCTCGCCTTCACGGTGCGGGGACCGTGGCCGGCCTACAGCCTCGCCGGTGAAGCGGGGAGCCTGTCATGAGCGATGCGATGGCGGCCATCCCGGTCCATGCCGAAGGCAGCCTGTTGGAGGTGGTCGATCGCCTGCTCGAGCATGGGGTGATCGTTCAGGGTGATCTTGAGGTCTCGGTCGCCGGCGTCGATCTGTTGTCCGTCGGCCTGAAGGTTTTCCTGGCTTCGATCGACAAGGCTGACCTTTGGCGTCGCGGTATCAGCATTCCCGACGAGGTGACGCTGGAGCTGGTGGCTCCGGCGCAGAAGGCCGTCGAGCCGAAGCCTTCAGGCCGAGACTTTCTGGTCCAGCGCCGCGACGGCAAGCAGGCCGACGCCGCGATGATCGCGCAACTGAAGCTGCTCGCGTCCGATCATGGCGGCCGGCTCGATCCGGTGGAGGGCCGCGATCTCAGCGGCGCGTTGCGGATCGCGGTGCGGATCGGACAGCAGCGACGCATCGATTTTCTTGACGCGGTGGCGCGCGATCTGCCGGTCTTTTCGCTTTCTAAAGCGGACCTCTTGCCCGGAGCACGCGAGTGAATCAGCTTATCAGTTCGCAGCCCTGCGGACCGGCGATAGCGGGCGAGCCGCCTTGCGGCGACCAGCTGGCCAGGGCCTTCGAGGCGATATCCGATCAGATGTTGCCAAAGATCGCGCTCAACGTTGATCCGGACAAGGCCGGACAGGATCTCGCTCGGATCGTGCTGGCGCTGGTGGAATTTGTCCGCAGATTACTGGAGCTGCAGGCAATCCGCAGGATGGAGGCTGGACGCCTGACGGAGGCAGAGGAAGAGCGGGTTGGCGCCTCCTTGATGCATTCGGCCGAGGCTATTCGCATCGTTGCGGCACAATTTGGGCTTCAGGAGTGCGACCTCAATTTGGATCTCGGGCCACTGGGGAGGCTGATATGAGCGTTGATAACGCATCCACGATACCCTCGCGCGTGAAACGTTCCAGGGGCTCGTCGCTCAGATACGCCTCCTCCGTGATGGCCATTCTGCCGGTGGCGCTGGGTTGCCTGCTGGCGCTCGGAACATTGTTGTTGGGACCCAGCGCGGAAGCGGTAGCCGGCGTTGCTGCGATCCTGTTTGGGATCAATGCGCTGATCATGCCGCGACTTCTCGATTGGCGTATCGGGGGGCGCTTGACCGCGCTGGTCGATACGCTGCGGGCGGCCCGCGACGGGCAGTTCGAACGTGTACCGCATATGCATGATAACGACGCGATCGGCGATATCGCCCGGCTGGCGCACGATCTCGTCGCCATGCAGGCGCATTCGGGCCGCTTTGCCTTGGGCCTGCACAGGGCCAAGGAATTCGCGCAGACATCCGACGACATGATTGATCGGCTCTCCGAAGGGGCCCACGAGGTCGAGCGGATGCTTGCCGTGTTCGAAGGGAGCACAAAGACGCTGTCTCGGGTGAGCGAACGCTTCGTCGGCAATCTGAATGCCGTCACCACCGGAGCCGACCGCAACGTCCAGTATCTGGTCGACGCGGCGTCGCGTGCGATCCGCTCGGCGGAGGCCATGGCGTCCGCCGCTGGCAAAGCTTCCATGACGGTCGGCCATTCTGGAAGGCTTGAAACGCAAGGCGGACGGACGACCGCACAAGCCATCGATCCCGTGCTGGGCAAGCTCGAAGACCTCGGTCAAGCCATTGCCGGTCTGCCAAGGGCCGCGGAACTGCGGCGCATTTGTGCGGCCGCAGCCACCCCCGTGCTGGAAAAATTATCGGAACTGCCGGGCCAAACCAAGGCTTCGCTGGACGCCCTGGAAGCGCCGATCGTCGAGGCGCGCCGGACGCTGGAGGCGAAGCTGGACACGATGGACGGTAGGATCGCGACCAGCCGCAGAGACGCCGATGCGGCGGCGGTCAAGACTCTGAGCGAGATGGCGATTCTAAGCGATGCCGTGGCGCGTGTTGAAGCGCGGCTCTCCGGCATAGCCGCCAAGGTCGCGCCAGTGGCCATGCCCACCGTCGATATGAACCCGCTGATGGAGCGGCTCGCGCTGTTGGAGCGGCCATTGGCTGTGCTGCTGGAGCGGCCGGCGGCCTATGTCGAACCCGTGGATATCGAGCCGGTAAAGGCCGGGCTGGTCGATCTGGCGTCGCGGCTTTCCAGGATGGAAGCACATGCCCTGCAGGCTGCTCAAAGTGCGGCTTCGATCGATAGCGGGCCGATCATGGACGGCCTTGCGCGCCTCGAGCGGCCGCTCGCGTTGCTGACGGAACGGGCGGCGTCGGAGCCGGTCAACATCGAACCGGTAATGGCGGGCCTCACCGATCTCGCGGCCCGATTGGTGGCCATCGAGGCGCAGGCGGCGCATACCGCCGAGGTCGCGGCTGTCGCCGCCACGGCGGTCGATATGACGCCAATCATCGCGAGCATGGCCCGGTTGGAGCGGCCGCTGGCCGAGTTGACCGAGCGGCCGATGCCGTCCTCCGAACCGGTCGATCTTGGGCCGTTGATGCAAGGCATCGCCGATCTCACGTCGCGGCTTTCAACAATTGGTGCCGATGCGGAGCAGGCCGCCCATGCCGCACGGGCCATTGAAATCCTTCCCATCATTGAAGGCATTGCGCGGCTGGAGCGACCATTGGCGCTCCTGATCGAACGTTCGTTGGTATCGCCCGACCCGGTCAATCTGCAGCCGGTGATGCAAGGTTTGGCTGAACTCACATCGCGAATGACGACGAGCGAGACACAGGCGGAGCAGGCTGCCAAGGCCGCCGCGGCGAACGCAGCGCCGGTCGATACCGGCCCGATGGTTGAAAGCCTGGCGCGACTCGAGCTGTCGCTCGGGCGATTGAGCGAACGATCAATGGCGTCCCCGGATGCCATCGATCTCGAGCCGGTAACGGCTGGCCTGACCGACATCACATCGAGACTGGCGGCGATCGAGGCGCATGCTGCGTCCGCGCCGGCGGCATCTCATCCCGACGCCGGTCTGATGGCCGAATTCGACGCGGCGCGTGCGCCGCTGCAGCGGCTTCTGGTCGTCTTCCGCCTTGCGCTACGCGATATCGCCCAGGAATCGGAACGCCTGCGGCTGACAGTCGACGGCCTTGCGAGTCCCGACGATCGGCCGGCTCCGCCGGTCGACCTGTCGCCAATCGCCGCGCGGCTGGACGAGGTGGTGGCCCGGCTGAATTCGGTCGAAGCCTTGACCCAGGAGTCGTTGCGCAGCCGGCAGGTGCCGTCGAATCCGGGACAGCTTGCCGAATTCGACGCGGCCAAGGCGCCGATGCAACGGATCCTGGTCGGGCTGCGGCTGGCGCTTCGCGAAATATCCGAGGACGCCGTCCAGTTCCGCGAAACGGTCGGGCAAATCGGCTCACAAGCCGCTCCCAATACGATCGGCGCGGCGGCGCTGTCAGTCGATTTGTCGCCGATCGCGGAGCAACTGGATCATATCGTCAATCGGTTGAGTTCGCTTGAGGTTGCAACCCAGGAGGCCGTACGCAGCAGGCCGAGGTCGCCGGATCCGAGCCTGCTCGCGGATTTCGATGCAGCGAAGGCGCCGATGCAGCGAATCCTGGTCGGGCTGCGGCTGGCGCTTCGCGAAATCTCCGACAGCTCGACAGAATTCCGCGAAACCGTCAAGCAGATCGGCTCGCACCCCAGCGCTGAACGGATGGCCGCGGTCATCCCAGCGGTCGATCTGTCGCCGATCGCCGAGCGGCTGGACGAACTCGCGCAGCGGTTCTCATCGATTGAAGCGGCCGTGCAGGAAGCCAACAGGACGAAGCCAGCGCCTCCATCCGACGCGATCGAGGGTCAGAGTCTGCCGCAGCCGGTCATCGATCGCAACGCCATGAGCACGGCGCTGACGGGCCTGAAGCTGATGATGCGTGAAATCAGCCACGAAGCCAGCGCCCTGCGCGACGCGGCCGATGCGCTCCCAGGCAAATTGGAAGTCCATGCCCCGGCGATCGACCTGTCGCCGGTTGCCGAGCGGCTTGACGATCTCGCCCGTCGCCTTGCATCGATCGAAGCCGCCGTGCTGGAAGCGGCCGAGAGGCCAGCCGCCGCACCGCTGCCGGCCAAGCAGGAGGTTACGGCGCCGCCGGTCGACCTGTCGCCGATCGCCGAACCCCTCGCGGCGTTGCGCGAGGAACTCGCCGCTGGACACAGCGTGCTGGCCGAGATCCATGCCCAGATCGGGCGCGACCGCTTTGCGAACGAGGCGCCGGTGAATATGGCGGCTTCGGGCACGCCGTCGCTGACCACGACACTGTCGCTGATGAGCGCGTTTTCATCCGCCGTTGAGATCCGGTTCAACGATATCGAGGAACGCATCGCCGACGTCGCGCAAAACTACCAGTCGGATGATGGACGCGGCGCGGGCGACGACCTGGCGACGCGGCTGCTGGAAGCGGCAAGCGAAATGCGCAAGGAGGTCGATCAGTTCCTCGCGGTCGGCGCCGCCCTGAGCGGAGAGATCGAGACCGCGGCCAAGGATAGAAAAATCCAATCCCGTAATGCCCAGGAATCCAGATCCACGATGCGTCTCTCATAGGAGTTCCCGAGAGGCGGCGCTGCCGTAGGACTACGCAAGTTTGAATAAGGACAAGATTAGGGATTGGGAAATAGATTGTGCCTCGAAGTTAGGCCGGAACTGCAAGCGCGTTCCGTTGTAGATAAAAAAGGACTGGAGCACCGCCAGTGACACACGAACCTCTCGCACAATTGTTCAAGCGCGACACTCGCTTTGAACTCGTCTATCCGGAATACGGCCTGACCCTTCGTGCGCCCTACGCCGAGTGGATTTTCGAGGCTGCCGCAGAAATCCTGTCGCGCATTGAAAAGCTGCGTATCGAAGGCACGATCGAAGAACTCGAAATGATAAAGGAGTTCGAGGACGCCGATACGATCAATGGTCAGATCGACAGCATCAAATACGAGAACGTAAATCGCTTTGATGTCATTCCGCAATGCATCGTGACGATGTCCGACGTCGATTATCGCTGGATATCGCCGGTCGCGCGCGATTCGAAAAGCAACACGTTCGGTCAACGCCTGCATGACATGTCGCTCACCCGCAGTGACGACTATGAAACGCGCAACGGCCAGATCGAGCCGCACTTCAAAACCACTCGTACCTAAGCCCTGACCGAGGACAAGATCATGGAAATCATTTCGTTCGGCTCAAAAGACGTCGACAATCTTCTGCAGCGCGACCCTAACCGCATCGAGTTTTTACCGTTCGGCGCGGTGATGCTGGACCGCACCGGTAAGATCATCAAGTTCAACGCCGCGGAAAGCATCATCGCCGGCCGCGCCGCCGGCGATGTCATGGGCAAGAACTTCTTCAATGAAGTCGCGCCCTGCGCCAAGGGCAAGAAATTTCATGGTGAGTTCATGAAGTTTGCCCAAACCGGAAACGTCAACACGCTGCTTGACTATGAATTCGACTACAAGATGAAGCCGGTCAAGGTTCGGATTCATGTCAAAAGCGCTCCCGACGGCCAGAACTGCTGGATCTTCGTGAAGCGCGTCTGACGAGGACATCGCCGTGGCCGAGGGCGGACATATCAGCTTAACCAGATCGGCGTCGCCGCTGATCTGGGAGTGGATTTCGCTCCGGCGCAGTGGCCTGAGACCTCTCCGGTTCCAGGGAGCGCTTGCGCTTGCCGCGTCGAGTCCCCCGACCGAGGATCGTCCTGGCCATACGGTGCGCCTGTTCGATACGTCGGACGGCCGGATGGCGGTCGCGATGGAGCTATGGTCGGCAGGCTGCAGCGTGCCGACGGCGGATGCCCGTGTTGTCACCACGGTCGAAGAACTGGTGGAAGCCTGCGAAAATTTCGATCCGCGCGAGCGCATGTCGCTGGATTTCACGCTTGCACTGACTGGAGATGCCGTCGACGCGGTCGCCACCACGGCCGCGATCGGGTCACGACTGGAGGCCACGGCGGCGGACTACCGTTCGACCGTCCTGGCGATACTTCGCAATCCCTGCGTTCAACCCGCGGCGGCATCCGCCCCGCGCAACCGATAAGGATCTCCGATGGCACCCGTAACCCTGTTCAGCCGGGACCTGTCCACTGTGGACAATGTCGAGCCAATGGCGGCGCCGATCAATGTTTTCGCAGAGGTTCCCAAGGTCAAGCTTCAGCGCACCGGGCAGCGTCCGCTGGTGTTCGAAGGCGTCGAAGTATGCTCGGCGACGACCCATTCCCCGGGCCCGTCGCTCTGGTACGAGATCAATCTCTACCGCAAGCAGGCCGGGTCGCTGGTCATCGACATCCGATTCTTCGGCAAGCCGAACGACATGAAGGATCGCTTCCGGACGTTTTTCGCCGACAGTCTCGACGAAGTCGCCCACATCCTGGAAGCCTACGATCCGGCGCTCGATATCAACGCCGATATTCCAGTGCATGACGACTCGGTGCCGGTCAGCGTGATCGCGCTGCAGGCTGCGGTCGTCAGGATGCGGCTCGACGAGGCCCGCCGGCAGTTCGCGGATCTGATCGGCGAGATTCTGCATCAGCTGGATGTTCAATAAAATATTTCGGCCGGGATGCTTTGATGGCTGTCAATGCGAGCTCGCTGCCGTGCGATTCGGCGTCAATCCGCCGGATCGTGACGGCGCTTATCGCCGATGAGATCGGGCGCGCGAACCGGCGAGAGGTCGCGCCGGCGAGCATCGCGGCCTGGACCGATCTGACCGGGATCGACGAGGAGGGCGTTGGCGTCGATTCGTTGATGCGTCTGGAGTGCGCGCTGCGCGTCAACGAGTTTTTCCATCTCCACGAGGTCGGCTCCGAGGATTATCTCCTGGTGCGCCGGACCATTGGCGACTGGGTGGAAGTAGTCGAGGCGACGCTCAAGCGTAACTTCCGCGCCATCACTTTCCGAACCTCGGGATCCACGGGATCCCCGAAGAAATGCATGCATCTGGTCGCCGATCTCGATACCGAGGTGATGGCGCTGACAGCCATTGTCGGCAAACGATGCCGCGTCGCGGCGCTTGTAGCTTCGCACCATATCTATGGCTTTCAGAACGCGATCCGGCTGCCGGCTCACCTCGCGGCGGAAATGGTGGATCTCAGATCCTCCGGCCCTGGCAGTTGGGCGCGATCGACGGCCCCGGGCGACCTGGTGGTGGCGACGCCGCACATGTGGTCGCTGATGGCGGACGCAGGCCACAGGATCGCCGCCGATGTCGTTGGCGTCACCTCGACGGCGCCGATGCCGGCTTCGGTCGCAGACCGGCTGGCCGCGCTCGGACTGAGCCGGCTGATCGAAATCTTTGGCTCATCGGAGACCACGGGGATCGGCTGGCGCGATGATCCCCGCGCCGCTTTCCGGCTGTTTGACTTCTGGCAGGTCGCCTGCGAGGGGCGAGCGCTCGCGCGTCCCGGAGGCGAGCCGATTCCGCTGAATGACGTGGCGAACTGGGAAGGCGAACGAACGCTCCGCGTCGGTCAACGGCAGGACGGCATGATTCAGGTCGGCGGAACGAATGTTAATCCGTCCGACGTGATGCGGCGGCTGTGCCAGCATGAAGCTGTGATCGACTGTGTGGTCAGGGCGCAACGCGATGCCCAGCCGGCGCGTGCCCGCCTGGAAGCGTTCATCGTCACCCGTGAGCCGGTGACCGACGAATTGCAATTCGCCGAGGATCTGGCGCAGTGGTGCGCCAGGACCTTCGAACCACCGGAGCGCCCGGTGGCGTTTCGCTTCGGCGTCCATATGCCGCTCGACGCGGTCGGCAAGCCGACCCTGTGGTAGACGTGCCGTAGTTGTACGCGTCGCATGATTAAGCGCTCCTTAGTTTCAACATGGCAGTTTTTACGCGGTGGACGACGGGGTCGTTACATGGGAACGATGTTGTAAATACATCGTCGACATGTCCGGCAAGCGACCATCGCTTGAAACCTGGGGCAATGACCCGAAATCATCATCAGAGAAAGATATCATCATGGCAATCGAAAAAAGTATCGCTTCGTCGAGCCTCGCCGAAGTTATTGATCGGATTCTGGACAAGGGTGTTGTGGTGGATGCCTTTGTGCGCATCGCTCTGGTCGGTATCGAATTGATCGCCATCGAGGCCCGCGTCGTCATCGCGTCGGTGGAGACCTGGCTGAAATACGCCGAGGCCGTTGGCTTGGTTGCCAATCCTCAGACGGCCTGATCGGTCAAGCAAAGAATGGCCGGTCACGCCGGCCATTCGAGCCTGCTGGCTTGCGTCAGCCGGCTTCTCGAAGGATCTAAATTTCTTCGACGGATCTAAATTTCTCTATTCGCTCGTCTGATTGCGCGATAGTCGGGCGATCGAACCGACAAGCGAACCTGCATCCCTGTTGTCGAGGTGGCCCGTGTCCAAATCAAGAGATGACCGAGCGACACGCGTGAACGATGTCAGGCGTGGTACCCGCGAATACCTGTCACGCATTCGCGAGGAGCGCAGGGCGCGCGCCGAGCTGATCGATACGAAGCCCGTCGAGCCGTCGCCGCCGCCGCCCGAAGCGGCGCCGCGACCCGGGCTGATGCCCGATCCGCTGATCGCGCGGCTTTCCCAACAATTGGTGGCGAACGGGCTGATCGGCGCCTCGCCGGCCGCCGAACCGGCCAAGCGCGATCCGCAGCGCAACGCCCGGCCATCCGCGCCCGTCGCAGCCAAGGGCCAAAGGGAGGCTTCCAGTTCGACCCGGGTCAGTCGCCAATATGACACGGCGCTGTTCGGAATGTCGCCGCTGAGCGGGCAGGATGCGACGCTCAAGGTCGATATGAGTTTTGCCCGTCCGGGCCGTCCGATCGCCGCCAAGCGGGACGATCTCGCCCGGTTTTTCGGCCTTGAACCGCTGCTCCCCGCGCCTCGCCATGCGGTCAGTGCCGACGCTGTTGCGGCCGTGGCGCCGGCCGCTGTGCCCCGCGGCGCGGCCGGCGGGCCGCTGCCCGGCATCGAAACGATTCCAACGTTGGGTCCCGGCATTGTCTGGCGGCTGTCGCAGGCCGGGATCCGGAGCATGGCCGACCTTGCCGCGTGCGATGCCGTCACGGTCCGAACCAAGCTTGGCCAGATCGGCCGCCTGGTCAAGGTCGAGGACTGGATCAGCCACGCCCGCGCCGTAGTCTCGGGTCCGGCTGCAGGTGTTGCGACCGCAGGGAAGTCGGCTGGCGAACCATCGCCGATGGCGAGCCGGGCGTTGTGCTTCGGACGATTGGGGCAAGCGGGGATGGCAGCGGTGACCGACGGCCAAGGCTTCGGCGCCGCCAAGGGCCCGGTGGCAGGCGCCGTCGTCGTGCTCGATGGCTGGTTCATCGCTGTGCTTGAGGGCGCTCCGTCCGAGGTCACCAGGCAGCTCGGCCACCTGATCAACAATCCTGAGATCGCCGACATGACCCTCGCCGCCTGGGAGCCGATCGAGCGACGGCGCCTGGTCGCAGCCGGGGTCCAGATTGCCGGCGCCGTCGGGCAGCCGCGGGCGGCTGGCTTCGATCCAAGGGCTCATTCTGCCGGTGAATTGATGGAATTGGTCTTCGCGGCGCTGTCGCGGAATTGAGCCGCATTCAGTAGGCTGGTATTGGATATCGTCCAAATCAGCAAGGGAAGGGGCCGTGATGCGTGTCGCGGTGGTTGGCGGCGGACCCGGCGGCCTGTATTTTTCCTACCTGTTCAAGCGGCGCCACCCGGCCGCGCAGGTCGATCTGTTCGAGCAGAATGCGGCCGACGCCACCTGGGGTTTCGGTGTGGTGTTTTCCGACCAGGCGCTCGACTTTCTCGGCGAGGATGATCCCGAGACGGTCGCGGCGATCGCGCCGTTGATGGAACGCTGGCGCAACATCACGCTCAACCTGCGCGGTGAAAGCGTCGACATCGACGGGGTCGGGTTTTCGGCGATCGGACGGCTTTCGCTGCTGCGCTTCCTTCAGGCGCGCGCTGCTTCGGTCGGGGTCAACTGCCATTACCAGACTTTGATGGAGCACATCGATCGGTTGCAGGGCTACGATCTGATCGTCGGCGCCGACGGCCTCAACTCGCTGGTCCGCCGCGGCTTCGAGGCCGATTTTGGCACTTCGGTGTCCTATTCGAGCAACAAGTTCGCCTGGTACGGCACCACCAAGCGGTTCGAGACGCTGTCGCAGAGCTTTGTCGAAACCGAGCTCGGCCATTTCAACGCCCATCATTATCGCTATGCGCCCGATATGAGCACCTTCCTGGTCGAATGCGACGCGGCCACCTGGATGGCTTACGGCTTTGCCGACAAGACCATCGAACAGTCCCAGGCGATCTGCGAAGACGTGTTTGCCGCCACGCTGGACGGCCATCGCCTGGTGTCGAACAAATCGCTGTGGCGCAATTTTCCGTGGACCTGGAATGAGCGCTGGTCGCACCAAAACAGGGTGCTGATCGGCGATGCGCTGCATACCGCGCATTTCTCGATCGGCTCGGGCACGCGGCTGGCGATCGAGGATTCGATTGCGCTGGTCAAGGCGCTGGAGGCCGCGCCCGAAAACCTCGGCGCCACGCCTGGCGGCCTCGGCGTTGCGCTCGCCGCCTATGAGGCGGCGCGCAAGCCGATTGTCAGGAAGCTGGTGGCGGCGGCGCGCGCAAGCTCCGACTGGTACGAGCAGTTTCCCCTGCATATGAAGCAGGACCTGTTGGATTTTGCCTATAGCTACATCACACGCTCTGGCCGCATCGATCGGAAGCGGCTGACGGCGATGGCGCCGCGTTTCATGGCGCGCTACGCGCAGGCGCATCCCGGCACTGGATCGGCGAGCGCCGAGGCGCCGCGATGACCGGCCTTGACGGTCCGGCCATCATCGACCAGGTGCCATCCGACGGCGCGGCCGCGCGCGAGATCGGCTTTGCCGTTCCCGAACGCTACAATGCCAGCCGCATCCTGTTCGACAATCTGGCCACACGGCGCGACCAGGCCGCCGTGATCGGGCCAATGGGCCGGCGCAGCTATGGCGAACTCTGCGCCGAGGCCGCGCGATGGGGTCATGGCTTCCGTGCGCTCGGGCTCTCGCCGGGTGACCGTATCCTGCTGTTCCTGGACGACACGCCGGCCTATCCGGCCGCCTTCTTCGGGGCGGTCCGCGCCGGCCTGGTGCCGCTGTTGATCAACACGCTGACGCCGCCGGACCTGCTGCAATTCTATCTCGCCGATTCCGGCGCGACGGTAGCGGTGGTGGAGGCCGCCTTCAGCGCGCGCTTCGATGCCACCGCCTGCGCCGGCACCGCGCTGCGGACGCTGATCATCGTCAATGGCGACGCCGAACCGAACGCGGTCGCAGATGCAAGGTGCGCCGCTGAATGGCTTGGCGGTTTTGCGTCCGAGCTGGCTGAGGCCGACACCCACCGCGACGACATGGCGTTCTGGATGTATTCGTCGGGCTCGACCGGGCGTCCGAAAGGCATCGTGCATCTGCAGCACGACATGGCCTACAGCAACCGCGCCTTCGCCGAGCATGTGCTGAAACTCAAGCCCGGCGACATCTGCTTCTCGGTGCCGAAAATCTTCTTCGCCTACGGCTTTGGCAATTCCATCAGCTTTCCGTTCAGCGCCGGCGCGACCGCGCTGCTGCTGCCCGGCCAGCCCAGACCGGCCAGCATTTTCGCGGCCATCGACAGCTTTAAGCCGACCGTGTTCTTCGGACTGCCGACGCTGTACAGCGCGCTGACCAGGAGCGAGGCGGCTGCGACCTGCGATTTTTCCTCGCTCCGGCTTTCGCTCTCGGCCGCCGAGGTGCTTTCCGCGGAGGTGTTCGACGAATGGAAGGCGCTGACCGGCCTCGAGATCGTCGAAGGGCTGGGCTCGACCGAGGCGCTGCACATCTATCTCTCCAATACTCCGGATTATAAAAAGCCAGGCGCCGCCGGCCTGCGCGTGCCGGGCTATGAACTGGCGCTGCGGGACAAGGAGGGTGTGCCGGTCGGCGACGGCGAGGAGGGCATCCTCTGGGTGCGCGGCGATTCCAACGCGCCCTGCTATTGGAACCGGCCGGACAAGACCGCCGAGAGCATGCGCGACGGCGGCTGGATTTTCACCGGCGACCGCTTCTGGCGTGATCCCGAAGGGTTCTACTTCTTTCGCGGCCGCGCCGACGATCTGGTCAAGATCTCCGGGCAGTGGGTCTATCCGCTCGAGGTCGAACTCTGCCTCGCCGATCATCCCGCCGTGGTGGAATGCGCGGTGTTCGCCGCCGAATTGCCGGACCGGCGGATGACGCTGAAGGCTGTCGTTGTCATGAAGCGCCGCGATGCCGATCCGCGGGCCACCACCCGCGCGCTGCAGGATTACGTCAAGGCGAAGCTGTTGCCGTATAAATATCCGCGCGAGATTTTATTCCTGGATGAGTTGCCCAAGACAGGCACCGGCAAGATCGACCGCCAGGCCTTGATCAGGACCCTCGCGGCGAGCGAAGCGGCCGGATCCGACGGCTGAGGCGAACCGCGCGCTCCGGACCGAGAGCTTCAATCTCGGGCCATGACGTGCCTGCATCGACCTATCCGCGGGACCAATGTCGAGCCTCATGGTGAGGAGCCTTGCGTCGCCTATGGGCAGCGCAAGGCGTCTCGAACCATGAAAGCCCCCGCTGCAGCCGCGCGGCGAGCAGCTCACGGGCCGTCGAACAAGGCCGCGCGCGCGGCGTCGGATGGGAACACACAGGCGACATCATGCGCGCAGCCTGGAACGATGGTCACCTGCCGGTCAAGATGAGGGGCCAATTTCGCGCGATCGTATGCCGCATAGGCGATACCGCGCTGCAGGCGGTACGGTCCCTGGGCCTCGGCGGCACATGATTTATCGAGCACGCGGTAGGCGGTGCCCTTGGCATCGCTGCTGTCAAGCGCGCCCTCGAGATAATGGATGTCGGCGCTGGCGTAACGCTGGCGCGCTTGCGCCGCGTTTGGCTTCAGCTGCGCCGGGAGGTCGTCCATGCCGTATTTCCATTGATTGAGCCCGGCGCAATCGGTGGCTGCCGCGGCGACATCGAATGCGCATCGCGTCATGTCCGATCCATCGCAATTGGACCAGCCAGCCTTGCCGCCTTGCGGCACCGGGCGGTCGCGATCGAAGTAGAGCCAGGTGCCGGGGTCCGCCACCACGTAACGCAGCGTCACGCCGGGCCGCTCGGTGGCGAAGCCGATCGCGTGCTGCACCATCTGCGCGCCCGCCGAAAACCCCGCAACCGTGACGGTTCGCACGCCAGGCCATTGCCTGACCAGTTCCGCGACCACGGCATCGAGCGCATCGAACGAGCTGAAATGCGGATCATTGCTGGCGAGGCCGCCTTCCAGCCAGCTCTCGCAGGTCCACACCAGATCCCCGTGCTGTGCCTCCGGCACGCCTTTGGTGCGGCATTTTTCCGACTCCGCGCTCGGCACCTGAAAGATCGGCGCGGCGACCAGTGTGTCATCCAGGCGATGGGCGCGTTGCGCCGCCGCTACCGCGGCATTGAACGTCTTGTTGGCATCGCGGGGATGGCCGTGGATGGCGATCAGCGCGCGGGAAGGCGGCGTCGCGCTGCCGTCCGCGGCGCGGGATACATAGAGCTGCAGCACCCCGGCCGCGCCGGGCGGCTGGAAGGTCATCAAGGACCCGGAGTCCGCGCCGGTGGCGTCATCGCCAGACCCGGCGGCGGCCTGCGTGGCCAGCAGCAGGCCAAACATCGCCGCGACCCAGCCTCGTTTCGATAATTGTCCCGGCATTCGCGCAAACCCAGAGATCGGAAGTCATGAACTCAGCATCACCATAGTCCGTGTATTACGTAGCTCGGACGCTCGTCAGCTCGGCGATTTTCTTGATGTGGGCCACGGCGGCGCGTGCGCCCGTTGTCTTGGTAAGCAGGTCGAGCGTGTCATCTTCGTCGTCGCTGACCGGCGTGAGCGCCTGGTCGATATAAGCGTGCGCGGCGGGTTTATACCTGATGATGGTTTTCCAGATCAACAGTCGGGCGATTGCACCCGCCAGAATGGTGTGCTTGACAAAGGTCTGCCAGCCAAAGTTCAGCCAGAACAGCCAGGGATTCGCGCGCGCCAAACCCGGCCGGCGTTCTGATGGATGCCTGAGGCGGAGGATCCCGCCCTGGAGGGGGTGGACCTTTTCGAGCCGATCGGTGGTCGAAAAGGTGAGCAGGTACTTTGCGAGATTATTGATCGGAACGCCAGTGGCCGCGGCGCGGCGCAGCAGGGTTTTCATGTGTTTTGGCGTATAATAAAGCAACCAGGCCTCGTGGTAGATATCCTGCCACTCTTTTTTGCTCATCTTTGAATGCGCAGTGCAAACGTGTTCGACATCGTACCTGTTGAGATCCTGATCCATCGCGACGCCATTCTTCCAAAGCGTTTGATGGTCCTCCGAGCCGGGCAGCGGCGTCAAGCAGAAGAATTCGAGAAGATCGATCGGCAACTCATGCTGTATGATCGCAATATCGCGTCTGATCGTCTCGGGTGTGTCTGCCGGAAAGCCGAGAATATACCCCGCAATTGTCAGGATACCCTGCTTCTTCCAGGCGAGCAGCATCTTGCGATACTCGGTGATCTTGTTCTGGCGCTTGTTGGCTGCCATCAGATTATCCGGATTGATGTTCTCAAGTCCAATGAAGACCTTGGTAACGCCGGCCCGTTTTGCCTTTTCCATAAAATTGGGTATCTTGTGACAGAGCGTGTCGACCTGGATCATGAGTCCGAGCGGAATGCCGTGCTGCTCGCGAAGTTCGATCAGACGGTCAAAGGTGGACTCCCACTCTTTGTTGCGTGCAAAGTTGTCGTCGGTGATGAAGAATTTTCGAATGCCCTGCGCCCAGTTGAGCCGTACAAGATGCTCCACATCGTCCGCCGAACGGTAGCGTGACTTGCGGCCTTGCACGTTGATAATGGTGCAAAATGAACACTGGTAGGGACAGCCGCGACCGGCATCGAAACTGGCGCTCGATCCGAGCGTGCGCTCAATATATCGCTTCGGCAGGAACGGCACCGGCATGGCTGCCAGGCCCGGAAGGTCTTTGATGTAGTTGTAGATCGGCAGCAGGCGGCCCTCGGCCACGTCGACGATCAGCGATTCGAGACGGCCCTCGGCTTCGCCCGCGAATATGGCAACGCCCATATCCCGGCACGCGTCAAGTCCCACCGCACGCCCATCCAGCATCGACAGGCATCCCGACACATGAAAGCCGCCAATGGCCACCGCAATTCCAGCCGCCCGAAACGGACGGGCGATATCGAGGGCGCGGGGATATTGGTTCGACTGCACGCCGATCAGCGCGACAAATCCGAAATCGTCGTGTTGCCGGAAGCGGGAGAGCAGCGCCGGAATGCCGATTCGCGTGTTCGTCTCGTCGATGACCTCGATGTCGATATCGACGTCGGGACCCAGCACCCGTCGTTCGGCGCAATCAGCTGCAATGCCATAAACAGCGGCCAGCGAATTCGAAGGTGTCAAGGCGCGCCACCACCGTATCACATATCCGTCGTCATCATAGTGCGACGGCTTGATGAGGACGAGCTGAAAGCGTCGCCTCGCCGGTGCCTTGGATTGCTGCAATAAAGCCTCCTGATTGGCGCAATCCTGACCCTGGCACCGAAGCCAGAGATTAAGAACCCGCGCTGTCACGACCCTACCGGCCGCCTTGATCGCATCGATGAAGGATCTACGCTTCTGAACATTTCTGACGCGGCACGCGTAAAACGATGCAACATGTCCGTGGCGATCAAATGACAACCGCCATCCAAATTGCCTAAGCCCGTTCTCTCCCTTGGGCGCGGCGAGCCGCAGCTGAACGAATGTTGCAATGTCGATCCGACGCTCGGTCGGCGCAGGTTCTCGCGGGTTTCAAGGCGAACCGGCTCTCCAGCTCCGATGGATTGCCAGCGCGGAGAATCATTATTAAATCAGGAAAACCCAGGGTTCAACGAGTAGTTAAAACAAAAGGCGGTATTCTGACGCATAAAGCCATTTAAACCAGGAGGACATCTGTGCGGCGCGGTGACCTGGACGCGGTCCACCGCGGTTCCCGCCTCGACGGCTTCGCGGCCAGCAACTCCCGCGCCATCCCGTTTTGAATGAGGGCTGGCCTTATGCGCGGCGCGACTCGTTGATCAGCGTGAACGCCATGACCGTTGCAAAGCCCGCGGTGGCCAGAAAAGCGAGCGAGATACTCCACTCGGGATCGGCCAGCATCAGATAGCTGAGCAGTCCGAGGTTGGACACCGCGAAGCCGAGCCAGGCGATTATCGGAAAGCGAAATCCATGCTCGCCGCGCCACAGGTCGAGCAGCAGATAGACGCCGAGAAACGTGTTGCAGATCGCGGCCGGCAGCAAGCCCATGACCATGTCACGCTCGAACCCGAGATAGGACAATACGCCGTCAAGCTGGGCGATCACCGCGAACGGCAGATAGCGCGGATTGATGCACGCCAGGGCAATGGCAGCGAGCTCGAACGCGTAGAAATAGCGGTCATGCATCTTCGGCAACAGATAAGGCATGAGCAGCAGGGAGACGCACGCGACCAGCAGAATGAACTCCGGCCCGTCTTGTTTGGAGCGGGCGATGAAAACCGACAAGGCAAGCCCGGCCGCGGCTGCCAGCACCAGGCCGACGGCGACGCCGATCGCGTAGGGTACGCCGCCTGCGAACACCCAGATGTTCGCGGCATTCATGGTGAGGCGATGAAAGGTGTCGGCCTGGTCAAGGTAGACCCGCAACACCGAGGAAAGCGGCCTTCCGGCGGACAGAACGGGTATGGCGAGGACCATATACATGACGGGAAGGGCGGCGAGCCACGCCCAGTGAATCCCGCGACGCAGCAGCATGCCGAAAACGAACGGCCCCAGGAACACGCCCTGGGCTTTTACCGCGCACGCCACTGCGAATGGCAGAACGCCATTTCGGCCCTGCATGAACATCGACACCGACAGCAGTGTGAAGAAGGTCCAGATCGAATCGGCCTGCCCCCACACCGCGCCGTTGAAGAGCACCGTCGCTGCAAGCCAGACACCACAGAAGGCCAGCGAGGCGGGCACCGGCAGCCTGATCGCCCGCCAGACCATCTGAGCCGCGACCATCGCACAACCGAACTCGAAGACCGCCGAGATCGCCTTCACCAGGGAAAGCGGCTGGCCCCATCCATCGAATTGCGCGGCGATCAGCAGCAGGTAGCTATATAACGGCGTATAATTGGTGAAGGCTTCGCCCAGCCCAGCAACGCCGTGATCCCGCGCGAAGCCATACCAGGGGATCAGGTACTGAACGGCATCCTTCGTCGCGTGTTCGCGGGCGAGGTAGCGGAGGCCGAGGCCGACGACCATGCAGACCGCGGCCAGGACGAAAGCAGGCCGCCGCGTCGATTCCGACGTCCGATCCGCGGAATCGGCCAACCCGCAGCGTCCACCGACCCCGACCATGTCCTTTGTCAAACGACCACTCGCTCTGGAGATATCGATGGCGCTGCGAATACCGCGTGTGTTTCGTCTCGTCTGCTTACGATACCTGTGTCGTGCGAGCAATCAATTCGGGCGTACGAGCTGCTCTCAGACCCTGTTTGGCTTCGGATAAATAGGCACGTACTCGTTTCGGTCCTGGGCGGTTTCTGTGGCGCATATATCAGGTTTCTCTGGTTGCTCATCCGCAGGCTGTTCGTGACAAAAAAACCAAGGTGCGGGAAAACCGATGAATGGCCGGTACAGAGAGAAAGGTCTGTCGGGCGGGTTGGAGCCGAAGGCGTAACCCGCCATCTTGGCTATCATCATGGCGGATCAACATCCGCCCTACGATCTACACGAACGTCGTCAGCAGGGTTGCGTTAAGTATAACTAGGCGATGTGGCTGGATGCAATCCAACAGCGTGAGATTAATGACATCGTCACCACGTGGAATGTTAGGTCGATGAATGGACGAGGCCTCGTTCTGGCAACAGGCGAGAATCGTCGGCCTAGCATTATTTCTCAGGCGCCCGGGCGAGCGCGCGACGCACCGCGGCGGGTTCGTTCGCAATGATGGCGAGCAGGATGCGCGCGGTGCGGTCGGGACGGCGGCGGCCTTGCTCCCAGGCATGTATCGCAGTCACGTCCAGGCCGAACGCCCGCGCGAAGGCGCTTTGCGACAGTCCCAGGCTGCGCCGGAGCTTCGCAACATCGACGCGATCCGGAACCGTCACCGTGTAGCTCGGCAACTCGATTTCGCCTTGCGCATGCGCCAGCGCTTCAGACAACCCGGCAACAAGGCGGCGACCAAGTGCGCTACCCTTGCGCTTCAAGCGAGGCGACAAGCTTGCGGATTTCACGCCTTTCGGTATCGGTGAGATCTTCTTTTTCGCTCTTGGCATAAACATCAATCAAGTAGAGGACGCCGCGTCGGCTCACGACAAAATAGATGATCCGAACTCCGCCGCTCTTGCCGCGTCCACCGCGTGCTGCCCGCGCTTTGCGGGCACCCCCGGTACCGCGGATCACCGGCCAAGCGGTCGGCGCCAGCGCGATTTCAAGTTCCGCCGCTGTCCGCTCTGTCGGGGTGAACAGCTTACGCGCCCGGCGGTCGTAACCCAGCGTGGCGACAACCCTTAACACTCTCCTATACGACACTGCCTTACAGGAAGCAAGGCAATTCCGAGTTAGAGAAGACCGATGAATTCGATCCAGTTCGGCTTCCTGCCAACCGGATAGCACGCGAGCTTCGACGGCGCCCCACTGGCCTGATTGATAGCATAGACCGTCATGCTGCATCGATTGACATGGCCAATGCTACCGCAAAATGTGCCAGGCCGGAAGAAGGCTGCAGGCCGACCACGACATATGTCGATGGCGCGGCTTCGGATGGGCGCAATCTTGGCTGCCCAAACGCAGCCGTGAATGCCGGGGCGACCTTGGCCGCCAGCCGCACCGCCCGCAACTTCACAGCCGCTGCACGAACCAGTCCCGCGCCGCGGCGGAGCTCTGCTCAAAGTACACGTCATACGGATCGAAATGC
>Ga0302319_10003379_pt1 | contig 33500 bp, 29 predicted proteins | sample Bog_T0_2_FD_203319 | JGI IMG/M metagenome (GOLD analysis project Ga0302319, IMG submission 203319) | Peat permafrost microbial communities from Stordalen Mire near Abisko, Sweden - Bog_T0_2 | ecosystem: Environmental > Terrestrial > Soil > Wetlands > Peat | place: Sweden: Abisko, Stordalen Mire... | reverse complement strand
ATCGCACCTGAACAAATCCTGTCAGGCCAGGTCCTTGGGAGCAAGTTTGGTAGATCGCCCTGCAGTACGTGTGCTTTCTGAAGTATGGGCCCCGGTCGAGCGTTTGGTGTGCTTTGCCACATACATGGCAGCATCGGAGGCGCTGATCAGACTGTCCCGGGTCGCGCCATCCTCGGGATAGATCGCAAGTCCAACGCTTGCCGAACCATGAAGCGTGTATCCTTCCACTGTAAAAGGCTCGTCGAAGCATCTTTCAAGCCGAAGAGCCACTTCCTCCACAATCGCCCGGTTGCGAACCACGGCCACCACCGCGGCAAACTCATCACCGCCGAGGCGGGCAAGCATGTCGTGCCCGCGCAGTTGGCGTTTCATGCGGGTAGCCACTTCCTGCAGGTATAGGTCTCCCACCCGGTGGCCATAAAGGTCATTCACCTGCTTGAACTCATCCAGGTCAATGTAGATCAAGCCGAAGATGCCCGCTTTCTGGCGTGCCACTTCTATCAGGGACTCGATATGCTTTTCCAAAGAAAATCGGTTGTGGATATCGGTAAGCAGGTCGAATTCCGAGCGGCGGAGAAGATCGGAATAAAGTCGGCGTGTCTCGATGGCCAGGGTAGCCAGGCGCGCTCCAACCGTGAGCGCAGCAATCTCCGCATCCGCCGGCATTGACCCCGGTGCGAACCCGGCAAAGAGCGTACCGAGGGGCGCGCCGGCGCGCGCGGGAATTATCTCACTCACGAACCGCAGCGATTCCGGTGCGGTGGGGGGATTGCCCAGCCGGGCCCCGTCTGTAATCTCGCACCAGCATTGAGCGCCTTGCAGCCGAAACGAAACCAATTCCGTGATTTGCTCGAGTATCTCGGCAAGGGGCCGCGATCCATTGATGTCCTCAAGAATGCTGCTGCGCCGCTGCTCCAACTGGGCCATGCGCCGCTCCATTGCAGCATCGGCTTCGGCGCGTACTGACAAAGCTGCTGTCTGACGACGCACTTTGCTATTCAGCGTGACACCCCAGAACACAGCCGCCAGCACCACGATCAGCAATACACTGACAACGCGAATCAGGTTCGTGGTGTTCAGCCACGGTGGCTCGGCGATCACCGTAACGTCATCCGGCGAGCGCATAAGGATCGTGAAGGGCACCTGCGCGTTGAATGGGTTGGAATCGTCCAGCATGCAAATGCCGGTGACTCGAATTGTGGATCCAAGCCGGATTTGCTTCAACGGCTGGGACGCGGCGTGCCCCGGACTGAGCGCCAGAGGGTGCCTGTAAATAGCTGAGAACATTTGCCCATCGGCCACCAGGACATACTCGTCCTGCGATTTCTCCGCAACTTCGCCCTGTACCTTGCCTTCGATAGAGACCAGATCGAAAACGTTCCCGCTCGCTGCCAATTGGCGCCAAGTCGCCGGCACTGGACGGATGAGAGCCCGTACATGGTTATCCTGAATTGCGCCATTGGTGAGGGTCAAAAATCCGTCATGGAGACCGGGGAAGCCGGTCACGTCCGCAACGTCCCCAACCTGCACGTCCGCAAGGCTGCGGGTCTGGATCCAAAGGCTCTTTGCGCCGTCCTGCACCACGATTGCAGAACTCGGCTGGTAATAAGTAACCGTCCCGTGAACCCTGATCCTTTGCGAAAGCACCTCGACGTGGTAGCCGTCCAGGATGCGGTCCATCGGCGTGACTGGGAGGGATAAAAAGCTGGCCGTGGCACGCTTGAGAACCTTCACATTTTCGAACGATGAGACGTGAACCACGATCCCTGTCTGCTGCATTTTGCCGTCGAATTTTCCTGCTACGGCTCCTGTGATTTCAACCTCGGCGTCCAGAAGACCATCGAGCCGGCTCATGTCATCGCTGTCGACGTCGGCGTCAATTGTGCCTCCGCCGGTCACCATCTGGAGTCTGATACTGCGCACATCGGCGCTGTATGTGATGTCGGCGGCACGCACCTTGGCGCGGACGGAAACGAACATGCAATCGTGCTCGGCGCGGATCAATTCGTCGAATGTGGCGGGAATAGCTTTGGGAAACGAACCGTGGCGAAGCAGTGTGATCGTCGCTTGCTTAATAAAGGGGCGAAAGCTTGGCTCGGTTAATCCGCGTATGAGAATCCGATCGCCGGGGGAGAGAGTATAGACAACGGACGGCTGAACATAAATACCCGCGTCTCCATCCTGGACAAACAGTGTCCCTTCGTAGCTGCGGTAATAGGTAACGGTGGCTTCAAACGCGACCGGAAGATGGTGCGCCGCATCGGCGTTGCTAAGGCGGTGAATCTCCTGAAGAGTGCCCAGAGGCTTCTGTGCCGTTGCCGGGAAAGCCCATCCGACCAGGGCCGCAACAAGGACAATAGCCGCTCGAATGCCCCCAGATGCGGGGATCCAGCATCTCATCGAAACGAATCGGGCCTTGCCGCGGTGCGCCATTTGGTTCCTAACTTTCTATATCGGCAAGAAGGTCTATTTGAGTCAGTCAGTTGGCGTCAAAAAGTCTTCCGAGTCTCAGTGAGCTGGAAAGCGCATGAAAATCCGCGTACTCATCTTACACTCACATGAATCTGATCTAAAAGCGCTTTTGGTTCGGGTAACAAAACGCTGCCCCGTTCCCAATTGGAGTCGATTCGCCCTTTATCAGAATTGCGAAACAGAATCCAGGCAAACGAATTGAAACCTGGCGTGCTCCGCGTTTGGGAAGAAGGTCCAGTGAGGGGTTCTACACTGATATAAAGCTTTGTCTGCATCACGAAAGCGGGAATCCAAAAGGAAATGGCAAAAAAACTGCGTGTGGGAATTCTCTTCGGTGGCCGCAGCGGCGAGCATGAGGTCTCGCTGCTATCGGCCGCATCCGTTTTGAAAGCGATCGACCGGAAGAAATTCGATGTGGTCCCAATCGGAATCACCAAGGACGGGCACTGGCTGGCGGCCGGGGACGCCCAAAACCTTTTGGAAGGCTCCCAGAGCAGCGTAGCCCGGCAACTGCGGGCAGGCGATCCAGAAACAACACCGGGCGCAAAACTGCTGCAGGAAGGAATTCCAACACTGTTGGCCCCCGAGCCTGCGGATAGAGGAGCACCGCTCACAGCAGGAAGTCCTCATCCGCAAGCAGCCAATCTCGACATCGTGTTTCCGGTCCTTCACGGCACCTTTGGCGAAGATGGAACCATCCAGGGATTATTTGAGCTGGCGGGCATTGCCTATGTCGGCTCCGGAGTTCTCGGCTCTGCGGCGGGCATGGACAAAGACGTGATGAAGCGCCTATTCGCCAACTCCAAACTGCCGATAGTCAAGCACGTCACGCTGCTCCGCGCGGAGTGGGAAAAGACCCCGCGCAAGGCCATTGCCCGTGTTGAAACAGCGCTGAAATTTCCAGTCTTTGTAAAGCCGGCTAACCTCGGGTCCTCAGTCGGCATCAGCAAGGTACATGACCGGAAAGAATTGGGTCCGGCGTTCACCGAGGCGGCAAAGTATGACCGGAAGCTGATCGTCGAGCAGGGTGTGGGCGGCAAAAATGCCAAAGCGCGCGAGTTGGAGGTCGCGGTACTCGGCAACGATGAGCCCAAAGCAAGCGTGGTGGGCGAAATTGTCCCCGGCAAGGAGTTCTACGACTACGAGGCGAAATACCTCTCCGAGGGGTCGGTGCCGGTGATTCCTGCAAAGTTGACCCGCGCGGAGACAAAACAGATTCGCGAAATGGCGGTGGCCGCGTTCCGCGCCTGCGACCTGTCCGGCCTCGCACGTGTGGACTTCCTGATGGAGCCGAACGGGAAACGGCGCATTTACCTGAACGAGGTAAATACCATGCCAGGGTTCACCCAGATCAGCATGTATCCAAAGTTGTGGGAAGCAACCGGGCTGCCCTACACCGAATTGCTGACGAAGCTCATTGAACTGGGCCTCGATCGCTACGAAGAAAAGAAACGAACGATCTACAGCAAGGATTGAAGACAGTTCTTGGTTCTGAGTTCTTAGTTCGCAGTTTTCGCCGGCGGAATGGCAGCAGGGTGCTACCTTTGGGAACTGAACCCGCGTCGCCGGTGTCTAACCAAGCAGTGAATTGACCAGAACTAAGAACTAAGAACTACGAACTAAGAACTGCACCTGAGGTACTTTACAATGACACTGCTCGACGCTCCGAAGTATGACGAAGCTCGCGAAAAGCGAAAACAATTCATTCGGCTCGGCTCGGCAGGATTGCTTGTCGTGCTGTTTGTGGGCTGGTGGCTGGTGGCTGGCAGGCCCGTGGATTGGCCTTGGAACTGGAACAACCACTTCATGGGGCGATCGACGGTGAACGGTTTTTTGACTGCGATCGAAAAGAACGATCTTCCGAAAGCCTACGGAATCTGGACTCATGACAAAGACTGGCAGCAGCATCCGGCCCAGCACGGCGTGTACCCGTTCGCGCGCTTCCAGGGGGATTGGAGTTCGTCGAGTCCCGACAACGAGTATGGCAACATCCAGACGCACAAAATCGTTGCCGCGCGCATGTATGGCAATGTGCTTCTGGTCGCAACGCTCATCAACGGACGTAAGAGCGGCGCGCTGAATCTGGATTACGATCCAAAGACACATCAGCTCAATTTCTCGCCGCCCGGCGTGGAACTCTATCTTGGACCGTAGCGCTGCGGAGCTATACAAGTCAATAATTTGGTGGGCCTGTCGGCGGACTGCTCAGTATGATTTTTCAGAGATTGCCAACTCTTGCACGGTCGTTTGGAGACGGTTGGCATCAGAAGAGTCAAGGAGAACATAATGCCCCAGAGCACGCACGATCGAGCAGCGGAACTGCACAACCTGGCAGCCCATGCTCACGTTGCCGCTGCTTCCGCCCACGGTAAGTCAGACCATCTGACGGCCAACGAGCTGAGCAAGAGCGCTCACGAACTCTCTGTGAGCGCCCATCGGTACTCCGAGCGGCTGGCCGATGAAGCAAAGGCCCCAAAGGATTAGTCGAAGGACTTCTCGAATTGGTTACGCTGGTCTGGCGGTTTGCGCTGGTTTGGTCCGCACCCGATCTATTGGATTGCGAGCGCCGCCAGCGTCGCTTCCAGGCTCGCTGGATCCTCGACATTCAGTGACTTCTGACCTGCGTCGATCTGCCGCAAAAGCCCGCACAGCACCTTTCCCGGGCCCACTTCCACAAACACGCCGGCGCCTTCCGCAATCAGCGCATGCATACAGTCAACCCAGCGGACGGCCCCTGTCACCTGGCGAATCAGTGCATCGCGGGCTGCGTCAGCGGTCGTCACCAGCCCCCCCGTAACGTTGGCGGCAACGGGAATGTGCGGATCGGCCAAGGTGATCGCAGCGAGAACGCGGGCCACTTCTTCCTGTGCCGGCTGCATCAGCGCACAGTGGAACGGAGCGCTGACCGGCAGCAGCACCGCGCGCCGCGCGCCCTTTGCCTTCGCCAGCGATGAAGCCTTCTCCACAGCCGCCAGTGCGCCGGAAATCACTGTCTGGGTTGGTGAGTTCAGATTGGCTGCAGAGACAGTCAGGCCGGTTTCTGCTTCAGCTTCCTTGCAGGCGTCGGCAACCTGTGCCGCGTCGAGCGCGAGCACGGCTGCCATGGCGCCTTGTCCGGCAGGGACTGCCAGTTGCATGGCGCGCCCGCGCGCTTTGACGGCGCGGACAGCGTCAACAAAGCTGATGGTTCCTGCAGCTACATGCGCTGACCATTCCCCCAGCGAATGCCCGGCGGCGAGGCTTGGATGAATCCCATGATCGGCCAGAACCCGCGCCACCGCGAGGCTGACCGTGAGAATGGCCGGCTGTGTGTTTTCAGTGAGGCGGAGATCTTCTTCAGGACCTTCAAAGATCAGTTTCGACAAAGGGAAGCCAAGCGCTTCATCAGCTTCGGCAAATGTATCCGCGGCTATCGGAAAGGCTTCAGCCAGGGTGCGGCCCATGCCGACCGTTTGCGACCCTTGGCCGGGAAAGAGGAATGCGATTCGAGTGGTCATTTCAGTGAGGATTCTATCCTGTCCATCCTGCTTCGTTCATTTCGCGTAATGCTGCTTCAACTCACGCCTCATGGCCGCTGGCGCGAAACCCGGCAAGCTGCATCGCTCGTGCGATTTCAGGATTTCGCATGAAGGTATTCCAAACCTGTCCGGTGCGAAGATTCTCCGCCATCAAAACGGAGATTCCCAAATCGATTCCCAGCACATCGGGGTTGTACCAGTTGGCCGCAGGATGAAAGGCGTCTACAAAACCGTAACGGCCCCAAGCCTGCGCGCCCGATTTTGAGCGCATAGCCCACAAAACTGCGAGGCATTCCTCAGGCAGAAATGCAAGGGAACCGGCCGACGCGCAGGGGACAACTGTCCCGTCGATCATCCCGCGCGATGGCGGCCCGCCCCACACCGTATACCCGCGTACCGAGTCCGAAGCGGTTATGCCCCAATAATCTTCGCTATACCAGTTAGGCATCGAGAGACAAAACGCCTTGTGAGCCCGCGTTGCAATTACGGAGTTGTCAAAATAATTCGTGTATGCGTCCCGCTTGCCGCGGAAATCAAACCACGCGTGCGAGTACTGATGCACAAAAATTGGGTCTTCCCCGCTGATGTATTCGAGGCCGGCGTAGCGCTGAACGGGTCGTGCAAAGCTCTTCCAGACCTCAGGCGCAACCGGATGGGTCGGGGAGCCTATGGCCAGCAGATAAATCATCATCAGCTCGCAATAATGGTCCCAGCGAGAAGGGATGAAGCCGGTTTCCGGATGCCATCCCATCGCGAATGCGGACCCGCCGTTCAGCATCCACGGCCAATCGACGCGCTCATAGATCTGCTGTGCAAGCGACTGAATCCGCGCATCGTCAAACCAGGCGCGCGCAGTCAAAATTCCGCACAGCAGGATGGATGTGTCGATGGGGGAAAGCTCGCAGCGTGCCCAGCGCTTTCCCGTTTCAATGTCCGTAAAGTGATAGAAGAATCCATGCACCTCGGGCAGTGAGTTCAGGTGCCAATCGAGCGTAGTTCGCACCCGCTCAACAATCTCCGCATGGGGAATGTAGCCGCGGCGATCGGCAATCGTGAGCGCCGTGAGCCCGAACCCAGTTGAGGCGATGCTGGCCATCCGGCGAGGATCGCGCCCCCCCGTCAGGTTGTTGCGCGCGCGGTCGAGAATCTGGCCCGTAGTCGGGCTGCCCTGTTCCCAGAAATAGAGGCAGGCCTGCCGTTCCATATCGTCCAGAAACGCGTCGTCATCTCTGGATGGAGCCCAGGTCTGGGCGGGCTTGGCGAATCCAAAGGGCGCGACAGCGCAACCGGCGGACATCGCCATTATTTGTACCATCCTGCGCCTGTTGATTTTCAACATTGCGCCTCGAGTCTTCCATCAGCGAAATCAGAGTATCCATATTTCGAAAGCACACCGCCAAGTGGCTTTTTCCTTAAGAACAAGCCACCTCGCTCACCTTTTGAAACTGCATACTTACTCTGGTTTTGCTCAAGGCACAGCACCGGCGCAGGTGCCGATAACTGAAACTGGAACTGCAATTTGTCCTGATTCCCCAAAACGTTGGCGGGAAGACCTGTCACCAACAACCCCTTGTTGATTGTTATTTAGAGAATAGAACAGAATCCACTTTCAGTTCCAGCGCTTCTTGTCGTTGGGGTCTTCGTCAATCTGCCTGCCGTTGCCGTCAAAGCGGACCGTTCTCCCTTGTGACCGCATGTAGACCTCGAACTTGCGTGCCGCGCGACGCCGCTTCCAGCGGTAGTAGCGGTTCCGCAGTCCATACCATTGCTCGCTGAAAGCAAAGGAGATTCCCCGCCGCGGAGCGAGCCGGATGTAGAGCACACCGGCAAGTGCGCCTCCCAATTCGGCGAAAGCGTACATCCCCTGCGGGCCGAAAAGCATGGCTATTGCGATCAGGGCATAGATGGCGGCCATGTAGCGCGCCTTGATGGGAAAGGTGAGTAGAAGCAGGAATTCCATGTCACCGTAGAGGACGCCGATGGCGACGAGCAGGCCGAAGATGCCGCCAAAGCAGCCGTAAAGAGGAATCACTGGAAGCGAAAAACCGAGCGTGCCGCTTACTCCATAGATCGCAGCAGCGGCAATTGCGGTGCCGATCACGGATGAGGCATAGAGTCCCACAACCCAACGCGGGCTGTGTAACTGTTCAAGAATTCCCAGCATGAACCAGAGCGAGACCAGTTCGAGGGCGGTTCCGATGATGCCTTGATGGACGAAACTGTAAGTGAAGGCCTGCCAGAGCGCGCCGTGAACGAATTTGCCCGGGATAAAGGCGAAGACGCCGACCATCCATTCCGCGGCATTTCGTGACAGCACTCCGGTAAGCACCAACGCAAAATAGGCGATAAGGTTTGCCAGAATCAGCCGTCGCGTGGTGCCGCGAAACGCAGGGAATGAAATCGAGCTGGAACCGGACCGGACCATCGTCTTCCTCAGGGTATACGCTTCATGCGACGCGTGTCATGCGCAACAGTCTAATCCTTTTGAGAGAGACGGAGTGAGTTTCCCGCTCCGTGTCCAATCGTAGGCCTGATCCCATTCGGGGAATTTTACAGTGCGCTCCCCATTGTTGGGGGTGCCGGTCTGGGCAGGATAACGTCGCGCTTGACCTGAGGGCCGTTTCTCCCCAAGAATAGCGATGTTGTACTGCAATCGAAGTTCATACTGCAATGTGAATTGCCATAAGAAGTGAGGAGTGTGCCATGGCCATCTGCCCTGAATGCGACAATGGATTAGACATCGAACTGGATGAAGTCGAAGAAGGCGACAAAGTTACCTGCGAGGAGTGCGGATCCGAGTACGAAGTGGTTGGCGTAGAGCCGCTCGAATTGGCGCGGGTAGACGGCGACCTGATTGATGACGAAGACGAGCCGTTTGCTGATGAAGAGGAGGAAGAGTGAGCTTTAAAGCCGTTCCACAATTTACCTGCCCTCAGTGGAGGAGTGCAGGGTGGCTTTTACTAAATCGAAAAGCCACTTCGCGTAGTGCTTCCGGGGTAAAGGGATTGTGGGGTCAGCGCCGCGTACATTGGGTCGCCGCGGTGTTCTTTGCTTTCATGGCTGCCGGCGTTGTTCCAACTAGCTCGAACAGCGGATCGATGGGGCTCGGGATCGCACAGGCGCAGAATCTGGGTATGCGTGTGGTCAGCGGGATCGTAGTCAATGCGGATTCAGCACCCCTGGCAGGCGCCACAGTGTTCCTCAAGGATCTCAAGAGCAAGAATATCCGCAGCTACACCTCCGATGCGGAAGGGAAGTACCGCTTTACAGGGGTAAATATGGCTCAGGATCATGAACTGTGGGCAGAGAAGGACGGCAAAAAAAGCCTCGTGAAAACAGTCAGCTCCTGGGACACCCGCAAAGAGTTTGTGCAGGAGCTGAAGCTGAAATAGTAGCCTCGTTATTCCTGCTTCAGGATTACGTCGCCATTCGTGGTTTTGATCACAACGTGATTCAATCCGGTGCCCACGTGGCCCATGGCGCGAATGTATTTGCGCGGCGCGCCAAATGACATCTCCCAGTCCGAACTCTCACGCTGTTCCAGACCGATATGGTCGATAATTTCATACGTCCTGGGTGCGTTCTTCGTGTAGGCCAGCGTAATTCGGACGTCCATCGGAAAATCCTTTGGTACGGTTAAAGTCACTGTGCCACCCTGCGAGGTCAACTCCACATCGCGTTCCTCTGTCGAGGTACCAACTATGCGGGCCGATATATCTCCTCCCATGGTTGAGGCCTTGACCGCACCTTCCGCATGGTCAATGTTGACTTCCCCGCCCATGGTCGCGGCTTCCACTGAACCCTTGGCGTGGTCGATGGCAATTACCCCACCCATCGTTTTCAATTTGGCAAAGCTGGCCACGTCCCCCAGGTGAATATTGCCGCCCATAGTTGACAGGTCGGCTCCGTGCGGAGCTTCCTTTACATCTATGTCCCCACCCATCTTGGAAATCTTCACAGCGCCGGAGGTGTCCGGACTGTCCGAGTCAGAACTGAAGAGGTCATGGGTATTTTCAGAAGACCTGCAGCCCGATAAGCCGAAACAAAGAACACCGGCAATGAGCACCGGAAGGATTGAGCTCGCTCTATGGTTCGTCATCGTGCCATCTCCTGAATGAAATCCGAAGCAAAGCCTGATGCACTCTACGAAAACACCATGCGAGAAGTTCCTGCTTTAGCGGGCAGCTCGCGAAATTACCCCTCCAGCTTCCTGGTCACCAACTCATTCAGCAGCGCCGGATTCGCCTGCCCTTTTGAAGCCCGCATCACCTGGCCCACAAAGAATCCCGCCATTGTCTTCTTGCCCGCGCGATACTGCTCAACCTGTTTCGGGTTCGCTGCGATCACTTCATCGATCATGGCTTCCAGAGCCGAAGAGTCCGTAATCTGCTCCGGCTTTTCCCGCTCATAAACAGCGGCGAAGTCCTCACTCTTTTCAAAGCACACATCGAACAACTGCTTCAACTGCTTCGAGCTGATCTTCCCTTCATCCAGCAGATCGGCGGCAAGCACAATTCCCGCCATTGAGACAGGCGACTGCTCCTGCTCGAGGCCGAGAGCATTCAGCCGGCCTCCCACTTCGCTCAGCAGCAGGTTAGCCACGCGCCGTGGGCTCCGCGCAGTGCGCGCCGCAGCCTCAAATCGGTCCGCAAACTCGCGCGACGTGGTTAGCGTGGCAGCATCTTTGGGGTTCAGTTCATACTCGGCAATCATCCGTGCCCGCCGCGCTTCCGGCAGTTCAGGGAGCTCCGCTCTTTTGCGTTCAAGGAACTCGTGCGAAGCGACGAGCGGCGGCAAATCCGGCTCGGGAAAATAGCGGTAATCGTGCGCCTGCTCCTTTGACCGCATGGAGTAGGTCCGACCCTCCGCCGCGTTCCACAGACGGCTCTCCTGGATCACTTTTCCGCCGGACTCAAGGACTTCCACCTGCCGCTCAATCTCGTATTCGATGGCCGCGCGTACAAACCGGAAGCTATTCACGTTCTTGACTTCAGCCTTGGTGCCGAATTCGGGCGCACCCTTCAGCCGGACACTCACGTTCGCATCGCAACGCAGGGAACCTTCCTCCATGTTGCAGTCGGAAACCTGGGTATACAGGAGAATTTCCTTCAGCCGCGTCAGGTATTCGAAGGCCTCGTCGGCAGTGCGAATGTCCGGCTCGGAAACGATCTCAACCAGCGGCGTTCCGCAGCGGTTCAGGTCGAGATAGGTGCGCGTGGCAGAGTCGGCAAAGCCATCGTGGATGCTCTTGCCCGCGTCTTCTTCCATATGCAGGCGCGTAATGCCGATGCGTTTCGTGCCACCTTCGGCTGTCGGCACATCAATGAAGCCGTTTTCGGCAAGCGGCTTGTCGTACTGCGAAATCTGGTAGCCCTTCGGCAGGTCGGGATAGAAGTAGTTTTTGCGCGCAAAAATCGACCGCTCCCGCACCTCGCAGCCAATAGCCAGGGAAGCCAGCGTGGCAAACTCCAGCGCCTTCGCGTTCAGCACTGGCAGCGCGCCAGGCAATCCCAGGCACACCGGGCAAATGTTGGTATTGGGCGCGGAGCCAAAGTGATTCGCGCACCCGCAAAAGGCCTTGGTTTCGGTGAGGAGTTGGACGTGAACTTCAAGCCCGATAACAGGCTCGTACTTACTCAGGACGGAAGGGGCCAAAGCTGAGGGCATAGTTAAATTCTAGCGCGGCGAAGCCGAACCGGGCATTCAGAGCAGGAGGCATGATTTCCAGTTTGTAGGGGAACACTCGAACGCTGATATAAAGTCACAGCGCTGGCTTGAGGGTATCAATCTGGGGAAGGCCGAATGGTCCATCGTTCCCTCCGTACGTGTACACTTCCAACTCTGAAGGAACTCCACTCCCTGCTACTAGCATGAGCCCAATGTCGTACCCGTCAGCTGTTCCTGTGAAGTGCATTCGCATCCCCAAGGGCGCATCGATGTAAGGGGATTCAACTGGCACGCTGAACTCAATGCTTGGGCACCCACACGTGCAGTTGTTTCGGGCCGATATGACGTCGAGTTGGGGAAGGAAATTCGTCGCACCTGATGGGCCATGCTCCAGCAGCCAAACGATTAACTCACGCTCTCCCTTTGAAAGGGGTCGATAACTCTCAGCCGCCATTCAATATCACCCCAATTCGACGCTTCCCACACGGCGGGGATTTCGCCGGATAGAGCAGGTCATCCGCGACCGCCCGCCGAATCCCTACTCCGCCGGATCATCCGCGGTAAACGGCGAGCAGCAAGGCTTCTCGCTTGCATGGAAATTCATCAGCTCCAGCCGAATCCCATCCGGGTCATACAAATTAAACTGCCCCTTCCCATCCTTCCCAATCTGCGTATGCGCGTCCGTCTTCACGCCAGTTAGCCGGCCACTATCCCCAAGAGTCTTATAGGCTGCATTCACCGAATCCTCGCCAACAGACAGGTGATCCAGAACTCCAAGATCATGCTGTGACATGCCGGCCGGAATTCCCGCGCTCTCACCAACCGGGGTCTTTCCGTAAGTCAGCATGTATTCCAGCCAGTCATGTCCGTCCGGCGCCTGCTGGCTCACCCAGTCGACGCGGGTATCCACCATGCCGCCAAACCAGTAAGGCTTGAACCCCAGCAGATCGCGATAGAACGTGTCTTCCACAGCCCGGCTATGCACCATAAAGCCAACATGAATGATGTGGTGTCCGATGGCCAGCGGAGCATCCAGCGGCTTAAGCTCAGCAGGCTGTTGCACAAATTCCACCTTATTCCCTTCCGGATCCTTCACCGCGAACCACCGGCTTCCGTCTGCGCCCCGTGTCACCTGCCCCGGAACCTTCCATGCCTTCGATCCAAGGTAGCGGCGCAGCGTCTCAGCGTTCTCCGTATTCCATGCCGTGTGGTCCAGCCGGTTAATCCCCGCATCGGCAGGCAGCGGCAGCACCTCAACAAACTGCGTCGCGCTCAAGGCGTATTTCACTCCCTTAGGCGTCTCCGGGTCGGCCATCTTCACAGCGCCAATAATCTCGCGGTAGTAGTGGTCAGTGGCCGCTGGATCAGAGGTATATACAGCAATGTGGGAGATGCCGGTAATCCTGGGCCGGGTCAAAGGCTTATCCGGCATCTGGGCGATGACCGTAGAGACGGGGGCGACAACGGCGAAGGCGATGAGAAGGGCAGCAGCAGACTTGGAAGACATTTTGAACCTCAGAAGTGCTCGTGGATCACGATAAATCGATTCACGCCGGGGCGCAAACGCGGGTCGCGTTTTTTTCAGGCCGAATCCGCCGCAGCCGAGCTTTACAATCCGCACATGCACCGAAACAGCATCTTTGCCCTTTTTCCATCGACTGTGCTTTTTCTTTCCCTTGGATTGTCCGCCGCGGCTCCGGTGGGGTTTGCCCAAAGTGCCTTGTCCACCGCTTCCCCCGAGGATCGCGCGCAGGCGCTCGCCATCTTCAAGCAACTCATTGAGATCAACACCACCGACACGCCCCTCGGCAACGTGACCACGGCCACAACTGCCATGCAGAAGCTCTTCCTCGACGCAGGCTTCGCGCCCGAAGACGTGCATCTCCTCGGTCCCGACCCGCGGAAGCAAAACCTCGTCGTCCGCTTCAGAGCATCCGGAACGCCCGCTGAGAAGCCAGTCCTCTTCCTTTGCCACATGGATGTCGTCGAGGCACTGCCCTCCGACTGGTCGACAGATCCCTTCAAGTTCGTCGAGAAGGACGGCTACTACTACGGCCGCGGCACGCAGGACATGAAAAACTCCGACGCAGCGCTGGTATCAACATTTTTGCGCCTGCATAAGGAAGGCTACAAGCCAAAGCGCGACCTGATTCTCGCCCTCACCGCCGACGAAGAAGGCGGCAAATTCAACGGTGCGGAGTGGCTGGTCAAGGAGCATCGCGATCTGGTCGACGCCGCCTATGTCATCAATCCAGATGCCGGCGGCATCGAACTCGACCATGGCCGCGCCGTCGTGGCTGATGTGGAAGCGACGGAAAAGGTATATTCCGATTTCCAGATCACGGCCACAAACCGAGGTGGCCATAGCTCGCTGCCTCGCCCCGATAACGCGATCTATGAACTGACGGCAGCCCTCACCAAGCTGTCCGCTTACCAGTTTCCCTTCGAACTGAACGAAGTAACGCGCACCTACTTCACCAACTTGGCCGGGCAGGAAACCGGGCAAACGGCTGCGGACATCAAGGCCATTCTTGCCACCCCGCCCGACCCACTCGCAGCCGCGCGCCTCGGTGCGGAGCCGAGCTTCAATTCCAACTTCCGCACAACCTGCGTCGCCACCCGCCTCTCGGCCGGACATGCAAACAACGCCTTGCCACAGACCGCGCAAGCTAACGTCAACTGCCGCATCTTCCCCGGCCACTCCCCAGAGGAGATTCGCCACAAATTGATCGAGATCTTTGGCGATGACAAGCTATCGGTAAAGTGGGTGTCCGATTCCGGCCATGTTTCCGAATTTGCGACAGACAGGAAAGCAATGGTGCCCCCAGCCCCGATCAAGGAAGTCTTCGAACCCCTCACCCGGCTCACGCAAGCCATCTGGCCAAACATTCAGGTAACGCCGGTCATGGAGAACGGCGCCAGCGATTCCATCTATTTTGCCCAGGCCGGGATCCCCTGTTACGGCTACTCGGCCATTGCCCTCGAGCGAGATGACGAGCGCGCCCACGGCAGAGACGAGCGTCTGCCGATTGATTCCTATTGGAAGTCGCTGGATTTCTTCTACTCCTTTGCCAAGGACCTCGGGGGTGAGTAATAGAAGCCAAAACCGACGTGTCGAAAACAAAGGCAAGACCGGGCGGCCTTTGAACCGTCTAATCTGCAGACGCTGCTTTTCGCAACTAGCGCGTCGGGCTGCGCCATCGGCAGAGCCTTGAAGGGATTTTTTGAATGAAAAAAATAAGTTTGGCTTCATTTGTGGTAGTCGGCGCACTATTGATGGCGATTCAGAGTTTCGCTCAGGACGACAAAGCACCGGGCCATGGACAGGCCGTCATCACGATTCTGGCCAAACACAACGAATTGGCCCCTACCGTCCCAACGCAGGATGTAAGCGCAAGGGTCAACGGAAAAGACTCTGCGGTGACCGGCTGGCAGCCCTTCAAAGGCGCAAATGACTCGCTCGAATTGGTAATCCTCATTGACTCAGGAGCCCGCAACATCGGCAGGCAAATGGAAGATATCGAGCACTTTATTCAGGCCCAGGGTCCAGATACCAAGGTAGCCGTGGGGTATATGCAGAACGGCCGTGCAGTCATGGCTGGACCCTTGTCAGCTGACCACAAACAAGTATCGAGCGAACTTCATTTGCCGGCCGGCCCCACCACGAATCCCTACTTCAGCATCTCTGACCTTGCGCAGAATTGGCCATCCCAGGACCGAAAGGCACGGCGCGAGGTAATCCTGATAAGTGACGGCGTGGATCCTGAAAACCGGCGCTTCGATCCGGAAGATCCATATTTGGAAGCAGCGGTCAGGGACTCCGTGAAAGCGGGGATGGTGATCTTTTCAATCTACTGGCATACCGGACCGGGCGGAGAAAGCTCGACCACGGATGGCGGGCAAAGCCTCCTCTCCGAGTTGTCCCAGGCAACAGGTGGCAACAGCTATTGGTCGGGGTCCGAAAATCCGGTTTCCTTCCAACCGTATTTCGAAGACATGATGAAGCGCTTTGACAACCAATATGGGCTGGAGTTTAAAGCGCACCTCGATCGCAAGCCAACGGTCGAAACCCTGAAGCTCAAAGTAGAGGGCATCGGCCTGCAGGTCACGGCTCCCCAGCAAGTGTACGTCGACCGGCCTGGCGGAGAATAACCACAACCGAGGACCCCGCATCCATCCGCATCAGCCGCGTCTACGCTGCTAAACTAAGACTTCATGATTCTCCCGTTTGTCCGCGAGATTTTTGCGGAGCTGGAGCACTCTTCTGGCTTTGATCGCGTACGAAGGCACTTGAGCCTTGGTGCGGGGCGGAGACGTGTCTCCGGGCTCACCGCCACGGCGCGGGCACTCTACCTGCCGCTCATGGCCCGGGCCGCAAAACAGCCTGTAATCGTGGTCGTCGCCGACAATCGAGCCGCAGAAGCGTTGGAGCCAATGCTCCGGGCCGGATGCGAACTGACCGGCGCCATCGATCCCGCCGCCGTCATCCGTCTCCCCGCCCACGATGTCCTCCCCTTCGAGAATCTTTCGCCTCACCCGGACGTTCAGGAACAACGTGCTTCCGCGTTATGGAAACTGGCCACCGGTGCTGTGTCCATCTTGATTGCTCCCGTCGAAAGTGCCGCTCTCAAGCTCTTCGACCGCGACTACTACGCCGGCTTGGCCGTAACCCTCAAGCGCGGCGAAGAGGTGGACGTGGAAGTGCTCACCGGGCACCTGGCCTCGGTCGGCTACACGCAGATGGACCTGGTGGAAATGCCGGGTCAGTTCACACGCCGAGGCGGAATTCTGGATGTATATTCTCCCGAATCTGACCGCCCAGTGCGCATCGAGTTCTTCGGCGATGAGATCGAAACAATTCGCAAATTCGATCCAGAAACACAGCGCTCGCAGTCGGGGCTGGACGAGACACAGTTGCTCCCATTGACCGAAACTCCGGTGACCGAGCGCCTGCTCGCAGCGGTCCATGGCCGCCTGAATCGCCAGCGTGTCGAGGGCCCCACCACGGACGACGACGAAGAGATGGCCATCGAAATGGCTGCAGCCGGCGGAGTCAGCGTGTTTCCCGGATGGGAGTTTTTCTCCGCCGTCGCGGGCGCGGAAAAGTCTTTGCTGACCCTGATGCCGAAGTCCGCGCTGTTCATGGAAGAGCCGGCCATGGTTCGCAACCAGATCGATCGCTGGTGGAACAAGGTTGAACAGCGGCACGAGCGGTCGGCGATGGGCTCACTCATCACGCCGGAAGACATCTATCTGCGCCCTGAAATCCTGCAGGCTCAGCTTAACGCGCACATGGGCCTCGATCTCGATCAACTCGGCGTCGTCGACATCCTCGACGAGGACACCACCCTTGGCGAGATTGAGCTCAACACGCGTCCGACATCAAGGTTTCATGGCTCCATTCCCGCGCTCACAGAGCAGCTAAAAAAGCTAATTGAAGCGGAGACGCGTATCGTCCTCTCTGCTGCGCACCAAGGCGATGTAGAGCGCCTCGCAACCATGCTCCGCGAGTATCAAATCCCCTACCGCCTCGGCAGCCGCAACCCGCATCCCGGTGAGACTGTGCTAGACGAAGGTAGCTATCTCGCAGGCGATCTGCGCGTCCCCGTAATCGTGCGCACCGCACTGGCGTCAGGCGTCAGCTTCGCCGATGCAAACCTCGTAATCTTCGGCGCCAACGATCTTTCAGATGACGTGGATGTAACCGCGCGCCCCGAGCCAAAGCGCTCTAAGACCGCTGCGTTTGTTTCGGACTTTCGCGATCTAACCATCGGCGATTACGTGGTCCACGTCGAACACGGCATCGCGCAATATCAGGGGCTCAAGGAGATTGTCCAAGACGGTCTGTCCGTCGAATTCATGATCTTGGAATTTGCCGAGCAGGCAAAGCTCTATGTCCCGCTCACCCGACTCGATCTGATTCAAAAGTACCGTTCCACCGATGCAGGCCCCGCACCAATCCTCAACCGGTTAGGCTCCCAGCAATGGACCAAGACCAAGGCGCGCGTCCGCAAAGCCATGCAGGACATGGCAGGCGAGTTATTGAAGTTATACGCCGAGCGAACCACTGCGCAGGGAATCGCTTTCTCGAAGGACAATGAGTTCCAAAAAGAGTTTGAAGACTCCTTCGATTACAGCGAAACCGACGACCAGCTATCCGCCATCCGCGCCATTAAATATGACATGGAATCCACCACTCCCATGGACCGCTTGCTCTGCGGCGATGTGGGATATGGAAAGACTGAAGTCGCCATGCGGGCCGCCTTCAAGGCCGTGCAGGACGGCAAACAGGTCGCAGTCCTCACCCCGACCACAATCCTCAGCTTCCAGCACTTTGAGACCTTCAAGAAGAGATTCTCGCAATTCCCCATCAACATCGAAATGATCTCGCGATTCCGCACCGCGAAGGAACAGAAGGACATCGTTGCCCGCGTCGAAACCGGTAAAGTCGACATCCTCATCGGTACGCATCGCCTGCTCTCGAAAGACATCAAATTCCAGGATCTGGGTCTGCTCGTGGTCGACGAGGAACAGCGCTTCGGCGTCAAACACAAAGAACGCCTGAAGCAAATGCGGAAGGAGATCGACGTGCTCGCCATGTCCGCCACGCCCATCCCCCGCACACTGCACATGTCCCTCGTCGGCCTTCGTGACATGAGCGTCATCGAGACCCCGCCCAAAGACCGCATGGCGATTCAGACCGTCGTGGCCAAGTTCGACGAGAAGATTGTCCGATCTGCAGTCGAGGTCGAACTCGAACGCGGTGGACAGGTCTACTTCGTCCACAATCGCGTCGAATCCATTTACGAAATTGCTTCGCGCATTCAGGAACTGGTTCCCGCAGCGCGCGTCGTCGTAGGCCACGGCCAGATGGGTGAGACCGAACTCGAGCGAGTCATGCTCGCCTTCATGCGCCACGAATACGATGTTCTGGTCGCCACCACAATCATCGAAAACGGCCTCGATATCCCCTTGGCGAACACCATGCTCATCAACCGCGCCGACCGGCATGGGCTCAGCGAGTTATACCAGCTACGCGGCCGCGTAGGCCGCTCAAACCGCCGTGCCTATGCCTACTTACTCATTCCGCCCGAACAGGAGCTTACCGAGATTGCGCGCAGAAGGCTCGCAGCTCTGAAGGAATTCTCCGACCTGGGCGCAGGTTTCAAAATCGCAGCGCTCGATCTCGAGTTACGAGGTGCTGGCAACATGCTGGGCGGCGAACAGAGCGGCCACATTGAGGCCGTCGGCTTCGAGTTATACACGTCCATGCTTGAAGCTGCGGTCAAGGAGATGAAGGGCGAAAGCAGCGAAGAGCGGCCAGTTACGCAGCTCAACCTGGGGCTGTCATTGCGCATCGACGAGAGCTATGTGCCCGAGGAAAACCAGCGCCTGCGGCTTTACAAGAAGATCGCCGGGGCTAACAGCGAAGCCGCCATCACCGAAGTGCGCGCTGAGATGGAAGACCGCTACGGCACCCCACCCGACGCAACCGTCTTTCTGCTTGAGGCGTCCCTCGTGCGCCTCGAATGCGAGCGGATGGGCATTGCGCAAATCGATCGCAAACGCGGCGAGTTACAGATCCGATTCATGGAAAATGCCGCAATTGATCCGCAACACCTGATGCGCCTGGTAGCAAAGAACGCGAAACGCGGCGCGCAGTTCACCCCGCAGGGGCTGCTCAAATATCCTTTGAGTGCCACGCGGTCCGACGAAATCTTACTGGAGATCCACGAAGTGCTGGCCAAATTGGCGCCAGTGCCCGTGAATGCATAAACGGATGGCCTTGCAGATGAAAGGAAACATGAAGAAACTAACTACGGCGATTGCGATTGGAGTCTGTATGAGTTCTGCGTTAACTGCGCAGGCTGCAAACGAAACCTGGAATCAGCAATTCGAGAAAGTCTCGAATGACTATTTCGATCAGGTTTACTTCCACTACGGCCCAACCAATGGAACCCTCGTCGGATACCACCAGTACGACACCCAACTTGAGGACTTCTCGCGCAAGACTATCGACGCGGAGATTGCCGACCTGAAGAAATTCCAAGCGCAGCTAGAGGCCATCCAGCCCGACCAGTCGCCCGCCGATTTTGTCCCCCGCAGCGACCGCGAAATCGTGCTTGGTAACATCCGTTCGACCCTCCTGACCCTGGAAACAATCCGCCCCTGGGAAAAGAACGCGGATAACTACTCGAGCACCTGCGCCAACGGTGCCTTCACGCTCATGGAGCGCAAGTTCGCTTCCCCGGATGATCGGCTGCGGTCATTGATCGCCCGCGAAAAGCAAATGCCCACGCTCCTATCCGAAGCGCGCATGAACCTGAAGAACCCGCCCAAGGTCTACACGGAAATCGCAATCGAGCAGCTACCGGACATCATCACTTTCTTCCAGCATGACGTCCCGCTGGCCTTTGCCGATGCTCAGGACCCCGCCGTCAAATCCGAATTTGCCCAGACCAACCTCGCTGTCATCACCGCGCTGACAAGCTATCTTGACTGGCTGAAGACAGACCTGCTTCCCCGCTCCAACGGCGACTTCCGCATCGGCGCCGACGCCTTCTCAAAGAAGCTACAGTACGATGAAATGGTAGACATTCCCCTCGACAAATTGCTCGAGATAGCCTGGGCCGATATGCGCAAAAACCAGGCCCACTTCAAGCAAGTCGCCAGCGAACTGGAGCCGGGGAAGACGCCAGCCGCGGTGCTTGAAGAACTGGGCGAGAACCACCCCGCTCCTGACCACCTGCTCGAGGCGTTCCGAGCCACGTTCGACGGTCTCGTCAGCTTCATCCGCGCCCATCACATCGTCACCATCCCGTCCGATGTGCGGCCCATCGTCGAAGAGACGCCGCCCTTCATGCGCGCCACCACCTTCGCCAGCATGGACACGCCCGGCCCATACGAGACCCATGCCACCGAAGCGTATTTCAATGTAACCCTTCCCGACCCCAAAATGACGCCGGCTGAGGTCGAGGGTTTCATGCATTCATTCAACGTGGGTACGGTAATTTCAACCGCCGTGCACGAAGCCTATCCGGGCCACTACGTTCAATTCCTCTGGCTGCCTCAGGCGCCAAGCCGCGTGCGCAAGCTCCTCGGCGCCAACACCGACGTGGAGGGATGGGCGCATTACACCGAGCAAATGATGCTCGACGAAGGCTACGGACAACCAGGCGCCGGCGCAAAAGACGAACGCGAGTCAAAATTCCTTCGCCTTGGCCAACTGCAGGATGCATTGCTGCGCAACGCGCGCTTCATCGTTGGCATCGAAATGCACACGGGGAAGATGACAATGGTACAGGCAGAAGAGTTCTTCCAGAGGGAAGGCTATCAGTCGAAGGAAACAGCGGTCGTCGAGACCAAGCGCGGCACCGGCGATCCAACCTATCTTTACTACACGCTTGGCAAGCTCCAGATAATGAAGCTGCGCGAGGATCTGAAAAAGAAACAGGGCGCGGCCTTCTCGCTCGAGCAATTCCACGACGACTTTCTCAAGCAGGGCTTTCCTCCCATCAAGATTGTGCGGGAAGCGTTGTTGGGAGATACCTCCCCAACACTATAAACAAGATTCCCGGGGGCAACGCGATCCCATTTAGGAGACAGAATGTAGTGAGGTCCGCCGAGTATTCTTATGAGCGATTTGAGAGAACTACTTAGACCGCGTAGTTCAAATGTAGAAAGGCAAGCGCAATGAGCAAACCAGTTCGGAAGGCAGTATTCCCCGCGGGTGGCCTAGGAACCCGTTTCCTGCCAGCCACCAAGGTTATTCCCAAAGAGATGCTTGCGCTGGTCGACAAGCCGATCATCCAGTACGGCGTGGAAGAAGCCATCGCGTCTGGAATCGAGCACATTATCATCGTCACCGGCCGCGGAAAAAGCGCGATGGAAGATCATTTTGACCATAGCTTCGAGCTCGATGCGACCCTGAAAAGCCGGGGCAAACATGAGCTGCTGGCGGTATCGCAGGGCGTCGCGGAACTCGCACGGATCAGCTACGTGCGCCAAAAGCAGCCGCTTGGTTTAGGCCACGCGGTGCTCTGCGCCAAGGATCTCGTCGGCGATGAACCATTTGCGGTGATCCTGCCCGACGACGTGATTGAGGCCGAAGTGCCTTGCCTCAAGCAGATGATCGACGTCTTCAATGAGAGGCAAGGCTCGATGCTTGCGACCATGACCATCGAGGGTCCGGGAATCAGCGCCTATGGCGTGCTTGCGGGCGAGCAGGATCCGACAAACGAGCGCATTTACAACTGCACAGGCATGGTTGAAAAGCCCAAATTCGAAGAGGCGCCGTCGAAGCAGGCCATCATTGGCCGATATGTCCTGACGCCTCGGATTTTTGCGCTGTTAGAAGAAACCACACCCGGAGCAGGCGGCGAAATCCAGTTAACAGACGGCATCAAGGCACTCTTGAAAGAAGAGAAGGTTTACGGATATACATTTGAGGGGAAACGCTTCGATGCTGGCGACAAATTCGGCATGTTGCAAGCCACCGTCGAATTTGCGCTGAACCGGAGCGATCTCGGCCCCCGCTTCCGCGATTATTTGAAGGCCCTGGCACTCTAGATACAGCCGTCGGCCTGCTTCGTTTTTGTTGGGAGAGAGGGAAAGAGAATGAGTCTGCAAGGAAGAATCGCGCTGGTCACGGGAGCCAGCCAGGGCATCGGTCGGGCGTGTGCAATCGAACTTGCGCACGCCGGAGCAACCGTAGTACTAGCCGCACGGAACGAGTCCAAATTGGCCGAGGCCGTCGCGCAGATTGAAGCCGCCGGTGGTCAGGCCGCTGCATTTCCACTCGATGTTGCCGGCGAGGATTCAATCAAGTCCGGCGCCAAGGCAATCCTTGAGCGCTTCGGCAAAGTTGAGATCCTGGTAAATAATGCCGGCATCACCCGCGACGGCCTCATGATGGCAATGAAGCGCGCCGATTGGGACGATGTCCTCGGCACCAATCTCACGGGAGCCTTTCTCCTTACGCAGGCCCTCTTGCGGCCCATGCTCAAAAACCGCTGGGGACGCATCATCAACATCTCCAGCGTCGTCGGACGGACAGGTCAAGCGGGCCAGGTGAACTATGCGGCCTCCAAGGCCGGCCTCATCGGGCTCACCCGGTCGCTCGCGCGAGAGGTCGCCTCGCGGGGTATCACGGTAAACGCGGTCGCCCCTGGATATATTGAGACGCCCATGACGGCAGTGCTCGATGAGAAACAGCGATCCTCAATGATGGCGACAATTCCGCTCGGCCGCGCTGGAACCGACCTCGAAATTGCGCAGTCTGTAACGTTCCTCGCGTCAGAGGCCGCCGGATACATTACTGGTCATGTCCTGGACGTAAATGGCGGCATGTTCATGGGCGGCTAAAGCATTCCCAAATCCTCCATGACTGTCCTGAAAACCCACGAAATCTGAAGAAATTCGCGACGCCATCCGATACGTGATCTAGAAGGTTCGCATGACTCCACAAGCGTTGGCCGCTAAAAACTCCGAGGCGACCCAACCCGATACTCCGGGCGGCCTCCGCTACGTCGCACGCCAGCCGATTCTCGATTTGCGCGGCAGAGTGCACGGCTACGAATTGCTGTTCCGGGCAGGCCCTGAAACTGTCTTCCGCGGGGATGGCGACTTTGCCACCCGCACTATGCTCGATAACTCAGTGCTCTTCGGGATGGACAAACTGACCGGCGGATTGCCGGCCTTCGTCAATTGCACGGCCGATGCGCTGACCGAACGCCTGGTGGACATTCTCTCCCCCAGCATGACCGTCCTTGAAATTCTGGAGACAGTCGATCCAACTCCGCGGGTCATCGCGGCCTGCCGCAAACTCAAGGAAGCAGGATTCCGGCTGGCGCTCGACGACTTTACCTGGAGTCCAGAGTGGGTGCCTCTCCTTGAACTGGCTGACTACATCAAGATCGACTTCGTGCTCCTGAATGCGGAAGCGCGCGAGCAACAGCGCAAGAAGCTCAAGACCGTGGCCGTTGCCCTGATCGCGGAAAAGGTTGAAACGCAGAGTGAGTACATCCAGGCTTGCAAAGAAGGGTTCACTTATTTTCAGGGTTACTACTTCTGCCGTCCCGAACTCCTCAAGGGACGTAGAGTCCCGGCCAACCGGCTCTTTCATATTCAAATGATGGAGCTTCTGCAGCACGACCCAATGGACTTGAAGCAGGTAGGCTGTCTGGTCAAGCGGGATGCCTCGCTTGCCTACCGTCTCCTGCGCCTGGTCAACTCCCCAGTCTGTGCAATTCGCCAGGAGGTTCGCTCCCTCGAAGCAGCGCTGGTGGCTGTGGGCGAAAATATGTTCCGTCGTATCGCCACAGTGGCGATAGCCAGCGAGTTGAACGCCAATCGCCCTCCGGAAATTCTCCGCATGGCCTTCGTCCGTGCGCGCTTTTGCGAACTGGCCGCGGGGCTTTGCGCCCTCGACCCAACAGAACAGTATCTATTGGGAATGTTCAGCCTGCTTCCGGCAATGCTGCAGGTTTCCATGTCGGAATTGGCGCCGGCGTTGCCCCTGCGAGAGAACATCCGCGAAGCTCTGGTGGGCGCTTTGAGTCGCGATAGCAGCCTGCTGATGTGGGCCCAACACTATGAGCACGGAGAATGGGTCCGATGCGATGCAATCGCGCATTCCTATGGCCTCAACGATCGAGAGTTAGTTCGATGCTTTGAGGACGCCGTGCTTTGGGCACAAGCGGCTTTGCACCTCGCACTTTAGTGTCCCATAGCGAAACAATGCCTGTCATCCTGAGCGAAAGGGGCTCCGAACGCTTTTCAGTTTCCGTCCCCTCAGACAGGTCTTCGTCTGTAGGGTGGAGGCTGAGGTGGTGAGTCGAAGGATCTGCTTCTGTTCTTTTGGGCCTTACAAAAGACTCGATAGATAAGAACTAACGTTCCACTCTATTGCAGGTTTAGCGCCTCCTCAGGTAACTGCTCATAACTCACAAAGGCCACCTTTAGGCTGTCCGGCGACCACGAAGGCACGTTGATCGTTCCTTGCCCGCCAAACAGCTTCGCCAGCAACTTATTGCTCTTGTCCTTCATCGACATCAGGCGCAGCTCAACATCCTTGCCTCCCGGATGCCCGGTCACGCCCTTCTCGTACGCGAGATACACCATCCACTGTCCGTCGGGCGAGATGTGCGGAAACCAATCGTTGCTGTCTTCGGTAATAACCTGCTCCTGCTCCGATCCATCGGCTTTCATCCGCCAAATCTGCATGTGTCCCGTGCGCTCAGAGTTGAAGTAAATCCACGTCCCGTCAGGAGAATACTCCGGCCCGTCGTCGAGTCCTTCCGCCGAGGTCAGCCGAGTCTCCTCGCCTCCAGCCATCGGAATTGAATAAATATCGAAATTCCCATTGCGCTCTCCAGTGAAGGCCAGCGTCTTGCCGTCGGGCGACCATCCATGCCAGTAAGACGGCGCATTCGGAGTAATCTGTCGAGGAGTCCCTCCTGTAATAGGCACCACGTAGACGCGCGATTTTCTATCTTCGGTTGTCTGATCGCTGATGGCCAGGAACTTTCCATCCGGCGAGATCCCATGATCGTTGTTGCAATGGATTTGCGGCGCTGTTGGGATTAGTGCGGGCGCGCTGCCGTCAAAGGCCAAACGATGCAGCGTCCCATCCTGATTGAAGATAAGAAACTTCCCGTCACGCGACCAGTTTGGAGCCTCAAAATGCGCAGCGGCCGCATATTCCACGTGGCGATCCGTCGACGTAATGGTCACAGTTTCAAGCGAGCTGATCAGGACCGGTTTTCCACTTGCAGCCGCCAGTTGCTCGAATCGGACATTCGAAAAGACCGCCTTCTCAACCACATCCTTGTCGTGCGCGCACACGCCGATGCCGATATAGAAATCGCCTGCAAGCGCCAACTTGGTTGACGCGCCCGCAGGCTGCAGCTTTCCGTCTTTCCCGGTAACGAATGCGTAAATATAGTCCCCGCGCTTCTCAATGCGCACGGTCCTGGGCGCAGACACATTCGACTCAACCTCATGCGTATTAGCGCCTGTCGTGTCGCGGAATTGTAGCGAGGTGAGTCCACTGCCGTGCACGGCAACATCCACGGATGTAGACGGTCCATCAAGCGATTGCCGAATCATCAGAACGGCTTTGCGATGGGGATTGCCTCCGGTCCCGGCAAACGCGATATCCGCCGTCAGTGCCACATCTCCAGAAACCTTCTTCCACACGTAATGGAAATCATCAATCCCGAACCACATGTTCTCGCCGCTGCCTGCAATCGTGTACGCGCCCGATGCGGCGTCGAATTGAGCGGAACCCGGATGTAGGACGGTCCCAACATCCTGATGATTATCAAAGATTCCGAGCTGCTGGGCAGCCGCACTGGGTAGGCCTGCGCCAATCGTGAACATGGCAAGAACTCCGGATACAGTAAGTGTGAAAAGCGAACGGCGGATCATGAGCAACCCCTGGATTGCGCGATTCTAGAGCGCAATCTCGACGCCAACTTCGCGCCGGTTATGAGCATACTGCATCGACCCGCGGATCAGGGGAATCCACCCACTGGCCCTTAAATTCCCAGGCTCGCCTTCAGCGAACGCACCCGATCGCGCGCCACAGGAATCTGCGTGTGCTGCGGATCCTTGAGGGAAAGAATAACCTTCCCGGCAAACCACGAGTTGATCTCCTGGATCCAGTCAACATTCACCAGGGCCGATCGGTGGATGCGCAGAAAGCGCGCGGGATCAAGCCGGTGCTCAAGCTCTGTAATGCTCTGATCCACGCTGTGACGATGGCCATTCACCACTGCATAAGTCAGCTTGTCGTGAGCTATGAAATGAGTTACTTCATCCAGATCGAGAAATAAGATCCGCTCGCCCACACGCGATGCAATGCGCCGCGGATAATCCGGCTGCGGAGCCTGCAGGGATGCAGCAAGCTGCTGAAGAACCGCTGCCGAATCGCGCTGCCAATCCGGCTTGGGAACCGGGCGCAGCCTGCCGAGTTTCTTTAAAGCGCGCGCCAACTGATCCGCCTCGATCGGCTTCACAAGGTAGTCAATGGAATTCACTTCGAACGCTCGAAGCGCATACTCATCGAACGCCGTGGTGAAGATGACGAAAGGCTGATCCTTCAACCGCGCAAGCAGATCGAATCCTGTCATGCCGGGCATTTGAATATCGAGAAACAGCACATCAACGGGTTCAATAGAATCATCATTGAGATACGCGAGTGCCTGCGCAGGATCGGTCGCGCTCCCAATAATGTGAATCGAATCGAAGCCAGCCAGCAGGCGACTCAGACGCTCGATAGCGAGCGATTCGTCATCCACGAGATAAGCGGAAATCGAGGCAGCTTCCATGTGCACTCCCAATTATGCGGGGAAAGATAAACCGACCACTGTCTTTTCATTTCTGCGACTGACTTCAAGCTGTCCAAAAGTTCCGAAAAGCAGTTCAAGCCGCGCAATCAGGTTGCCAAGCCCATGGTCTGAAGAGATAGCTTCGAGCGTGAACCCCGGCCCGTCGTCGATAACCTCAAGGTGAATCCGCTCCGATTGAATCGCGCCGGTTACCTGAATCATCGCGCCCTCGGTGCGCTTCGAAACCACATGCTTCACACAATTCTCAACCAGCGACTGAAGCGCCAGCGGCGGGGTCTTCACCAAGCCAAGCGAATCGGGAACCGCGATGTCATAGCGCAGGCGCGCACCGAAACGCGTCTTCTCAATTTCCAAATAGTCACGGACAATCTTGAGTTCCTGGCTCAACGGAACCACCCCCCTTTGGTTAGCGTTCAGCGAGAAGCGCAACAAGCTCGCCAGTTTGCCGACGGTATCTTCCGCGCGAACAGGGTCAGAAGGAATAAGAGCAGAAATGGAGTTGAGCGTATTGAACAGGAAGTGCGGATGGATGCGAGATTCAAGCGACGAGAGCTGCGCCTCGGCCATCAGCTTGTAAGCGCGCTCCTGCTCCACCTGCCTTGTTCGTAACTCAAGCTGTGCGGCCTGGAGTTTGTAGCGCTGCGTCTCGAATGCCGCCATGCTCAAACCAATCATAAGCGAGATAAGAATTGCGAATGGAAATGAACCATTGAATTCAAGCCAAAACGCACTGCGCGGACTGATCCCCACGATTACAAGCATCAAACCAGCCGCAATACAACCCGCAGTAGCCGTCGCAGCTTGAGCCAGCGCAAGAAACACAAACACCAATCGAGGGTATTTGTCTGTATACCCGTGAGCCACCCAATTCAGCACCACAGAGGACGGTGGAGCAATCATGGCGGCATAGATAGAAACTGCAAAGAACTGCCTTCCCGTTTGCGATAACTGAATTTTATGTGTAGTAAGAAATAAAAGGGTAATCAGCAGCGCGGAAACCAAAATCAGATTCAAAAGGGCCGCGGTGGACCATATTGCTTTTGACGCAAATCTGAAATAGGTCGACGATGCTCCTTGCTTCTCGGGGAGACCGGGACCGGGCAGACACACCTTCTTCTTCATAGCTGAAACCGCACCCCTGCCGATGTGGCCGCTGAGTAAGGTGTCGAGCCATACTCCGATTTCGGGTTGCCTGCCGGAATCTCCACGTGTAAATAAGAAGAAAAGTGATTGCCGAAGCGTCGATTCGCATCAAACACACCGGTATAACTGCGGTCGTTCAGGTTAGCAACCACAGCCGCAGAAAGATCCCATTGCTTCCAACCCGGTAACTCGCGCAGGCGATTCTTGTAAGCGGAAAAGAACGTATAGTGCTGGCGTTCAGTCAGAGGATAAAGGATCACGTCCTGATAGTACGGTATGTTAGGCGGAGTAAAGAACTCACCAATGAATGTTATGCCTGAAGTTGTTGTGAATTTCGCTCCAAGTAGAATCGCCTCGTGCTCCCGCCATGCCGCTTCTCCATGAATCTCCCAAGCTTCGCCGAGCACGCGCGTAAACGTCAGCCCGCCGAACGCATCGCCACCTCGATCGTCGCCGGCAATAAGAGATGTGTCGAACCCATGCACCAGAACGTTATATCGGAACGCAGTTGTGTCATGCAGGTTAGCCGAAGCTGGCGCCAGCGCTGCGCTCGACCAGGCAAGCGTGAATGCATTCGGTCCCGTCACAAGGTCAGCCTTCACCATGTCGCGGCCTTCATACAGGTTCAGGCGATCCGTCGGATTGGTCGGATCACGAGGCGGATCAAGCACGCCAATCGCCGTGAATGCATATCCGGTGCCCCATCGCACAATGCGCCGCCCGGCCATAAAATCGAAGTCGCCAGTCGACAGCCCCGCGTATGTCTCCTTCACGCGCAGTTGTGTATAAGTGCCCGTATAAGGCACGAGCGAAGCATCGAGAGCGGACACCGCTGGACTCGACGCCGGCGGGTCAAAGTCCTCTGCGGAAAGCCCACCATGGCTGTCGGCGAGTGCAACCACGCTCGACGCTAGCGTCCATCGTGCGTGGTATCGCAGCGTGAAGGACGGCTCCAGCAGCAACTCATTTTGAAACAGCGTGACCTTGGGGTCAGTTAGTATCTGGCCTGCCCCCGCAGGCAACGGCGGAATTAGATTGCTTAAGAACGTGGCATCGTTGATCAAACCCACCGTGTACCGAAAGTCACGGTTCGGCTCCGTCGGCGGCGCGTCTTGGACGGCAGGCGCCGCGTTCTGCGCTGTCGCATCCTGCCCTGGCGCATCCTGCTTCGCCGAGTCCTGCGCAACACCCTGCATCGAGACTGCCAACAGCAGCAACGCCGGAAATGTGATTAGCAGTTTCATTAGAGTTAAGCGAAGCCCGTCCAATCACCTGAAAGAATCCCTCGTGAAGTTATCGGCTTCCCAGGTCCCAATGCGAGACCTGGGATAACCGGCCTAAATAATCACGCGGGCTTTATTGCCAATACACAAGCTTGATGTCGGTCTTCGTCTCCGGCTGATTCACAGCGACCATCGCTGATTCCGGAGTGGGCGGACCCTGTGATGTGTCAGGGTTGTTAGAGATTCCGTAGCCCGTAAGTGGAATGCCCGAAGCGTCGTAATCCATCTTTCCCGTCAGATTTTCATCGTGCAGCACGGCCACCGCGTAGCCGCCCTGCGGTAGATCCGCGAAAACTGCCGTAGCGGTCAAAGTCTTCGGATCAATCTCCAGCCTTTGCGATTCGACGGCGCTGGCTGAATCCATCGGGAACCCTTTCCCGTCGCGGAAAAGCGCGATGTTCACTTTCCCTTTCGCATTCCGAAATCCGGTAAGGTGAATGATCAGCGTAGACTTGGCCACCGCGGGTGCAGACGCGGGCACGGGTGCCGGTGCGGACGCAGCGGGTGCCTGAGCTTGCAGCGTCCCAATGGAGAGCGCCAACAGGCCAAAGCAAAGCACTGCATATACAGGAATTCTCTTCAAGTTCAGACCGGTGAGTGTCATTTCAATTTCCCTCATCTCCTTCAACGCTGATTGTTTGTTGAAATGCTGTTCAGAATCTATCAGTGCGCCCTTGGTAAAAGAGCTTGTCCGCCAACTCGCGCGGCGCAATTCCGGAGTATTCCAGCACACTGTGCGAGTTATGGCGGATCTCATCGTAAAGTGTCATCCGGCGAAGCTGCACTTTCCCTCCGACCGACGCATACTCATCGAAAGTGGCAGACTTGATGTGCTTACCCGAGGTGAGATAAAACTCCGCCTTCACGGGTCGAGCATCTTCGACGCGCACCCAGAAGATTATCCGCTGATAGGTCGCGCCTTTGCGCTTGGCAGTTAGCTCAAGGACGTTACATTGTTCAGTACCCACCATCTCCGTGCGGACAAAGACAGGTGAGTAATCGGCCGCATAGTTAGTCCGGGCTATGTCACCGTTCGATGCTTCGCCTGATAGTCGCTCAAGCGGAGTAATGCGAATCGGCCGGCTCGTGTCAGGCAGATAAACCCACATATCATCACCCAGCATCAGAAGGTGCTGGCCCTTTTCGCGAGGGCTCATGAACTCTACGTAGGTCTTCTCTGTGCCCTTCTGCGAAACCTCGTAGAGCTTCACTTCATCCGATTTATCACCTTCGAAGTTAGTTATTCTTACGTGCAGCACATACGATGGCCAGCCATTGCGAAACGTATCCGCGCGTTTCAGAATCGCATCGGCGTCGGGCGCAGTCGATGGCGTTGCCGCGTGGCAGACAACTGCACATGTGATAAGAAACGCCGCGAGCAGAATGAGAAGAAGTGTCCGAAGAATACAATTGATGTTAGACATGAGCGAGCGCCTCCGCAATCTGAAGCCGCGATGCGCGGATCGCCGGAAGAATGGATGCGAGCGCGAGCGAAACAATAACCAGGATCGAAGATCCCACCATCAAGCTGGGAACATGCATCACACGGAAGGTCATTGGCACCGTAGTTCCCGGCGGTGGTGGAAGATGAATGCCAGAGTGGTTCAGAATCACTCCAAGCAGGTTTCCTCCAATCACGCCCGCCGCCGCTCCAAGAATCCCCAGCAGCGTGGCCTCGAGCACAAACAGAGCCATGATCCACGACCGCGGCGTCCCCATGGCCAGCATCGTGCCTATCTCGCGCGTCCGTTCAAACATTGCCATCAGCAGCGTATTTACGCTCGACATCAGCACCATGAAGAACACAATGACACCGAGAAACACAAAGATGGTGCTGAACAAAGAGCGAACCTGTTTGTAATAGGCAGCCAGATCACTCCATTTCTTCAGCACTAACTGCTGCGGTAGCCCTTCCAACCGCGGAGCTAACTGCGCAGCCACTAGGTCCGTGTTATCGGTGTTATCCAGCCCCACAACAAGATTGGTTACACGGTCGCTCTGCAGCAGGCGCTGCGCCGATGGCAGCGTAATGCGTAGATAGCGGTCGTCCATCTCCTTGAAGCCGGTATTCACCACACCCACAACCTGCACATCGATTCCATTCAGTGCGCCGTCTGAAGTAACGGCAAGGATCGTCAATCCGTCGCCAGGTTTCACATTCATGGACCGAGCTACGCCGGCGCCGATCAGGGCTTCAATCTCCCCCCCAGCCTTAGAGTCGAGGTCTCTTCCAGTAGCAACGCGCGCGGTGAAGCCAAGGGTCTGCTCGGCGACAGGGTCAACGGCGCTGCCCATGAACACTCCGGATTTGACACCGTTCGAAAGCATTCCATTGAACTCGATCCGTGGGGCGACGCCGCGCACATGGCCGCCCGTCGAAATCGTCGCAGCAACCTGGCGCCAGTTTTCAATTCCTGTGTCGAGTACATGCTTTTCTTCGCGGTTGAAGTGCTCGGCGGTGAAAATCTGCAGGTGCCCGAGGCCGTCATTAATGGTGCTTTCGCGCAGTCCCCAGAACATGCGGGCAAAGAAGCCGCCAACAAGCAACAGCCCGGCAACGCCTCCACCCACCATCATCAGGGTCATGATCGTGCGGCGGCGGTTGCGGAATACGTTCCTAAAGGCTAAGAGCAGAAACTTGCCCACGGCTGACTCCTTGCATTGCGGGTTGGGTTAAAGAAACTTCGGTAGTGAGCGATTCAGAAGTTAGCGTGTCGGAAACTACCTGCCCATCAGTGAGTCGTACGATTCGGTCCGTGTGTTCCAACAGGCGCTGGTCGTGGGTTGAGAAGATGAAGGTAAGTCCGAGCCTGCGGTTGAGGTCGTGCATCAGATCGATAAGTTGCGTAGCATTGCGCGTATCCAGGTTGGCCGTAGGCTCATCGGCCAACACCAGCGCCGGCCGATGAACAATCGCACGTGCGACTGCAACCCGTTGGCGTTCGCCGCCAGATAGCAGGTCCGGCCGATGATTCGCGCGTGCCGAAAGACCAACACCCTCCAGCGCAGCGCCGACGCGCAAACGACGTTCCTGCGCGGCGATCCCTTGCACCAGCAACGGAAACTCAACATTCTCCGCCGCGGTAAAAACAGGGATAAGGTTGAAGGTCTGAAAGACAAAGCCGATCTTCTCGCGACGGAGCTTCGTGAGTTGGGATGATTTCAATTTCGAGGTGTCAACCCCGTCAATCAGAATGCGCCCGGTCGTTGGCTTGTCTATACACCCAATCAGATTCAGCAGAGTCGACTTACCGCTGCCGCTCGGACCGGCAATCGCCAGAAACTCGCCCGACGCCACATGCAGGCTGACATGATCGAGGGCGCTCACAAAGTTATGGTCGAGTGGGAAACTTCGGGTGACTGCTTCGACGCTGACAAGTTCAGGCATGGGCCGTTCCCTTTCCGGACAGTCTTGCACTTCCTCGAAGATAGTACTGCCTCCGCAATCAGTCGCGCCTCTACTGACGAAAGGTCGAGATTCCGGATGAGGGGCGGAAACCAGCGGATGAACGGCAACAACTAAACCGCGCAGCCCGCTCTACGAAACAAGCCTCGGTGAGCGTTTTTTCAAACTCTGCGTCAACCAGAACATCGCACCAGCCGCACCCAGGCAGGGAAGCACGAGTCCGCGTAAACCCGCTTGATCGCTGCCAGTGGCGTCCTTCATCGCGCCCATCCAATAGGGTCCGACAAAGCCGCTGAACATGGTAATCGTGTTCATCGCCGCAACCCCCGCAGCCGCCGCACGCCCAGCAAGAAACTGCGTAGGCACTGCTAGTGCCGGCCCTTGCAGCGAATGGAATGCGATGGAGCTTGCTCCCAATGCGGCAACCACAACCCATGGCAAGTGAGCGTAACTCGAGACTATGTAGCCCAGCGCCATCACAATGCAAGGCACAATAATGTGCAACGGCCGTTCGCCGCTCCGGTCAGAGTGCGAACCATTCAGAAGCATGGCAACGGCGCCCGCAACTCCGAATCCGGCAAGCAAAAATCCCACATGCCCCACGCTCCACCCCGTAACTCGCTGCAGGATAGCCGGAGCAAAAAATCCATATCCATAA
>Ga0302319_10003378_pt1 | contig 33501 bp, 33 predicted proteins | sample Bog_T0_2_FD_203319 | JGI IMG/M metagenome (GOLD analysis project Ga0302319, IMG submission 203319) | Peat permafrost microbial communities from Stordalen Mire near Abisko, Sweden - Bog_T0_2 | ecosystem: Environmental > Terrestrial > Soil > Wetlands > Peat | place: Sweden: Abisko, Stordalen Mire... | reverse complement strand
TCCCCGGGTTTCACCCGGGGCTAACCTCAATCGTCCCTCCGGGACTAAAAACGAACCTCGTGGGCGTGTCACCGGCAATGCGGAAATTACTCGCGTTTATCGCCGCGCCCCTACGGGGCGCTGATTGTTTTTTGGGGGTGCAATTCCCCGGGTTTCACCCGGGGCTAACCTCAATCGTCCCTCCGGGACTAAAAACGAACCTCGTGGGCGTGTCACCGGCAATGCGGAAATTGCTCGCGTTTATCGCCGCGCGCCTACGGGGCGCCGATTGTCTTTTGGGGATGCAATTCCCCGGGTTTCACCCGTGGCTAACATCAATCTTCCCTCCGGGACTAAAAACGAACCTCGTGGGCGTGTCACCGGCTACTCGGTAGTTACTGGTTGAGCGATAGCTTCTCGTGCCTTCGTTGATTGAACTCAACGACCGTTGGCAGCTCGAATCTGTACCCGTGCAGCCCGGAACGCGCTCGGCGGTTTGCGTACGTCATGGAACACATGAGGTGAATTCTGGCGCGAAAGGCGACGCCAGTTTTCGCGCGACCGAGTTCTTTGAACCTGTCCAGAGACTATGTCGTTTGAAGGGTACGGGATTCATCCCGTAGGTAGACAGCGAATTTAGGTCTCGGCTTTAGTCCGCTGAGGGAATTCGAGCTCTCAAATGCATCCTTACGGAAGCTAAACAGGCTGCGGAAAAACTATGGAACCAGCGTGAATTTGAAGGAGAGCAACCCTCAGGGGCTAAAGCCCAACTCATTTTATTGGCTTTATTGGCACGACTGAAGTCGTGCCCCTTCAAAGCATAGAGTTTTTCGCAGCCCGTAAAGTCAAGTCACTTATGAGTATTGACGTACGGTCTGAAGCCCGTACCCTTCGCAAAAGACCAAGTTCCTGGGCAAGTTCTGAAGATCTCTATCTCGCTGCAACTCGAATCATGCCGACAAAGGTCAGGGCGTATCTGCAGTGCGTTCAATGGCCGCCGATTCTGGAGTTGAGGGTTCGAGAAGGTTTCCCAGCGCTTTGTAGTGGCCTGCATAAAAGAACAGGGCGTAGCTGCGCATGAAGACGTTGATTGGGCCGCTGAAGCTGACTGCAATCACGCCTCCCGCACCGAGGCCGAGCAGGATGAAGACCGCCTGCGCGGCTATCAGGATGTATGCGCGCACATCGTTGGCGCCATCGAGCATGGCAATGAATCCCGCGGCGGACATGCCGAGAATGCCAAAGACAATCAGTCCTGAAACCCAGGCGAAAAACCCCAGAATTATCCCGGCGATCAGCAGCATAGTTATGCGCAGGATCAGGAACGACGTAAATGTTTCTTTGTTGGCAGCGATGTTGATTCGGACGGCGGTCCACGCTTTGCGGAAGGTGGCTCCTTCAATGGCCATGTGGGGCAGGATGAAGTCATTGAGCACCACTTTGGCGACGACAATTCCAACGATGAGGGCAAACGCGATGCAGATGCAGGGAATGAACATGATGAGGAAGTTGCCGGGGTCGAGTTTGCCATCCGGAGTTCGCGCGGAAAATACCGTGTACGCAGCAATGACGACGACCACGGCCATGAGCACGACTGCTACCAGGAAGCTGAGCCAGACGAGCATGCAGGCCGTGAAGAAGCGGTCTGACTCGACGGCATAGAGTTTCGATGCGGAACGAAACTCTGTGGTTTGGTGAATCAGTGAATGAACGAAGGAGAAACGCAGGCGGATGACAAGCAGGTAGCAATAGATGGCAGTCACAAATATAGCGACGATGGCGAATATGGTTACGGGCAGAAACTCCGGAGTGAGCAGGAATGACTTTAAGGCGGCGGTGTCTACTTCGATCGGGGATGAATTCGGCACCCAGAATTTGAAGCTGACGAGGAAGCATTCGCTGAGGGTGGCGACAGTTGCAAGCTTCAGGAAGGCCTCGAATTTGAAGGCTCGGAAGAGGTAGGAGTATGTCCGCAGGATTGCGGGCCAGACTGCTTCCGAGGCAGAGAGAACTTTCATCGGGATTGCTCCGGGCCTTTCCAGCGTAGGGCCTGTGGTGCTCATCACATACGTTATCAAACGCAAACGCTGACACTTGAAATGGCTCGAGCGTACTTTTTGCCCCCGCAGGAGAGACGCAATGACTCAGAGAAAACGGATGTTTGCCTTGGTACTCCTTACTGCTGCAACAGCGTGGCCCGCGTTTTCGCAGGCACCTGGAGAAGTTGCTTACAAGGCGAAGTGTGCGATGTGTCACGGCGCGGATGGGCTTGCCACCACGCCAACAGCAAAAAACTTCAAGGTGCTTTCATTCAAAGATGCGGCCATGATCAAGGCTTCCGACGCACAGTTCGTGATGTCCACGAAGAAGGGAAAGGGCAAAATGCCTGCCTATGCCGGCAAGCTCACGGATGCTCAGATCGACGATGTCACAGCGTATATCCGAACATTGCAGAAGTAAAAATGATCCGCGCAGGAGTACCGAAAGACGAGCAGGTTGGGGATGCGCAAGGCCATACCTATTTCATTGGTTATTTTGGTCGCTGTTCTGTTTGCATGCGGAAGCGAGGCAAGCGCAGAGCATAAGCTGGCCGAACACAAGCTAAAGGATCAGGATTGCCTCGCTTGCCATTCCGACTCTTCATTGACGAAAGATGAGAACGGAAAACAGGTCAGTGTGTTTGTGGACGAAGCCCGGATCAAGGGATCGATCCATGGTTCGCTGCTGGGCTGTGTGGATTGCCACACGGATGTAAAGAGCCTGGTGCACGAGAGCCCGCCCCAAAAAGTGACTTGCGCGCAGTGTCATGCAGACGCAGGGCAGGCATACTCCCACAGCTTGCACGCCAAGATGGATAAGGCAGGCAATGGCGCGACGGCGACATGTCAGGATTGCCACGGCGGCGCTCATGAGATTCTGGCCGATGATGACCGCAAGTCACCGGTGAACCATAGCAATATCCCCACTACATGTGGGCGCTGTCACGGGCAGAAATTCCTGATGGAATCGAACGGGGAAAGCGCCCAGGCATTTATCTCATATCAACAGAGCGTGCATGGCCGCGCAGTTGAGAGGGGCTCACTGAAGGCTGCGGTTTGCACGGATTGCCATGGCGCGCACCAGATTCTTCCGGCAAGCGATTCTCAATCGCCGATCTACAAAGCAAATGTTCCGGCTACGTGCGGGAAGTGTCATGTACAAATCGAAAGCGCATTCAACCAGAGCATCCACGGGCAGGCGATCGCGCGCGGAAATCAAATGGCACCGGTGTGTACGGACTGTCATGGCATCCACTCCATCAAGTCGCATTCCGACCCCAGATCGCCGACCGCGCAGCAAAACATCTCACGTGATACCTGCGCCCGCTGCCATGAAGGCGTCCGCCTTTCACAGGAGTTCGGAGTTCCCGCCGACCGCGTCAACAGCTACTTCGATAGTTATCACGGGTTGGCTTCAGAGGGTGGATCAACCATCGCGGCCAACTGCTCGAGTTGTCATGGCGTGCACGACATTTTGCCTTCGAGCGATCCTCGATCCAGCATCAACAATGCCCACCTGAATGAGACGTGCGGAAAATGCCACAATGGCGTGACCGGGAAGTTCACTCTGACCAAAGTACACATGGATCGGAGCTTGTCGAAGGACACTGGCGCCACGGCAGTCCGCTGGGTGCGATGGTTCTACCTGGCGCTGATCTTCGCGGTGATCGGCGCCATGTTTCTGCACAATGCAGTTATCTGGCGTAGCAAGGCCATTGCGCGCCGCAAAGTTCAAAACCCCTACATGGTCCGCATGACCGCCAATCAGCGTTGGCAGCATTTGATTCTGCTTACGAGTTTCATCGTTCTTGTCATCACGGGCTTTGCACTGAAGTTTCCAAACTCATGGTTGGCTGAAGTGCTGGCGATGGGCGAGAAACTCCGCAGCGTAATTCATCGCGTAGCGGGGGTCGTGCTGATCGGTGCCGGCATTTATCACATCTTTTATCTCGTGGCCAGTCGAGAGGGGAGGAAGCTGATCTGGGATTTCGCGCCTCGTCCTCGAGACGCATTCGACGCATGGGGAACGATGGCGTACTACCTGGGCCTGAGCAAGAAACGGCCGATCTTCGGACGTTTCAGCTATGCGGAGAAGGCAGAGTATTGGGCGCTGGTATGGGGCACGGCGCTGATGGGCGTTACCGGCATCATGATGTGGGCGAAGGTCTCGGTGGGCAACTTGCTCGCTCGCTGGTGGGTAGATGTGGCCACGGCCATTCATTACTATGAGGCGATCCTGGCCACGCTGGCTATCATCGTATGGCATTTCTACCAGGTATTCTTCGACCCCGACGTGTACCCGATGAATTGGGCATGGTGGGATGGCAAGATGCCGGTGGAGCAGTATCGCCACGAACATGGACTCGACACAGGAGCGCTTGGGGGGGCTGATGGCCCGGCGAATTCAGAGCAACCCTCTATCGAAGGGGCAGAGGAGCCCGGAGGATCGCCTCCTGGCGACTTGCCTTCCAAGTAACCCTGGTCTCAAAGGCGAGACCAGGGGCACCCAGGTTGCAAATCTATGCGGAGCGCGGGACTGGCGGGTAGAGGATGTCTCCGAGCGCCTGATAACGGCCGCCGTAGAAGAGCAGCGCGTACTCCCGCGTGCCGGTGCTTACCGGGCCGCCGAGGCAGATGCTGGCTAGCAGCATGAAGCCGAAGGCAAGCACACCGAAGAAGGCTTGGAGGAGATATCCAGTGACAGCCGACCCGCCTGAGGCATCTTCGAAGGCCGAGTGAATACCCCACTCGACGGCGGCAAGTGAACCAGCCAGGATGAGTCCGGGAATCAGCAGCACCATGAATACGCCGATGAGCGCGAGAGTGGGCAGGATCAGGCGCAGCAATGTGTACGCGATGAATTGCCGCTTTTCAGCGGTGATGCGCGCCCAGACGCGGGACCACGCTTGGCCGGCGGTTGCGTTTTCCAAGGCGTAATGCGGCAGCATCCAATCGCGGAGGATGACGTCGAGTGCAATTCCGGCAAGGGCGAGGATGAAGATGATGGGAAGCAGGGGCAAAACGAGAGAGAGCACCAAGCCCCAGTCCGGCTGGCCGCCTTGCGAAATCTGGTGAAACAGGCGAACAAAGCCGGATATGAAGGGAATCGCGATCAAACCTGCCAACAGCACGAAGCAAAATGCAATTCCGAGATTCATCCAGAAGAAGCGCGTCGCCTGTTCGCGATAAAGCCGCCACCCCGGGCGAATTTCCTTTGTGTTGTGGATCAGGCAATGAAAGAAGGCGAAGCGGAGTCGGGTGACAAGGTAGAACAGCCAAATCGAGATGACCATCACGAGCAACACAATAGCCACAGTCGCTGCGATCTGAATCGGCTGGATGTTGAGTGGGGCGAGATTCGTTGCGGTGTGTCCCGACGATTGACTGTTGCTTGATGAACCGCGCAGGTTGCCTCCGAGGCTTTCGGTGATGATGGCTACCAAGCCAAGCTTCAGATAGGATCCCCAAGTGAAGGGTCTGAAGAGAAAATCCCGGGTGCGTTGAACGGCTGGGGAAACGGCATCGACGGCAGAGATGGCGCGCATTTGAAACCTTTCCGGGAGGACACACCGTAGCATTCAACTACGCAATTATTATGCGCGAAGTTCCGGCGTTGGGTGCGGCATAGCGCTCGGCATCGCAGTCCTCTAAGCGTCGAAAGCGGCGAGGGAGCGCTCGCAGACGATGCGGTGTCGTTCCTTCTTGTGGCCGCGCGCGAATCACCTTAACCAGGATAAATATGGTGAGACTGCGGTGGAGATGAGGCACGGCCGAACCCGAATGAGCTGTGTCAGGTCTTGCAGTTAATTGGCGAAGAAGTGTAGTGCTCAGTGTTGTAGTCATATTCGTGAGCCATGACGACAAGGCGCGAATGCGGGTGTTCAAGAACAAGAAATTCGCTCGCTTTGCACGGAAGAACGAGGTGACGGATGCAGATCTTTGCTCGACAATCCAGGATGCAAATCGCGGTTTGATTGACGCTGACCTTGGCGGCGGAGTGATCAAGCAGCGTATTGCGCGAAGAGGCGCTGGAAAGTCGGGGTTTTCGCGCGATGATTGTTTTCAGGCTTCGAGCGTTGGCAATCTTCATTCATGGTTTTGCGAAGAGCGAATTGGGAAATATCAGCCCGGATGAACTGTTCGCGCTGAAAAAAACCGGCTTCCGAAATGCTGGCTTACGGAGAAATTGGGATCGACAGGGCCACTGCTTCGGGAACGCTCATGGAGGTGCTGTGCGATGGGAAACGCGAAGCAGTATCGTAGCAGTCTGATGGCGTCCATTCATGAGACGGCCGAAGGACTGCGCTCTGCGGGAGTCATGGATAAGCGGACGTTGCGCGAGTTCGATGAGCTTTGTCTAACGCCTGTTCAGTCTCTCGCCCCCGAAGAGATTCGTGCGCTTCGTCTCCGCGAGAGCGCCAGCCAGGCTGTTTTTGCGCGGTATCTGAATGTGACAACAGGCCTGGTAAGTCAATGGGAGCGCGGGGAGAGACGGCCACAAGGTGCATCACTCAAATTGCTTTCGCTGGTGGCAAAGAAGGGGCTGTCGACGGTTGCATAGCGGTGTCGCGAATTTTTCACACCACAGAGATGCGTTTCTCGCCAAGCCTGGTGATTGCCCACCAGGCATCGAAAGCAGCCAGGGACTGCTCGCAGACGATGCGGTGTCGTTCCTTCTTGTCGCGGACTTTCTTGCGCAATTCTTCTTCGAGCGGTTCGAGCAGGTCGAAGGTGATGTTGGCCGGCTGAAAGTGTTTTGGATCGGCGTGGGTGATGTAATGGACCAGCGAGCCAAGGGCGCTTGCGCGAGGAGCAGACGTGGGCAGTTCTCCGTGCGCCAATGCAGCCGCATAGAGGCCGGCGAGCAGGCCGGTGGCGATGGATTCGGTGTAGCCTTCAACACCGGAAAGCTGGCCGGCGAACATGAGACACGGCGCTTTCTTGAGCCGCAGCGTTTCGTCGAGCAGAACCGGCGCTTGAATGTAGGTGTTGCGGTGAATTTGTCCATAGCGGAGGAAGCGTGCGTTTTCGAGGCCGGGAATGAGACGCAGGACTTTGGCCTGTTCGCCGAACTTGAGGTGGTTTTGAAAACCGACGAGGTTGTAGCTGTCGGCACGGACATTTTCCTTGCGGAGTTGCACCACAGCCCAAGGGGTGCGGCCGGTGCGGGGATCGCGGAGGCCTACCGGCTTCATGGGACCGAAGCGCAGGGTGTCGCGGCCGCGGCGGGCTAGGACTTCGATGGGCAGGCAGCCTTCAAAATAATCGAGCTTCTCCCACTCTTTGGCTTCAGCGGCTTCAGCGGCTAGCAATGCATCCAGAAAGCGGTCGAACTCCTCGCGGTCCATGGGGCAGTTGATGTAGTCGGCGGTGCCTTTGTCCCAACGGGCAGCCATGTAGACGCGATTCATGTCGATGGTCTCGGCATCGACGATGGGGGAAATGGAGTCGTAGAAGGCGAGGTGGCCGGAGCCGGTGATGCGCTCAATCTCGCGGCTTAAGGCATCCGAAGTTAACGGCCCTGTAGCCAAAATCGTGAGAGTGTGCGTGTCCGTTTCATCGAGTTGAGTCAGTTCTTCGCGGACGACGCGGATGAGAGGCTGGGCGGCAATTTCCTCCGCAATGCGGCGGGAGAACTCGACGCGATCGACGGCCAGCGCGTGACCTGCCGGAACCGCGGTCTCATCTGCAATACGCAGGAGGGCTGAGCCGGCACGACGCATCTCCTGCTTCAGAAGCCAGGGCGCCGTATTGGGCGATTCACTCTTGAGCGAGTTGGAGCAGACGAGTTCGCCAAATTCGGTGGTCTGATGGGCAGGGGTGAGGCGCGGTTTTCCATCGACGATGGTGCGCATCTCGTAGAGGTCGACTTGGCAGCCGAGGCGCGCGGCGGTTAGTGCGGCTTCGGGGCCGGCCAGTCCGCCGCCGATCACGCGGATTTTCACTGTGCTGGCTCCTGATACCTGCAATGCAGAATGAGTTTCGAGGCTTCCCACGTCTCAAAATCGAGACATGGGGCACCCAGATTTTTTTGTTTCCCCGAGTTCTTCATTGTTGCCCTGATCCGGCTAGCCGTTGCAGGGCCTCGCCGGTTACGCGCACGTTCCGCCAACTGTCCATGAACTCGGCTCCCATGGCGCTGTAGAAATCGATGGCGGGAGTGTTCCAGTCCAGAACCTCCCACTGGAGGCGCGGGCAGTTCTTTTCGACTGCGATGGCTGCGACTTTTTGCAACAATGCCTTGCCAATGCCAAGGCCGCGAAATTCGGGGTGAACGAAGAGGTCTTCGAGGTAAAGTCCTGGCCGCCCCATCCAGGTGGAGTAGTTGAAGAAGTAGAACGCGAAGCCGGCAGGCTGACTGTCAATTTCGGCTATCAGGCAGAAATAGAAAGGGTTGGGGCCGAATCCATCGCGGAGCAGGTCTACTTCTGTTGCGGTAACAGCGTCTGGCTCACGCTCATAGGCGGCAAGGGCGCGAATGAAAGTGAGAATTTGCGGAATGTCCTCTGGGGTCGCTGTACGAATTGTCGTAGCCATGGTTTTATTTCCCTGCATTTGTTCCCATGTTTTTATTTTAGAGTGTGATCCATGCCACACACGGCCGCGGGTCATCCAACTACGATGAAGAGGATAGGGCGACGAAACAAGGTCAGCGTAAGGATCGCTGCTTGCCGGTGCTTTTTGCCTGGGAAGGGGCAAGATCGGTCCACTCGATGTGCAGCAAATGGGCCTAAGAGGGTCGCGGCTAGTTGCACATACTGCCACGTGCTCTTGTGTTCAGTAGTCGATTGGATTTACCTTGGGTCCTGCTGATGGGAAACGTCCGCGGCCGCAGTTCTCGCGTGGATGGGGCCCGGTGATGGATCGAAGCTGCTGCCGGAATTGCGAATGCGTTAGCGGTACGACGAGGAATTCCGGGAATCGGCTGAAAGGTACACACACTGGGCAAACGCCGTTGGCGCGGCCCAGGTTGTTGGCCAACAAACAAGATTTTTTGAGTGTGCGGGCTGCCTTGTTCGCGCAACTCCCAAGGAGAAGAACATGAAACGCACCATCTCACTTTTTACGGGCCTGCTGGCATTTGCCCTGTTACCCGCGGTTGCGCAGACGCCCGCTCCCACGGGACCCACCGGCAAAATTCACGGCCACGTGACCAATCCGACTGGGGCATCGCAGACCGGCGGCACTGTCAGCCTTTTGGCGGTCGGTTTGGCCTCCGGCCCCGGATTGTCCGCTTCGTCGAGCGAAAAGGCGCAAGCCACAGTCGACGCCAATGGGGATTACTCGATTCAAGTCGCTCCCGGCTTCTACACCCTGGTCTATCGCACGCCGGGCATGACGGCAGACAAGCTTGCTGACAAGGTCGACAAGGTGACGGTTACTCTTAACCAGGACACCGTTCAGGATGTTGATATGTCCCGCAAGGAATATATCGACGCATTGCCTCCGGAGCAGAAAAAGGCACTTGAGGATTTAAAGGCGAAGAACTCCGTTGCCTTGAAGGCGAACGAGGTGATCAAGAACCTCAATGCCGACCTGAAGACTGTTACGCAGGATATCAAGGACGCCGATGGAGCACATGCGGCGGCGGTTGCTACGCTGGGCGCATCGGCTGCCAAGGCAGACATCGATGCCAAGGAAGCGGAGATCAAGACCGCGAAGTACACCGAAGTTGAAACCCTGATGACGAAGGACTCTCAACTGAGGCCAAACGAGTCGATCCTGTTTGCCCAACTGGGACAGGCGCAGGTGGGTTTGAAGAAATATGACGACGCGGCGGTGACTTTCAAGAAGGCGCTCGATTTGGAGAATGCAAAGAAGACGCCGAACCCTGCGATTCAGGGTTTATCCCAAAGCGGTCTGGGCGAGATTTACGCGCGCACGGGCAAGATTCAAGAGGCGAGCGATGCCTATGACGCTGCTGCCAAAATCAATCCGGCGCAGGCGGGATTTTACCTGAAGAACGAGGCGGTGATCTTCTTCCAGACGAACCAGGCAGATGCGCAGGTGGCTGCGGCCGACAAGGCAATCGCTGTTACGCCGGACCAGGCGTTGCTTTACTACTTGAAGGCAAACGGCCTGGTGGGCAAGACGACTCAGGATGAAAAGACTCACAAGCTGGTTGCGCCGCCGGGATGCATGGAAGCCTACCAGAAGTATCTGCAACTGGCGCCGGACGGCCCGTATGCCGCGGACGTCAAAGCCATTCTGGCCAGCTTCAATCAGACGATTGACAATACCTACAAGGCCGACAAGCCCAAAAAGAAGAGCTAACGCGGCATCTGTAACGCAGAGGGGCATCCGCGAAGGTGGGTGCCCTTCTTATTTGGCTCGCACCTGGCTGTTGCGCCACACCATCGCAGCGACCCTCTACAATCCATTCCATGAGTTCTGCTCTCCCGAGCTACGAGCAAGCGGCAGCGATGGTGGCCGCCTGCGCCGCACAATGGGCTGGCGAACGGCCGGCGGTTGAGCGTGTAAGGCTTGGTGCGGCGGCTGGACGTGTGCTTGCCGAGGCTGTTTATGCCGATCGGGATCAGCCGCCATTTGCGCGCTCTACACGCGATGGTTTTGCATGCCGCGCCAGCGATGCTTCTACGCATGAGTATCTTCCTGTCGAGGGATCCACTCGCGCAGGACTGGCTCCGGGTGGACCTTTGTCGGCAGGAGCGGCGTGGGAAATCATGACGGGAGCGCCGGTTCCCGCAGGGGCCGATGCGGTCGTGATGGTCGAACACGTCGAGGCATCGGAAGGCCGGATAAGGCTGCTTCCGTCGCGCAAGATAGCCAGCGGCGAGAACATTGTCGCTCAGGGCGCGGAGGCTCGTTTAGGCGACGAGCTGCTATCCGTTGGCACGGCGATCAGGTATGCGCAGATTGCTGTCGCTGCTACTTGCGGAAGCCCGGAGCTCGATGTTTTTGTCCGGCCGCGCGTGGCGATTCTCACGACGGGCGATGAGCTTGTTTCTGTCGAATCCGAGACTGCGCCGGGGCAAATTAGGAATTCGAATGCGCCCATGTTGGCTGCGATGGTTGCGGCTGCGGGAGGCGAGCCCTGGGTGCTTCCTACAGCTTCGGACGACGCGCAGGTGCTCGACAAATCGCTGGCTCAGGCCGCGGAGGCTGACATGCTGCTTATCTCCGGCGGCGTTTCGGCGGGTAAGTTTGACCTGGTTGAGCCCGCGCTGGAGCGGATGGGTGCGAAATTCCACTTCACCGGCGTACGTATTCAGCCTGGCAAGCCGCTGGTCTTTGGAGAATTGCCTGGGAATCAAGGGCAAGCCGTGCCGCTTTTCGGGCTTCCTGGGAATCCGGTGTCTTCTGCCGTTACATTTCTGCTGTTTGGGGTTCCGGTGCTGGCCACGCTTGCAGGTTGCAATGAGAGCGGCCCGCGATTTGCTTTAGCGCGGCTCGCCGCGGAGACTGACAAACGCGGGAAGCCCGGACTGACACGCTTTCTGCCTGCGTTCTGCACCTTTGGCAGGGCCGCTGGCGAGTTGCCGGAGGTTGCGCTTGTCTCATGGCAGGGATCGGGCGATCTGGCGGCGCTGGCCCGGTCGAACTGCTTTATGGTAATCCCTGAAGAGGCGCAACGGCTTGACGCGGGGGAAGTTGTGCGTATCTTGTTGTCCTGAGGAGTTTTCGTGTCTGAGCTTTCGCATTTCGATGATTCCGGCCAGGCCTCGATGGTGGATGTGAGCGCGAAGCAGCAGACCCGGCGCTCTGCCACGGCCTCGGCGTTTGTCGAGCTGTCTGAAGCCGTTCTTGCGGCGCTGCCTGTTAACCCCAAAGGTAACCCTCTGGAGGTAGCTCGTTTTGCGGGAATCCAGGCGGCTAAGCGCACGTCAGACCTGATCCCGATGTGCCACCCCCTGCCGCTAACTCACGTGGATGTGCAGGCTGAGGTTGTCGAGGGAGGGGTGCGGATCACGGCAACCGCGGCCACCGTTGGTCCGACGGGCGTTGAAATGGAAGCACTTACGGCCGCTTCGGTTGCCGCGCTTACGGTTTACGACATGACCAAGGCTCTGGATAAAGGGATTGTGATCCGGAATGTTCGGCTGGAAGCGAAATCCGGTGGCAAGAGCGGGGATTTCAGGCGCAGCGACGGTTGATAACCGATGGTAATGGGAAACAGAAAATGACGGCGGGTGGAAAATTCGCAACAAACTAGACCGATTTTGGGTTCATGCCGATAGAGGCTTCAGGTGGGTAAGGCATGAATATCTTTCCAAACGCGGAAGTTCCTATTAGCCACGAGGATCGGGCAGAGATCATCGCGATCTTCATCGGTTTAATGCAGGAGCGCGATGGAGCGTCGTTCTGCGATGCGGAGAACCCGAGACTGCCGCTGTTCGATCCGCCGAATAGCCTTAGCGACCTTCGATCGCAGTGGGGTCTGCAGTAGAAATTCTGTCCACGAGGTTTGTCTTGGAATCTATTCGATAACTTGGCTCTTCGTGAAGGGTACGGGCTTCAGCCCATACATCGCCGCCAACAAATAGCTAGGCTTTAGTCCCTGAGGGATGGGTTCCAGCAGTCCTCATTCCCTCAGCGGCTGGAGCCAAGGCCAAGTTTGACTTCTAACGTACGGGATGAATCCCGTACCCTTCGGAGCGCATAAGTGGGTCCTTCCTCAGCTACCGAAGCAGTTTGACCTACTCAAGCCCTCGGTTAATGCAATACGATTCTCCTTCTGTCTGAAGGAGGCTTCATGCTGCGCTCTGTTTTTCTTGTTCTTTGCCTTGCTCTCACGCTTCTTGCAGCAAGCGGTGCCGGCGCCCAAACCGTTTCTGTTTACCAAACCACTTCGGACCTGCTCGAAACTTTCTCGCCGCGCGCCTCGCTGCATTTTTCCGCCAAGGCTGCACATGGCGAACCGGCTCCGCTGATTACCGTCGACGATGCGCAGCGATTCCAGGAGATTGACGGGTTTGGCGCTTCGCTTACCGACTCGGCTGCATGGCTGTTTGCGAAGAAGCTTCAACCGGGCCAGGCTGACGCGGCTTTCAAAACGCTCTTCAGCCGCAAGGACGGCATTGGTCTGAGCATTTTGCGCCAGCCTGTCGGTTCGTCTGATCTTGCGGTGACCTTTTACTCCTTCGACGACTTATGCCAGCAGGGAGCCAAGGCCTGCACGACTCCGGCGGATCAGTCGGACCCGAATCTCGACCACTTCTCGCTCGCGCACGACCAGGAGTACATTCTGCCGCTGCTCAAAAAAGCAATCAGCCTTAACCCGTCCATGCACGTGATGCTTACGCCGTGGAGCGCGCCGGGGTGGATGAAGACTTCGGGAACAATGCTGGGGTCGGATGCTGAAACCAAGAAGCAATCGAGCCTGCGCCCGGAGTTCTATCCCGCCTTCGCCAATTACCTGGTGAAGACTATTCAGGGCTACCAGGCTGCGGGTGTGCCGGTTTGGGGGATCAGCGTCCAGAATGAGCCGCTTTACGCGCCGCCCACTTACAGTGGCATGCACATGCTGGCGACGGAGCAGGCGGCTTTCTTTGGCGAGGCTCTGGCGCCGGCTTTGGCTGCGGCCCACCTTGCTCCTAAAGTGATGGCTTACGACCATAACTGGGACAGGCCGGACTATCCCGAAACAGTCTTGAAGGATCCGAAGGCGGGAGCGCTGGCGGCGGGAACCGCATGGCACCACTATGGCGGTGATCCGTCCGTGATGACGAAAAACCATGAGGAGTTTCCGCTCAAAGACCAATGGGTGACTGAATCGAGCGGTGGAACCTGGCAGAAGGGCAATATTTTCGACGAAGAGGCGGCTGAGTTGATCGCTGTAACCCGCAACTGGGCCAGGGGTTATGTGCTTTGGGCTTTGGCAACCGACCAGAATCACGGCCCGGTGGTGGGCGGATGCGACACTTGCCGGGGATTGGTGACCATCGATCTTAGTAATGCGGAAAAGCCAGTCGTCAAGCCTGAGTTGGATTACTACGTGCTTGGCCAGGCGAGCAAGTTTGTGCAGCCGGGCGCGGTTCGCATTGCGTCAGACGAGCCGGCTGGGACAAAGCTGAAGGATGTTGGTTTCAGGAATACGAACGGGACGGTTGTGCTCTATACGCTGAATGCCGGGATCTCGAGCGAGAACTTCAGGATTGCGTTTCATGGAAAGACGTTGGCCACGACCCTGCCTGCGGGGGCGGTGGCCACGTTCGTGTGGAAGCCCTGACACCGTGTATAGAGAGTAAGTTTGAAAGGACGATCGCAACCTCAGGGACATAAACCTCGTGTTGATTTGCGGTATTTGCGACGCCGGCAAATTTCCTATCTTTTTAACTTCGCCCGCACCCACAACACGCCGAAAACAGGCAGCGCCACGACCAATACCAATACCCCTGCGGGGAATCCGACATAGAGGTAGCTGTTGGCATAGCTTACGGTGTGATGGCCAAAGACGTTCCAGCCCAGCAGCGAGAAGATTGCGATGCACGTGGACGCGAAGAACGTAAAAAAGGACGCTGCAACTGACAGCAGCAGGCTGGTGAACAGTCCAAAGCCTTCCAGGGGAAAGCCAAGAACCTTGCCGCCGCCGGAGCGGTGAGTCTGAACAAATTCGGTCATCTGCGTGGCCCTCGTCGTCGATTGCGTGACCGGGTATGAACTTGTCCGAAAGCAAATCCGCAAAGTCGACTCGACCAGCGGGGAGTGGCGACCTTGAAAGAAATCGGACAGGACACAATATGCCTGGTCATGCCTTAGAATACAAGTTCAATGTCCACGAGCGCACAAATCGAACTCTGGCAAGCGGAAAAGGTCGCCACGCAGGTGACTGTGGTCGAGTCTGCCAACGGCATCCACTATGCCGCGTGGGGCGAGACGCGCATTTCAGAGACTGATCTGGAGAAGCTGGTGGGCGCCGTCCCGGCTACGCTCTCCGAAGCACTGAAAAACCGCGCCTACTACTTTGTACCGCTGGCTATTGCGGACACAGGCGAAGTGATGGTTGCCCCGTCTTACACGGTTGATCTGGGCGACAGGGCCATCTGCCATCGCAACGCGACGTTCGGATCTACAGAGGCGGTTTTCCTGTCCACGCGGCTGGTTGAGGACCGGTTTGGACTGGCATTTGAGTTCTTCATCAACGTGGCTCACAATTTTGTTGAGGCCGCGGGTGTGCCGGAGAGCTTTTCCGCGCTGGCATGGTCGCAGGCCGAGGCACAGGTTCGCGGTGAAACAAGCCAGGATGCCTGGGAAACTCGGCGCAGGGCGCAGGACAGCAGGGCTGCCGACAACCGCGATTCGAAGAAGGTGATTGACGAGCGGTCGCGCAATACGTACTACGAGTCGGCGTTCTCCGATTCGCTGGCCGTTTATATGTTGTCACTGGCGGTGGACTTCGACTACCACGACCTTCGTGAGCGCGAATACCCGTTGCTGGCGGCTCCGGCCTTAGCCGAGCGCCTGCGGCATGTGGCGGGATTGTTCCCGGCTAATGCGGGGTATGAGTTTCAGATACTTTATCGTCGCAAAGGGTAGCGCGAAGGTTCGGCGCCTGCGTCTATATTGCAGCTTCTATTCTTCTGAGACTCGCGCCATGCGTCAACCCTGGATCGTTTGCTGCCTGCTCATTCTCAGCCTCTGTGCCCAACCGCGCGATGCGGGTGCGCAGACAAACGGCGCCGCGGCTGAAAGTGCAGAGGCCTACAAACTCAAGGTTGCCGTCGATGAAGTCAGCCTCACCTTTCACGCGGACGATGGCCACGGTCTGCCGGTCAACGATTTGAAGCTTTATGAGTTCAGCCTGCTCGATAACGGCAAGCCGCCACGCAGAATCCTCGAATTTCGTCCCCTTCAGGATATGTCCCTTCGTGCGGGGATACTCATCGACACCAGCGATTCCATGCGGCAGAACGTCGCGGCAAACCGTGCAATCTCAATCAGGTTTGCTCAACAGCTGCCGCGGCAACAAAGCGACCAGGCCTTCGTGATGGATTTCGGCTATGTTTCGCAGGTTACGCAGACCTGGACCAAGGATCGGGCGGTGCTGGCCGCCGGCATCCGCCAAGTTGTGGCGGGCAGAGAGAATCCTCTTGGCGGCACGGCCATGCTCGACGCCATTTTTCGTGCGTGCTTCAACATCTTCGGCAAGGTCGATCATGCAGCCAGCGGAAACTTCATCCTGCTCTTCTCTGACGGCGACGATAATGCCAGCCACACTTCGGTGGAGGAGGTGGTCGATATGTGCCAGCGCTCCAATACGGCTATCTATGTTTTTCGTGCGGAGCCGGTCCCCAGTTTCTTTTCTTTTGGCCCGAAAACGTTGGCGGAACTGGCGACCAAGACCGGAGGCCGAGTTTTTGCGGGAGACGACTCAGAAGCGGGAATCGACAGCGACCTGCGCACGATCGAAGCGGATCTCCGCAATCAATATCGGCTGATCTACAACCCGGTGGAGCTGAGGCATGACGGAGCTTTCCATCACATCCAGCTGAAGACTCCGGAGCGTGTTGAGAGCGTGAGCATTCGATCGGGTTATTACGATTTGCCGAGGTGATCTCGAGGCTTCTGCGCGGAGTATTCTGCTATTCAAACAGTGGGACCAGCAGGGCAAGGACTTCCTTAAGGATGGCTTCTGGAACGCTCTCCAGCCATCGGGCTTTGCAGGCTCCAAGGTCTACAGGGCGAGGCTGATCGCAGCGGATCACTCCCGTCGTCCGCGTGCCTGCGCAGGTCAATGAGACCGTGAAACCTGCAATACGCGGAAAATTGCGGCCTGTGGTGATGGGAACCACGATGGGCGTCCTGGTGAGCGAATTGAAGCGATCTGGTGAAACTACCAGGACTGGGCGAGTACCTTGCTGTTCGTGGCCGAAACTTGGGTCAAGGGAGACTAGATAAATATCTCCGCGCTTCACAATTCACGGCCGACGGGAGGCAGATTGAGCCAAAGGCGGTCCTCTTCCGACATTTCGGGGGCAGGACTCGAAGCGTCGCATTTGGCCAGCAATTCGTCCAGCGTATAGCGAGGTTTGGGCTGAGGCTGCAGGATCAAGCGGTCTCCATCGATAGCCAAGCCAACAGTAGCTCCCGCCTTGAGATGGAGCTGGTCCAGCATGGCGGGAGGGACAACCACCATGACCGAGCCGCCAACCTTGCGAAGTTTTGTGGTGTGCACTCCAGGCGCCCTCTAGTTATATTTAAATATAACGTGGGGCAGGGAGCTTCAGCGGCGAACCCCAGTTTCGCCGCCGCGCTACCCCACGCTGCTGCTTTAGGCAGCCGCTACCAGGTTCACTCGTTCCGCTATCTCAGTGAGAATCTCGTCTGCATTGGCTTCTTCCGATTCAATGGATTCGAGAATGGCCGCGTCATTGTCGAGACCCAGGAGTTCGGCCCAGCGGCGCAATGTGCCGTAGACCGCGATTTCATGGTGCTCAACCTGCTGTGCCGCGCCGATCAGGGCAATATCGCGTACCGAAGTATCCTTCACATCCGTGATCGTGTCCGATGCTTCGGTTGACAGACCGCTGATGACATTGCAGGTTTCCGTTTCAGCTTCTCCAGTGAGGTCGAGGAGCAGCGATTTGACCTTGGCGACGTGCCCTCTGGTCTCTTCAAGATGAGTGCTGAAGGCTACCGACAGCTCAGCATCCGTGGTGCTCTCGATCAGGTCGGGCAAGGCCCTGGTGATCTTCTGTTCCATGTCCAGAGCTTTTTTCAGATGGGAGATGTAGAGACCTTGCAGATCCTCGATATTTGCGGAAAACAGTTTCATGGCATTACCTCAGAATGGTTGTAATGTTGTGGGTTTTCGCCGGGCGCGGGATGCATTTGCGCGGATGTGAGGAAGAACGCATGCCGGACTTGGGCGACACTAGTTGAGACGAGCTTCATTTTGTCCTTCGTGGAGCGGGAGTCTCCTCAGGCGACGGCTCAGCTCCTCGTACTGAGAGTACCCACCATGGAGGAGGGTTGCCTCAATTGAGGTTGTGACTGAGCCGTGCTGCGATGGTGTCAAAAGAGTCTGGGGCGAGCCCAACTTTGAGGATTTAAGCGATATCCGCCCGGTAGGCGATGCGGCCTTCGCTGATGGTCCAGCGGACTTTGCCTTGCATGGTCCAGCCGTCGAAGGGCGTGTTGCGGGATTTGGATTTGGTCTCGCGGGCGCGAAAGATCCATTCAGCTTTGGGGTCGAAGATGACCACGTCGGCGAAGCTGCCAACGGCTAGCGTTCCGCGGCCTTTCAACCCCAGAAGCGCGGCAGGTTGCGCGCTCAGCAGGCTGAGTACGCGGCCCAGCGGCAGCTTCCACTCCTTGTGAAGCCAGCGGAGGCTCAGGCCCAGCGCAGTTTCGAGCCCGGTGATGCCGTTGGGGGCGTTCTCAAACTCCACTTCTTTTTCGTGGATGGCGTGGGGCGCGTGATCGGTGGCTATTGCATCCACTACGCCGTCGAGAATGGCCTCGATCATGGCGTCGCGGTCGGCAGCGGAGCGAAGCGGCGGATTCATCTTGGCGTTGGTGTTGTAGTTGCCGACGTGCTCTTCGGTGAGCAGGAAATGGTGCGGCGCCACTTCACAGGTCACGCGGAGACCGCTGCGGCGCGCCTGACGGACTGCGGCTAGAGCTGCGGCTGTCGACGTGTGGGCAACATGCAAGTGAACGCGGGCGTCGCGGAGCTCTGTAACCAGGCGAATATCGCGCTCGACGATTCCTGATTCGGCCTCTGCCGTCATGCCCCGCAAGCCGAGTTTGAAGGCCATTGGGCCGGCATTCATGCTGCAGCCTTGGGTAAGCCGTGTGTCCTCAGCGTGCTGGATAACGCTCAGGCCTACGCGCGCAGCGGCTGCCAGCGTCTCGCGCATGATGTTGTCTTTGAGGATCGGGTAGCCATCGTCCGTCACAGCTACGGCGCCGGCGGATTTGAGGGCGGCGTAGTCGTTGATGGTCTCGCCCTTGGAGCCGCGTGTGGCTGCTGCGATAGGAAACACGCGAATAGACGCTCCGCGTTCAGGCGCCTGCATCCAGCGGGTGATCTCCGGCGAATCGTTGACTGGGCGGGTGTTGGGCATGGCGGCTAGGGAGGTGAAACCGCCTGCCGCAGCCGCTGCGGTGCCAGTGGCGATCGTCTCTTTGTAGCCTTGGCCCGGCTCGCGCAGGTGAACGTGGATGTCGACCAGGCCTGGAGCGACGGTAAGGCCGGAGGCGTCCAGAGTCTCAGTCCCATTGGTGGCTTTCAATTTGCCGGGGCCGGCAATTTCGGCAACTCGGCCGTCCTTGAGCAGGATATCTTTGGGGGCGTCGACGCCGGACGCTGGATCGATCAGATGGCCACCGCGAATCAGCAGAGCGGTCATGCGCGGCCCCCTTGTCCTGCGGTCGGCAATAGCGCTCGCTCAACGACGGCCATGCGAATGGCCACGCCGTTGGTCACTTGTTCGAGAATGACCGATTGTGTGCCATCTGCCACGCCAGCCGTCACTTCCAGACCGCGAATAATGGGGCCTGGATGCATCACAATCGCATCTGGAGCTTGCGCGGCCAGTCTCTGGCCGGTCAATTGGTAGTTCGCTTTGTATTGTTCGAGATCGAGTGCCAAACCAGCCAGTCTTTCTGCCTGAATACGCAGCATCATTACCGCCTGGGATTGGCGAAGAGCAGCCTCGAAATTGCGTTCTATAGCGATTCCAGGGCCGGCATTGGCTGCCAATTCCGGCAGAAGCTCTTTGGGACCACAGAGCAGGACACGCGCACCCAGACGGGGCAGCAGCAGCATGTTGGAGCGGGCGACGCGGCTGTGCTGGATGTCGCCAACGATGGTAACTGTGACGCCGGCAAGAGTGTCAGCGGTGACAGTATGCGTGCCAGGCTTGAGGTGGGCAAGGATGGTGCGTAGATCGAGCAGGGCCTGGGTGGGATGCTCGTGCATACCGTCTCCGGCGTTGAGTACCGGAAGCCGGGTCTCGGCCTCCAGCAGCCAGGGAGCACCCGAAGAATTATGCCGCAGAATGATCGCTTCGGCGCCCAGGGCTCGCAAGGTTAATCCAGTGTCCTTGAGCGACTCGCCTTTTTCAATGCTGGACGAGAGACTTGAAACCAGGGTCGTGTCTGCGCCCAGGCCTTTGGCGGCCAGCTCAAAACTGGTGCGGGTGCGCGTGGAAGATTCGTAGAAAAGCAGAGCCACACGGCGTTTGGCGAGGATGCGATCGCGGGTGAGCGGGTCCTGATCTTCAAGCGCCGTGGCGCGGGCGAGGATGTGGCTGATGCCGTCCAGGGTCAGGTCTGACACCGAAAGCAGCGACCCGGGATGATAAGGAAATGGTGAGGCGGGAACTGGCGGCGGATGAAGCTGGCGGCGGACGGGGCTTGCGGTGGGGTTCATTCTGTCTCAGCTTCTAGCTTCTAGCCTTTAGTCCCTAGCTAATGGCTAGAAGCTAAAGGCTAGGGGCTGCCTTTCTAGTCCGTCCGCTCGACCAGCAGCACCTGCTCGTCGTTGTCTACTTCGCGGAATTTCACTTCAATAATCTCGCGGCTGCTGGTGGGCACATGTTTCCCCACATAGGTAGCCTCGATGGGCAACTCGCGATGACCGCGGTCAATGAGCACAGCCAGTTGTACACGGCGCGGACGTCCGTGGTCAAAAAGGGCGTCGAGGGCGGCGCGAATGGTCCGGCCTGTGTAAAGCACGTCGTCGCAAAGCACCACATCGCGGCCTTCGATATCGAAGCCGATTGCGCCTTCTGTTACGACGGGGCGCACGTCGGCTGTTGATAGATCGTCGCGGTAGAACTGGATGTCGAGAACGCCGGTGTCGACGTGGTGCTTCTCGATGCCGGAGATCAGCTTGCCCAGGCGCTCGGCCAGGGGAACGCCGCGCCGCTTGATTCCCACCAGCGCCAGGTCCTTGCTTCCGTTGCTCTTCTCCATAATCTCGTGAGCAAGGCGCACCAGGGTGCGCTCAATCTCCGAGGCGGACATCAGCCTGCCCTTGATGCGCAGGCTTGGCTTGTTTTCGATTTCGCTCATCTTTTATCTCTCGGGGATGATACGAGGGGTTACCGGTCAAGAGCAAGTTGTGGAGAATTTGGGCCGGAAATCGAGCCTTTTCGCTCCATGCCTAAACTGAAATCAATAGGTCCATCGAGCGACTTCTAGACTTGTGTCCGTCGGGTTCTGGCCTGCAAGCGGGCTCCGATTGCCCCGCCACCCACGGCGAAGAAAATCAGCCCTGTCACGAGCAAGAGAATGGCGCTCAGCATGGAACCCGCACGCCCTTCGGACGAGAGTAGCCAGGTTTTGTATGCGAGGATGGTCTGTGCGTCTATGCCTGCGGCTGTCCATTGGCCGGCCACCTGGTCAGTGATCATCGTCTGCCATGTGTCGTCAATCGTCTTGCCTTCATGAAGGATGAAACGCATCACGAACAAAGTGATGCCAGACGCCGCTGCGGCCATCCAACCGCCAATGAGTCCAGTTACGAGGCCAATGCGTGCTCCCGCTCCGATTGTGATCCAGGCTGGCCGCTGGCTGCGCAGATAGAGAGACACGGCCCATGCAGCAGCTATCGCCATCCAGAGCAGGCCAAAGATGCTGACGGGCGAGAACAGGGAGCAAAGCAGGCCGGCCGGAACTGCTACCGCGAGGGTCGCGCGCATGGCACGTTTCCAATCAACGGTACTAGCATCCCGAATCGGTTCGTTGAAATGCTCTGGCGCCACCTGGCCGGGAACATTCTCTGCCGAATACAGCAATTGCGGCAAACCGCACGTGGGGCAGTAGCAGTTGTCGGACTCAACTGTCTGGTGGCAGCGGGTGCAGGTAATCTCCATACATTTATGAGCCTATAGCATTTCGGCGGTGTCTGGGGAATTCGCCTAGCGCGTCCCATAGAACCTGTCTAAGAACTTTGTGGAATGAAGGGTACGGGATTCATCCCGTACGTTAAGAATGAATTGAAAAATTGGCTTCAGCCGCGGAAGGAATGCAAACTCCTGAAAATTTCCCTCAGAGGCTAAGGCCCGGCCATTTGTGTGCTTTGATGTACGGGTTGAAGCCCGTACCCTTCAGCTTATCCCCAGTTATTAGTCAGGTCCTTAAAGGGGCAATTGCCGTGGCCTCTATTCATCTTGAACAGCGAGTTTCAGCTTCGAAGACACGATGGATTCCGCCGCCGCGACGGCCTCTTCCAGAGTCATGTTCGTTGAGTCCAGCAGAATTGCGTCAGGTGCAGGCTTCAGCGGAGAATCGGCGCGATTGCGGTCCCGTGCGTCGCGGGCGCGGAGATCGCGGATGACCTCGTCGGCATGGACCGCGGGACTAGGCCCAAGCTGATCGAAGCGTCGCAGCCCTCGCACTTCTGGCGCGGCATCCAGGAAGATTTTCACGTTGGCGTGGGGGAAGACGACGGTGCCGATGTCGCGGCCTTCCATAACTACTCCGCCATCTTCGCCAAGCTGCTGCTGCAGGCGGACCATCCAGGCTCGAATGGGAGGAAAGACGCTGACCCTGGAGGCCGCGTCGGTAACCGTCTGATTGCGAAGGAGATTAGTGACGTCCTCGCCATCGAGGAGGACAATATTGTGCTCCTCGCCCGGTTCCAGACGGATGTTGGTCTCTGAGGCAAGCTTTTCAAGTGCTCCGCCTTCATCCAAAGATAGCCCGGCGCGGAGAGCCTTCAGAGCGAAGGCACGATACATGGCGCCGGTTTCCAGATTGAGCAGGCCAAAATGCCGGGCCAGGTGGCGGGCAATGGTACTTTTGCCCGCCCCGGACGGCCCATCAATGGCAACAATCACTTTCCGGGCAACAACTACTTCACGCTCAGGAGAAATGGCGCCCAAGAGCCTTTCATCCTCGCTCATCCGCGTTTCTTCGTCTCCTGCTTGGGCCGGGCGGTAAAGCCATAGCGCTTGCTGTTACCGGCTTTAGCACCTGCCGCCAAGGCGGGCTTGCGGCTTGCGCTCCTTGACGAAGGCCGTGCATCGGGACGCGCATCTTTGCGTGGAGCGTTGCCGTTGCGAGAGAGGCTGCTGCTGCGTGCGCTGGTGGAGTTGCTGGATTTGGGCTTGCCTGTAGCTTTTGCGCCGTTGGTGTGGCCATTCCGCTGACCCCAGGCTGGAGCAGCACTCTTTGTGGTACGGGAGGCGGTCCCGTTCGAGGGCCGAGCCGTGCTTCCGTTCGAGCGTGCGCCGTTGCCGGAATGATTGCTGGTCCCGTTACTCTTCCCATTCGTGGAACCGTTTCCAGCGTGTGCCCCATTGTGCTTTGCTTTTCCATTTACAGGAGCGTTCGGTGTCCAGCGCGTGCCGTTGGTCGGGCGTGAACCTGTGGCTGGTCGAGCACCTGAAGCTGGACGAGAACCGGCCGGCCGCGCCGACGAGGTGCGCGTGTCCGCACTGGAGCGGCGAACCGGACGGCTGCTGGTGGATGACTGGGCTGGCTTGCGGTCACGCGAATGTGTCGCCGGGCGGCTGAAGTGAGGCCGAGCCGCCGCCGGCTTTCCATTGGAAGCAGGCTTGCGCGATGCCGACGACCGCGCAGGTGCACTCCCATTCCTAGGCGTGTGCGATTCCACGATTATGTGCGTCTCCACCAAAGGAACCGGGGGGGCTGCGTGCACCGGAGGAGCCGGCGGCGCCTTGAAGGTTGGCGCTGGCGCTTCGACTTCCGGCAGGTCATCCTCAAGCTCATGCGAGCGCATGAAATACGCCGAAGCCGGCATGGACGAACTGGTGTAGAGGGAAGTTGTGACAGCGAACTCAGGCAGTGTTCCCGCAACATAGAAGTGTGGGGCATGGCCCAGGGAAATGGAATGTACCTGACGCGTAGCGACCAGGCCGCGAAGGACTTCACGCACCTTGCTGCGGGCAGTAAGCGGGGCCAGGAACAGCTCAACCTCTTCCATGCTGGCGGCGATAACCGCCTGCAGGTAGATCGAAGCAAGCACTGAGATTGCAGTCACTTGCGAGGTGGATGCACCCTCGGCGATGGCCTTCTGGTAGCGATGGCGGAGCAGTTGCCACTTGGCAGGCACGCCGGGCGCAGAAATGACTGGAATGATGCGAAGCTGTTGCCAGAGTTCAGTGATAGCGCGCAATACAGCGGTCTCACTGACTTCGCGGCCGAGCGCATGCTTGAGGTCGGTGATGTTGGTGTCGCCGGTCTCAAGGTGCTTGTAGGCCTGCACCGCAAGCTGAGAAACCTGACGGGAGCCGGTAAGTTGCGGGCTGCGACGCCAGTCGCGATCCCCCCTCAATGCATACACATACGGCAAAACCCAGCTTGCCACGACAAAGTCGGGCTGCTCACCGGGCAATCCCAGCAAATTCAGCCGGACCGCCACATCTTCAAGCTCGAGGCGCACCAGCAGTTCTTCAGCTAACTGAACGTGCTGTGCTTCTGGAGTTGCATTTTGCTTGCCGGCTATGGCCTCAACAAAAGAAGGCGCGATGGAGGACGAAAATTGCCGCCGGGGCAAGAAAAGACACAAACCGGTCTCTTCAATCCACGTTTTGGCGTCCTCAAATGTGAGTGCCCCGTGTCCGTTCTGGCGCATCCTTTCGGCGCGCGACGCTTCCAATTGCTCTGCTGTCAAAGAAAAACCTCACTTCCAGGCTGGCGTTCTAGCCGGGCAATCCCATCTCCTGAGAGGGGAGGATTGCCACCTTCCTAATGTTACCTGTGAATTAGATTCGATGGAAGGCCCGCTGGATCTCCTTCCAAGAATACAGCAAAGCTATTGGACGTCCATGGGGGCAGCTTGTCGGGTGACTGGTTTTTGCCAGTTCCAACAGTAACCACTCCATTCGAACCGGGTCAAGAGCGGTGTTGATTTTGATAGCTGAATGGCAGGCGATGGAGGCTGCGATGCGGGTGCGGAGAGCGGTAAGGTCCTCATTTTGAGTGACTTCGCCTGAGTCAGCGCTGGACTGGTCAATCACTTGCGACAGCATCCGTTCTAGTGCGGCTCCTTCCAAGCCGATGGGAGCCGCCTTGACTGCAAGTGTTTGTGGGCCAAAGGGTTCCACTTCAAACCCATTCCGCTCAAGTTCCTCGGCAATCTGTGCAAAAACGATCATTTGCGATGCCTTAAGTTCTACCAGCAGGGGCATTAGTAACCTCTGGCGTTGCACCTTTTCCACCTGGCGGTCGCGCAAAATTTTTTCGAAAAGAACGCGCTCATGGGCCACATGCTGGTCGATGATCCACAAACCGTCGTCTCCGGAGGCGAGAATAAACGAATCCCGCAGTTGCGCTAACGGACGAAGCGAGCCTAAGTGGTTGAGGGTTGCAGCTGCCTGCTCGGCCTCCACCTCGGCTGTGGCCGTCGCTGGACTGGGACCATTTGCGAGGGCATCGCCAAGGGGGTGGGAGCAGTCGTCGGTTCCAAAGCCCGGGCCTGGTTTGAACAGGGCCGCAGCCGCTTCGCCCCAGGCTTTTTGATCGCCCCAGCCGCTTGGATTCAAGCTCCGGAGCTCGAAAGGCAGCTTGCCGGGAATGGGTGCTGGTTGTCGCGGAGTCAGTTGAAAAGGGGCGGAATTCGCGGCTGCGTTCTGTGAAGCCTCGGGATCGGAGTCGGCGCGTGGCGGACCGCTTGGCGCGCCAGGCAGCGGCGACTCGGACGGCGGCATCAGCGACGGACTGGCGACAGCTGAGTTGTCGATCGCGGCCAGGAATCCGGCAGACGGGCGAGCGTTGATGAGCGCCGTCCGGAGGCTGTCGCGAACAAAGTCGTGAATCAGGTTTTGTTGGCGAAAACGGACCTCGGTTTTGGCCGGATGTACGTTGACGTCGACTTCTTCTGGCGGCATCTCCAGAAACAGCAGCACCACCGGAAAGCTGGTGGGCGGAATCACGTTGCGGTAGGCCTCAGTGATTGCGTGAATCAGCAGGCGATCGCGAATAAGCCTTTTATTCACAAAGATGTAGATCGAGTTGCGGTTGAGTTTTTGCAGCTCGGGCTTGGAGTAGAAACCGCTCAAACGCATCACTCCGGGATCGCGGGCCGGCTCGTTGGGGTCCTTCTTCCAGGGCGGCGGTTCCGGCAGGCCAGCGCGAACCAACGGAATTTCGGCTGCTACCGGAAGCAACTGGGCTAGAGTGTCCTTGCCGAAGATCTGGTAGATCCTCTCGGCGGTCCTGGTCACAGGGGGTGCGGAGACGATGGTGTGCGTGGCGGAAAGCAGCTCAAAATGCTTTTCCGGATGCACCAGCGCGTAGTGGGTTACCAGGGCCGTGACGTGGGCCAACTCCGTGCTCTCGGCGCGAAGGAATTTGCGTCGGGCGGGAGTGTTGAAGAACAAGTCGGCAACGGCAATGGTGGTTCCGCGGGGCAAGGCGGCGTCATCCACATGCAGAATCTTGCCGCCGGCTATCTCCATGTGTGTTCCTGCCGGGCCGTCGCCTGTAGAAGTTTCCAGGGTCACGCGCGAAACCGACGCAATGGAGGGCAGCGCTTCGCCGCGAAAGCCGAGGGTCGCAATCGAGAGCAGGTCGTCGGCGGTGCGCAGTTTTGAAGTGGCGTGGCGCTCGAATGCCAGCAAAGCGTCGTCGCGATTCATGCCGTGGCCGTCGTCGGTGAGGCGAATCAGCTTGCGTCCTCCGGCCTCAATCTCGACGCGGATGCGATGGGCGCCGGCGTCCAAGGCATTCTCCAGCAGCTCTTTAACCACGGAGGCAGGCCTGTCAACCACCTCGCCAGCGGCGATCTGATTGGCAACCTGGTCGGGAAGAATGCGGATGCGGCCCATAACTCCTTAGCGTAACGCAAACGAGGGCTTAGTGATTAGGGGTTAGGGATTAGGGAACAGTGAATAGGGAAATGGCGCTTATAAGGTTTTCCGGGCGCTTTGAGGAACTTCTGCAGTCAGCTCAGTCACTTCCAACGCGGACAACACCTCTGTCATGTAAAGCTAGTCTGCTTCGTACAGCTCAAAGGGGCCGTCAAGGCAACTTCACTTGCGGCGCGAGGAGGCTGCGTTTCGGGCCGGCCGCTGAGCTCAGGAGTTCTTGTGGAGCGCGTAGGTGAGCGACTTGGGGGGAACGATAACGCACTGCTCGAACATGGCCGGAGTTTGCGAGTCGCCGGTGTAGATGGGGCGGACGAAATAGAGGGCTTTGACATTCATCGCTGCCAGGGCACGCACCTTCTTTTCAAGAATGCGGAATTGCCCGATGTTCAGCTTGCCGAGTTGGGGCACGAGGTTGATATCGGTTCCTCCGCCAATGGAATGAGCGATGAGATGGCCGCGATGGAAGTTGGGTCCTGCGGAATTTGGGTGCCCTGCCATGCGGCCAGGATCACGCGGGTTTTTGCTGAAGATGGGCTCCCCATAGGCCACAATTGTTCGCTCCAGATTGATGTCGAAGATGTAGGTGAACACCGTGTTCGAGCTCTTCATATTGACGGCGAACAACTCGGCTGAGGGGTTGCTGGAGCGGTAGTCGCTGCACCAAAGCTGGTCCAGGCTCGCGGCAATGTCCGCAAGCAGGTCTTTTCCTCGGTACGAGGCAACGAGTTGCCGGTAGGACCCTTCGTTCAGCATCTGTTCGCCCCCGCCACTGGGCGGAATTGTAGCGCATGCATGGTTCGATTCGCCTGATTTTCATTTTTCTTCGTGAGCCCGAATATCACTTTACACAGTCAAAAACCAAGTGCGTTCTGGCAGCCAAGGAACGATGCGTGCGGCTAGAGCGTATCTGCTCCTGTACGCGAAGGCCGGGATGCTGGGAGTCGGTGTTTGTTCGCGCGTGAACGGGGCTGTCCGAAAATGAACGGCGGCTTGCTCGCCGTAAGGCAGGATCGAGTTGATTTCCACCGCTAAACCTAACGAACGATTCAAGATGTTGCTCAGGTCCCATAACGGCTCGTGTGGAAGATCGATTGCTACCAATGAACTGATGCCGGCAGTTTCCGGGGGTCCAGTCGGATGAAGCAGTTTGATGGTTTTGGGCTGGACACGGCAAACCAGTGTCTGTTGCGCAACGGTGTGCCTATCGACTTGGCGCCGAAGCCGTTCGCGGTGTTGCGGTACCTGGTCGAAAACCCGAGCCGCCTGATTACCCACGACGAATTGCTGGACGCTCTTTGGCCCGAAACGTATGTGCAGCCCCAGGTTTTGAGGACGTACATGCTCGACCTGCGCAAGGTTCTGGGCGACGATGCTGGACAGCCTCGATTTATCCAGACACTTCCCAAGCGGGGATACCGATTTGTTGCTCAGGTGACGGAGCGAGGCAGTGCTGCTCCGAACGCCAACCAGAGAGCTGGTCCACAAGAAGAAGCCAGGAGCGCGACGATTATCGGGCGCGAAGACGAGTTGAAATGCCTGCAAGGTCAATTGCAGCTCTTGGAAAGCGGGCAGCGGCGCGTCGTGTTTGTCACGGGAGAAGCAGGGATCGGAAAGACCGCGCTGGTGGACGCTTTTTGCAAGCAGCTTGAACCCTCCAATGGGCTAAGGGTAGCGCGGGGGCAATGCGTACAGGGAGTAGGTGGGAAAGAGGAGTACTATCCCGTAACCGAAGCGCTGTGCCAGCTTTGTGCATCGCCGGATGGGGAGTCCGCATGTCGTGTTTTGGAGAGAATGGCCCCGGGATGGCTCGGGACAGGGCGGGATCATGGAGCAGGGGCTTCGTCCGGGCCGCGGCCCGTGGCGCAGGATCGGACACTGGGGGATCTCTGTGGCGCACTTGAAGAGCTGTCGATAGAGACGCCGCTGATTCTGATCTTCGAAGACCTGCATTGGGCGGATGATTCAACTCTTCACTTAATCTCTGCACTGGCACGGCGGCGGGCTCAGGCGAAGCTACTTGTGATCGCGACCTACTGTCCACGGACCGGAGCAATCCGGTTGGGCGAGGATCCGCTCAAGGGGCTGAAAGAGGATCTGCTGATGCGGCGCTTGTGCGTCGAATTGTCATTGCAGCCGCTCAAAAAAGCAGCCGCGCGGGCATTGATTGGTAGGGAATTGGGGATTGCCAAGGAATTGGGGCAGGAGGCGCTGCCGCCGGGTCTGACTGACTTTGTTTATCAGCGCTCTGAGGGAAATCCCTTGTTTGTGATTGCCCTGGTGGAGCACTTGGTTGGGCAGGGAGTTCTGGTCCACGCATGCGGGGACAGCAAGGGACCAACGGGGTTAGCAGGAGCGTGGGAGCAGCGCGCGCCTTTTCCCGAGATGGAGGCCGCTTTGCCCGAGCAGCTGGCCCGCATGGTCGAGCTGGAGATTGAGCGCCTGAGCGAGGACGAGCAGCGCATGCTTGAGGCAGCCAGCCTGATGAGCTTTGCGTTTCCGGCATGGGCGGTGGCGGCAGCGCTGGGCAAGGATCCGGTCGAGATTGAGGAAGCCTGCGATGGTTTGGCGCGCCGATTGCATTTTGTGGTGCGCGCCGGCCAGGATGAACTCCCCGACGGGACGAAGTCTGCATTCTATGTCTTCGCACACGGGCTCTATCGCGAGGTTTTATATCAAAGGCAGTCGTCATCCCGTCGGGCCAGGAGACATATTCGCATCGCCGACCGACTGGGGGAGTTGTTCGCCGGACGCGAAGTGAACGTGGCGCGCGAGATGGCGATGCACTACGAGGCAGCGGGCGAGTTGAAGCGCGCAGCGGATGTGCTCGAATCGGCGGTACAGCAGACGCAGCAGACAAGCATTTGCTAACGCCTACGAATTGAAGCAAGCACGCGCAAGCATTTCGGACAAAATCGGCGAATACACAGGCAGAACAGCCAGACGCAGAATTCCGCGCGTACGAGCTTGGTATACTCTCCCCGAAAAGAGAGGCGTTGAATTCATGTCCCAAAGGTTACAGCCTGAAGTCGTGGTTCGTGTGGCTACAAAGGAGGATAGTTCCGTTTGCGGGCAAATCTGCTATCAGGCCTTCTCGAAAATAAATGAGGCTCATGGTTTCCCCTGCGATTTCCCCGGCCCCGAGGCTGCGACGGGCATGCTTTCGATGATGTTCTCAAACGAAGGCTTTTACTGTGTTGTAGCGGAAATAGAAGGGCGCATCGTGGGGAGTAATTGCCTCGACGAACGTTCCATCATCGCTGGCGTTGGCCCGATTACGATCGACCCCGGAATTCAGAATTCCGGCGTTGGGCGCAAGCTCATGCGAGCGGTAATGGATCGAGCGAAAGAAAGCCGTACCGCTGGAGTGCGGCTGGTCCAAGCTGCGTTTCACAATCGCTCGCTGTCGCTTTACACGAGCCTGGGCTTCGATATCCGCGAGCCTCTTTCCTGCCTGCAGGGACAAACCCGCGAACGAACGATTCCCGGATGTGTTGTCCGGCCAGCACAACCTGGCGATTTGGACGCATGCAACGCGTTATCGAAGCGAGTTCATGGATTCGATCGAGGAACCGAACTGGAGCAAGCTATCGAGGGGGACAGAGCCCTGGTAGTAGAGCGCAGCGGCCGCGTCACCGCATACACGACGGCACTGGCGCTTTTCGGCCATGCAACTGCGGAGAGCAACCTCGACATGCAGGCGCTTATTGCTTCCGCCGAATCCTTTGGCGGCTCGGGAATTCTGGTGCCTTCGCGCAATAGCGCTCTGTTGCGCTGGTGCCTTGCAAATGGCTTGCGGGTCGTTCAGCCAATGACCTTGATGAGCTTCGGGCTTTATACCGAGCCGACTGGCGCGTGGTTGCCCTCGGTCTCGTTTTGAGTTGCTTGAAAGCCCGATTTGAGTCATGCAATTCGACCGAGAGGCATCCACGAAAGATTGACGATTTCTGGATGGGAACTTGACACCTTTATTTTTGTGAATCGCTAGTGTGGGTTCTGTAAGCAGGAGGTTTCACCCATGCGAATCAGATTCAGCGCTCTCGTTTTGGCATCGGCGGCTTTAGCGGCTGTAGCCTTGTCCACCATCCCCGCAATGGCCACAACCGGAAAAACGCTCAACGTTCCCTTTAGCTTCACCGTGAATGGGAAAACCCTGCCTGCCGGTGAATATTATGTTGTGCGGGATGATTCCCGGCATTTCGTTGGACTGCAAAGCTCCCATTCATCGGAGAGCTTCCTTTGGGTCGCCAACCCGAGCGAAACGAAGACCGACCGCGTGGTTCTCAAGTTCAACCCGCAGGGTAATACGCACGAACTGGAGTCAGTGCAGTACGGTCCGTTGGTTACTTCAAAGCTGAACGGGAAGTCGAAGAAGGCTGAGGATGTGTCTCCGCAGTTTACGCCTGGGCAATAGCCAGGCTGTCAAGCTCCCCCAGAACGCCGTCCCCCGACGACGAAGCGAAGGGCGTCCGCCAGTGCGGACGCCCTTTTTTGTTTGCTGAGGCTTGAGCCAGTTTTGCCGCGATGAATCTTCCCACAAAGGGAAGCAAAGAGCTACTGGAAGTTCGCGAACGATTTTTGAATTCAAAGGCTGATTTTGCGCGTAGGTCAAGCGGCGCTATCAAGACCACTGCAGGTCCTCTAGACGCCCATCCCAAATTCGCTGGCCTGCTGCTTACCGGCGTTCGAGTAGAAGTCGTAAGGAGTGCGGCGCTTGAACTTGTAGCGGCTGCGCCACTCGGTGCCCAGGTAGATGCCCAAGGCGGCAACTGCCATTCCCATTGAGAACCAGCCGATCACGCGGAGAGTCTTGCCCTCGCTCTTTTCTTCCGTGGCGGTCTCAATCGCAGACTCAAAAGATTCAGGTTCAGCGGACATTGGCTCGCAGCCTCCTACACGATCATGATACCCCAGTTTCAATTTGACCCGCTCTTTGCGCGAAAGTTAGCCTACCACTTTTGTTTACCTCATGGAATCAATTCGGGAAAGGTACTCGGCCTTTGCAGGCTCTGGTAGAAAACTGGCGCGGATAGAGTTGGCAGCCAACTGGCGCATCTCGTCTCGAGTAAAATCTTGCACGGTATGGGCCAGCAGATATTCGTTCGCCAGGTCGGAGCCGAAGAAGGCCGGGTCGTCGGAATTCAGGGTCACCAGCAGGCCCGCATCAAAATAGCGGCGCAGCGGGTGGTCGGCAAATGAGGCGCAAACACCGGTGCGGACATTCGAAGTGGGGTTCAGCTCCAGAGGGATGTTCCGCGTCTTCAGCTCTTCGAGCAGCGCAGCGTCTTCGATGGCCGAGAGGGCGTGCCCGATCCGCTCCGAGCCGATCGCAAGCGCCTCGCGGATTGCGTCAGGGCCGGTGGTTTCGCCGGCGTGGTTGGTCAACCGGAGACCGGCCTTGGCAGCATCGGCATAGAATGCACGGAAGGGTTCAGAGCCGGCGCGGCGTTCGTCGCCTCCGAGGCCAATGCCGATAATCGATGGGTATTGGGCTCGCATCTCGGCAGCCTTGCGGAAGACCCGCTCCGCCTCCTCAACCGTAAAATGCCGAACGGCGTCGAATATCCAATAGAGCGAGAGTCCCAGTTCACGTTCACCGCGTTCGCGGGCGCGCTCCAGTGCGGCAAAGATAGGCTCGACGGCGCGCGGATCGAAGTTGCGCCACATGTAGATGACGCCCACCGAAATGTAGACCTCGGCATGGACGATTCCCTGCCTCGCAAGCTGCTCCATCATGCGCCAGGCGGTCAATTCGTAGTCTTCAGGATTGATCAGCCGCCGCGTCACGGCCTTGAAGCCTTCAATGAAGCTGGTGAAATCGTCGAAGCGGTAATGCGTCTCGGCTTCCTGCAGCGTCATCGGGATAGCGTCGTTGCGCGCGCTCAGTTCCACAAGCGTCGAGGGCAGAATGGTGCCTTCGAGGTGCAAATGCAACTCGGCTTTGGGGAGGCGGCGGATGAAATCTTCGATATCCGACATATATTGAGTTTACCGGGAGTTGTCGAGGGAGACTTGACTCCGCGAAAACGGATCGCCGTCCAGGTCGATGAGGGGTTTTGAGAGCTGCAAGGAACCGAGCCGAAAGAGCTGTAACTTCCGGATAGCGACAATCCAGGCGGAACTCGCACTCCAGCTAGGAAAGTCGCTATCCAAAATCATTTCTTTGCAGGATGGGCCTTTTGCCAGTCGAGCACCTTAGCTTCGGCGGAGTCGATTTGTGGCTGCGTAAGGTAAAGCTTGATTCGATCAATCGGAACTGAACTCTGGCTGGCCCCTGCATTCTGCGCAATCCGAGCCCAGATATATGAATTTTGCCAGTCGCCCGATTCGCCATAGAGGGCTGATAAGTTGGTTTGGGCCGCGCTGTTTCCTGCGGTGGCAGCCTTGGTGAAGAGATCCTTTGCTGTTCCTAAATCTTCCTGAATGGCCTGACCTTGCGCATAGCATAGACCCAGGCCGTTCATCGCCATGATATGTCCCTGTTCCGCGGCTCGACCGTAGAGTTCGCATGCAAGTTTCTTGTTTACGAAAGCCCCGTCACCTGTCTCATATATGACCCCAAGGTCATACTCGGCCGGAGCATAATTTCGATTGGCTGCCATTTGAAAATAGGTGACGGCTTGCTCATTCGATTGTTCGAGCCCCTCACCGTGACGGTACATCATTCCGATGTAATACTGCGCCATTGCATTTCCCTGATTGGCCGCAAGCTTCAGGTATTTCGCCGCGACTTTGCG
>Ga0302319_10003374_pt1 | contig 33519 bp, 30 predicted proteins | sample Bog_T0_2_FD_203319 | JGI IMG/M metagenome (GOLD analysis project Ga0302319, IMG submission 203319) | Peat permafrost microbial communities from Stordalen Mire near Abisko, Sweden - Bog_T0_2 | ecosystem: Environmental > Terrestrial > Soil > Wetlands > Peat | place: Sweden: Abisko, Stordalen Mire... | reverse complement strand
TCATCCGCTACTACAACACGGATAGAATGCACTCGTCACTCAACTACATGAGCCCAGAAGAATTCGAAGAATGGCTCAAGAAAAACGACCCATCTTGATGTGTGTCCAACTTAAGGGTTGCATTCCACTTGCTGCAAGTGGTGTCGCTGCGTATGGAGTGATTTGGATGTTCCACTATCTATGTTTCCTCGCGACGGTTATAGGTTCTAGATCAGGACGAGACATTCCGACCGACTATCAACATTGCAGTAAGAGTTCACCAGAACTATATTACAAGAAGAATTACTCCTAGCCAACCTTTCTTTTCAGAGCATTCTGCAAATGCTAAGGACTGGTGGTTTTAACCTAACCTGAGCCCAGCGTATGACTCGTCCTTCCGACAAATCCGGCATCTGGACTACCGATTTTCAACAGCCCTTTAATTCATCGCAGACAACGGGATTAGCTCGAGTGAACGCCATATTATGCAAATAGTTGTTCCTGGGAATTGCGCTGACTCTGTCGTCACAGTTTCGTCACACACCTTATCGCAGACTAAGTGTAAGCGGATTGACACCGAGACACTAATCGAAAGGGGAAGACACAGGAATTTGCTGAGCTCGACTCTGGATACCTACTCGGCTCAGGTATGTCATATCGCGGGTAATGTGGCTGCCTGCCGATGCCAACTCAATCAACATCGGACTGATGTTCTATGGATGTTGTAAGCCTTGGAGCCGAGGAATACTCAAGGGTCTGGCGTTTGACTTCATAAGGCGCTGCGACCAGAAACATCTTCGTGCAGTCGCCAAGGCGAGATGCACAAAGACGCATTGCTTTAGATTGGTGGAACCAACTAGATCGGACCTAGAATCCTCCAAAGACATGGTGCTTTCCAATTAGACGAGTTACCTGCGATATCTAATTTGGTCCATGCCGAGCAAGGACCGATTTATTTCCCCTTACTCCCTGCCACCTTGGATTGAGTCCAGAGGCAGAATTAGGCGCTTTGAACGACCCAAGCAACGAGGAGTACAGGTCACTCTATTTACTAGAGTGCCGAGAATCTGGGACCCGAGCTCAGTGGAATACGCGATCTGAAATAAGGCCAGCCCAAAGCGGGGCTTAAGGGATTGCATGCGCCCCCACATTCTCACGCGAGGACGGATGGTCGCCGCTCTGACGAGCGTATCTATCAATGGCGCCGTACCACTTGCTAATTTCCAGTCCCATGTTCTTTCCTTCTTGCCACCCAGCGGGACTTGAACCGCTGCGTTGTCGGGCGACCCCGGGCTGAACCGCAAAGGGCCGTCTATTTCGCGAAGTATCAATTTCCACCGTAATTCTGAAGAACGGCCCGGGAGTGATTCGTTCGCGTATGGAGTTGTTAGCCGCGAGGGTTATTGAGGTGTCTTGTTTGATAATTCGATCAACAGGGCGTCGATTGCGCTCCACGCAAGAGTCAGGTTTGAGGAGGTGACGCCAGCTCATTCCTGCTCCGTGAGTCGTGATGGGACGGACGATTCGCGATCCTTTAAACGATCAGCTCCATTATCTGGGGCTAATGGTAAATTCCCCGTGTATGTTGACCGCGCTTTTGTATTTGGCCCTAACCACTCAAGAAGGCTCGGGGCCCGCATTTCTGGACTCGTTCCAGACCATCCACGTTCCTTTGGGGCATCCAATGAGTTCGGAGGATCTCAAGATCTCAGTATTGGTCACAGTTGGATCTAAGAATTGGGCGGTGAAGTCGGTGCGTCCGTGCGGCGATCCGGTCAAGGATCGTCACCGGCCAAGGACGCCGGGGCGCGTCGTGTTGCCAGGGACTATTCAAAGCGCGTTAGGGGGAGCCGACTGGAATCCCGATGGCGAAGAAACCCAAATGGTCGAAGCCGCACCAGGTGTCTACGAGCTTGTCGTCATTTTGCCATCTGGAAATTACGAATTCAAAGTTGCTAGGAACGGGTCGTGGGACGAGAATTATGGAGTAGGTTTTGTACCTGGTGGAGGTAATTTCCACCTCACGGTCCCTCAAAAAGAACCAGTCAAATTCGTTGTCGACTTCAATGCAAAAACTGTCCTTAACTCGATCGACCAACCATCTCAAGTCCGGACTCTCAATTCCATACCTGTTATAAATGCCGTCCCGGCACAGTCAAGGTATCAAGTCGCTGAAGTCACCCTTGCCACAGCCCTCCCAGCTTCATCAGTCGATTCAGACATCGAGGTGAAAGTGGGTAATCAGCGAAAGCGACGGGTCTATTGTCGCGATGTACTCGACTCGCCGTTGTTTAATTATGCAGGCCCGCTTGGGACAGCATGGTCACCCAGGGAAACCACATTTCGAGTTTGGTCGCCTGCCTCACGCTTCGCTACGGTGTTGATTTACGACTCGGAAGAAGGACCCGCGGTGATGAGGATTCCGATGACTAAGACTCCCAACGGCGTTTGGGTCGCTGCCGCCAAGGGCGACCTCAATCGAAAGTACTACCAGTACGAGTTCGAGTCTTACGGTGAAAAGCGAGTCACGGCAGATATATCGTGCCGATCTGCAAGCTATGGTTCTCGAAGATCACAGGTCGTCGACTTAGGCTCAACAAACCCAAAACCGTGGATTAAGAAGCTGAGCAAACCGCTGTCCAATCCGGTCGATGCAATCGTCTACGAGGCAAGCGTGCGCGATCTCACGGTGTCGCCGTTAAGTGGAGTCCCTCTCGAACAACGAGGAAAATATGCCGGGCTCGGCCGCTTTGGGACCGTGTCACCTGGATCGAGATTCTCGACAGGGCTCGACTACATCAGACGGCTTGGCGTTACCCATATCCAGATTCTCCCCATTCAGGATTTTCTGACCTCGTCGAAGAATGAGTACAGCTGGGGCTATGCGACCTGCCTGTTCAACGTGCCTGAAGAGACTTACGGCGTGAATCCCAACGACCGGGTTGGGGTGATAAGCGAGGTCAAGGAGATGATCTCGCATATTCATCAGGCGGGGCTCAGAGTGGTCATGGACGTGGTCTACAACCACACGTGGCCCCCACAGGGAAAGGACTCTCCGTTTTGGCAAACCGCCCCATACTACTACTTTCGAACGGACCTGTCTGGAAACGTATTGAACGAGTCGGGAGTTGGAAATGCCCTGGACGACGACAGTCCGATGGCAAGGAAATACGTACTCGACTCGCTGCTCTACTGGCAAAACGAGTTTGGAATCGACGGATTTCGCTTCGACCTATTGGGGATGTACCGCAAGTCGAGCGTCGCAGCTTGGACGGCGGAGCTTCATCGGCACGATCCGGGTGTCTTGATCTATGGCGAGCCATGGACCGGGGGAGGACCAACCAGATTTGGAAAAGGAGCCCAACGGGGTCTTGGCTGCGGAGTGTTTAACGACGATTTTCGAAATGTGTTCCGGGGCGAGCTAGATGGTTCTGCACCGGGGTTTACGACCGGTGGCGGAGCGGATAGAGACTCACTTGTCCGGGCTCTCAAGGGTTCTACCGGACCCGGCGGATTTGCTTTACTCCCATCCGAGTCAATTAACTATGTCTCGGCGCACGACAATCTAACTCTGTTTGACCGACTTAGAAAATCACTTCCGGATAATGCATCGGTACCTCGCGCAATACGGCTGTCATGCGCAGCGGTTTTGCTGAGCCAGGGCGTCCCGTTCCTCGAAGGCGGAGCGGAGCTTGGCCGGACAAAGGGGGGCAATCGAAACTCCTACAATGCCGGTGATGCGGTTAATGAATTCGACTGGCAAAGAGCGACCCAATTTACAGACGTCTCGTCTTATCTGACGGGCTTGATTTCGGTGCGCAAAGCCGAACCGGGTCTTCGGTTGAGAACGCCCGAGGAGATAAAGAAAAGAGTCCACTTCAAAGACGTCTTCAATGACTTTATCGCATTTTCGATCGATGAAACTGGGCTTGGAGGACCTCATTCCAAAGTGATTGTCGCTCTAAACGGGTCTAGGTTAACCCAACATATTCCCTTACCACCTGGGACGTGGCAAGTCGTCGTCGACGGGATCCATGCGTCAAATCACGGACAACGACTTGCATCTGGCCCCATTGGGATCGAACCTCTGACAGCGGAGGTCATCGTTCAGTAACTAATGCTCGGGAATCAGAGTATTTGAGATTGCTTCAACGACTGATATGGGCGTGGTGAATCATCCGCAGTAAGATAGATGAGTTGTTAAGGCTTGGGGAAATAAGAATGAAGTCAATTGCTCGCTCGGTTACATTTTCAGTTTTGGGTCTGGGGTTATGCCTCATTGCGGGGGCACAGCAGTCCTTTCCCACATTGCCAGCAGGACAGAAGGCGCCGGATTTCGATGCGTATACTCCAGACGGCAAAAAAGTCTCATTGAGCGACTTGAAGGGAAAAGTCGTGATTCTTGACTTTTGGGCAACTTGGTGTGGTCCTTGCCAAGTTTCGATGCCGGGACTTGAGAAGGTCTATCAGCAGATTAAGAGGAAAGGGGTCGTCGTCCTCAGCCTTAATACATGGGATAAGCAGCCAGACTTCAGGGATTGGGTTGAGAAGAACTCCGGTTCGAAGTACCACTTCGAGTTTGTCCGCGATCCGGCAGAGGGCGACCACGACGCCATACGCAAGGCGAGTATTGCGAAGCGGCTCTACAAGGTGCCTGGCATCCCGACGATGTATGTGATCGATAGACAGGGAACCATCATTGGCTCACTTGTTGGATCGGGAAACGAGGCCAACCTCGTAAAATTGCTTGAGAAAGTCGGTGTAACCGCGACCGTCCCGCAATAGGCCATTTAGCGGTCAGAATATAGGGGTGATACTTCCCCTACTCGCGTCGATTGCGATTTCTTGTTCTTCGAGCATCATCCAGACTCCTCCCCAAGCTCCGCCCACTCCGGTCATTCCATCTGAGACCAAAGAGCAGAAGGATGCGCGCATGGATTGGTGGCGGAAGGCCCGATTCGGGATGTTCATCCACTGGGGCCTCTATGCGGTGCCGGCGGGAGAGTGGGGCGGTAAGACCAACTACGCGGAGTGGATCCGCGAGTCGGCGCACATTCCAGTTAAGCAGTACGACGAGTTTGTCCAGCAGTTCAACCCGGTCAAGTTCGACGCGAAGGCGTGGGCAAAAATGGCTCACGACGCAGGTATGCGGTACCTGGTAATCACGTCGAAACACCATGATGGGTTCAACATGTTCGATAGCAAATACACCGACTTCAAGGTGACGAACACTCCATTCCATCGAGACCCGATCAAGGAACTCGCCAAAGCAGTTCGCTCTGAGGGTCTGAAATTCTGCCTCTATCATTCCATCATGGACTGGCACAATCCGGACTATTTACCGCGACGCGGTTGGGAAGCAGCAGATCGGCCTGCAGATGGCGCCGATTACAACCGCTTCCTCCAATACCTGAGGAACGACGTCCAGCAGATTATCAAGGATTACGCCCCACTTGGCGTCGTCTGGTTCGACGGCGAATGGGAAAACACTTGGAAGGAGCCATACGGCTCGGAGTTGTACGCCCTTTGCCGTACCACCGACCCCAAGGTTATCGTCAATAACCGGGTGGGCCACTCGCGCGACCGACAGCTTGGAGACTATTCGACCCCTGAGCAGACGATCCCGGCGACCGGCTTACCAGGCGTGGACTGGGAAACTTGCATGACGATGAACGACAATTGGGGTTATAACAGCCACGACCACAACTACAAGTCCCTTAAAGTCCTCATCCACGACCTGGTGGACATAGCCAGTAAGGGCGGGAACCTATTGCTCAATGTCGGCCCGACCGCCGAAGGCCTCTTTCCGCCCGAGGCTATCGACCGGCTGAATGGCATCGGCGCCTGGATGAAGGTCAACCACGACTCCATCTACGACACAACTGCCTCGGTGTTCCCTTCTCTTTCTTGGGGTCGATGCACCGTTCGTGCCGGTTCCAGTCGGTCCAAGCTGTTTTTGCACGTCTTCGATTGGCCAACGGATGGCAAGTTGGTGGTGCCAGGATTCGGCAATAATGTTCGAAGCGCAAGGATTTTAGGGGGATCGAAGGTCACCACAGAACGCACCGGTCCAGATATTACGATTTCGCTGTCGACGACGGCGCCCAACGAGATCGATACGGTGATCGAGTTAGATGTCTTAGGGCAGCCCAAAGTTGTACAGAGCTAGGCATGTCGTTTGGATGTACTACAGAACTCACTTGACATGGAATTCCAAGCGTGGGTTGTCATCGATGCTGTCAGGCATGGGTTGGGACCTCATTTTGCCGATTGCGAAGACGGAGGGAACGGCTGCGCTGCCAATACTCCAGGCCGCCATCTTCAAGCGGCCTTTGCAGTAGGCATTCTTCATGAAAACCCTGTTCGCTTCCTTTCTGCGAAGCGAGAGGAAGGATGCCGAAGAGAAAGACAATCGACCGTACCTATTGGCTCTCCGATTGCGGCTTGGTGGATCTAATGCAGCACATTGAGAAGCCCTTTGACGAAGAATTGCCACAAACAACCGAGTCTCAATCGTACAGAATACGGCATGGTTTTATCTGCAGGCGAGTTTCACGGTGAGCGGTCCCACCGCCGAGAGGTTTCGGGGTTCTCGCTTGTGGAGTCAGCCTATGCTCCAGGGGCATTCATCCCAACCCATAGCCACGAGAATGCGTTTTTTTCATTTGTTGTGCGAGGAGACTCATTTGAGGAAACTTCTGGCGGGCGATATGCCCGAAGTGCTTCCACGCTAGTATTTCATCCCAAGGGAGAGCCGCATGCCAACCGCTGGCTCGAGGATGGCGGTTCTTGCCTGCACGTCGAAATCGGGATGCCGAAACTGGAGGAGATCCTCAAGGCCGAGATCTCACTGGCGGGGCCGGCCAGATTTAGTGACGGACGCGTGTGTTGGCTGGGTTCCCAGCTCCTAAGGGAGTTTCGTCGGAGCGATGCGGCGGCTGGGCTCGCGATCGAGGGCTTGACACTTGAGATCCTCTCCGAAATCGCCAGAAAAGCAGAAACGAGCAAGGCTGGAGATAAGCCACCTTGGCTGCTGCGCGTTCGAGACCTTATCTCAGATCGATTTATGGAACCTATCACCCTGGCAGAAGTTGCGAAAGAGGTTGGGGTCCATCCAGCCCATTTGGCTTCGACGTATCGGAGATATTTCGGAATGACGGTAGGCGACCAGATCCGCCGACGGCGGGTGGAATCTGCAAAGCATCTCCTGGAACACTCGAATACTCCTATTTGCGAAATCGCCTTAGAGTGCGGTTTTGCTGACCAAAGCCACTTCGGAAAGGTTTATCGCCAAATGACCGGGACTACTCCTGCTGAGAGTCGCCGACTGTTCTTCGACTCTCCAAAGCACGGACCAACATCCAAATCTTGAACTAGACGGATCGGATTGGTTCGAGTCAGACTGGTTCAATATGTCTCGGTCCATTCGTGCTCTTGCTGTTAAGCCTCTCTGCTTAATGTTTCTTTGCTTGGTGGCGAAAGCCTCCTTGGCAGACTCGGTCGACGCTTACGCGCGTGAGTTGCTCAAAAAGCAGCATGTGGTTGGTCTATCTTTAGCGGTCGTGAAGGACGGCCGGATTGTCAAAGTGGGAGGCTACGGATTCGCCAATATCGAAACGAAAACTCCCGCGCGGCCAGGCACCGTCTATAAAATCGCTTCGGTCAGCAAGCAGTTTTTTGCTTCAGCCGTGATGCTCCTCGTTGGCGAAGGGAAGATAAGGCTGGATGACAAAGCGAGCCAATATCTCGACAAGACTCCCGATTCATGGAAGGACATCACAGTTCGAGAGCTACTTAGCCATACGGCAGGTCTTGTCGAAGATCCGCCCGGTTTCCTGCCGTTCAAGCCTCAGGAAGATGCTGAGGTGATCAAATCGGTCTATCCCGTTCCATTGCTGTTCAAGCCAGGAACGGCCTGGTCCTACAGCAACGCAGGCTACTTTGCGGTGGCCGAGGTCATTCGTAAAGTCACGGGCCAATCCTGGGACACCTTCCTTGCAGATCGTCTGTTCCGTCCGGCGGGCCTTTTGACAACGCGAATAACCTCGACGACCGAAATCGTCCCAAATCGTTCCGCCGGCTACCTATTCGATGCCGACCGGCTTGTCAATGCGGAGAACTGGGTGGCCGTTCGCCCAAGCGGAGCCTTTCTTTCGACAGTGGTCGACCTTGCTAAGTGGGATATCGCTTTGGACAAAGGAACCATTTTGCCACCCGTTCTTCGGGATCAACTTTGGACTCGAACCAAATTCTCGACCAGTGGCGCAGCCGAATACGGATTGGGCTGGGAAGTGGGCCAATGGCAAGGGCATACGGAAATCGGCCATTCTGGCGGCCTTCCTGGGTTCGTAACGAAGATCTGCCGATACCCTGACGACGGCTTGGCCGTCATTGTTTGCGCCAACACCGAGAGTTGCGATGTCGGTGGGGCGGCAAGGCATATCGCGGGTCTCTTCGTCCCGGCTCTCGCCGCTCCAGAAGAGAAGCCGATTGAAGATAAGTCGCCAGAGACGACAAGCCGAGTGTTTCACTTGCTCCAAGCGACCTTGACAGGGACCTTGCCTCCAGATGAGTTCGTCGCTTGGCGGAGGGACACCGACATACGCATGGCGAAGTTTAACGCGATGCTCCTGAAGCCATATGGGTCATTGAAGAAACTGAACCTGGTCGGAGGGGGCAAGCGCTCAACCTTCGTTTTCTATCGATACCGTGCTATTTTCGACAAGGATTCCTGTTTCATCATGTTTGCCATCGACGACGCGGGAAAAGTCATCGACCTATCCGTGCAACTCATGACCCCCTGACGTCAACCGCAACCTTGTTACTGGTTGCCGACCGACCTGGTGAATTTGGAACTTGTGGACGTCTACGATTGCGAGATGGCGCCGGGCTGCGTCGGGCGCCTTCGGGAAGTACGTAGCCGGGTTGGCTGTTTCTGTGTCCTTCCAACCCTGTGAAGTCCTTTGGACTCGAGCACCCCGTTCCTCGTATCCCCCATTGATAAGGGATCATTTCCAAGATATGCTTGAGTCTAGACTCGAAATTCGAGGTGGTTCAAGTTTGACGACAGTTGATCTCAACAGACACGTCGCAAATTACGCCGCGTTCTTTGGTTGTCCCCCTGACGTGGTGTATGAACGTCCAACGCAAATGGCGCTAGCGATTTCGGTGGCTCGATTCCCTCCCAAGAAAGTTGGGGCCCTTAGGCGGATGGTCACTCCGTTGAACGATGGTTATGTCCATATGACCTGCGGCATGTCCCTCAACCCGATGGCCGTGCCTGCAAAGGAAGCAAGGATCTACGACGACCGGATCGAATTGAGCGCTTTCTCAACAAGACTTTACGAAGGGGACCAAAAACACGATCTCGTTGCTCTCACACTTCAGATGTTATCCATCTTGCCGTCAGTAGATCTGTTCTTTGGGGCGGGGCACGCCATTCGATTCCCGGAGGTTTTTGCCGCCGGAACAGACATGACCGGAATCTTCTTCATGCCCCTCCACGCAGACGTGCCCCGTCTCTGTAGATGTACCCCCGCCCCGAAAATGGTATTAGCGGTGATGCCGATCACAACTGCCGAACGAGACTTTTTGTCGCTCAGACCGACGTCATGGCTTTCGTGAATCTCTTCGAGAAAAATGATGTGCCGCCCCACTTCGATCCCCACAGAAAATCAATTGTGTAGCAATGAAATTGCTCCACCTAATTGGGACAGTCGTTTCACAAACTGATTCCCACAAACTTTTACGGAGCAAAGGAAATACCTCTTAATCATAATGTAACCGTGGCAGATTCTGAGAACGGACAAAGTAAGAAAGCGGACGAAAAGAAAGAGGTTTATGCGATCCAACCGGAAGCGGAGCCGATCGTCACCGAACACGTGTTAGGCGAACTAAAGTACAAGGCGACGGTCGGAATGCTTCCGATCAAGGACTCGTTGGGGGAAATCAAGGCCGGGATCTTCTATACGGCCTATACGGTGGAGTCGGAGACGCCACGTCCCCTGACGTTCAGCTTCAACGGTGGGCCAGGAAGCAGTTCGGTTTGGCTTCACTTGGGCGCCCTTGGTCCGCAACGGGTGAGGCTAGGGGATGAGGGCGAGGCAGTCAACGCGCCCTATGAACTCGTAGAAAACCATGAGTCGTGGCTTCCCTTCACCGATTTGGTGTTCATCGACCCGGTCGGAACCGGATTCAGCCGTAGCGTGAAACTTGACGACGAAAAGACATTTTGGGGTCTTAAGGGGGACGTCGATTCGATCGCCGAGTTCATCCGCAGTTACCTGACTACTCACCAGCGATGGCTGAGCCCGCTTTATATCGCGGGTGAGTCGTACGGCACGACTCGAGCGGCTGGTTTGAGCGATGCCCTGATGGATCGAGGCATCGGTCTGAAGGGACTTGTGCTCATCAGCAGCATTCTGAACTTCCAAACCGCTCGATTTGTACGCGGAAACGACCTTCCGTTTCTCCTCTTCCTTCCCGCATACACGGCAACTGCCCATTACCACCAGAAACTTCCTCACGACCTTCAGGCCAAAGCGCTTGAGGAGGTACTTAGTGAAGTCGAAGCGTTCTGCAACGGCGAGTACCTGATCGCGCTCAATCAAGGCTCGTCGCTGCCATCCGACAAGCGGGCGGAAATCGTCGAGAAGTTAGCTAGATACACCGGACTCGATCCGATGTATGTCGATCTGACGGATTTGAGAATCAACATTCATCGATTCTGCAAGGAGTTGCTGCGAAAGGAAGGGCGGACTGTGGGACGCCTCGACTCGCGCTATAAAGGAATCGACCCGACCGGGGTAAACGAGACACCAGAATTCGATCCGGCAACCGTCATAGCCCCCGCATTTACCCACTGCATCAATGACTATGTCCAACGGGTTCTGGGATATAAGTCGAATCTTCCCTACTACATTTCGAATCCAGATCGCCTTTGGGCAAACTGGAGTTGGGGCGATGCAGGGGCTGGATATCCGGATACGAGTGAGGCGCTGAGACGCACCCTGAGCAAGAACAGCTTCATGCGGGTTTTCATTGCGAACGGATATTACGATCTCGCCACACCTTATTTTGCGACCCGATATACCCTCAACCACATGGCGCTCGACCAGACACTCCAGGAGAACATCGAGAACGGGTACTACGAATCTGGACACATGATGTACGTCCATGTCGAAGAACTCGTCCAACTGAGGAAGGACGTCGAACAATTCTATAGCCGCTAGCTACATCGATTGGACCATGTTACGGACAGCGTCCACAAATGCGTGAACACCCGCAGGCGCGGCGAGATTCCCGCTTTGACGCCAGGCGATTGAAAGGGGAACGCCCAAAAGCGTATGGACAACGATCAGAGTGATGGCGGTACCTATCGTGGCGTGAGGAACGATAGGTAGGTGCCAGAGCCCCCAAAGGACTGAAACGAGAAACGGTGTCGCCCACCATTGGCGATCTCCCGGCTGCTGGACGTAGGAATCGATGGCGCCTCGGAAAGAGACTTCTTCCATCACGAAACTCACCGGAAAATAAAGCAAGAGCCATCGGCCGAAAGTGAGAAACGAAGACGCCGCCCATGTCTTGTGGCCCACAATCGATACCAGGAGGATCATCATGATTGAAATGACTCCCCCTGTTGCAAGGCACCTTAAGGTCGCTGTCCATGCGATCCGATTGAAGGCGGCAACCGAATAGGCAGCTGCGACGACTCCGGCAAGGCACGCGACCAGCCAGAGAAGAATAGGAGCCGCCGCGTGTTTCAAGATCGCTTCGAAGAGCGAATATGCCGGTAGCGGAGCAAGGACGACTATGGCGGCAATGAACGCCTTTCGATTTACGATCGGAGGGGCCGCTCTCAGCCATAAAGCGGTAAGCGGCTCTCTTTTTACCGCGACCTGAAAGAAGATCGTGAGGGGAATTCCAAGAAGCAAATAGGAATTCGGATCAAGATGCCGGAAGAATCCCACCGCCACCCAGACCGCGATGAACAAAATGCTGGCCCCAATTCGAAACGCTCTCGGAACCCGGGCGGGAGCCGCTATACGCTGCGGCGGCGCCGATTGAATGGGAGGCGCCACCATCTTTATTTCCCTTTGCGCCCAAAAGCTTCCAATGAAAGCGCATGCATCAATGTTCCGAGAGCAATTGGGACGCCTGTGGGGTCGCTGCCGTTTTCAGCCACGAGTCGATCCTTGATAGCTTTGAGTTGAGCTACGGTGTCCATAACCGTTGATTGGGGTACGAACACCATCACCTGATACCCGAATTGGAGCCGCCGGACCTGCTCGCGTTCACTTTGCCACGAAGTTCGATACAGTTCGAGGGCCGACGAAATAATGTCGTAAAGTGGCGGATCTTGTCCGGCGAAGTCCGGCTGCGGCGCTGGAAACTCATTGGCCACCGCCCTATACAGTTTTTCGATGATCGGTCCTTTGGGTCTCGTTCCGGCCAGTTCGATGAGGTTTGCGGTAAGCAGATGTTTGGTGTGGAAATACAATGCCCCGCTCTCCACACCAAGAGCCTTTGCCATTTCTTCGTTTGTCATTTGCCGATTGGCCAACAGCGAAAGAACACCACATCGGAGCGGGTGTGCAAGTGCCTTCCAATAGACGGCTGGGCTAACATCTAGTTTGCGCGGAGGTTTTTCCATTGATTCCTATGTCGCCATATTATACAATGGTATAGGGAAATTATAGAAAGGACTTACGATTTGTTGGAGACCCTTTGCCTGCTCAGTTTCGCGCTAAGCTACGCACCCGGTACTTCGTTCTCAAGCCAATCCGCATATGAAATTCGCGGTATGTCGAACCGGTCGGTGGTACGACAATAGACTGAAGGCGAACCAAGACGACCCAAGGGTGCAAAGCCGTCAATGTGGAATCGTGGGCCAAGCAAATGATCTGCAACGTGAAACATCACCACTTGGCCGATGATCAACGTGTTGGCGCCAAGAGGAATCGACGTGTGCAGCTTGCACTCAAGGCTTGCTTGCGCCTCTGACAACCTTGGCGCTTTGATATGAACCGATGGCGACGCCCCCAATTTGGCGGCTTGCAACTCGCTCGTATCGGGCGGAAAGTCGGCGGCCGAGATGTTCATGGAGTTGAATAGTTCCTCTGTCACTAGGTTCACGACGAAATCGCCAGTGGAGAGGATATTCGACGCAGTGTCCTTTGGCTCGCCCCCGTCGCGGCGGCCAATACTGATCACGACGTACAGCGGATCGCTGCCTACCGCATTAAAGAAGCTGAATGGGGCTAGGTTGACGATGCCGGATGGACTCATGCTTGTGACCCAGGCGATCGGACGGGGCACCACCAGGTTGGTAAGCAGTTTGTAATTGTCGGAATTCGAGTGAAGAGCAGGGTCGATTAGCATAGAAAACTCAAGGGATTCTCGTCGTCGTCCATTCTGAATCTAAGACTCGGGAAATGCCCCGCTTCGGAGCAGAGAAACCGACGGCGATCCGAGAATGAGACTTGGCGCCACTTCAACGTGCAGCAACCCATCCTACTTATACCCTTCCCCATCTCGGGCGGCGACGAATCTGGCCTGATCAGCCGGACAGCGAAAGGCGAATGAAACTTCGACGGGCAGTTCTAATATCACTGAAAAGTTGAGTGTAGCAAGACGCAGCATCTGAAAACGGGTACATGCTTCCGCATTTCAGTGATCAGACCTTGTCACCGACAAAGTTGCTTGGGACGGCATAAATGTCGATGGATCGCAGATTCATCTCCCATTTGGATAAGTCAGTCTCCGACGTCACGTTGCCGAACCAACTCCCGCCGATCGCCAGATTGAAGATCAGATACAGCGGTGGGTGTCCCGCCGACTTCGTTTTAGCTTTTTTCAGGATTAACCGTCTGTCGAGATAGACGAACCACCACCGATCCGTAACGATGGTGATCCACTCGAGGAATGTGGAGCTTGTATCTCCGGTCGCCACAAGCTGAGCTGGAACCTCAGGCGGATCCCCGAACGGAGTCTGGGCGTGATCGGTAACATACCATCGTGAGAGGTCCTTGGAATGTTGTTCGAGGATATCCAGTTCCCAGTGCTTCTCAAAGAAAGGCTCTCCCATCCTCGGTCCATTTACTCCATCCCACATCGGGTACTTATGGGCCATGAGCCAAATCGCAGGCCAGGCGCCTTGGAATTTCGGCCCGCCTACGCCACGGCCTGGCATCCGCGCGACAATCCTCCAAGCGCCGTTGCTCGGACATGCTTGGGTCAGCTGTTCTAATGAAAGCATGCCAGAGAAGATCGCATGGCCCTTGAATGGGCCGTCATCTTGGGTGTACCCAGTGATCGCGGACTCGGCCAACGTGGCCACCCGAGGGCGGATCGCCAGGGACTTCGTCTTGGGATCGAAAGACACGCAGTTAAAGCCGGCATTTTTCCAGGCCGATGGAGAGACAAAGACTTGCTGTTCCTTATTTCCTTCCAGTCGCCTCAACCAGCCCCACTCGGCATAGGAATCGAGAAACGGACCATTACCGTCTCCACGCCAAATTCTCCCGTTTGGCGTTGCATGCCAGTCCCATATGCGCTTCCAACCCGCGAGGACGTCGTCTGATTTGGACTTCGACCCCTGTACCGAGAAACAGCTCGACGCGACACATAGGGCCAGAATTACGAAGCAAACGAGCTGTTTCATCTCAATCAAACCTACTGGCTTGGAGGAGGTCGCATTCCAGTCATATTCATCGACGCCAGTGTGTTTACGACGAATGTGGTCATTCTCGCTTTGTCTGATCCCACTCTGACCTCGTTCCCCGGCCATTTTCCACGACCGGTTGGAAGAACGCGTAGGTGGAACGGGCTATCCAGCACTATTCGGTGAATTCAGTGCGAAACTACCACACCGAAGATTCCCTTAGGAATTGGGCCTTGGTTAGGATTCAGTCCTCCCGAATCTCATTCGAACTGGCGCTCCAATGCACGAGATCGTTCACTAAAACGAGTTATGGGTCCCAGGGATTTCCCTTTGCTTACGATTTGTCGATACCTCCATAGCCTCACTCATCATGAGATCTTATATCCCTCCTATTTCGATCTGCACTGAGCAGGCTTCCAAATTCTCGGATTCAGCGCTTACATGAACCGTTCCACGGGCACCGGTCGGCCTTATAATTGCTTGCAGAACGCCGCGCCATGCCTGATGGCGTGGAATTTGAACGCTTGATGCATCATACGGGTCGGCATTGCCGAATGCAGCGAGTTCGGCGGGACCGCTGATGACCAGTTCCACATCGTTCACGGCACCAGGAACTACCACACCGGATGAATCAACCACTTCGATGGCTAGGTAACTTAGGTCGTTGCGGTCAACATCCAGACGGTGTCGATCCACCGTAATTCGAAGGCCAGCCGGTGGTCCTGCCGTCATGATCCGGTGTTCAATTTCTCGACCTTCGAATAGGCCAACCGCAGTCAATTCTCCGGGCTCATACGGCACCTCAAATGCAGCCAATCTCCGCTCGCTTAGCCCGGTCGGTTTATCTCCGATCATTTTCCCATTGAGATAGAGCCTGACCAAATCGCAAGACGAATAGACATAGACATTTTTGAGCAGCCCTACATCGCTGGAGTAAGACCAATGGCTTTGCACGTTTGGCCATCCCCATTTCGGTCTCCAGTCTTTTGAGTCAAGCCGATCGAACCAGCCTTGCGCTTCCGGCTCCTGTCCGACGACAATGTAGATAATCCCGCGTTCCCATTGGGCTTGGCGATAGTACGATGCGGGCTTTCGATTCCCCAGAATATTTAGATCCCCGCAGATGGCCATATGGAGAGGAAACTCGTCGCACTTATCTTCTGGGTTACCAAATTTCGTATGGCCGATCCCAGATTCGCCGAAATAGTCCATCGCGGTCCATGTAAAGTCGCCAATCAGCCAGGAATGTTGCTCGACCAACTTCCAGATATCAAAAATGTCCTTTGGAAAACTCTCCGTTCCAACCACGATACGCTCGGGAAATCGGGCGTGGTCGAGTTCGTAGTTCTCGTGCTGGTAGTTGTAGCCGCAAACATCGAGATGTAGGAAGGCCGGTTCGCTGCTCGTTTGCCAATCGGTCCAAGGAAATCCGGGAAAAAACGAAGCACAGATTCCCTGAGAGATGGCTCGCGTAGGGTCGGATGCAAGGATGGTGTTGCGAAGTCGGAGGGCGGTTTCGGTTTCTTGGAAGCACTCCGGTATCTCGTTTCCAATCGACCACATGACAACTGATGGATGGTTACGGTCCCGTCTCACCTGTGACGTCAGAACTGAGTCGCTTGTGTCGGCAAAGTGCTTGGAGTACCCATCGGGCGTTTTGGGATGTTGCCATTCATCGAAGGCTTCGTCCATTACCACCAATCCGAGTTTGTCGCACGCGTCGAGGAACGCGGCTGAAGAAGCATTGTGAGAGGTTCGGATTCCGTTATAACCGGCAGCTTTCAGCAACTCGATGCGACGGTATTCCGCGCGTTCAATTGCGGCTGCCCCCAGAAGTCCGTTGTCGTGATGCACGCAACCACCTTTGATCTTGACGCTTCTGCCGTTGAGCAGAAAGCCCTCGTCAACCGTAAACTTGACGTCGCGGACTCCGAAGCTGACGACCACACTGTCCGACTGGCATCCTCCGACCATCACTTGTGCCGTGACCGTGTAGAGCGCCGGACTGCTCAAATCCCAGATTTGTGGATCGACAATCGGAGAGTTGAATTGACAGACGCCATGCGACCCAGGTTTCAGCCGAAACTCTGTGATGTGTTGCGTGACCAAGGCGCCGGAAGGATCCAAGATGTCCACGCAGACATCGCCGTTGGCTTCCCGATTGGAAGAGTTCAGGATTTCCACATCGACGTGAACATCTGCCCTGCCCGATTCCACAGTAGGCGTCGTTACAAAGACGCCGTCCATGGGAATGAACACAGCCCCAGACTCTTTTAGCCATACATGACGGTAGAGTCCAGAGCCGGTATACCATCGGGAGTTCGATCCCACATTCGCGACACGTACGGCGAGAACGTTTTCTCCGTCCACTTTGAGGAAGGGAGTCATATCGAAATTGAACGGCGTGTATCCATGAACGTGAGTTCCCAGGTGGTTGCCGTTCAGCCATACATCGCTTGTGCAATAGGCTCCTTCAAATTGGACCTCCGCATGCTCGGTGGCCTTTAAGACGAATCGCTTGCGGTACCACGCGACACCCCCGACAAAATGTCCAGTCGCCCCTTTCCCGCCACTTAGGTCAGGGTCAAATGGGCCCGTTCGTCTCGGGCAGTCTTCCGATGGAGGGAGGTCCTCAATGCTCCAGTCGTGGGGTAAGTAGACAGACCGCCACGTCGAATCATCAAAGTCGGGCTGCGATGCGTCATCCGCGCGTCCAAACCGCCAATTGTCGTCAAATCGTTCCATTGTCTTTTCCCTGCTTCGGCGTGCGTGCACGTGCCTAGCTGTTGGACAAAGCTCATCGTACGAGGTTCCAGTCGGAAAATCTAGTTCGGGATTGAGAAGGCAAACCACTTGGCCCATTAATAGATTGGAAGTCTCAAGAATCGCCAGCCTGACAGCGATTCCACTTTTATGGACAAGACCTGGGTTGGCTTCAAATCACGGTTTTGAGGCCTTGGAATGGAGTGAAGAAGTTTGGTCCTTAAGACGCTGTGGAGGCAAGGCAAGCCATGGCAAGGGCCTCGATCCGTAGCGTCGCACCGAGCGATTTCCACTTCAATTCATTACAGCCAATCGGGCGTATTCGGATAGCAACCTATAGTAAAGCCGATAGTCTTCGAGAGACACTCCGGGAGGCGTTTGATGATCGACCGATGGAATGAAGCGTGAAGACTTCATAACAGGCATGAGGCGCTCGAATTCTCTACGCATCGGTCCCTCGCCAAGGTGCATCACCGTCTTATCGAACCCGCCGATCATAATCCACTCGGGATGGTTGACACGTACTCTGTTCACGTCCACTCCCGCCATACGCTCCAGTGGCAGAATGCCTTGGATTCCAACTGACTCGAACCACGGAATGAGCGGCTCCACGTCTCCATCGCTATCGATCATCACGATGACTCCATGCTCCCGAAGCCACGGTACGACTCTCCGATAATAGGGCGCCATGAACTCGTCGAACTGCTCCTTCGAAATCATTGGACCGTGGTTATAAGACATATCCTCCGCAAATGTCATGAAATCCGGCAGGAACACATCCTTCATGTGGTTGAGACACCGAAGCATGTATTCGGCCTGATCTTCGTTGATACGGTGCATCAGATCCGGTTGATCATAAAACGCATAGAGATGCTGCTCGATTCCGAATAGCATGCGCGGCCACCAGAAGAAGCCGTTGAGAGAAATCCAAAGAACGGCCTCACCGGACTCTTGCTTCTGCTGAATCTCACGCCAGAGGTTCTGATCGTATCGTGGCGGCCAAGGATAAAGATGCTCGCGGATCGCATCATAGTCGGATTCATCGTCAATCCAGTGTCCGTCCGGTTTGCTCGGAACCTTGTAATCGGGCTGCGGGAACCACAGTTGGTAATCCATGTCCAAGCCGAGGTGCTTTTTGATCGCCGTCCAATCCAGTTCGCGTGGCAGACCTTCTTCGCGCCACCTCTCGATCGTCAGGCCCCACCAAGTCGCCCATTCGATGATCGGGAATCGGTCGTCAGGAATACCGCCGTTCATCAAGGTTCGGAAACGTTCTCGCGGCGTCATACTCTCATGCTTCCTCGGTTTGTCAAATGTGTTCCAATCGTTTGGCGCATCCGCCTCTCTGGAGTTCCGGTCAAGTCTCGCGAGACATCGCGCATGCGATAGAAGGCTAGAGTGCAAGTAGTGGAGTAGCGGAATCGAAACATGAGAACCGTCATGGGATCTCCTGGAAGGGTGTTTCCCGCCGCGAGGACTTTTTTGGCGATGGTGGATTTGGAGTCATTCGCCCGTTCAGCGCTCAGAAGCCACTCAAATGTCTCAGGCAAAGGACTCGTCTATTCCATGGGTACGATCTTCCATTTCGAGTTCGATGTCCCATCGTCGTCCCACAGAACTATGGAGGCATTTTGCTCGTTGGAGCCGCCAAGAACCGATAGAAGACGGTTGGCATGGCGGTTGAGCAATTTGAAGTCACCCATTGCAGTGGGTATCGGTTTCCACTGTTGAAACGGCAGTAAATTGGAATCCCATACGGCGAGCGGCGAGCCATTTCGGATCTTTAGCTGGTAGTCATCGACAGTTAAACCGCTCGATGGATTGGTGAGAGCAAACCACTCGTCGCCCAAGTCCTTAAGACTCCAGATCTGTCCAGCGATATTGCTTGATGCAGCCTGATTCAGTAGGGTGCCGTGTACTTTCGAATCGTTAGGGATGGCGAGGCTGAGTCCACTGCTTGAGTTGACGATTCGGTAGTTCAAACCGGGAACCAAAATCGGGCAGCGGCCGATAAGAACCTCATTACAGTCCTTACCGGCATAGGAAGGCGCCATCAAGATGATGCCCTTGCCATCGGCAGACGGAATCATTCCCATGCTCCACCCATCAAATTCTTGATTGCCTTGCCATTGGACAGGCGAAGCCATCGCGACCCAAGGCCCCTCGCCCATGTTGAAATTCACGAAAATCTCCCGATCGGCGTTCGGACTATGGGTAAGTTCGCGCGCATTGACGATAAGAGCTCCCTTCGGCCCACCAACCGGTATCCACAGGCAATAAGGCGTGCCGCCTAAACAAGACCCGTTCGCTGTCTTTGCCGGTATCCCTCGTTGGACTGGATCACCCCAATTTAGTCCGTCCTCTGAGAATCGGATGTAGGCGGGGTTGTCTTCGCCGTTGATCCACTCATAGCTCATGACGTATTTACCGGAGGGCAATTTCTGCGTAACGGCCATGCCGGGGCGCTGCTTTCCATCTGGGACCGCAACGACATTCTTTTCCGGTCCCCATGAAATGCCAGCGTCCTTGGATTCGCGCATCGCCAGCACTTGGCTGAACTTTGGCATCTGGCGTTCGTCCGAATAGACCATCACAAGGTTGCCGTTCTTGGCAAGAAAGATGTTAGGCTCCCAAATGCCACCATGAAGGCCATCGGCCTCGTCAGCAACGCCACGATACGTCCAAGTTATTCCGTGGTCGGTACTTGCGTAGACCTCGAGCCTCTGACTAAGGTGGGTTCCGTCAGGGTGAGTCCTGACGGTGCTTCCGGCAATTAGAATCGTTCCTACCGGCAGATTCCCGGTGGGACTTGGTAACTCGTACAGGTGGGGTTCGCCCTCAAACGTCCATGGGGCCGGCATATGGCCTCTTGGGGTTTGACCAATAATCTGCCAAGAAATGCCTTCGTCGGTGCTCCGGAAGATCACGAACGGATTTGGGAAGTGTTCGTAAATCGCAATCAGACGTCCATTTGCCGCCCCGCTGTGCTCAAGGCGGATCAATCGAGTGTATAGCACACCATATTCGGTCGGTTCGGTTTTGGTGAGCCTCGATCCACACGTGTAAGGAACGATGGTGTTCCAATGCGAGTCGGCGCTGGCACGATTCGTTCCGACCACCGACGCCACGGCAAGCGCAAACCAGAGGATTGTCCTACGCAACGCTTCAAAGTGGTTTAGGACAAAACTGGGCGCCGAATGCGAGCCCCGAGGATTGGCCAAAGGAACATCGATTTCAGAATTTGCCATGCCAGGCTGATCATGCATAACCTGCGGCAGTTTGTTACTCGACGGGTTCTCAAGAGCATGTGTTTTTAGGATCGACGGTTCCGATTGAGAGAGCGGATAGGCAACCATGTCCCATTATGATGATGCCGCTATGACCGATTAAGTTGGTCTGACAAAACTTGTCGGATTGTGCTTATTCGCGATTCTTGGTACCCTTTTGGTGTGGAGAATGTCTACGATTGCGACGTGGCGATCATTGGGGGAGGGCCGGCAGGGACGACGGCAGGCTCCTTACTGCGCAAATACAATCCGTCCTTACGCGTTGTTATCCTGGAGCGCGAGGCATTCCCGCGGGAGCATGTAGGTGAAAGCCAGTTACCCGCAATATCTCCGATCCTCAATGAGATCGGAGTGTGGGACAAAGTCGAAGCCGCGAATTTTCCGATCAAGATAGGCGCAACTTATCGGTGGGGAAATACGAAGGGTTATTGGAAATTCGATTTCCTTTTGAGACCGTTCGTAGATGAGCCGAGACCAGCCCGATTCAGCCAGCAGAGAGAATCAACGGCATTTCAGGTAGACCGCGCGGTATATGACAAGATCTTGCTGGACCATGCCCGAGAACTTGGGTGCGAAGTCTTCGAGCAGGTAAAGGTCGATGCTATCGATACGGAAGGCGATCGCGTATTGGGCTTGTCGATCTCTTCTCAATCGAGTGACATAGTCGCGGGTACCGCGCTTGAAGGGATCACGAGGATCCGGGCCCGCCATTACGTAGATGCTTCCGGCGTCAGCGCGCTACTGCGCAAGAAAATGGAAATCGACGTCAGTTCGCCGACCAATTTGCGCAACATTGCGATCTGGGATTATTGGCAGAACGCGGAATGGGCAGAATCCATCGGAACGGGAGGCACACGCATCCAGGTCCTGAGCCTTAGCTGGGGCTGGATCTGGTTCATTCCTATCTCCCCTACACGCACATCTATTGGCCTGGTTCATCCGGCCTCGAAGTTTAAGGAGCACGGCAAGAAACCTGAGGAGATCTATCTTGAGGCAGTCCAATCAGATGCCCGGGTTTCCAAATTGGTAGCGAAAGCTACTCGGGAGCGAATCCTCCAATCGACCAACGATTGGAGCTATATTTCGGATCGAATCGTTGGCGAAAACTGGTTTTTGGCGGGAGATTCATGCGGATTCGCGGACCCGATCCTATCGGCGGGAATGACCTTGGCGCACACGAGCGGGAGGCGGATCGCCTATTCCATTTTGGAACTCGACCGGGGTGAGTTGGATCCTGCTTGGATCCGAAGCGAATACAACCAGATCCACCGCGATCAGATTCTTCACCACATACGATTCGCCGATTTTTGGTACTCCTCAAACGGGTGCTTCACGGATCTGAAAGAAAATTGCTCCGAGATCGCGAAACATGCCGGGCTGGAACTCTCGGCCCAAGAGGCATTTCGGTGGCTGAGCACGGGTGGGTTTGCCGGCGAAGATCTGTCTTTCGCGATGAAGGGCACCTACCGATTCAGTTCCATCAAAGTATTTACGGAGACGCTTACAAACGGAAGCATCGACTGGGCTATCACCAAGAAGAACGAGTTCCGATTGAACCTAAGCGGGGCGCAGCTTAGCGAGATTTCGGTGATGCGAGACGGACGCATCGAGCCGACCAAATGCTACCGGCGCCAGAGCAATATTCTCCCGCTGAATGGGATGTATCGCATCGTGTATGGCGCCATTTCGCGAGAATCGGATGCCTTGCGGGCATTCAGCTTGATGCGCCAGGCCCTAATCACGAGCCGCTATCCGGCAATCGACGAAGGAATGTTCGCGGCTTACGAAGTGCTCGAATCGATGATCTTGGAGGGGTGGATTACTGCCAAGTACAACAAGAAGCGACCGGTGCTTAGCTTCAGCAAGGATGAGCCAACCGACGAATCTGCCGAGCCCGCCGCAGTCATGTAATGATCCTCTAATCGGAGTCGCTGGCTCCACGAATCAGAATCGAGTCGCGGTTGGCGTGTACGCTAGCGGAAAAATCGTAGGTTAGGGCCGGAAAAGGCATCGCATCAGCTTCGATCCGGGTTTTTATCCAACCGTCGGCCACGAGTGCCTCGAGGGTTTTGAAGATCTCGAACTGAGCTTTTGCTGGATCACCAAGGGATTCGCCGTTCATCGTCAGATCCGGCACCGGCATGCGGCATAGGTCTGCAAATGACTTCTCCGTCCTCATCAGCTGGGTCAAGAATGCAGGCACACCCACCATTGGCAGGACCTTGCCGTGCCGGCGATACATGCGCCTACGGGTGATGCGGCCATTCCGGGTCTCAGCCATCCACTCCTTTTCGGCGCCTTCCAGGTCGGTCCAAAAGTGGGTTTTCCCGACAATGTGGTACGGAACAGCCTCGCCTGTGAACGCGCCGACAATCTCTTTAGCGATCAAGAGACCGCATCCGCCCAGATTGGTACCGGCAGTGTGTTCGATAAACCCGCCTTGTCCGAGCCACCGCCATGCTTCCTCCGCGGTAAGGGTCAGGCCAGCATCCTCGGCAATCTGACGTGCGTAGTCCTGCAGATCCGAAAAAACACCGTTGGCGGTGTACCAAAAATCCGCGAATCGGACGTGTTGCATGATCTGAGATCGATGATTGACGGAATAGTTACTCCGTAGCCAATCCGCCTCTAGCTCTTTTCGCTCCAGTTCGAGGATTGTGTAGGCAACAAGCCTTGCTCCCGCATGGGTTAGCGCCATGCCAGCGGCCAGGATTGGGTCTGCAAAGCCGGCACTTTCCCCCGCCAAGAACCAATTTTGGCCAGCCAGTCGCTCCGCGATAAAGCTCCAATCTTTGGTGGTATTGAAATTGTTCTCACGCGTCGCGTTTTGGATCAGGCGGGACACGATCGGGTCCGAATTCAGCGCCTCCAAGTAAAGGTCTTCGGGCCGCTTTCCGGTTTCTTTGAAGTACGCGGCCGGAACAATGAGGCCGATCGACGTGCGATCCGGACCGAGTGGAATGAACCAAATCCATCCATAAGAGAGAGAAAGCACTTGCACGCGCGTTCCTTCGATACCGATCGAGACCGCCCATTCCGCGTTCCGCCAATAATCCCAGATCGCCATGTTTTGGAGCGTGGTCGGTATTTCGATTTCTACGCCCATCGCACGACGCAGCAGGCCGGAGTGCCCGGTCGCATCGACATAGTACTTGGCTCGGATCTCCGTGCCATCGTCGAGAGTGAGATGAGTCACGCGATCGCCTGAGCGGCCCACTACTCGAACCGGCGTTTCTTCTCGGACTTCGGCGCCTAGTTCTTGAGCGTGATCCAACAGAATCTTATCGTAGACTGCTCGATCGACTTGAAAAGCGGTCTGAGTTCTCTGCCCAACAAACCTGGTTGGCCTTGGCACGGGGTGAAATACGCCATCGGGTATAAATTCGAAATCCCATAGATCGTCAGTCCTTCCCCATCGATAGGTGGCGCCTACTTTAATGGGAAAGCCCGCTGCTTCGACCTTATCCCAAACACCCATTTCGGCGAGGATATGCGAGATCGATGGCAGTTGGCTTTCACCAACGTGGTCCCTGGGAAACGCTTCGCGCTCCAACACGATAACCCTCAGGCGAGGATTGTATTTAAGCAGAAGGGTAGCGACAGTAGATCCGGCGGGGCCACCGCCGATTATCGCGACATCATAATCGACTTTCATAGTGGATTGAGCGCATTGAGCCTTAATTGGCTTAGAATATTATCGCAGAATCGGAGCTAGAATGATAGCCTGTGCAGGCGATCAGGGTACGCCCGATAGGCACTTTGGGTAATCCAGTTTTAATTTGGAGAATCTCAATGCGTAATAAGTCGATTAATAGATATCTCCCGGCGTTTTTATGAGCGGTGTAACCCCCGATATGAAGTCCGATCATCCGCAAGCCCTCTTTGGGCAAAGCATGTCGGCGTTTCAGAAAGGGGATTTCGCGACGGCGATTGAATTTGGCAACCGTTTGCTTAAAGTCTCAGGGGAAGCGGCTCCCGCAGTTGTATGGGCGGTTCGCCTGCGGCTTGAGTCCAAGAAGTGGGACGAAGCGATCGAAATCGGCAGCCGACGGATGGATCAGAGTCCAGGCCTGTGCGGATTGGTCGGCCATGCCTATGAAGGGCTGGGCGATCTCGAAGCGGCCCAGCGTCACTTTGAGAGGGCCTGCAGCGAGCAACCGGAGAACAGCGCTTGGTGGATGCACAATGCCTCAACCCTCTCTCGTCTCCATCGTGACTTTGAGTCGATGGAAGCCCTTCAGCGCGCGGTTGAATTATCCCAATCACCGGATCCAGAGGCCCTCTTAATCCTCGCCGCCCAGGAGCTAGGGTTTGGATATCCGGCAAGGGCCATCGAAACCGTCGAGCGCGCACTGGCTTTGAAGCCAAGAATTGAAGGGGGCCATGCGTTGGTCGCCCGCAGTTTAATGGCCATGGGAGAATTTGCGGAAGCCGAAAAAAGATGGTATCTTGCGGTCCAAGCGGAACCCCGAAATGCCAGTCTCCCCCTTCAAAGGGCGATTGCGCTTGTTCGGCATGGACAATTCGACCTTGGAATCGAAGCCCTGAAAAAGATGCTAGACGTCCAGCCGAGATTTGTCCCAGCCCTCGTTCAGATCGTTACCGCCAAGCGCTTCACTGAGGATGATCGTCCTCTGATCGATCGCATGGCGGCCATTTTGGAGGACGAGTCGATCTCTAATGAAGACCGAATCGCCCTCCGATATGCCCTTGGCAAGGCTCACGACAACCTCAAGGAATACGAGTCCGCAATGCTTCATTTTGATGCCGGGAATCTCATCCAATACCAGGCAATCGAGGCCACGGGTGGATTTGATCGCGAGGGCTACACCGCAAACATGAGTCTGCGGATCAAGGTTTACGATCGCGAAACAACGGAGAAAGCGGCGCCGAACGGGAACCCCACCGAAGGTCCGATCTTCGTCTTGGGAGTCATTCGATCAGGCACAACGCTCGCGGAGCAGATATTGTCGGCTCACCCAGAGGTTGCGGGAGCGGGCGAGCTCAATTTTTGGATCAACTCGGACCTACGATTGATGGACTACCAGCGTGAGAGCCTTAACCTTGTGACGCTTCGAGAGGCGGCCGAGGCGTATTTGAGGCTCTTGAAGGGGTTTGCCAAGGACGGCGCTAAAAGGGTTGTCGACAAGCAACCAGGGAATTTGATCCTCGCCGGCGCGCTTCACATCGCGTATCCCAATGCACGAATCATACACATGAAGCGGCATCCGGTCGACACGGCGGTCTCAATTTGGACGACCCACATCCGTACATCCACTCGATTCGTCAACCACAAGGGGAATATCGCCTTCGCGTTCCATGAGCATGACCGGCTGATGCAGCACTGGCGAGAGACTATTCCGTCGGACCGGTTTTTGGACGTCTCCTACGAGTCGCTGATTTCGGATCGGGAGCGCACCACGCGTCAGATGCTTGAATTTTGCGGCCTTACCTGGAGCGATTCCTGTCTGGAACCGGAAAAGAACAAGAAGCTGGTGATCACTCCGAGCTTATGGCAAGTTCGTCAACCGGTTTATCGAACTTCGATCGACCGTTGGAAGAACTATGAGCCGTGGTTGGGAGAGTTTGGTCAGCTACTCGAATCGACGAGTAGCTGAGAAGAATGAAGTTCGGAGTTTACTGGCCAAGAGGCGGCTTCCCCGATTGGGCACGCGCGGCATTTACGGCTGCCACTTTGTCCGGATGAGCTTTCGCCCAATCGATCTCATCCTGCTTCGCCTTGTCATGGTTCGCAGACATTTCTGCGAATCCCTTCTGCAGTTGGGCTGCAGTTGGGGGAGGAAGCTTCTTTGCGGCCGCCTGTTGATCCAGAATGTTCGGATCATGGCTGCATCCAGACACAAACAGTCCGGCGAAAATAACCGCCACGAACGCCGCATTCAGTTTCGTATGTTTCATTGATTTCATCCGCTTTCGCATGAGCAAGCTGCCCTGCAGCGATTCGAATCGTCGCAGGACAGCGAACCTGACGTTAGGGGCGCAAAGCGTCCCACTTATTCAAGCCCGGTTTGTTATCCGGGTTTGGATCTGTAGACGCGATATTCAGGAACTTCGCGTGACCATCTGTAAGCATGAAGTTTGACCCTCCCGGCTTAAGTTGGGCGACCGCTCCCGTAGGCCCTTCTGGCGCGGCGACTGTAGTGGGTATCAAACCATTCGGAAGTTCGTTCCCTCCGCAGTCGTTGATGTTGCTGTTGCTTCCATCCGTCGTGGGTACCCCTTCAAAGTAACCGCCGCATTGGAAGTTCGTAGCATTCGTTCCGCCCCATTTAAGCGCGTCGCTGTTGAATTTCGTGGCAATCGCGATGGTATCGGCGGGGTAGGTCACCTGAGTTGAGGAGAGAGATGCAACGTTGATCTCGCCTCCATTTGCTTGCCCGAATATTTGGGCAAAAGGCGCTCCAATCCCACGCAACGTACAGTCCTGAAGATTGGTGAAGGCGGGCTTTTCACACCTGCCTTCCCACGAATCAGGAGCTACTCCGATGAAGTTGGCCGCGGCTGCCGTGTTCGGTGCTACGAAAGAGTTGAGTCCGTAGGAGACCGCAACCCCTTCCCATGACGGATATTCCACGACCGCGCTTCCGTCCAACGGGCTTCGGAATAAAGCCAGGGACTTGCTATAAGGCTGAAGGGTGAGAGTCCATCCGAGGGAGGCGCTGCCCCACGAAGGAGCACCCGACCAAGACTCTGGTGTGGCAAAGCAGTACATGTCATTGTTGTCATCCGCATACATGATCAGCGCGGTGCCAATCTGCTTTGAGTTCGACAAGTCTGCAGTGGCTTTAGCAGCCGCTTTTGCTTGGGCGAACACGGGGAAGAGGATGGCAGCAAGGATCGCAATGATCGCGATAACAACTAGAAGCTCAATAAGTGTAAAGGCTCTTTTTAGACGCATAGTATTCTCCATTGAATGAGTGGCCCGTATTTGGGACAATTGGCGAATGCAAAAGTCGATGGCTGTCCCCGAAAAACTTCGGTTCTCGACACCAACTTGGAAAGATAGGTATCAGATGGGCCCATCACTGGGACAAGTGGCAAATGAATCGATTGGATTTGTCCATCCCGTTGGGCGGAAGAACTTGTCCGATCGTAGATAAAAGTTCAAAAAGAGGCCCATTGCTGGGACGAATGACGAATGGGAAGATCGGGCTAAGCCCGCTCTCGCGGAGGTGAAGTCGATGCTCTTTCGACGAGGTGAACGTCGAACAAGCGCTCTCTTGGCTCTAGGCTTGGCTCCTCAATGAGCTCTAACAGCCTGTTCGCCGCCGTGGCGCCAATGAGACGAAGAGGGTGATGAACGGTTGTCAGGGGCGGATCGGTCTTCGTAGTTAGCGGAAGATCGTCAAACCCAACAATGGATAGATCCTGCGGCACTCGCATTCCAAGTTCAAGAGCCACTCGAAGCACCGATTCGGCGACGGAATCGTGGGCGCAGAATATTGCGGTCAGGCCGCTCGCGGCTCGATTACTAAGAAGCTTCTTGGCGGCCTCTTCTGCAACTCGTCGGGAATAGTGCCCGGCAGTGATCAAGGATTCATCGACTTCGATTCCAGCCGACGCCATCTCTTGCCGAAACCCAGAGAGGCGTTCTGGGCTGCTGGTGCTCGTTTCGTCGGAAGTGATCATTCCGATACGGCGGTGACCCAACTCGATCAGATGCCGGGTGGCCAGCCTTGCCCCCTGCACATTATCGGCGTCGACTGTCGAAACAGGAATCCCCCAGGCACGAGTGCCCAAAAGGACAATACTCTTATTACGATTTGTTAGGTCGGTTAAAAACCGGGAGTTCGCAGGCGGAGCCAAGAAGAGAAAGCCGTCGCACCGACCGTCGCAGAACGTGGGAACGTTCTGTTCGACTTCTTCCCAGCTCATACCGGTAAAGAGCATCAGAACTTGCTTTCTTTCGGAGGCAACCCTAAGGATGCCGTTTAGGACCTCCGAGAAATACTCATTTTCAAAAGGCTCAATACCTTCGTGGGGGAATACGACCCCAAAAGTGGATGTCTTGACACCTCTCAGACTTCTCGCAGCAGCGTTGGGTTTGTACCCGAACTGATCGATCATCTTTTGGACGCGATCACGGGTTTCAGGCAGAACCGACCTTGGTCCGTCGTTCAGAACATACGACACGGTCGCGGTCGAAACCCCACTCGCTCTTGCGATATCTTTAAGTGTCACCATTGGCACAAACGCTATCTAATCGGTTAGATGAGCAACTGGGATATATCCTACAGCAGATTATTAGATATTCCTAACATAAATTATTGCGGAAAGCGCATTTCTTTTTTAAAGGTATGGAAGGCGAGGCGTGTGACCGAGAGTCAGTTCTGTTTCGTACTGCTGAATCCTCATCAAGAAAAAGCGTCAAACATTGCAGTATTAAACACTATCTACTTCGTCATCTATTCTTAATGTAGCATGACTTAAAGCGCTCAATACTTTTAGTACCGAATCGCCCACTTTTCTCGATCCGAATTTCAATTTTGTAGAACTGCTCCGGATTCTCTCGGTGGCAAGTGCCGATGAGTCAATGTTGCCACGATGATCCTTAGCTACTTGTTGCAGGGCCGTCCTACGAGATGCGAGGATGCCCTAAGGGGGCGGTTTCGAGTTCTTTTAGTGTTGGCAGCTATCCTCAAGAGAATGCGGACTCGATTTAGGTTCCTTTTGTCAGGGCTTTTGACCACGGTTCTTTCCATCGGGCTTGCTTCCGTCGAATTTCCTGGCCCTCCCATCGGAAAGGCTTCAGGGTCCCTGGCAAATGGAGTGTTCACTCTTCAGAACGAGAGCATTGCGGTCTCTTGGCAATTCTCGGGGAACCAACTGCGCGCAAAGAGCATCGTTAACAAACTGACGGGTATGGCGTTCGACCAAACAGGGACGGAGCTTTTCCGGGTCGCATCGGCAGCTTCGAAGAAGCAAGCAGGCGTCTTCGTTGGCGTGCGGTTGGAGTCGTCTCGGGTTGTAGCGGTGGCCTCTAAGGACGGGAATTCGTGGACGGAGCTGACAAGCTATCCTCGGTCCGAGTTCTCGGGCGAACCGTCACTCGTTCGCTTGGGAAAGATGAACCTAAGGGCCCAGGCGATCGACAACCCGGGCGACTTGGGATCGCCTGGTCGAAGCACGATTTCCAGTTTCAGTTTGGATTCCACGGTGCGGCTCGAGTTGAGCGCTCGAGCCCACCAGGCGGAGGCAAGGGATTACCCGTTTCATTCGCGTACCGGCCTCCTATCCTGTCATGTCGATAAGGGGACCGACCAAGGCATGTCCTGGGGCCCCGGGTTGGCGATGGTTTGGGAGGATGGAAGGAAGTTCTTGCTCGTCGGCGTTCGAGACGGCGACTCCGTGTTTAATGTCACCACTCAAGCCGGAGAACGGATCATAGGTGAATCGGTGACGGCTTCCCCGAACTTCGATCTACTCGCATCTTCATTTCGCTGTGTCCGTTCGCCCCGGATCGTTCGTTTTAAGGGCTTGTCCGGCGGAACACGGGTCGCCGATCGGCTCGCGGGGGCAGCACTAGAAGCGGAATTTGAGTCGACAACCGGAATTCGCGCCCTTTGGAAAGCAGAACTCAGGGACGGGTCGAACTACGTGCGCCAGACGGTGGACTTCTCTACCAAGAGCGAGGGCTTACCCGTTTATGGCATCGAACTTTCGGACGTCAGGATCCCGGGGGCTAAGACCATCGGCGTCGTTCCGGGATGTCCGGTCGCGGGCGCTGGGTTGTTTTTCGGAGTCGAGATGCCCGGCGCCCAAAATACGATCCATGCGAGCGGGGCTCGGATTGGATTTGGCTGCCAATTGACGCTATCGCCCTCCCAACCGTACGGATTCGGCTCGGTGCTGGGAGTTTCACCAGCAGGACAACTTCGGCGATCGTTCCTGTATTACATCGAGCGTGAACGAGCACGTCCCTCGTCCCCTTTTCTTCATTACAATTGCTGGTACGACCTTGGCTATTCGGTCGACGCCGATAAGATGCTGGATGCAGTCACTCAGTTCCATAACGAGCTAGTGGTCAAGCGGGGCGTTCCAGTTCGGTCCTTATTGGTAGATGACGGCTGGGACGATCCGAGTCGCGGTCTGTGGACTGAGAATCCGCTTGCATTCCCCGGCGGCTTTGCCGCGCTGAGAGCCAAGATGGCGAAAATGGATTCTCATCTTGCGATCTGGATATCGCCCTTGGGTGGATATGGAGGTGCGGAGGAGAGAACCGCCGACGCGCGGAAGCTGGGCCTCATCCCCAAAGACTCGGGGCTCGACCTTGCTTATCCAGCCTATAAGGACTGGTTTCAGAACCGATGTCTTCAACTGATGCGGGAAGATGGGGTCAACGCGTTTAAGTGGGACCGTGCGGGAGACGGAGTAAGCCCACATTTTATGGCGCTGCTCGACATCGCGCGCAACCTGCGTAAAGAGAACAAAGACGTCTTCATCAACGTGACGGTCGGGACATGGCCTTCCCCGTTCTGGTTGAACCATGTGGATTCCACTTGGCGCAACGGAAGCGCGGACGTCGGCTGGGCGGGTAAAGGCGACATGCGCGAGAAGTGGCTGACATTTCGGGACGGCTATTGTAAGAAGATGTTTGTAGACCGCTCGCCCCTCTATCCACTGAACTCAGTGATGCATCACGGAATCGTCCACGGCCGCAACTTCCAGGGCGAGCCGATCGGCAAAACTGGCCCTCACCTTCGAAACGAAGCCCGGTCGTACTTTGCGAATGGCACATCCCTTCAGGAGATGTACATCACACCATCCATGATGAATTCGGCTGCATGGGACGACGTGGCCTCGGCGGCCAAATGGGCACAGGCAAATGCGGACGTTCTGGTTGACTCCCACTGGGTTGGCGGCGATCCGCTCCGACTGGAGCCCTATGGTTACGCTTCATGGAACCCGCACAAGGGCACTCTCATGATTCGAAATCCGGACGACAAACCGCAGACCATCACCCTCGAGGCTCCAACTGTCTTTGAATTACCTGCCGACGCCGCCCAAATATACGCGTTAGCGTCTCCCTACCCCGATCAGCGCATGCAGACGCTAACCTTGTCGCGGACCTCCCAAACGGTCACGCTCAACCCCTTCGAAGTCCTGGTCTTTGACGCCAGACCAGTTCGTCGAACCGAAGTTGGGCACTAGGTCTGACGACCAAGGTGGTCTCGATTTCGAAATAGGCGAACACTTCTTGCCCAGGGGATCGGGTCAAATATGGGAGAATCGCGCTTAGTGGGTCGTTTGCCGATGTGCTGCCTTCCTTCGATCAAATGTCGACGGCACCGATTTCATGAGACGGTCAAAAGCAAGGGTTCGGAGGGTTTTAGCGGAGCGGTCTCTGCTCTCAGAGGTCTTGGCGCCAACGCGTACCTGGTGATCCGGTCCAAGCGGCTTGATTCGGCATTGTCAGCCGCTTGCTTTTCCTTTTTGGCCAAGCCGCACCCGGCAATCGCGAGAAGGAGCAAGAGGATGCTTAGGCAGAGGGTGACCGTTTTGCTTTTCAAATCGTGGACTCCTTAGAGGGCACGAGGCGATTGCATCGCGGCTTCTTTACCTTAAGACGCTTGAATCGACGTGACGCGTTCATCCTTCTCAGGGGACGAGGGTGAAGCGAATTCTACAGTCTGAGTCCCCGCTTCGCACTTGGCTTTTGGGGCTCCCCGAGCCTCAGCCTTGAGAGCGTTCTTGACGGTAGCCTGGGCAGAGAACTCCTCAACCGGGATCACGACCCCGGGTTCTTCCCTGCCGAACTTCTTGAAGTACCGATCCTCAAGCTTGTTCTGCCCCGGCTTGGCAAGTTTTATTACGTATTCGGTATTCCGACGAATCTCTCGTAACATATGGATTTGGGTATCCGCGAGCCCAAATCGCTTTTTGGATACCGGCCAACTTCCGAATTCGCGGGATGGGAAGGGGCCATGGCCTCCGCGCCACTAACTCAGGACTTTCTGGGTTGCGTGACGGTTCAGCCTGGTTAGGCAAGCCTTCTTGAGCCATTTTCCGTTCCGCGTTCTTTGCGATCCAACTTTCTACCGACTTCACATCCGTCGGTCCTTTCCAAACTTCTTGAACTAAAGGTCCTCGATGTAGATCGACAATGGCGCCTTCCAAGGCTCCTTTTGTGATCGTCGATTTTCCGCAAGCTCAAGGGCAGAAATCCTTGCTCCCGAGCCATCTGCACATGCGCGTAGGACAATCGACGTCGTTTCCGCGCCTCAACCCATTCTTGAAACATCTGTGGAAGTTGGTCTCTTGGTTGCCGTTAATGGGTTGGAATGATCTGCAAAGGAAGCTTGTTTTTCGGGGTTCCCACTTTCACGTCCTGGTTTTTCCGGAAGGAATGACGGCTTTCGTTGGATGGCGGCGGGGAGCACGTTCAATCTCCGCGATTTGGGCCCTGGCGGTTGCTAAACACGGCGCAAGTAAGAACTCCGTGGCGGACATGGCGCAAGCCGCAGCTTCTGTATACGGCGAAATCGACACGTAGGCAGGCAAATTGAGGAGAATCAGACGCCGCGTCTTAATCGGCTACCGGAGCGACTGTTGCCTTGAACAGAAAACCGCAACACGATGCACTTCCCTTGCCGCCAAGCCAGATTTGTTGACTTTCCGGATCATTTGAACCCATAATCAAAGCGCAAAGCGGGCGGTTAGCTCAGTGGTAGAGCACTACAATGACACTGTAGGGGTCACAGGTTCAAATCCTGTACCGCCCACCATCTTCTCAGGTTCAAAAGAACCTAGATGTCACCTAAACTCCAAGATTCCCTGTCACTCAAATTCTAGAGTGACGTCACTTAA
>Ga0302319_10003369_pt1 | contig 33546 bp, 29 predicted proteins | sample Bog_T0_2_FD_203319 | JGI IMG/M metagenome (GOLD analysis project Ga0302319, IMG submission 203319) | Peat permafrost microbial communities from Stordalen Mire near Abisko, Sweden - Bog_T0_2 | ecosystem: Environmental > Terrestrial > Soil > Wetlands > Peat | place: Sweden: Abisko, Stordalen Mire... | reverse complement strand
AGCCGCAATATAGACCGTTGCCAGAATACTGAAGATATAGGCTTGCACCATGCCCGTGAGCAAGCCGAGCGCCGTCATGACAATGGGGAAAAGGAAGGGCGTAATTGTCAATAAAATACCGACGATCATCACTCCGCTCATCATGTTTCCAAATAGTCGAATTGCCAGCGCCAAGGTGCGTGATAATTCGCTAATAATGTTGAAGGGAAGCATGATGAATGTCGGCTTCATATAGGTTTGGAGATATCCGACTAATCCCTGTTCTCTCACGCCGAACAGCGGCACGGCAATGAACACGCAAAGCGCCAGGGCCGCCGTGGTGGAGAGCGAACCGGTCGGAGGGCTGAAGCCGGGAATGACTATACAAACACTGCAAGCCGCGACAAATAAGAAGACCGTACCCAGAAAGGAGAGATATTTTTTGGGTTGCTTCAAACCAACGTCGGCGATTTGTTTTTCAATACCGGTAATGATGATTTCAAGTGATCCCTGCCAGCGCGAGATCGGCCCCTCGGTTGCCAGCCTTCGCGTGATGAGTTTTGCGCCCAATGACATCACGAGCATCATGATCCAGGTGGTGACAATAGTCCCATTGAGCTTGATAAAGCCGTGCTGCCAGAAGATCTGTTGATCGGAGGTCAGATTCAAGCTGTGCCTCCTTGCATCGAGGGGCTGCTCGTGAGTCGGACGACACAGATGCGCGCGATTATAAATCCACACACGCAAGCTACTAAACGACGCCAATCGCCCTGCATGACGAAATAGAAACCGAACATGGCGATCGCGGTTCGCAAGAACAGGCTGCCCACGAACCAGATCGCAGGCTGATGAGAAGCGACGCCGCGCCGAACAGTCCACCACAGGCCGCCGAAGAAAAGTGCCCCAAGGAAAACACCCGCGACCAACGCCAATAGCAGAAGCAGCGTTTCAAGCATTTCTGTCATCCTTTTCGTCGTGCATGGCGCTGCCCTGCTCGCTGACCCAGTGCCAGGCGTTCGCACAGCCAACGACCAACCCAATCGCCAGCAGCATAAGAGTCCAAGAGCGAGTCCCCGGATGCCGATGGTCCCACCAAAGACCGAGCATCCCCCCAGCAACCGTAGGAACAGTGACCGACCACCCAATGATTCCGGCCATGCCGAGGCCGAACCAGACGCCTTGAGGACCGTCTTTTTGAAACTTCAGCTTACGCGCAGCCTTCGAGGACACTTCCCGGATGAAGTCAGACTCGTCTTTCGATGGTAATTGGCTCGTTCGTTCATCGCTCATGCTGAAGCTCCGCGAGGCGACCAATTAGTCCGCTTTCCATTTTGGCTACTGCCGTCCGAACCTTCTTCTCCTGTTCGTCGAGAGTTTGGAACTCGCGCTTTACAGCCGCCTGCAGCTGACTGAGATCTGTTCCTCCAATGGCATGGCGAACGGAAACAAGCACGTCGACGCCGGCTTTGACCAGCACGCCCTCAGCCACGGCGACATAGACAGTTGCTTCTTCCTTAGTCTGATAGGTAAGAATTCCTGGCACTAAAGATGCCACACAATCCAGGCGATTGGGCAGAAATCCAAGCGATCCAGCCTCCGTCTCGGCCACAATGCGCAAGACATCGGTCTTATCCGCGAAGATCTCAAACGGCAGAAGAATTTTAAGATTCATGGGGCTTAGCCGGTTCCGGTTTTGTTTTGCCGTCCGGTGTTTTTGCTTCGGTAATGGCGCCGATCATGTACAACGCGCTTTCGGGATAGTCTTTGAAGTCGTCGCGTAGAATGCGCTCGCAACCCTCAAGCGAATCTTTAAGACTGACCAGCTTGCCCTTCATGCCGCTAAACTGCTCGGTGGTAAAAAATGGCTTAGTGAGAAAACGCTCGAGCCGGCGCGCACGGCCGACGATCTTGCGGTCTTCCGGGGAAAGCTGCTCCATTCCGAGCATGGCAACGATATCCTTTAAGTCCTCGTACTGCGCGAAGGTTTTGCGGATTTCCTGTGACAAATTGTAGTGATGTAGGCCCACAATTCCGGGCGTAGCCATTTTCGAACTGGATTGAAGCAGATCGATTGCCGGATAGAGCCCTTCGCTAGCGCGTGCGCGCGAGAGTACGATCGAAGCGGAAAGATGCGAAAATATGTGGACTGCCGCTGGATCCGTCAAATCGTCGGCCGGAACATATACCGCTTGAATTGAAGTGATGGCGCCGGCAGTGGTATTGGCGATCCGCTCCTCCAGGCCTGATAGCTCAGTGCTCATAGTAGGCTGATAACCGAGACGAGATGGCATGCGCCCCAGTAATCCAGACACCTCCATTCCGGCTTGGATGAATCGAAAGATGTTGTCGATCAGCAAAAGCACGTCCTTGTGCTCGTCGTCGCGGAAATACTCAGCGAAGGTCAACGCGGCTGCCCCGACGCGAAATCGATTTCCCGGGGGCTCATTCATCTGACCGTAGACCAAGACCATGTCTTTGAGTACCCCAGCGGCCTTCATACCACTGTAAAGTTCCTCACCTTCGCGGCAGCGCTCGCCGATCCCACAGAAGATGCTCATGCCCTTCTGATGGCCTATCATGTTGTGGATCATCTCGGTTAGCAGGACAGTCTTGCCTACCCCCGCACCACCGAATAGGCCGCCTTTGCCCCCGCGTTCCAACGGAACCAGGACATCAATTGCTTTTATTCCCGTTTCAAATATTTCCGACTTGGTAGAACGCTCCGCAAGGGAAGGTGGCGCATGATGAATCGTCCGCCACTGGACATCAATCGGCGCGGGTTGATGATCGATAGCGTTGCCAAAAACATCGAACATGCGGGAAAGGATCGTTTTGCCCACCGGCACACGCAGGGGCGCGCCCGTGTCTTCCACCGCCATACCGCGAGCGAGCCCTTGTGTTGGCGTCAACGCAATCCCGCGAATGCTGCGAGCATCGAGTTGTGTCATCACTTCAATGACAATCTCTCCGTTTGCTCCCGCGCGTAGCACCGTGTAGACGGGAGGCAAGCAGTTATCAAACCGAACATCAACGACTCCGCCGCGCACTGCTACGACAGCGCCGTGATTCGGAGAGGCAACACCGATACTCATTTGGCAGCTGTGCCGGGCCATTTCCAGTTGCGGATTTCCGGCATGTCCTGGCCGTGTTTATCAATATATAGTTTGTGCTGAATGAGCTTATCTTTGACCATCTGCTTAAGGTAGGTTCCCTTTGTGCCCAATTGAGGCAGACGATCAATCACATCTTGCACAAGGTGGAAGCGATCAAGGTCGTTTTGCACTCTCATATCGAAGGGCGTAGTAATGGTGCCTTCTTCTTTGTAGCCGCGCACGTGGAGATTGCGGTTAGTGCGGTTGTAAGTAAGTTTGTGAACAAGCCAGGGATAACCGTGAAAGGCAAAGATGATGTGCTTGTCCTTGGTAAACAGGGAATCATAATCCACATCGCTTAGTCCGTGCGGGTGCTCGCGCTGCAGCGTCATCAGATCAACCACGTTAATAACCCTGATTTTCAGAGTCGGCACATGCTCGCGAAGTATGGATACCGCGGCCATGATCTCCAAAGTGGGAGTGTCTCCGCAGCAGGCCATCACGACATCCGGCTCGGCCTCCTGGTCGTTGCTTGCCCACTGCCAAATGCCGATACCTTGCGTGCAATGGACGACAGCGGCTTCGATGTCGAGCCACTGCGGAAGCGCATGCTTGCCCGCCACGACAACGTTTACGTAGTTACGGCTGCGCAGGCAATGGTCAAACACGGATAACAAGCAGTTGGCGTCGGCTGGCAGGTAGCATCGCACGATATCGGCCTTCTTATTGATGACATGATCGAGGAACCCGGGATCCTGATGGGTGAAACCGTTGTGATCCTGCTGCCAAACGTGGGAAGCGAGGAGATAGTTCAGCGATGCGATTTCCCGCCGCCAAGGGAGTTCACGGGTTACCTTCAGCCACTTGGCGTGCTGGCTGAACATGGAATCGATGATCCTTATAAATGCCTCGTAACTGTTGAAGAGACCGTGCCGGCCAGTGAGCAGATACCCTTCGAGCCAACCCTCACACTGATGTTCACTGAGCATGGAGTCAAGCACGCGTCCGGAGGGTGCGAAGAATTCATCGTTCTTGACCTCCCGCGCATCCCACTGGCGATTGGTCACTTCAAAAACCGCGCTCAGGAGATTAGAGACGGTTTCATCGGGGCCGAAGACACGAAAATTGTGTTGGTCTTCATTCGCCTTGGCGACATCACGCAGGAAACTTCCCAACACCAGGGTGTCTTGAGCTTCGACGGCGCCCGGAGACGCAATGTTTACCGCATGAAGGCGAAAGTCGGGCATGCGCAGGTCGCGGAGGAGAATCCCGCCGTTGGCGTGCGGGTTCGCACCCATGCGGCGGTCGCCCTTCGGCGCAAGTTCAGCTAATTCAGGGATGAGGCGGCCCTTCTCATCGAACAACTCCTCGGCCTTGTAGCTTTTCATCCAGTTTTCGAGCATCCCGACATGGTCGGGATGCTCCGGATCTACCAGCAGCGGCACTTGGTGCGCGCGAAAAGTACCCTCAATCTGCAAGCCATCCACAACCTTCGGTCCGGTCCAGCCTTTGGGCGACCGGAGCACGATCATCGGCCAACGAGGGCGGCTGTTATCATTCTTGCCGCGCGCGTTCTTTTGGATTCGGTGTATGTCCTCAATAGCTTTTTCTAAAGTGGCGGCCATGAGTGGATGCATCTTCTCCGGGTCATCGCCTTCCACGAAATAAGGGGTCCAGCCACAGCCGCGAAAGAATTGCTCTAACTCATCATTTTCGATCCGAGCCAGGACAGTCGGGTTACTGATTTTGTAACCATTGAGATGCAAAATCGGCAAGACGGCGCCATCGGTAATGGGATTCAGCAGCTTGTTCGATTGCCAGGCGGTAGCGAGAGGGCCGGTTTCCGCTTCGCCGTCTCCAACAACACAGGCTACGATGAGGCCGGGATTGTCGAACGCCGCCCCGAAAGAATGGCTCAGGGAGTATCCCAACTCGCCGCCTTCGTGAATCGATCCGGGCGTAGTGGGCGCAACGTGACTCGAAATTCCACCCGGAAACGAGAATTGTGTAAATAGCTTCTTCAATCCGGCTTCGTCGCGCGCGACATTCGGGTAAATGTCGCTCCAAGTACCTTCGAGATAGACGTTCCCTACAATCGCCGGGCCGCCGTGCCCGGGTCCAGCAACGTAAAACATATCGAGGTCATACTTCTTAATGACGCGGTTCAAGTGGACATAAATGAAGTTTTGACCAGGAGTCGTTCCCCAGTGACCCACGACGAGTGGCTTGACGTGCGAGAGCTTCAGAGGTTCGCGAAGCAACGGATTGTCATAGAGGTAAATCTGGCCGACCGAGAGATAGTTGGCGGCGCGCCAATAGGCGTTCATTTTTCTGAGCAGTTCCGCTGATAAAGCGTGGTTCGCGGCACTCGGCGGACTCGTTCTTACGGAGGTGTCACTCTCATCAGCAAAGGTGGATGTGTTGATCGGATGTTCGGCGTTAAGTTCAATCATTGATTTCTCACTTGTGAGGATTTTAAAGACACCGAGCCACACGCTGGAGTCACTTCCAAATGTACGGGATAAAACGTCAAAACCGCGTCAAAAAAAACGATTGATGTTGCCGGTCCTAGGCGCAAGAAAACGTCAAGACGAATGACCGTATGTGGTCATCTGGCAACTCAATGGACGATAGCGCTTGCAGTGCGATGACAAAGCCCTGCCAAACAAAAGGTTCTAGGGTTCGGCCCATCAGTTGCTCATGTAAGCGCGTTCGAGGTTCGAAAGATTAGAGGTGCCATGGCAGCGTTACTCCAGGGGTTTCGGTCAATGATCGATAATGGCCCAGCAATTGACAAGGTAAAGAAAGACGGTCTTCGAATTCTGCTTGTCGGTGATGACAGTTCGATGATCGAAATCCTCAACTCAGCACTGAAGTCGGCGGGTTATAGAGTTTACGCGGTTGGAACCGGCAGCGACAGCTTACGGAAGTTTCAATTCGCACGGCCTGATCTCATTCTTCTCGACCTCTATTTGCCGGACAAGGACGGAAGGCAAGTTTTGTTACAACTTCGGGAATGGACAAATGCTCCCATCATCGTGATGTCCGTCCAGCAGGAGGAGGCGGAAAAGATTGCTTGCCTTGACACGGGCGCCGATGATTACCTAACTAAGCCCTTCAGCATGGGCGAACTGCTTGCCCGCCTGCGGGCCGCTCTGCGTAGGGCTTTTGGCACTCCCCGAGGCGAAGTGTTTACCTCCGGGGATCTGAAGTTAGACTTTAGCCGGCGCGAGGTTTTCATTGGGTCCGAGAAAATTAAACTGACCGCCACCGAGTATGACTTATTGAAAGTGCTGGTGAGTCATGCGGGCGTAGTTCGAACGCATTATCAACTCATCCATGAGCTGTGGGGTACCACGCAATATCAAGATGTCGTCCACCTTTTGCGGGTAACGGTGAGCAATCTACGCCGCAAATTGGATAGCGATTCCACGGTGGTCCGTCGGATTGTTACCGAGCCGGGAGTCGGATACCGGCTGAGTAGCGCTTAGACGCCTTCTCGGCCCGAAAGTAACTAGCCCGGCACGCGCGCATTTCAAAACAAAACATCATGAAAATACCAAGCGCACGGCCTTCTGCGATTAGCTGCATATTTGTGGATATCGGCGGGGTTCTACTCACCAACGGCTGGGACCATCTCGCACGAAAGCGGGCAGCAAAGCATTTCAAGCTCGGATGGGCCGAAATGGACCAACGGCATCGATTGAACTTTGAGATCCACGAAGAGGGGAAACTCAGCTTCGAGGACTATTTGAGCCGGGTAGTTTTCTACGAAAAGCGGCCGTTCACGCGCGCGCAATTCAGGAGTTTCATGTGCGCGCAATCGAAACCTTACCCTGCAATGCTCTCGCTCATTGCCCGGCTGAAAGTTCGGCACGGTCTGAAAATCGCAGTCGTCAGTAATGAATCGCGTGAACTGAACGCCCATCGCATCGGGACGTTCAAGTTAAGCGCTTTCGTGGATTTCTTCATTTCGTCATGCTACGTTCATCTCCGCAAGCCGGACGTCGAGATCTTTCGGCTGGCGCTCGACGTGGCGCAAGCACCGGCAGAGCAGATAGCTTATATCGAAAACACCCCGCTTTTTGTGGACATAGCGGAAAGCTTGGGAATTCGCAGTATCTTGCACACCGGATACGAATCGACTTGCGCGAAACTCTCCTTGTTAGGACTGCAAGACGGCGCTTGACCTAAATTCTCATAGAAACATTTGGATCTAGATACAAACAGGAGCAATTCACAATGAATGAGCAAGCACTCATAAGCGTAGCCCGGCAGCTGCTAGCAGACGACAAGGGCCTGCTCGCCATGGACGAAAGCAACGGAACCTGCAATCGGCGATTCGCCGTCGTCGGCATCCCGCAGGATAGGGAGACCCGGCGCGCCTATCGGGAGTTGCTGATCACCACGCCCCACTTGGGCGAAAGCATTAGCGGCACCATCCTTTTCGATGAGACGATTCGTCAAGCCACGAAAGAAGGTACGCCTTTTATCGAGGCCATCATTAAGGCGCGAATGATTCCGGGTATCAAAGTCGATACCGGGGCGAAAGATATGGCTGCTTATCCTAACGAGAAAATCACCGAGGGTCTGGACGGATTGCGCGACCGTCTCAAGGAATATTTTCAGCTGGGTGCGCGCTTCGCCAAATGGCGTGCGGTGATCGCCATTGGACACGGAATTCCTAGCCTCGGTTGTATCGAGGCGAACGCCCAGGCGCTGGCCCGCTACGCGGCGTTGTGCCAGGAGGCGGGGCTGGTGCCAGTGGTTGAGCCGGAAGTGCTTATGACCGGAGATCATCCCTTGGAACGCAGCCGCGAATCGACCAAGGATGTATTGCGCACTGTCTTCAGTTATCTATACTCGCAAAGAGTCATGCTGGAAGGGATGATTCTTAAGGCGAACATGGTGCTTCCTGGATTAGCTTCTCCTAAACAGGAATCGGTGAACGAGGTAGCGGACGCGACGGTGAGGTGTCTACAGCAAGTTGTTCCGGCTGCGGTTCCCGGGATTGCATTTTTGTCGGGCGGCCAGTCGTGTGAATTGGCCTCGGCGCGCCTGAACGCTATGAATGCGAGATCGAAGCCGCATTTGCCTTGGGCGTTGGCGTTTTCCTTCGCGCGCGCTATTCAACAACCGGCGCTGGAGATATGGAAAGGCAGTGAGGCTAATGTTGTGGCCGCACAGAGCGCTCTTTTGCATCGTGCGAGATGCAACCGGGCGGCTCGCAAAGGCGAATACACAGCCGCCATGGAGGAGGTATTTGCATTAGCGCACGCCTAGTTTACGCGGCGACGAGCGATTCGTCCATTTGGCGCGAGGCTGCGGTCCGCTCCTCAATATCCGCCGCTTCCTGGCAGACGATGCACAACGTCGCCCACGGCACTGCGGCAAGACGCTTCGGGGCGATCTCTTCTTCGCAGTTTCCGCAGACCCCAAAAGTACCGTCATCCATGCGGCGCAGCGCGGCGCACACTTCGCGCAAGCGCTTAAGGTTACGCTCTAGGCTTCCCATGGCATACTCTCGTTCCGTGGACTGCTGGATTCGGTCTAATTCATCCGGCGTTGCCTCCGTTCCTAGCATCTCGCGGCTCCTGCTTCCGTTTTCCAACTCCGCCCGTCTGATCTCTAAGATACTGCGGTGTGTCTTCGTGTCTTCTTTTGTCATTTGAAACAATCCCTTCTTAAATTTCAATTCGCTCGTGATTTGTGGCATTCCGCAGCGCGCTGTGGGACGGAAGCTGCTGCAACCTCGGACGAGTGCAATGTAACGTTGATAGGCCAGGTGCCGGCGATAATGTCTCTCGCGGCTTCGACGTCCTCGGCGCTACCGTTCACCATCAACAAAAACCGATTAGCCTTTACGGCCATCTCATACTTGATGACGCTGTTTCTCGGAATGCCCATGCCGTAAAGTCCCGCGCCGAAGACGCTCAATCCTCCGAGGACGACCGCGCCTTCTAACGCTCCTGCAATCCAAGAGACCAGCGGCCCCGCGACCAGCACCGGTCCGATACCCGGAATGACAAAGAATCCGGCCCCAAATAGCAACCCCCAGCACCCTCCCCAAAATGCGCCCATCTTGCCCCAATACTTCATTCGATCGCCCCTGTTGTAATAGCCCACTACCTGCTGATCGCTGTGGGAATCCCTGGCAACGATAGACAGCGTTCGCATGTCGATTCTGGCACGCTGAAGTTCCTTGACTGCTTCTTCCGCTCCGCTATGTGTACTGTAAATCGCCAAAACGCCATTTACTTCGGGCATGGGAATCTCCTGTATGGCCGGCGTGCTTTCATTGCCGTAGTCCGAACCTTGCGCTAGACAGAGCACGCAGAGTGCCAAGCGTTTTTGGCGAGGACGCTCGACGTGCCGCCGCACCGTTTTAACCGAATACGGTCAGGCTGACCTAATGTCGTCAAGATCCGACCCATCAGCCCTCCAAATCGTCGTCTGGGCGCTAATCAAATTGGTCTGCCTCGTGCAAGGAGAGGAGAAAGGACAATCAAATGACCGCGCAAATTGTGACGCTACCAAGCGCAACGGGACCGAGCTTAAGCAAAAGGGTTCTCTATCCTCTGCGATTCGAACCGATTTATCAATACAGGCTCTGGGGAGGTCGGCGTCTGGCTAGTCTGTTGAGCAAACCGCTCCCTGCGGGGCCGGTCGGAGAGGCATGGGTACTCAGTGATCGCGACGACCACGTCAGCTGTGTTGCCAATGGAGCGTTCAAAGGGCAGAACCTTCGTCAGTTGCTTGAACAGTTTCCGGAACAACTTATGGGACATCTTGCAAAACAATTCCACCGCTTCCCGCTGCTGTTGAAATTTCTCGATGCGCGTGAAATGCTCTCGGTTCAAGTTCATCCAGCAGACTCGGATACGCCGCTGCTTCCGATGGGTGAATCGGGGAAGACTGAAGCTTGGGTCGTTCTTGAGACGGGCAAAGACGGCCGCATCTACGCCGGTCTGCAGCCTGGCACAACGTCTAAAGACCTGCAGCTGGCACTTACCAATGGATCGGTGGCGGAGAAGCTGCGCTGTCTGAATCCGAAACCGGGCGACGCTATTTTCATACCTGCAGGAACGGTTCATACTCTGGGTGACGTGGTGGTATTCGAAGTTCAGGAGAATAGCGACGTGACATTTCGCCTGTCCGACTGGAATCGTGTCGACGCGAGGACTGGCGAGCCGCGGGAACTGCAGGTGGATAAGGCGCTTGCCTGCATCGATTTTGGTGAGAGTTCCGCTGGCTTGACGTCTCCCGTGGTCGAAACAACCACCCACGTGAAGCGCGAAAGACTCTTTGAGTGTGATTACTTCCGGTTGTGGCGGTTGCGCGGCCAATCGCCGTTCACCGTGGGAGCAGAAGGCAACCCCCGTGTTCTGCTAGGCATCGATGGCGTGGGCCAGATCGTCCATGGCGGAGTGACCCACTCAATCGGCAAAGGAGACGTCTTTCTTCTACCCGCGGAACTCGGGGTGTGCGCGTTTCAACCGCGCGGGGGAGTGACCTTGCTGGAGATTGCGATACCCGATCGGGAAAACGAAACAGAGTGAAAAAGCTAATTGTTTATGATTTAGACGGCACACTTGCTGAAAGTAAATCGTCTCTTGACGCAAACATGGCCGGGCTGATCCACGATCTTCTCGGAGTTGTAAAAGTGGCTGTCATTTCGGGCGGCGATTGGCCGCAGTTCGAAAAACAAGTGCTCTCCCATCTTCCTCATGATGAACGTTTGGCAAACCTATCCCTTCTGCCAACCTGCGGCACAAAGTTCTATCGTTACTCAGGCGAATGGAAGAAACTCTATTCAGAGGATTTCACCGCCGATCAAAAGACTAAGATTATCGATTCTTTGAAAGAGGCCGTTGCCAAAGCCGGCTTTACGGCGAAGAAGGTTTGGGGCGAGGTGATTGAAGACCGCGGCAGTCAAATTACATTTTCCGGGCTCGGACAACAAGCTCCTTTAGAGGAGAAAGATAAATGGGATGGGGATTACGCCAAGCGGAAGAAGATCAAGGACATTCTTGATCCGATGATTCCGGACTTCTCGGTCCGCATGGGTGGCGCCACATCGATTGATGTCACCAAGCCGGGTATCGATAAGGCTTATGGAATTAGAAAATTGCGAGACCTGCTCGGCATCTCCATAAAAGAGATGGTTTACATAGGCGATGCCTTATTCAAGGGAGGCAACGATTATCCCGCCGAAGAGGCCGGCGTTGTTTCCATCCCGGTGAAAGGTCCCAGCGAAACCAAACCGGTTACCGAGGCTATCATCGCCTGTTTGCAGGGAGATTGCCAAGCATGATTGCGTCAGAGGGCCTAGCGAGCGGACTGAAGCTCCGTCGCCTGGGAATGCTGATGGAGCCGGAACCGGGGAATCCGCTGGAGGCTGAGGGTGTTCTCAACCCGGCCGCGGCGCGCGGCCCTGATGGAGAACTCTACATTTTCCCCCGCCTTACGGCCAAGGGCAACTATTCGCGGATCGGTATCGCGCGCGTGCGCTTCAACGACGATGGAAATCCCGCAGGGGTCGAACGGCTGGGCATCGCTTTAGAGCCGCATGCTCATTACGAAAAGCGCCCCGATGGGGGCGGCGGCTGTGAAGACCCGCGAGTTACTTTCGTCGAACCGCTCAAGTGCTACATCATGACGTACACAGCATTCTCAGCTAAGGGTCCCAGGATTGCCTTCGCCAAGTCGACCGATCTTTTCCATTGGGAACGCCTGGGACTCGCCACGTTTTGCCCCTATCATGACGTTGAGTTCGACGATGTTGACGATAAAGATGCCAGCCTCTTCCCGATTGCCATACCAAATCCTTCCGGCAAACCGGAGCTCGCGATTCTTCATCGGCCGCTCTTTCCCGGGACTCGACCGGAGGAAACGGCCTGTCACCCTGCGTCCCGTGAGTTGGATATTGATCGCGAAAGCATCTGGATCTCATATTGCCCGGTGCCAGTAGCGGGCGCGAACTCGGAACCGGTTAGCCGCCGGTTTACATCTCATCATCGGCTTGCTACCCCAATATCTCCCTGGGAGCGGCTCAAAATCGGCGGCGGCACTCCTCCAGTCTTAACTCGGCATGGCTGGCTCGTCGTCTACCACGGCGTGAGCGATCTATCAGCGCCCGGTAAAACCGAACACAAGTTGTGTTATTCGGCCGGATTGATGGTGCTCTCGAAGGAGCACCCGCAAATTGTTCGCTATCGTTCGACCCATCCCGTGCTGATACCGTCTCTTCCGCAAGAGTGTCACGGCACCGTCGCTAATGTCGTTTTTCCTAGCGGCATTGACCGGCGGGACGATCTTGGCATGCCGGACCGCTTTGACATCTATTATGGAATGGCCGATAGCCGGATTGGCGTGGCGCGGCTGGATTTGCCGGAGTTTTTACCGTCGGAAGGATTTGCCGATTCACCTGCGGGCAAAGTCTAAAGCTCGCCCGACGAGCTATGCGGATTATGCTCCTGCTTGTGCCGGCCGTCAGCTTGCCAACACCGACAGGCAACCCGACTGGTGACTGGAGCGGTGTCGCTGGCTGCTCGGCGTTCGCTCTCGCAGCGGGCAACAGCTCTGTCATTAACAAGAAGCTGATCGTGCTTCTTGCAACCGGGTTTATCGAATAATTATTTTGAGACTCTCAGCTCGCAGTCGGCACTGTACTTACAGTATGACTTGTATTAAGCCTTGTGTAGCCTGACGGAGCCGCCGGAAAGCCGAGATAAGCCCGGCAGATCAGGCAGCAGATGCTGGCGGAGTTAAGTCGTTCTGCTGAGAGCGGCCATCGCAAATAAAAAGGGACTCAGCCGAGGTTCCCTGATGGCAACAGTCCACGTCTGTTCGGTCTAGACCTCCGATCGTGTACATTTGCCTTCAATTCTTTAAATGACGAGATCAAGTTGTGACATTTCTGGCGGCAGCTTGCCCAAAATCAGTTTTTGTGAACAGAGCTATGATCATATGACTACTATGGCTGAGCATGCCCAACCCTGGGTGGCCATACACGCCGATCTGAGAAAGGAAAAGATTGCCGCCGCGCACCTGGAGTTCAAAGGCTATCAAGTCTATGTGCCTGTTTACCATAAGCAAAAGCGCTGGTCTGACCGCGTCGTGAAAGTTGACGCCCCGCTCTTTCCCGGATACTTGTTTTGCCGATTCGATGCGAAATGTCTGCCGATTGTAACTACGCCCGGCGTAGTTTCTATTCTTGGCTGTGGCGGGCGACCGGAGCCGGTACCGGAAGCGGAGATTGCCGCCATCCAGACAATGTTGCAATCCGGGCTGCCGGTTGGCCCCCATGAGTATTTACAAGTAGGTAAAAGAGTAAGAATCGACAAAGGCCCGCTCAAGGGAGTAGAAGGTTCGCTCGTAAGAAGCAAGAGCAATTTCAAGATAGTTGTCTCAGTCGAGCTGCTACAGCGTTCAGTTGCGGTAGAACTTGATCGCGAAGCAGTCTGCGCCACCTCGCTGGTCGACCAAGTTTCATAAAATCGGAATTGCCCGCTCAATAAAACCTATCCTTACGCTCCTGGGCGCGTCTGTCGGACGACTAAGATACTGCCCAGGCACAAACACCTTTCACGATGGTCGAAAAAGACAACACGAAGATGGTGAGCTTTCGCCTTGGGGTCGATCAATATACCAGACTTGAGGAACTTCGTTTAGCCGAAGGCGCGCGCAGCGTATCGGCCATGTTCCGCAGAGCCGTCGATAGGCTAATTCAGAACGGCACTGCGAAAGCCAATAGCGGAGAAGATCTCACAACACGGGTAAAAAAGCTCGAAAAACGAGTCGACTTGCTAGCTCAAGATCTAAGAAAATTCACCAGAACATAACATTTATAAAAGGCCACGCTTTGATCTTTCGTGGTGATATTTGCAGCTATGTCCGATATAGTCCATGCCACCTTTGCTTGTTTGCTTATGTGCTTGTCCTTCGTTCAGTCTGCAGAGGCCACGTCTTCAGATCAGAACGGCGAGCAGGTTGAATCGCCTTACTCCGCAAGCGGTTCGGGCCTCCTTTTTTCAAATCCTCGAGACGTTTTTGATCGCTCAGCGCGAAGCGAGCACAGATCCGTTTCTGTTAGGCAGTTTCCGCGGGATCTCTTGCAGGATCAGGAACGCATCTGGACGAGCCCATTTCATTTGCAGGAATCGGATCTCCGGTGGTTGTTGCCGCTGGCCGCCACGACCGGAGTCCTCGTCGGGACCGACCGCCACACCATGACACTCATCCACTCCGACGCGGCAAATCGAAGCCGAAGTTCGCTCATCTCGGACGGCGGTCTCGCGCTGTTCGCCGGTGCAGCAGCACTGTCATACGGTTTCGGGAAATTCACTCATGATGAGCACGCCCAGGAGACCGGCGTTCTGGCCACGGAGGCGGTGGCCGATTCTTTTTTGGCGGTAGAGGCGCTGAAGATCGTCACCAGCCGCCAGCGACCGGACGCGGACGTGGGGCACGGACTTTTCGAGCATGCATCGCCACTTGAATCCTCTTTCCCCTCAGAGCACGCAGCCTTTGCCTGGAGCGCCGCGGCAATCCTTGCACGTGAATACCCAGGACCTGTGATGCAGTGGGGCGCATACGGTCTGGCCTCGCTTGTCAGTTTATCTCGAGTCACGGCAGAAAGACATTTTCCGTCCGACGTGTTGTTTGGTGCGGCGGCAGGCTATCTGATGGGGCGTTTCATTTATAGATCTCGTCACGACGACAGAATGACCGATCGCACCGGGGCGACGCCAATATACGAAAAGCGCAATGCATTGGCGATGACAAACATCGAGCGTGAAGGGCGATACAAAGCCTCCGGATCGGTCTACGTCACTCTCGATAGCTGGACCTACCCCGCGCTGCGCCGTCTCGCCGCACTGGGTTACATTCCAGACCAGGTCTCGGATTCCGCCCCCTGGACGCGTCTCGAGTGTCTGCACCAAGTCGAGGAAGCTGAAAACATTGCAGCCACTCGACAGATGCGCATCACCGAGCGTGGCGCCCTTAACAAAGAAGCCCTTCGGCTCATCGCCGATCTGAAAGCGGAATTCGAAGGTGAGGCTGAAGGCGAAAATGCCGTCCGAATCGAGTCCATCTATACACGCATTACGGATATCTCGGGCGTTCCACTACGCGATAGCTACCATTTCGGTCAAACCATCAACAACGATTACGGCCGGCCTTTTGGCGAGGGCCTTAACAACATCACAGGTTTTTCCACCGACGCGGTATCCGGCCGGTTCTCGGTTTATATGAGAGGGGAATATCAGGAGGCGCCCGGCGAAGCTCCATATAGCCTTAACCTGCGGCAGTTTATCGCCAGTGCGGATGAGATCCCATTATCAGCCGCTCGCCCGATTTCGAGTACCAGCCGCTTCGAACCTCTTGAGATGTATGCCGGCGTGCAACTCGGCTTCGAAAGCATCACCTTCGGCAAGCAAAGTCTGTGGTGGGGGCCCGGTGAAGAAAGCGCTTTTACTTTCAGCAATAACGCGGCGCCGTTCTACATGCTGCGTATGGCGCAAACGAGGCCACTGGTGCTTCCCGGCCCTTTAGCGCTACTCGGCAAAATTCGTACCGAAATTATATTCGGTAAGTTGTCCGGCCACAGCTGGCCCGCCCACCCATACATCAATGCCCAAAAACTTTCACTCGACTTGACCGACAATTTCGAACTGGGATTCACGCGCGGCTCTATCTTCGCCGGTGTGGGACACCCACTTACCCTCGGCACCCTGGAGGCCAGTCTCTTCAGCTTCAACAGTGCGGACTTCGGACCTTACGGCTCACCCGATCTTCCGGGTACACGATTCAGCAGTTTCGATTTCAGATGGCGCGTGGCGGGGCTTCGCAAATACGTCACGGTCTATTCCGATTCGTATGGCATTGATGAGCCCAACCCGATCGATAACCCCAAGCGCACTCCCTGGGGGCCCGGTCTGTACCTTAGCCATCTCCCTGGTCTTCCAAGACTCGACTTTTGCTTCGAAACATACTCGACTTGGCTCTATCGCAAAGACCAGGGTGGCCAGTTCGTGTATTGGGACAATCAGTACCGGGACGCCGGCATCAACGACGGCAATTTATTGGGAAGCTGGGTGGGACGGGATTCGCGCGCTTATACGGCTGCTCTCAACTACTGGTTCTCCGGTAAATCGAAACTCGAAGCCCAATACCGGCAACTCAAAGCCGGCAACAACTTTCTTCCAGGTGGTGGAACTCAAACCGATGGGTCGGTCACGGCGCAGTGGAGCTTGAATCCAGAATGGATGGTCACGGCCAGCGCTCAATATGAGCGTTATTTCATACCGGTGCTAGGTGGTCCGCGGAACGACATCACAGCATCGCTCCAGGTGGTCTTCACTCTGAGGCATTGGCAATGGCGCTTATGAACTCTCGCCTAGCTTTAGGGGCAGCATTGCTGATAGCGGTGTCCCTTGGCGCACAGGTCAATCCCTATCAGCTCTACCAGCGGTCGCAGCCGCAATCGCAGCAACCTGATTCCGTAGACGGCGCGCAGATAGATTGCGCCGACGGGACGCCCACAATCGATTGCGTGCCCAGGGAGCTAGATAATAACCGGCCAAAGATTGTTCCTCCGGGCTACCGGCCAAGGTATCCATTGCCCTCTCAATCGCCAACTGATTCCAAGGGTGCGGGACTTCCGCCGAGCTACCAAATCAAAGAGCAACCCACTGAGTTTCAGCGCTTCGTTCATTCTTCGACGGGGCAACTTCTTCCTCTCTATGGCGCATCTCTCTTTGAACACGTACCATCGACATTCTCACCGCTTGACCGCATTCCCGTAACGCTCGATTACGCCGTCGGCCCAGGAGATGAAGTCGAGGTTCAAGCTTGGGGACAAATCAACTTCAATCAGCGCGTCACGGTAGATCGAACCGGCGACATCTTTCTTCCACAAGTTGGCCGGATCAGACTTGCCGGAGTGGCATTCGGCCAGTTGCGAAGCACCATTCAATCCGCCATGGAACGTGTCTACCGAAGCTTCGATCTCAATGTGAACATGGGCCAGTTGCGGTCGATTCAAATTTTCATCTTGGGTCAGGCTCGCCGCCCGGGAAGTTATACGGTCAGTTCCCTGAGCACCCTGGTGAATGCCCTGTTCGCATCCGGTGGGCCATCTGCGCGCGGTTCGTTGCGGAATATACAACTCAAACGCGGCGGCAGAGTGGTGACAAATTTCGATCTTTACGACCTGCTGCTGGAAGGCGATAAAACCAAAGATGCTACGCTGCTGCCGGGAGATGTGATTTTTGTGCCGAATGCCGGGCCGAGAGTTGCGGTAGCCGGGAGTGTTGAATCGCCGGCAATATACGAATTGAGGGCAGATACTTCGCTACGCGATCTTCTGCGTTACGCAGGGGGCCTTTCGCCGACTGCATCGGGCCAACGGGCCATTTTGGAACGGATTGACCAGCGCTCGGCACTTCACTCCGAAAACCTCGAACTCTCGGCGCAAGGGCTTACTATGCATCCGCAAGACGGCGACCTGATCCGGATACTATCGGTTGTGCCGAGATTTACACGAACAGTCACACTGCGCGGGAATGTTGCCGACCCAGTCCGTTTCCCCTGGCACATCGGCTTAAAGGTGAGCGATCTGATCCCAAATAAGGAGTCACTATTAACTCGGGGATATTGGAAAGAGCATAACGGCCTTGTGGAGAGAGACGCCCAAATTGAAAACGAATACGAAAGCCGCGAGCAACTAGAGATGGCCGGGCCGGAGGAAGTCATCAAGGCTCAGTCTTCAAATGCACCACAAGCGTTTCGCGACCAAGCTCACGATACCCATAACGATTCCTCTCTTGCCGCCGCCGGAAGCCGGGAGATCCCGGTCCGCGAGTTCTTTCCAAGAAACGACCTTCAGCCATTGGCCCCTGATATCGACTGGAACTACGCGACCATCGAAAGGTTAGATCCGAACAATCTGACTACATATCTCGTCCCGTTTAACTTGGGAAAAATTGTAATCGATCACGATGCCTCCGCCGACATTGCACTCGAACCTAACGACGTGGTTACCGTCTTTTCGAATTCAGACATCTCCGTGCCGCACTCTCAGCAAACCACATACGTGCGGGTCGAAGGTGAAATCAAGATGGCTGGGATCTATTCGGTTAAGCCTGGCGAGACCTTGCATGACATCGTTGCTCGGGCGGGGGGGGTGACTCCGAATGCCTATCTTTATGGAGCACAATTCACCCGCGAATCCACTCGCAAGGAACAGCAGAAGCGCTATGATGAGTTTCTCGATCAGCTCGAACAAGGTATCAATCAAGGCGCGGCAACCCTTTCCGGCCGCGCCATCTCGTCCCAACAAATCTCTGTGTCGGAGACGAGTATTGCCGGTCAACGCAATTTACTACAACGTCTTCGCAGCACTCCGGTAACTGGCCGTATCGTCCTCGATCTGCAGGCGGGAAGCACGGGTATCGAGGCAATCCCAAACCTCCCGCTAGAAAATGGCGACCTTCTGTTAGTTCCGAGCGCCCCCTCGACGGTGAGTGTCGTTGGCATGGTTTACAACCAGGGTGCCTTTCTTTACGACCCGGATCTGCGGCTCGGAGACTATCTTGCCAAGGCGGGAGGCCCAAACCGCTACGCGGACCGAAGCCACATGTTTGTGATTCGAGCCGATGGCAGCGTGGTCGCGAAAGAGACTCGCTCTCGCCTGTTCTCGGCTAGCTTCGAGGCGCTGCGGATCTACCCGGGAGATACAGTAGTTGTTTCGACGAACGTTGGCAAGACTACTTTTATTCGGAACTTAATTGACTGGTCGCAGGTAATCAGTAACTTCGGACTGGGCGCTGCCGCAATAAACGTATTGAAGTAACAATTTGAGGATTTCTCTATGGCATCAAGAGCGGAAGAGCCGGAAATCTCTATCCTCGCCGTTTTAATCGTTCTCGCCAGACGCAAGCTATTGATCGCGGGAAGTACCTGCATTCTAACGCTGGCTGGAGCGATTGGCGTAAATCTGGTGCCGAATTCTTTTACGGCCGAAGCGGTGATTCTGCCTCCTCAGCAGCAACAGTCTTCACTGGCCGTTTTGGCTTCGGGTGCGCTGGGTAATCTGGCTGGTTCGGGGATGGCATCGCAGCTGGGATTAAAGAATCCAGCCGATCTTTATATCGGTATTCTGAAGAGCCGGACCATCTCGGACGAAATCATAACTCGATTTCATCTCCAGGATCTCTATCATCAGAAATGTCTTTCCGATGCTCGCAGCATACTTGGAAGACACACTTCTTTCGCGAGCGGCAAGGAATCGCTCATCACGATCTCCGTTCAGGATCGCGATCCAATACGCGCGGCGGCGATGGCGAACGCTTTCGTGGATGAACTGTACAAGGAGAACTCTCAGCTAGCAGTTACCGATGCCTCGCAACGTCGTTTGTTTTTCGAACAACTGCTGCACAAAGAGAAGGATGCTCTAAGCGACGCCGAGATCGCGCTCAAGGATACACAGCAATTAACCGGTTTGGTGGCGCCAAGCGGCCAAGCGGAGGTCCTCATTCGCTCCGCAGCTCAATTGAGGGCTGAAATTGCCAGCCGTCAAGTCGAGTTGCAGGCCGCGCTTTCCTACGCGACCGAGCAAAATCCGCAGGTGCAGTTGCTGCGGCGCGAAATCTCGACAATGCAAGGCCAGTTAGCTGACATTGAAGCCGACGGTACTAAAAGCGGTCGCTTGGAAGTATCGGCCCGCAATCTGCCCGCGGTAAGTTTGGCCTACGTCCGCAAGTTTCGGGACGTGAAATATCACGAAACGCTCTACGAAGTTCTCGCCAAACAGTACGAAGCCGCCGTGATTGACGAGGCAAAGCAAGCGCCCGTAATTCAGGTGGTTGATCGAGCCAAAACGCCGGATAGAAAGTCTGGACCGGCGCGAACGTTGATTACGTTATCCGCTGGCTTTATCGGATTCGTGCTGAGTGTAGTCTACGTTGCTATGGTTCACAGCATCACGCTTCTCTGTGCCGACCCGGTGCATGGCAATACCATGGCAGACATCCGAGCCGCGATGCGGTTCCGCCGGAATACGTCTCTGGCGCCTATCAATGAACCTGCTAGCGCGTTGTTGGCGCGCGCTGCCGCGCAATCAGGGTGCAATAACAAGTTTGATTGACATTCTTCATAGATCGGTTGGCTCGAAATCCGCACTTATTGTGAAAATGGGTGCAATCGGCGACGTTATTATGACGCTGCCAGGGGCTCGTCGTCTGTACGAGCAAGGTTTCGAAATCCATTGGGTTTGCGGAAGAGAGCTCCAGCCGCTGCTCGAGTGTTACCCCTGGATAGCCTTGCTAACCGTAGATGACCGAGCGATTTTGAAGGGCACCGTCTTCGAACAATTGCGCGCGATCGCGGATCTTTGGAGCAGACTCGCCCTTCGCAAATGGGATATCTGTGCGACGCTCTATTACGATGTTCGTTATCGTTTTCTCACCTTACCTGTTCGAGCGCGGCATAAAATAGCACTTTCCAGACGATTAAGAAAGACCAATGTACTGGGCGGCCGGAGTTATGCCGACGAATTCACTCGCATCCTGCTTGGAACCGAAGATGCTTACCGGCCACGGAGCATAGAGCCTTTCGCACCAAGTAAACTCCCGGCTTCGCCACTGCCTATAAAGTCCGCTGAACGTCGAATCGCCATTGTCCCTGGAGGAGCGGCAAACTTTCACTCTCAGCAGACTTTGCGGCGCTGGCCTATCGAATTGTACGTTTCTCTTGCGCTTGCTTTGCGGAAGCGGAATTGGGAGGTCGTCCTCCTGGGAGGGCCAGACGATGTCTGGGTGCGGCCGTACTTTGACCAGATCCAGGTTAGCGATTGTGTTGGAACGATATCGATTCCCGAGGCGATTAGCGTCTGTAATTCATGCGATGCTGTTGTCTCACACGATAGCGGCCCGCTACACCTCGCCGGACTCAGTAACGCGAGCGTGGTTGGCATCTTCGGCCCTACCAATCCGGCAAGTTTTCTCCCGCGCAGGCCGGGGGTCGTTGGTCTTTGGGGTGGCCATGGCTACGCCTGCCGTCCCTGCTATAACGGGCGCACTTTTGCGCCATGTGTCTCCGCCGGATGCATGCGGGACGTGACGCCGGAGCTTGTGATGCATCACCTGCTTCGTTTGACGGACGCGAAATCGCGTCAGATGTTAGAGCCATGGGAACTGATCTTCGCGCCGGCAACAAACGGCCTGTCAAACGCGGCGCAAATTTAGGAGATTTATTCCCATCGAAGCCAACTCTATTTTCAGGTCCGGCAACTGTTTAGAGTATTTAAAAACCTACAAGCCCAAGCATCGCTATCGGTGCGGATCATTTCCGGCCATGGCGCCGAGTTCATCTTAAAGCTTCGCCGGGCTTGCGAGAACCAAGTGATATTCGACTTCATCATACCCAGCCGCCCCGGGGAGAGCGGCACCACCGAAAGCCTTCATGAAACATTCCCTGAGGAATACCCCAGCTCTAATCACATGGTGTTCGCTAAACACGTTAAGCTCCTCCGCAAGCTCCTAGGTGCCGTGGTGCGTCCTAAGTTTGGCGTGAAGAACAATCTTGTTAGGGTCGCCAAGTCCCTCTACCTTCTTGCCGCCTGGTCTATCGAGATTGGTGGCGATCTTCTCTTTGTCGGAAAGCGCCCCAATGGCATAGCTCTCCTGGCTCCGCGGCGGATTCTGATCGTAAAAACGGACCAACTCGGGGATGTAACATTCTCAACCGTTCTCCCCCAAGCCATCAAACAAAAGTATCCCAACGCTCGAATTGATTATCTAGTGCGCCCCAACGCGGCACACGTATTGGAAAGGAATCCTCACGTCAACGGTATCTACCTTTGGAACAATCTGCTGCTGGAGTTTCTGCCAGGCCGGGGTGAACTTCGAAAGATGCGCACAAAGCTGGCGGAAAATCGTGCGGTTGCGCCCAGGTTGCGATTCAATTCCTATGACGTTGTGATCAATGCCCGCGCCTATCCCCCCAGCTCCAATCTTCTCCTTCGTGGATTCGGTAAAAAGCTCATTACGTTCGACATAGCGGAACAGAGCTTCTTGGCCGACTACTGGGCCGACTACGATCTTAACGAAGAGGAACCACACAACTATGCAAAACTCCTCGCGCCGCTTGGGATTGCTTCATCATCGGTTCCGTCTTCAAGCGAATTCTACAACTACGCCGCCCGAAATCCGATGGGGGGATTGGAGCCGTATACCGTCATCGCGCCAGTGTCTTTCGAGATCGATCGTCAATGGAAGACGGAGCATTGGAAAGAGCTAATTGAGATGCTCTTAGCGCAGCGGATAAATGTTGCCCTCTCTGGCTTGCCCTCTCAGCGAGCTTACCTTGAAAGTATAGTTCCAGCTTGGAGTGTTGAAGCGGGCTTGGTCCGCCTGTTCACAGGACTGTCTCTGCCGGAGTTCGGCGCGCTCATGAAGGGCGCCGCATTCTTCGTTGGGATTGAGTCTTTTCCCGCCCATCTCGCCATTGCTCTCCGCATCCCAGCCGCGTTCCTGATTAACCCCACGGTCTATTATCTGAAGGGTTACTCTCGGCGGACGTTCGCCCGGGAGGCCCGAAGTATTCTCCCCACACTTCCCGATGCGGAATTCTTTGACGTCGCATCAGCGTCGGCGGATGTAATTGCCACTTCCTTCCGGAGATTGCGGCCTGAAGTTCTTAACTCCGGCGTCCGTACGGTGTCTATCGGAGGCGCGGCGTAGTGCTTCTGCGCCCGCCGCCAGGAAAGCATCACAGAAACTATCTCCAAAAGTGCAACCAGTTAGGACGAACGAATGAAAACTGTAATTCTCGCAGGCGGCCTGGGTAGCCGCTTAAGTGAGGAAACGAAGCTAAAGCCAAAGCCCATGGTGGAGATCGGAGGGAAGCCAATTTTATGGCACATCATGAAGATCTATTCGTTCTATGGCATCAGGGAGTTCATCGTCTGTCTCGGTTATAAGGGACACGTCATCAAGGACTACTTCGCAAATTATCTTCTAAGTTCCTCCGACGTGACTTTCGATCTCTGCAACAACCGGACCGAGTTTCATCGCAAAGCCTCGGAACCGTGGCGCGTAACGCTTGTCGACACTGGCGATACCACCATGACCGGCGGCCGCTTGCGTCGTGTTCTTCCCTACGTGCGAAACGAAAAAATGTTTTGTATGACCTATGGCGATGGCGTCGCGAACATCGATATCCCCGCCCTTATCGATTTCCATGAACGGAATGGAAAGCTGGCCACACTGACCGCAATGCAGCCCGAGGGCAGGTTTGGCGTGGTGCGTATCGAAGGTGACGGGACTGTTTCTTCTTTTGCAGAGAAGCCAAAAGGCGATGCAGGCTGGATCAATGGAGGATTTTTTGTTCTTTCTCCAAGAGTTGGCGAGTATCTCAACGACGACACCACTATTTGGGAGCGGGAGCCACTGGAGTGTATTTCCGAGGACGGCCAACTAAGTGCGTACAAGCACTGTGGCTACTGGCAGCCAATGGATACTCTTAACGATAAAGTCACGCTCGAAAGGCTATGGGATAGCGGTCAAGCGCCCTGGAAGGTTTGGGAATGAACTGGAATGGTAAGCGCGTGTTCCTGACGGGTCACACCGGTTTCAAGGGTGGATGGATGTCACTTTGGCTGCAATTGCAGGGCTCCGAGATCTGTGGTTACTCGTTGTCGCCGCCTGCCACGACCAACTTGTTTGAAGACGCATCGGTCGCCTTGGGCATGCATTCAGTAATAGGCGACATTCAAGATGTGAGTCTGCTCTCCTCCACGATGGCCGCTTTCCGTCCGGAAGTAGTGTTCCACTTTGCCGCGCAACCGTTGGTGCGTCGTTCGTATAGAGATCCACTAGGCACCTACGCCACGAATGTTATGGGCACGGCAAATCTACTTGAAGCTGTCCGCGACACCAGCGTGCGTGCCGTCGTAATCGTGACCTCCGACAAATGCTATGAAAATCGGGAATGGGATTGGAGCTATGGCGAGGTGGATCGTTTGGGCGGCTACGACCCCTACAGCAGCAGCAAGGCCTGCGCGGAACTCATTGTCTCTGCCTACCGTAATTCCTTCTTCAATCCTTCGGACTACCGGAGCCATGGCGTGGCGCTAGCGTCTGTGCGTGCCGGCAATGTGATCGGGGGTGGTGATTGGGCCGAGGACCGGCTCGTTCCCGACGCTATGCGTGCATTTGCCGCCGGTAGCCCCGTGCGCATTCGTAATCCGCGAGCCATCCGGCCTTGGCAGCATGTCTTGGAACCGTTACGAGGATATATATTGTTGGCTGAATCGCTCTGCGAGAATGGCCCTCGACATGGAGAGAGCTGGAACTTCGGTCCTGATCCCTCTGGCGCTCAACCCGTAGATTGGGTACTCCGCGAACTAGCCGCCTCGTGGGGCGATGGCGCGCGCTGGGAACTGGAAAGCGCTGCGCAGCCGCACGAAGCGCAGAGCTTGAAACTGGATTGCTCCAAAGCCGCCGCACGGTTGCAATGGCGGCCTCAATTACCGTTACGTCGCGCCCTGGAGATCACGGTCGACTGGTATCGCGCAAAACTGCACGGTGAAGAAATGCGCGCGTTTACCTGCAATCAGATTCGGGAATACACGAGCTTGACCCGTTCAATGGCAACCAGCGTACCAGCCTAAATCATGAGCAGAAAAGACGATTTGCGCGCAGCCATACGGCAGCTCACAACAGAGTACTATCAGGAAGCGTTCCCCGAGCAATCCTTCCTGCCCGGCGTCTCCCAGGTGCCGGTTTCCGGCCGGGTGTTTGATCAAAAGGACATTTCTGCCCTCGTCGATTCCGGCCTCGATTTCTGGCTCACTGCCGGCCGATTTGCGGACCTGTTTGAACATCGTTTTGCCAAGCTGCTCGGATTGCGAGACGCAAGGCTTGTGAACTCCGGTTCGTCGGCCAATCTGGTTGCGGTCTCCGCCCTCACCTCACCTAGTCTTGGTGAGCGCGGTCTAAAGCCTGGCGATGAAGTGATTACGGTTGCTGCCGGCTTTCCTACCACCGTCAATCCAATTCTGCAAAATGGCATGGTTCCCGTCTTCATTGATGTCGAGGTGGGTACATACAATGTCAACGTAACGCTGCTGGAACAGGCGCTGAGTCCGCGCACCAGGGCCTTAATCTTCGCTCATACGCTAGGGAATCCTTTCGATGTCGCAACCGTATCGGCCTTTGCTCGTAAGCACAATCTGTGGTTGATTGAGGACTGCTGCGATGCGCTGGGTTCCACCTTCGGCGGTCGGATGGCCGGCACTTTTGGCGATATCGCGACCTTCAGCTTCTATCCCGCCCACCATATCACCATGGGCGAGGGCGGGTGTATCGCCACCAACAAGCCGCACCTGACCAAGCTGATCGAGTCGTTTCGCGATTGGGGCCGCGATTGCTGGTGCGCGCCGGGTAAAGATAACACCTGCGGCAAACGGTTCGACTGGCAATTGGGAACGCTACCTCATGGCTACGACCACAAATATATCTACTCCCACATTGGCTACAACTTGAAGCTTAGCGACATGCAGGCGGCCGTGGGATGCTCTCAACTCGACAAGCTTGCTGCATTCATCCAGGCCCGTCGTGATAATTTCTCGGCTTTACACACAGGCTTAAACGATCTTCAAGACGTTTTCATTTTGCCTACACCTACTCCGAACTCTGATCCAAGCTGGTTTGGTTTCCCAATTGGCATACGCGCCGACGCGCCGTTCTCGCGCAATAGCCTTATTCGTCTTTTGCAGTCCGCAAAAATTGCCACTCGTTTTGTCTTTGCCGGCAACCTCACCAGACAACCGGCTTATCGCGATGCCAATTATCGGGTGGCTGGCTCGCTCGATAATACCGAGTTTGTGATGCAAAACGTCTTCTGGATAGGTCTCTATCCAGGTTTGAAGGCTGCTGCAATCGAATATGTGGTCGATATGTTTCACCTGATTGTCAACAATTTCAAGGAGAGAACTAATGGCTCTGGCCGCCCCATGCCCCGCTCAAGACCCGACGCAAATGACAGCATCTCGCTCTGTGGCTGTTTACCACAAAGCTCTCAGGAGCAATTTCCAGTTCCTAAAGCAGACGTCCACTTTGGACAAGGCTCAGGCGGTTAGTCTTCCGTTGCCGCGTTCGTGTGGCTATCTCTTGCCCGTCTGCCAGCTTCATTTGGATGACGCCTCGCTCATCTCAACCTTTTCCGATTGGCGGCGTGAAAATGCCTCTGCCTATCCCAGTCAGTTCCCTGTTACAGATGAGGGTACTCATTCCTGGCTTAGCGACCGTTTGCTCAAGGTTCCCGATAGAATTCTTTTCCTGGTTCTCGACAAACACGGCTATCCGGTCGGCCACCTCGGCTTTGCTAATTGCCTGAATGACCGCTGCGAGATGGAAATCGATAACGTGGTCCGAGGAGTCCAAAGTGCGCCGCGAGGCATCATGACTGAAGCCATGCGGGTCCTCCTCAACTGGGCGGAAGAAACGATCGGCGCTTCTGCCTTCTATCTGCGCGTCTTTCAAGATAATACTCATGCCGTTGAGTTTTATCGCGCTCTCGGATTCAAGGACGTCGGCATCGTTCCTTTGCGCAAGCGAGTTCAAGGCGAGGTGACGACTTACTCGCCCATTTGCGCTGACGATGCTGCTCCCGCGGACAAAACATTCCTGCGCATGGAATATCGGCCGACGTGTCACGCCGGTGATCGGCTCATCCTTACCGCCGGCCCCTCAATCAGCGCCAAGGAAACGTGGTATGTTCTCGATGCGGCGCGCTCCGGATGGAATGACAAATGGGGCGATTATATCCATGGCTTTGAACAGGCATTTGCCGAATATGTGGGCGTGAAATACGCGCTCAGTACCTCCAGTTGCACCGGAGCGCTTCACTTATCCCTGCTGGCTCTGGGCATTGGGCCTGGCGATGAAGTCATCGTTCCCGATATTACCTGGGTAGCCACCGCGAATGCTGTCGTCTATGTCGGCGCGACACCCATTTTCGCCGATATCGAAGCTGACTCGTGGTGCTTGGATCCAGCGTCCTTCGAGTCCTTGATTACCCCGCGAACAAAAGCGGTCGTGCCCGTCCATCTCTACGGCCATCCCGCCCGCATGGATCGCATCATGGAAATTGCCCGTAAGCATAATCTCCGCGTGATTGAAGATGCGGCGCCCTCCATCGGCGCAGAATGCTTGGGTCGCAAGACCGGCACCTTTGGCGACTTCGCTTCGTTCAGCTTTCAAGGCGCCAAACTGCTGGTTACAGGCGAAGGCGGAATGCTGGTTACCGACGACGAAAAGCTCTATCGGAAAGCCCATGCTATCTGGGATCAGGGCCGTCGCCCGGGCACGTTCTGGATCGAGCAGACCGGCTATAAGTACAAAATGGCCAATCTCCAAGCCGCCCTGGGCCTGGGCCAGATCGAGCGTGCTGACGAACTGATTGAAGCGAAGCGGCGCATTTTTCAATGGTATGTCGAGGGTCTCGGCGGCGTGGCCGGCATTCGCCTGAACTACGAGGCCGAGTGGGCGCGCAGCATCTACTGGATGAGTAGTATCTACCTCGATTCGTCCGCTCCTATCTCCCGCGACGAAATGCGTACGCGCTTGCGCGCCCGGAATGTTGATACCCGCCCCGCATTCCCCGCTATTAGCCAGTATCCCGTCTGGCCTCTTGCTCAGCCTCCGCAACCCGTTGCGTGTGACGTTGGAAACCGCACCATCAATCTGCCGAGTGGCGTCTGTCTCAAGCGTCATCTGGTTGATTACGTCTGCCAATCCATCCGCGCCACTCTCGATGAGGTCCGCTAATGTACTTGGCAGAGCCTACGACTATGACTTTGGGAGAAGCTGCGCCAACGGGACAGCGTCAAGTTACCTATCGCATGAAAGGGTCGGATTTCGTCGCTCGTTTCTTGGAAGGGATGGGTATTCAAACTGTGTTCGAACTGAGCGGCGGCACCATCACGCACCTCCTCGATTCAATCTCGCGGCGCGGCAAAGTTCGCATCACAAGCGTCCACCACGAGCAATCGGCAGCCTTCGCGGCAGACGCCGTGGGTCGCCTCACCGGTTTGCCCGGGGTCGCCATGGCAACCAGCGGGCCTGGCGCAACCAATCTGATTACTGGAATCGGGAGTTGTTATTTTGACTCCTCTCCGGCGGTCTTTATTACTGGGCAAGTCAATCGTGATGAGCAAAAGAAGGACCGTTGCATTCGACAGTTGGGTTTTCAGGAAACCGACATCGTTTCAATGGTGCGCCCAATTACCAAAGGCGCTTGGCTCGTGGAGCGTCCGGAAGACCTCCCTGCTATATTCCGGGACGCGTTTGAACTCGCCATCTCCGGTCGTCCCGGCCCTGTACTTATCGATATTCCAACAGATGTCCAACGCATCGAATTAGAGTTTCCCTGTGATTACACTCACGCAAGACGGCAATCTGTTTCTCCAGCGTTGAATGCGGATTGCGAGGCGTTATTTTCATTGCTGTCCAAGAGCGAGCGGCCGCTCATCTTGGCCGGAGGTGGAACGCGTTCGCATCGCACGCTGCTGCGGAGCTTCGCCCGTGCCGTCCAGGTACCGGTTGTAAAGACGTTGCTCGGACTTGATGCAATCGCATTCAATGATCCCCTTCACGTCGGCATGATCGGCTCTTACGGAAACCGCTGGGCCAATCAAGCTCTAGGCCGAAGCGATTGTTTGATTGTTCTCGGGAGCCGCCTTGACGTTCGCCAAACCGGTTCCCAGACAGATGCCTTTCGCCAAGGCCGTGACATATTCCACGTAGACTGTGAGTCTGGCGAAATCAACAACCGGATTCTCGGTTGCTACGCGGCCGTTACCGACCTCGGTTCTTTTCTCCAGGCAGCGCTCGATCATCCAAGGTGCCAAGCTCCTTGGAACCTCCGTGCGCATTGGCTTGATGAGATTGAACAGCTCCGGCGAAAATCGCCCGATACCGAGGAATCGCGCGGTATCCCCGGGATCAATCCAAACGCCTTCATTCATTCGCTCTCTCGGGCCATGCCAAGCGCTAGCGCTTATATCGTCGACGTCGGTCAAAATCAGATGTGGGCCGCCCAGTCGCTGGAACTCGGCGAATCGCAGCGCTTTCTCACGTCTGGCGGAATGGGCTCTATGGGCTTCGCACTGCCTGCCGCTATCGGCGCCGCCAGCGTGGATTCCGCTCGGCCGATCGTCGTCATCGCCGGCGATGGCGGTCTCCAATGCAATTTGCAGGAGCTCCAGACTTTAGTACGAAATCGATTTCCTGTCAAAATCGTCGTTTTAGACAATGGCTGTCACGGCATGGTTCGGCAATTCCAGCAAAGCTATTTTGACCGGCGCTATCAATCGACGCTTTGGGGTTATAGCGCTCCCGACTTCGCGCTGGTTGGCAAAGCCTTTGGTCTTGAGACACATGCCATCGCCGAACCAAGCGAAGTAACCGATGCCATGCAGTGGCTGTGTTCCACCGGTATGCGGCCAGCGCTTCTCAGCGTTAAGATCGACACCTATGCGAACGCTTATCCAAAAGTGGCTTTCGGCTGTCCCATAACCGAAATGGAGCCTCTCGCTGGGGCCGCTGCGAATGCATGACAAACGCTGAGATAGCGCTCCAACCCGCACCCGCAGTGCTGCTGCGAGTCAAGCACTGGCTTGGGCTTGACCGGGCCATTGCTTTCACCATCCTGGGCCGCGGTTGGTCTGGCTTCGCTGGTCTCGTCACCATTTTTCTCATCGCCCGCTTCCTCTCGCCTGACCAGCAGGGCTACTACTACACCTTCGGCAGCCTTGTCGCCGTCCAGATTGTCTTCGAACTCGGATTCTCCTTTGTCATTCAACAGCTAGCCAGCCACGAGCGGGCGCATCTCGAAATCCTAAAGAGTGGGGAAATTCGTGGTGTGGAAACGCACCATGCCAGGCTTGCCTCTATCCTCCAAAAGACGGTTCGCTGGTACTCCATCGCTGCCCTTGCGTTATTTTGCACCCTATTGCCCATCGGCTTTTATTTTTTCTCCACTCACAAGCATTCCATTGTTCCGGTTGCATGGAAAATCCCTTGGATATTAGTAGCTTTTGCCGCCGCGCTTACGTTCCAAATAGATCCCATTTTCGCTTTCCTAGAAGGTTGCGGTGATGTCGCCCTCATTGCCCAAGCGAGATTGTTGCAAGCGTTTCTCGGAGGACTTCTAGCTTGCGGCGCTTTGATCCTCCACCATGGGCTCTTTTCTCCGGCGATGATGATCCTCGGGCAGGCGCTGGTTGGCTTCTTCAGAATCTGGCGCAGTCGCAAACTATTGTCGGGTCTATTTCATTACTCTCCCGGTGATCGTAAAATCGCTTGGTTTCAAGAAGTCTGGCCATTCCAATGGCGCATCGCGGTGAGTTGGATTAGCGGGTACTTCATCTTTCAGCTCTTCAATCCCGTCCTATTTGCTTATCGCGGCGCCGGTGAGGCGGGACGAATGGGCATGTCGCTTAGCATAGGCAGCGCCGTTCTGAATGTTGGTATCTCGTGGGTTACCACCAAATCCGCTCCTTTTGGTGTCCTTGTCGCGCGTAAGCAATTTGCCGAACTCGACCGCGTCTTCTTCCGAGCATTCGCTCAGTCCTTCGCAGTCACAGCCCTTGGATGCCTGATAACTTGGCTCGCCACCGTTTATATTTACAGCCACGGCATGGCGCTGGCACGTCGCGTCCTCGACCCCGTTGCGATGGGCCTCCTGCTCCTGACGGTTGCGGTCAATCATATCGTCTTTGCCGAAGCCATCTATCTGCGCTCTCACAAGCAGGAGAAGTTTCTCTGGTTGTCGGTCGCGAATGCGTTTTGCATGACGATATCGACCTACTTTCTCGGCCGATTCCACGGCGCGCTCGGCATGATGGCCGGTTACTTAGCGATTAATTGTGTCATCGGCCTCGGAATGGGAACTCGCACGTTCTTGAAGTTTCGCGGAGATCCCCGGCGATGAAGACCATTTCCAGTCAAATTGTCGATTTTGCGAATGAAAATGGTTGGTATCTTCTTGCAGAACACCTGATGAGCCGAGCCGCGGCCGCAATCAGGGGTTATATCCTCGGCCGCGAATTGCGAACTCAAGGCCTAAGAATTGGTCCCCACTCGCTTATGCGTGGGCTTAAACACATCTCCATCGGCAAGAATTTCCGTGCCGGTCCTGGTTTTTGGCTGGAGGCCGTCACCATCTACCGCGAACAGAACTTTTCTCCCCGCATCGTAATAGGCGATAGAGTCTGTGCTAGCCATCACGTTCATATTGCCGCCGCCAACTACGTCGAAATCGGCGACAACTGCCTGTTTGGCAGCAGAGTTCTGATCACGGATCACAGTCACGGCAGATATTCGATCCTTCACGACTCACCGGAAGTACCGCCGGCTCTTCGTCCCTTGGATAACGCTCATCGGGTTGTGATCGGCAGAAATGTCTGGCTCGGTGATGGCGTCGTTGTGATGCCTGATGTAACCATCGGCGAAGGCGCCATCATTGGGGCTAATTCCGTCGTGACGAAAGATATACCGCCGTTCACTGCGGCTGCCGGCGCACCTGCTTCCATTCGCAAGCAGTTTGATTCTAGCGCCAATGAGTGGGTCAGAACCGGATCGCCTCCCTTCGACATGATTGAAACTCTCATATGAGCACTAATCGCAAGACATTCTCGGTATGCATCCCGGCATATAATCGATCCCGCTACCTGAGGCAGCTGTTGGATTCCATCCTTCTTCAGGAGTTCAAGGATTTCGAGATCGTAATCTGCGAGGACGAGTCGCCGGAGCGTCGCCAAATCGCGGCCATCGTTCTGGAATATGAGGCTCAATACCCCGGCTTCATTCGCTATTACGAAAACGAAACGAATCTCGGCTACGATGCGAATATCCGCTGCCTGATCGAAAAGTCTACGGCACGTTACTGCTTCTTCATGGGCAACGATGACCTGATGGCGGAAGGTGCTCTTAGTCATCTAAACGCTGTAATAAAAAGGCACCCCCGTGTTGGCGTCGTCCTGAGAGGCTATCGCGTTTTCGACGGCAATCCGCATAACATCACCCATGAGCTCCGTTATTACAGCGAGGAGCGGGAATTCAACCCAGGAAAGGAGTCTATCGTTCTTTGCTACCGCAGGTCCGGGGTGATTTCCGGCTACATTGTGCATCGGGATGACGCTTTTGCCTGCGCGACGGATCAATTTGACGGAACGCTCTATTATCAAATGCACGTGACTGCCTCTGTTCTTTCGTCTCGGACTTCCGTATGCACGCCGGAGATTCTTGTACTTTGCCGAGCTAATGAACCGCCCGACTTTGGTAACTCCAAAAAAGAGAAGGGGATTTATACCCCCGGGCGTTACACCATTCAAGCGCGTCTGAACATGGTGCGTGGGGCCTTGTCAATCTTGGCCGATCGCGAAGACGCACGAACGAACGGGATACTCGAAGCCGTCAAGCATGATTATGCGAATTATTTCTATCCATTTGTTCTAGACCAACTGACATTACCAGTCCGGGAGTACATCAAGCTCTATCGTGGCTACTGGAAGATGGGTTTTGGGAAATACTTCCTCTTTCATGTCTATTCCGTGGGCTGCTATATACTCGGCTCTCGCCGATTTGATGGGCTGACGCGAATCGTGCGTAAGTACCTTGGCCGCAATGTTCAGTTCGCCACGGTGCCCAGGTGAAACTCAGGGTGTCGGAAGTCCCAGACAAGGTGTTTTGGGTCTGCCTATTCTTCTGCACTCTATTTGTGTCATATCGCTATCCCCTGAAGCTGGGAACGACGGATACCAGCCCAACGTATTCTGATACACCGGTTTATCTTCAGACCGCGAAGTTTGTCGGGGTTCTATGTCTGGCGATGTTGTCTTCCTGGTGGGCTCTAAAGGCAAGAATCAAAGCAAAGAGTGTGCCTCTTTTGATCTTGCTCATATTCTTGCAGTGCATCGTATTGGCGAAGGCATTCTACGCGTTTGATGTGCGCTACATCGATCAGACATTCTGGCCTCTCGCTGCCCTGGTTCTTTGTCTTAGTATCCGCCAGGTCGAGACAACGAGTCTCGATGCATTCCTGAAATTCTTGTTACTCTTCTCGGTGGCATCCGATGCCGTCGAAGTTTTTCTTTTCGTCACAACTGGCCGGCTTCCGGCGCAAGGATATGCCGATTCAATTGCCATAAGATTCGGCGGCTGGCTAGACTCCCCGAATGATTTCGCCTGCATCCTCTTTCTTCTCATGGCGTGGGCGCTATTCAGATACCGTGGCTTCAAACGATGTTTGATTCAGGTAATGCTGCTTTTATGTCTGATTTTGACCCAGTCCCTGACTGCATACGCGTTCTATGTAGCATCGCTGATTCTTCTAGCGGCTATTCATGTCCTCACGCGTCCAAGATCCTTTGTCTGGATCGGATTGCTTTTCGGTATCGTTA
>Ga0302319_10003368_pt1 | contig 33550 bp, 34 predicted proteins | sample Bog_T0_2_FD_203319 | JGI IMG/M metagenome (GOLD analysis project Ga0302319, IMG submission 203319) | Peat permafrost microbial communities from Stordalen Mire near Abisko, Sweden - Bog_T0_2 | ecosystem: Environmental > Terrestrial > Soil > Wetlands > Peat | place: Sweden: Abisko, Stordalen Mire... | reverse complement strand
ATGGAGGGCGTGAGGCGCGCCGCCGAGGGGCGCCGTCTTCGTCGCCCGGCATCTGACGATGGCCGTCAAAAGACCCTTGTTCTTCAATGACATAGCGAGGTGGGCATTATGAATCCTGTTCGGGCGGCCCCAGCAGCAGCAGTGAATCGCCGTTGGCAACCCAGCGACAGGCGGCGAGGCCGCGAATCTGCTTGCGGTCGAGCGAGGGCTGCGCGTCGAACGCGAAGCTGTGCGCACGAAGGGGAACTTCGCAATGCCGGTGCCCATGCGCACGCGGCGCTCCTCACGGTGCTGCACCTCGGCTTCGCACAGCAGCGCCAGCGCCTCACGCAACGACAAGTCACGGCGCGCGGCCTCGTCGAGCAGGTTATCGAGCCGCTCGCCCATCGCCGACAGCTTCAATCGCATCAGCATGCCGGGCAGGATGTCATCGCTGGTGGCGCTCATCACCAGGCACCTCCCGCAGCCTGCTCATAGTCGGCCAATGGCCGCAGCAATTCCAGCGGCGATGATGGCGGCGGCGTGTCGGGCACGACGGCCAGGGCCGGGCCGCGCAGAGCAATGATGCCGCACAGGTGTTCCGGCCTCGGGGCGGCCATGTCGCTGGTCATGACGCGCCACTTCCGCCCGGCCTGCATATGCAGCCATCCGAGTGCACCACCCTCGTCAGCTCGCGGATCTGCCGGAACGGCGGTCGCCCGTTGAGCGGGCGCAGCGTTTTGGCCTCGTCGCGCTCAAAGCGGACCAGCGGTGCTTCGCCGGTGGTGCCATGCACGCGCACGTCAGCAACCTCGCGCGTCCAGCGCGCCAGGTGTGCCTCCAGTTCCGCCCAGGTGGCGAAGCGATGCCCGGCGACGGCGTTGCGTTTGACATAGCCGACGCCGCGCTCATCCTTGCCTTTGGTGCGCGCCCGATACGGCGCGCAGGCACGCGGGCGAAACCCCCAGTAGGCCGCGAAGGCGCGAAAACGTTCGTTGAACGTCACTTCGCGTGTCGCCGCGTCGTGGCGCGTCACCAGCGCCCGCGCGTTGTCCAGCAGCACTTCCTCCGCCAACCCACCAAAATTACCGGAACGCTCCTTCAAGTCCGTCGAACCAGGCCGACTGCCGCTCATGCTGGAACGCCCGCGCGAACGGCCGCCGCGAATAGCCGAGCGTCGCCACAAACAGGAAGACCCGCACGCTCTCTCCCTGGATCGGCACCCGCATCTCGCCAAAGTCGATCTGCAACTGACGTCCCGGCGGCGTCTCGAACCGTATCGTCGCCCGCGCCTCGGCCATCAGTTCCCGCCGCAGCGCCACCACCGCCCGCTCCACCGTGCGTAGACTCACCGCAATCCCGAGTTCCCGCGCCAGGTCCTGCCGCACCACGTCGGCATTCCCTCGGTGCCGCCGGAACCGCTCCGCCAGCCAGGCCGCGTGTCCGCCCAGCGCCCCAGGCCGGGCCGGTTGGCGATACGGCCCCCAACCTCCCGCCGCCACATACCGGCGGACCGTCGCCGGGCTGCACCCAAGCTCCGCCGCAATCCGCTTCGCGCCCCAGCCCAGACCGCTCAGTCGGATCATCGCCGACACCTCGTCCGGCTCTCGCATCCCCGCTCCCTGCTCGCCGCCACCAACAGCCGCAGGGTCGCTCATTCCGCCTTCCATGCAGACATCCTCTCCTCAGAGGGGGTCAGTTCCTCGTGTCGTCGGGGTCAGATTCTCATGTCGCCTGACACCGCCAGCAGCTCGCGCTCACTTACGCCGCGCGGGATGCAGTCGTTGAGGCTGATCGGCCGTTCGCCCACCCGCCTCGCGAACGAACGAGACGCCGATCCGAGCCAACACGGGCTCCGCGGAGGGTTTCTGGCGGGAAGGTTAACCGGTTGGGTGAAGCGCGACGAAGCGATAGATCTGGGACAGCGGGTTTGCCTGTCGACGCTCGTCAGACTCAGGACAGCTTCGAGTCCGTTCACGGTGTTGAAGGTCCACCGTCCGTTGCTTCGCGGCGATACACGTGAACGGCGGCCCTGTCTTGAACTTGGCCGGAGCCGTCGCGAGGGCGGACAGCCCGCGACGATGTCCCGCAGTGCTCGCCGTCGCCGAAGCCGCGAGATGGGGGCCCCGCCGGATCCAACCAGACGGCGGACCAAGGCGGCCGCTGTCCCATTGGTTCGATGCAGGAGGCGCGTTAAGCGCCCCCCGCTCGTCGGTTCGAAGCCTACAAGCCTTCCGCCGCAGCGGCGGCGGCAGAGTAGGCTTGCTGCGCATGCTCGGTGATAGTCTGCGCGGCGGTCAGCGCCGATGCCCGGGCGCGCGCTTGCCCTATCCAGTCGGTTCCGAACGCTGCCCATTGCGACTGAGACAGCCAATCTGCCACCTCGCTCGTGCGCCCGTCTTCGATCGTGGATCGCAAGCGCGCAACCGTACCCTGCAGCGGATTGAAGGGCCCGCCGCCGAAAGTCGCCGTCAGCTTGGCGAAGGCGCGCGTGAGCCAAGGCTCCGCAAGAGCCGACTGCGCCTCAGCCTGGTCGGCCAACACCTGGAAACTTTGCGATAGAGCACCGAGCGTCGCCACGCCCTGTGACAGCGGGCGAAGTTGCACGATCGCCTGATCGACCGGCGCTGGGAGCGCACCCGTTGCCGCAATCGCGTCGATGGTCTGTCCTACCGGAGCGCCGGACTCAACGCCCCTGCGCAATTGCTCGGCCAATGCGAGCAGGCCGCTTGCACGGGTTCGTTCGGCGCGCTTGGCCTCGGCAATCGACGCGGCGCTCGGTCCAGGGGTAGGCGCGGCAACAGGTGCGACGCTGGGTGGGGCGCCGGTTGGGGCAACCACGCTGCTCGGAAGGGGCACGGCGAGGCTCGCGGCCTCAGGCGCTGCTGGAGTCGTCGTGTCGGATAACGGCCCCAGAAACCAAAAACCTGCTGCAGCGGCGGCCGCGAGGGCAACCACTGCGCCCAGGACGACTCCAACGCGTCGTTTGCCACGAACTGGCTGCCCCGCCGGAGGCTGGGTGAATCCAGCGTTCGACGATGCCGGTTGATGCAGGTACGGCGCCGCAGACTGGGTCCCCGCGCGCTTTCCGAGGGATTCGGACTGCGGCGCGGCCACGTTCAGGTCGCCTTCAGCCTCGATCTCGTCGTCCGCCGCGGCAGCCCCCGGCGTCCTCTCCGCCGCTATGGGCTGTATGTGCTCCGCCTCGCCCTCCGAGCCTGGATGCGGACCACCGTTGTCGGGTATCTCCAAGGCCGACGGCTCAGAGTCATGACTTGAATCGGCCTCGGAGTCGTTCTCGGCAGCCTCGATGCCGGACGGCGCCTCGGAATAGGGGGCTGGCACTCCCCCTTGGGACACAGTCGCGGGCCTGCCTCCGACCTGGCCGAACACAGGACGCCTCTTGCGGGTTCTCGTCATAGCTGCTCCCTTGGAAAGCGCAGCCTCTGGCTGCGTCCGCCACTGCTCCTGGTTCAGGGTGAGCCAGGACATATATTGCAGTTAATGAACGGGGTAGCGGCGGCTCGTCAATGGCATCCAGACCGATCGAGATTGAAGCCGTGCTGCCGCAGTCTAGATAGCACTCGGCGCGGCGCCCAGGGAGCGCCGATTTCAAGCCAGTGCAGCGCGGCGGTTCCGCTCGAAAGACTGCGTTTGTAGCGGTCGTCGCCCGCCAGGAAGTCATAGCGATCGATCCCGTCAGCCAAGTATTGCCGGATCGCCGCGTGGTGGCAGGTCAGGCCCGGCTTTTGATGCTTGTCGGCGCCAAGGTAGTCGAAGCCGCTTTGATATGCCAGAGCTTGGCCTCGATATCGGAAGTTGTATAGATAACCGATCACCAGTTCACCGGCGGTGACGCGGAGCAGGTCGATCTCGCCTCGGGGTAGCCCGCGCTCGATCAGGGCGTGATGGAAGCGTCGGAAAAACGGCGCGGCGAACGCGCCTGGGCGGCCGCGTTCGCTCCAACGCGCCTGATGTAGCAAGGCGAGGGCATCCAGGAACTGATGCGCCTCCGCCGCGCTCGCTGCCCGCCGCACCGCCAGTGGACCTATTGCCGCATAGGCGCGGTCCGAGCGACGGAGCTGCTGGCGGGTGTTGGCGCTCAACGTGTTCAGATAGTCGGTGCCGCTGCCGCGCACCGCGTCCAGGTCGATAAAGGGAGCCATTCGGCTGCGGAGCAGCCGGCCCGCCGATCCGACAGAAGCCAAAACCCCGGTGCCCGAAATCCCGCTCAGCATAAGGCGGCGAGCGACAAGCGGCTGCGCGCCGGCGATCGGTGCGGTGCGCGCGGCGCACAGGCAAGCCGTTATGCAGCTTTCCGGTAGGCCCGCCTCGGCCAACAGACCATTATGCTCGATAAAAATACTGTCCAGCTTCCGATCGCCGCTCTCGCCAAGCCACAGGCAAGCCAACTCCGGCAGCACAGGGCGCTGGTTGAACAACCCCAGTACCTTGTCATCGCGAGGATCACGAGCCGCGAGCAGGATCGGGTCGGGATAGCGCTCAGCCGCCAGACAGCCGGTCCATGTCCAGCCTTGGAAAAACGAACACCCGGCGCGCGCCTCCAGCTCGCGCCAGCGGGGGCCGAGCTTGGCTAGGTCGGGGCGCGCCAGCTCTATGTCGATCAATCCAGCCATCGGGCCGCCACCACCCTGTCCAGCGAATAACCTGCTGCGCGGCCGTACGATGCAGGCATCGTAATCCAGACGCGCCGCAGTTACTTAGCGGATCGTTTTGGTTGAGCACAATGGAGGTTGCTATTCGCAGACGCGGAGTGCTGCCTAGCCGAGCCGGCCGAGGCGCGCCGGGTCTACTGTGACCGCGTGATTGAGCGGGCCGTTGCCGGCGCCGAGACAGGGGGCTCCTTCGATCGCCGCCCGGACATAGGCGCGTCCGCGCTGAACCGCACTGCGCAGGTCACGTCCCTGCGCTAACCCAGCCGCCACAGCGCTGGCAAGGGTGCAACCCGTACCATGGGTGTGGCGGCTTGCAATGCGGGGCGCGGCGAACGCCTCTATTCCATCAGCGGTGGCCAGCAAATCGACGATCATATCGCCCGGCAGGTGCGCGCCCTTTAGCAGCACCGCGCGAGCGCCAAGGGTCAGAATGGCGGCTGCGGCCGTCCGCATGCCGGCAATGTCCTTGATCGGCTCCCCGATCAAGGCTTCTGCCTCCGGCACATTGGGGGTGACGACGGTCGCCATAGGCAGCAAGCGTCGTCTCAACACGTCCAACGCACCCTGGGCTAACAACGGCGAGCCTCTGGTCGATACGAGCACCGGATCCAGTACTATTGGCAAAGGGTGGTTGGAAAGGACCTCGCAAACCGCTTCGATCGCCTCGGCGTTGCCCAGCATGCCGATTTTGATTGCGTCGGCGCCGATGTCGTCCAGCACGATCGTCATCTGCAGACGGATTAGATCGGCGGGCAGCAGGTGCAGCGCGGCCACGCCCAACGTGTTCTGCGCCGTAACTGCTGTTATGGCGGTCGCCGCATAGACACCGAATGCCGTGATCGTTTTGATGTCGGCCTGAATGCCTGCCCCGCCACCTGAATCGGAGCCAGCCGCCACAAGCACGCGGCCGTGCATCAGGCCGCGTCTTCGCTCGCCCGGGCGGCCGCCGCAATTTCGGCGCACAGGGCATCGACCAGACGCGCAACGAGCGTCTCGTCTTCGGCCTCGGCCATAACCCGCACCAGCGGCTCTGTGCCGCTTTCGCGGATGAGCAGCCGCCCGCTGCCTTGCAATTCCGCTTCCGCCGCGGCAATCGCTTGCTGAATGCGCGGGCTTCGCAGCGGCGAGAGCCCGGAAAAGCGCACGTTCTTGAGCCGCTGCGGCAGCGGGGCGAAGACTCGGCAGACATCACTGACTGGACGGCCCTGTTCGACGATGACGGCCAACACCTGCAGCGCCGCCAGGAGCCCATCGCCGGTGGTCGCCAGGTCGGACAGGATGATATGACCAGATTGTTCTCCCCCGACGTTGCAATCTGATTCGCGCATCCGTTCCGCAACGTAGCGGTCCCCGACCTGCGTGCGATGCAACGCCAGTCCGCGCCCGGCGAGAAAGCGCTCGAGCCCCAAATTCGACATCACTGTGGCGACGACCCCCTGGCCGCGGAGCGTCCCTGCGGCAGACCAGGAGGCGGAAATCAGCGCCAGTATCTGGTCGCCATCGATAAGTTCCCCATTGGCGTCCGCGATCAGCAGACGATCGGCATCGCCATCCAGGGCTATGCCAAGATCCGCGCCGTGCTCCACCACTTGGGCGCACAGAAAGTCCGGTACGGTCGAACCACAGCCCTTATTGATGTTGAATCCATCCGGCGTTACCCCAACGGGAACCACTGTCGCGCCCAGTTCCCAAAGAACGGTCGGAGCCACACGGTAGCCGGCACCGTTGGCGCAATCGATCACGATCTTCAGGTCCTGCAGCCGACGTCCGCGCGGAAAGCTGCCCTTCGCCGCTTCGATGTAGCGTCCTGCCGCATCCTCCAGCCGGACCGCACGGCCAAGCGCGTGGGCCGGCGCGAGTCGATGGCCGATATCGGCCTCCATCAGAGCCTCGATCTCCGCTTCGGTCCCATCGGAGAGCTTGAAGCCATCCGGACCGAACAGCTTGATCCCGTTGTCTTCATAGGGATTGTGCGAAGCGGAAATCATCACGCCGAGATCACAGCGCATACTGCGGGTCAGCATGGCTATCGCCGGTGTGGGCAACGGCCCGACCAGCGTCACATCCATCCCAGCGCCGGTGAACCCGGCGGTCAACGCGGGCTCGATCATGTAGCCCGACAGCCTGGTGTCCTTCCCGACAACCACTTTGTGCCGGTGGCTGCCGCGTGTGAACATGAGGCCCGCCGCCTGTCCAAGACGTAGCGCAGTTTCGGCGGTCATCGGGTCCGTGTTGGCTTTACCCCTGATCCCATCCGTGCCGAACAGGCGCCGTGAAGTGCTCATCGTCTCTCCCCGTCGGTGGCCGGCTCGCTCCTGGTTCAGCCCGACCTCATCGGGGGGCGGAGCCTAACGATTGTCCAAGCAATGACTATACCATCCTTCCAGGACGATGGCACCGCATCGCAACATTATCATACCGACTGGAATTGAGGCCGAGCGACGCAACGCCGTCGCCGCTCGAAAAACCGCCGGGCTGGGTGGCGGGAACTGGATGTCATCACGTTGCACCGTATCACCGTTCAGACGGCTGACGACGCTGATCCTCGCCAAAAAATTAGGGCCTGGCTTTGAGAAAGCCAGGCCCAACGATCCCGTCGCTTTATAGAGGGCTCAGCCCGGCTGGGGAGCAGGGCCAAGGCCCCCGGCCGGAGGCACTGGATGCACCGGACGCCCTGTGGTTGGCACTGATGCCCGGCGGCTCTCCGGAGCCGGCTCGTCGACGATCTTGCGGATCACCGGCTCGCCGCGCAGCACCGTTCGGATCTCATCGCCGGACAGCGTCTCGTGCTCCAGCAGGCCGCGCGCCAAACGATGCAGTTCCTCGATGTTCTCCGTCAGGACGCGTCTCGCCTTCGCGTAGGAGCGATCGATAACGTCCTTGATCTCCGAATCGATCTCGCGTGCAGTCGCCTCGGAGACGTTCTTGTTTTGCGTGACCGAGTGGCCGAGGAACACCTCCTGGCTGTTGTCACCGTAGGCAATCATGCCGAGCTTCTCGCTCATACCCCACTCGGTAATCATCCGCCGAGCCTGGTCCGTGGCCATCTTGATATCGCCGGCGGCCCCGTTCGAGACTTTATCCGGGCCGAAGATGATCTCCTCCGCCGCTCGCCCGCCCATAGCCATGGTGAGTTCGGACAGCAGCTTGGACTTCGACTTGGAGTAGCGGTCTCCTTCCGGCAAGCTCATGACCAGCCCGAGCGCCCGGCCGCGAGGAATTATCGTTGCCTTGTGGACAGGATCGCACTCCGGCTCGTGCATGGCGCAGAGCGCGTGGCCGGCCTCGTGATAGGCGGTCATCCGCTTTTCCGCCTCGCTCATGACCAGCGAGCGGCGCTCGGTCCCCATCATGACCTTGTCCTTGGCCGCTTCGAACTCGGCCATGGCGACCACGCGCTTGCCCATCCGAGCCGCAAGCAGCGCAGCCTCGTTCACAAGGTTGGCAAGATCCGCACCGGAGAAGCCAGGGGTCCCGCGAGCGATGACCTTTGGATCGACGTCGGAGGCAAGCGGCACCTTCCGCATGTGCACCCGGAGGATCTTCTCGCGACCATTCACGTCCGGGTTAGGGACCACCACCTGACGGTCGAACCGGCCGGGGCGAAGCAGCGCCGGGTCGAGCACGTCGGGCCGGTTGGTCGCGGCGATGAGGATGACGCCCTCGTTCGACTCGAACCCATCCATTTCGACGAGCATCTGGTTCAAAGTCTGTTCCCGCTCGTCGTTGCCACCGCCCAGACCCGCGCCACGATGCCTGCCGACGGCGTCGATTTCGTCGATGAAGATGATGCAAGGTGCGTTCTTTTTGCCCTGCTCGAACATGTCGCGGACACGGCTGGCGCCGACACCGACGAACATCTCCACAAAGTCCGATCCGGAAATCGTGAAGAATGGCACGTTCGCCTCGCCCGCGATGGCACGCGCGAGCAATGTCTTACCTGTGCCGGGCGGCCCTACGAGCAGCACGCCCTTCGGAATCTTGCCACCGAGCCGCTGGAATTTCTGCGGGTCCTTCAGGAACTCCACGATCTCCTGGAGCTCGCCCTTGGCCTCATCGATGCCCGCCACGTCCTCAAACGTGACGCGGCCCTGCTTTTCAGTGAGCATCCTGGCCCGCGATTTGCCGAAGCCCATCGCTCGCCCGCCGCCGGACTGCATCTGACGCATGAAGAACACCCAGACGCCGATCAGTAGCAGCATCGGGAACCAGGAAAGCAGATAGTGCAGCAGCGGATTGACGTCGCTGTCCTCGGGCTTGGCAATGACCCTCACGCCCTTGTCGGTGAGGCGCTGCACGAGGGTTGGATCCTCAGGCGTGTAGGTCTGGAACGTGCGCCCGTCCGTCAACTGACCCGAAACGGTACGACCCTGGATGACCACATCCCGAACACGACCGCCATTCACCTCGGAGATGAAATCCGAGTAAGCAACCTGGGTTGCCGCAGTGTGCGTCGCACCTGGCTGGAAGAGGTTGAAAAGTACCACAAGCAGAAGGGCGATAATCACCCAAAGCGCGAGGTTCCGGCCGAAATTGCTCATCTGTCGCTCACGTCCACACGTGCAACCGGCGCTTGATCGCGCCGGTGAATGCCATGCGCCGAAAACAGCCCGCCGCACGAACTAAAGACAACATAGGGTGCCTTTCTCCGTCTGGCACCCCCGCCCTCAAGCAATGTGGAACGGAGCGCCTGACGCCGGCTTCGGTGGACAGAAGAGCACGGAAAAACGTTCGCACACCTCCGCGTCAGGTATTGGATATGGGGCACCGCGACCAGACACTGGCCACAGCGGAGGGCGGGCAGAGTCTGGAGTACGGCAGCTGGCAAGGGCGACTGGCTTCGCAGTCGCGCCGCCTCGCCGCCGAGCGGGCCCATCGCTGTTCCGGGCGGGGGCGCGCACCGCGCGGCCAGACGGAAGCGTCCGTCCCAATCAGCACCTGGCACAGCCGCGACCGGGAGCGCCATGGCGGCGGCCTCACGCACCAGCAGCAGGCCGTCCCCGAACCGCCCCGCCGAAACGAGCCGAGTGCCCGCCAATGTTGCCGGGCTCGGCGCCGCCGCGAGCGCCGCGACCTTTCTTAGGGACGGTGGAAAGGCAGACCCGGAAACGGCCTGGATCAATGCGGAGAGCGCCGCGGGGGCAAGTGGCCTGCGATCGAGGATCGCGAAGCCCTCCGGCCGGACAGACACGCGCTCAGCCAGCAACGTTGCCACCAGCCAATCCCGCTCCGCCCGCGTCGCGCCGCTGGCTGCGGCGGTGGCAACCAGCGCAGACGTAGCGCTGCCGGCGCCGTCCCGGTCCGCCCGAAGCTGGCGAAGCCGCGGCCTTAGGGCGTGAAGATCGACGTTCGACGGGTCCTCGGCCCAGTTCACGCCGGCCTTCAGGAGAAACCTGCGCAGAGCCAGCGGCGAAACGCGCAACAGGGGACGGATCAGCCGTGTCTGAGCGGACTCGACCAAAGCGGGCATGGCCGCCAGACCATTGGGACCGGTCCCGCCAAGTGCGCGGATTAGCACCGTCTCCGCTTGGTCAGAGGCGTGGTGACCGAGCAGCAGATGAAGGATTCCCGTCTCTGCGCAGGCCGCCGTCAGGGCGGCAAAGCGCATCGAGCGCGCTCTGCTGGCCAAGCCGGGTCCGCGGTCCAGGCCGGTAAGCCGAAGGATTCTTGCTTCTATCCCAAGGGTGTCGAGTCGAGCAGCCGCCTCGCCCGCTTCGCCCGCGGACTCGTCACGGAGGCCGTGATCGACGATCAAGGCAAGCACGCTCCCGCCCAGTGTCCGGACCCAGGCATGGACCAGCATGGCCAGCGCCATGCTGTCGGCTCCACCGGATACGGCAGCCGCAACTCTGGGAGCCGACTCAAAAGGACCGAGGCGCGCCATCGCCGCGGCGAAGCCATCGGCCGTGATCAGCGACTCGTCATGTGTATTCACTCACCGGCAGCCTCCCCGCTGGCCTGCGGACGCTACGGCTTCGCGCAAATCCTGTCGCCCACCTGGGAATTCCGCCCTCAGCTTCGACAGGGTGTCGCAGGCGGCCTTTTTTTCGTTGATGGCGATCAGGGAGTTGGCGAGCCCCAGCAAAGCGTCCGGCGCGTGCGCGCCCTTGCGGCTACGGTTGAAGGCGTCGTCGAACGCGATCGCCGACTGGGAATACTGCCGCTGACCGAGCAATGCCTGGGCCAGCAGGAATTGCGCATCATAGGCACGAGGCGAGGTGCGGTTGTTGGTCAAGACCTCGCGGGCGGACTGCTCCGCGGCGGTATAGTCGCGGCGGGCCAGGGCGGCGTTCCCGTCCAAAATCGCCAGCTCAGGGGTGCGGCGCCCCGAACCGGACGGAAGCGGCGAGCCAGAGGAAGCGGCCGGGAGGGCCGGTTGGGGGACGGTTGGCGACGCGGCCGGCGGCGCGGACGGTGCCATGGCGCCCCCTCCTCCTGCCGCTTGCGGACTGCGCATCTGAAACGCCAGGTCGTCGATGCGCTTTGCCAGATCGGCACCCTGACGCTGTACCTGGTTCTGAATCTCGTCGACGCGCCCGCGGAGCTGACGCTGCTGCTCCTCGATCGCATCGACCCGCGCCAAGAGCTGGGCGAGAAGATCGTTGGAAGGCGCGGCCGGCTGCGCAGGCGCCCGTCCCAGATAGCTGCCGCCACCGCTGCGCTGCCCCCCCTGATCGCTCTGCAAGGCCTGCAATTGTTGGCGCAGCTCGTAGATTTGATTCTGAAGCGCGATTCCCTCTCGGCTCTCCATCTGGGCGAGCGCCGGCAGGGGTATGATAAGGACGAGGAGAAGCGCGAAAGCCAAAGGCCGGCGCAACCGAGGCATTATGCCGTTCCTAACCGATGGCGTTCGTGCCGGGATTGCCCGGCAGCCGGGCGAAACGAAGGGAAAGCCGTCGGCTGACGGCCCCCGCTTACTGTCGGAGTCGTAAACATCCACGGGCAAGTGCACTGCCTCACCGGGCCGCGATTAGCGCACCGAGGTGATCGCGTTGCGGTTCTGGGCCCATGCCTGTTCGTCGTCACCAACCGCCGTCGGGCGATCCTTGCCATAACTGATGGTCGAGAGCCGAGGCGCCCCGACGCCTCTGGCGACCAGGTAGTCGCGGGCCGAATTTGCCCGGCGCTGCCCCAATGCCAGGTTGTATTCTTCGGTGCCCCGATCGTCGGTGTTGCCAGCGACCTGCACGTTGATTTGGCCATACTTGCCGAGCCACTCGGACTGGTGATCCAGCGTAGCCCGCGCATCATCTCTCAGGGAGGATTTGTCAAAGTCGAAGAACACCCGATCGCCGACGTTGGCGACCAGATCCTCCTGGCTGCCCGGAACAGGGCCCGCGCCAGCCCCGCCGGCGGCGCCAGCGCCGGTTGCGGCGCCAGTGTCCTGTTTATGGGCGCATGCCGCCAGCAAGGCGACGGCGGCGAAGGCGCCGACGATCTTCGAGTTCATAGTGTTTTCGTCCCTGATTGAGGATGCAAGCAGAAGCGGGGACTGCATACGACAGAAAGCAGGACCGCATCTCGATCCGTCCGAGGCGGGATTAGCCCTTCGATTCGAGCCCGGTCAAGTTCTAGAAAAGGATAATGGCGGCATCCCTTCCATGCGTGAAGTAGATTCTTGCTACGCTGGCGACCCTGCCCGGCCTGCAGTGACCTTCTCACACAATATAGCGTGCAGATGGGTGTTTGCCGCTACCACATCGCCCGATTCGCGTGGGTCTCCGCCGGTCGGATCGGTCGCGAAGCCGCCGGCTTCGCGGACCAGAATCAAGCCCGCCGATACGTCCCATGGCTGCAATCCCAGCTCCCAAAACCCGTCGTACCGGCCGGCAGCCACCCAGGCCATGTCCAACGACGCCGCGCCGAAGCGACGGATGCCTGCGACGCGGGGCATGAGGTCGGCTAGCGTTCGGCTGAACGCCTGCCGACGCGATGGGCTGGCACTGGCGAACGGGATGCCGGTGGCAAACAGCGCATTTTTCAGGTCGCGCCGCGCCGAGACACGCAATCTGTGCTCGTTGACGAAGGCACCCACACCCTTTTCGGCCCAAAACATCTCATCCGCGGCGGCCGCGTACACGAGCCCCGCGGCAAGCTCGGACCCGCCATCCGGCAGCCGCCGCTCCAGGCCAATGCTGATGGCCCAATGCGGAATACCGTGTAAGAAATTGGTCGTGCCGTCCAGCGGATCGACGATCCACCGCCAAGCCCAGTTGGCCGAGCCGTGAGCGCCAGACTCCTCCATCAGGAAGGCGTAGCCCGGTCGTGCCTTGGTCAGTTCCTCGCGCAGCGTCTGCTCGGCCCGCAGGTCGGCCTGGGTCACGAAGTCCGATGGCCCTTTGACGCTGACCTGGAGCTGCTCGACCTCGTTGAAATCGCGCAATAGCCGCTTTGCCGCCTTCTGGGCGGCATTGGCCATTACGGTGAGATGGGGGGAGAGGCGGAGTGCCACGTAGGGTGCGAGTGCCTGATTGTCTGCTCAGGCCTTGGCGCGTTCCACGTAGCTGCCGTCCTCGGTGCGGACGACGATCTTCTCGCCGGTTTCCACGAAGGGTGGGACGGAGCTTTTGACACCGTTCGACAACTTGGCCGGCTTGTACGATGAGGCTGCGGTCTGCCCTTTCACCACCGGGTCCGCCTCGATGACTTCCAGAACCACGGTCGGGGGGAGATGGATCGCCACCGGCTCGCCCTCCACCAGGTCCACGGTCACCTTCATGTTGTCCTGCAGGAACGGCGCGAGGTCGCCCAACAATTCAGCCGGGATGTGCGCCTCTTCGTAGGTCTCCGGGTCCATCAGAACCAGATTGGACCCATCGGTATAGGAGTAGGTGTACTCCTTGTCCTCGGTCATTAGCCGCTCGACCGTATCGGCGGTGCGCCAGCGCTCGTTCGTCTTGTTCCCGGTCTTAAGGTCGCGCATTTCCACCTGGATAAAGGCGCCACCTTTTCCGGGGCTGATAATCTGCTGCTTCAAGATGGTCCAGCGGCGGCCGTCGTGCTCGATCACTTGGCCGGCACGAATCAGGTTGGCCTGCTGCTTCATCGGATAGCCTGCATCGGTTGCTATGGGGTGGCGGGCTTCTAGACCGCGGCGGGCGGCGGATCAAGCGAGCCGCCAATCGGGTGCCGGCGGCCGGCGGTGTCACGCACCGAGTCGCCATCCCAATAGTCGGGGCCGATCGGCACTTTACCGTAGCCGCCCGGAACATCCAGCACATAGGTCGGCCAGGCGAGCCCGCTTACTCGCCCGCGCAGTGACGCGAGCAGCCGGCGACCTTCTTCGATCGGGACGTGAAAACGGACGGTCCCGGGAGCGCGGTCGAGCTGGTGCAGGTAATACGGCTTCACGCGGGCGGCCAGCATCGCCCGAAACAGCGCCTCAAGCGCCTCAACGCTGTCGTTCACCCCCCGCAGGAGCACGGACTGGCCGAGTAGTGGCACGCCGTGCGCCTGCGCCGTCCTGAGCGCATAGCGTGCTTCGGTCGTTAACTCGCGGGCGTGGTTGGTGTGTACCACGATCCACAAGGCCTTGTCGGTTTCGAGCGCCGCTGCCAACGCGCTCGTCAAGCGCCCTGGATCGGCAACAGGCACACGCGTATGGACGCGCAGGATATCGATGTGCGGGATGGCGGAAATGGCGGATACGATCCCGCTAAGCCGGCGAGGCGACAGCATCAGGGGGTCGCCGCCCGACAGAATCACTTCGCGGATCGCCGGCCTGGCACCGATCCAGTCATAGGCGGCCTGAAGGTCTGTTTCGGCCAGCAAGCCGCCATCCGGTCCGACCCGCTCGCGCCGGAAGCAAAAACGGCAATAGACCGGGCAGATAAGCAGGGGCTTGAGCAGCACACGGTCCGGATAGCGGTGGACCAGCCCTTTGACCGGCGACAGCGCGTCGTCGCCTATTGGATCAGGGCTCTCCAGCGAGGTCGTGACCAACTCGGCGGGATCAGGCACGAACTGGCGTCCGATCGGGTCGTCCGCATGCTCGATCAGCGCCTGGATCGCCGGGGTGATCGCGATCGGGTAGCGATCCTCCACCAGGGAAATGCTGGCCCGCGCCGCTTGGGGAAGCAGGCCGGCCAGGACCAAAGCGTCAGCGTGCCGCAAAGTGCCTTCATCAGGACGGCGTCGGTGTTCCATAGAAGCTGCTGTTAGCGCAAACGGAAGCGCCGCGCAGCCAAAGCCGCAGTAAGCCCGCCACCAGCAGGCGGGCCACGGGTGCGGCATTCCTGCCTCTCGCCGTTGGTGGTTCCAGGGGTTTGGCGCCAGGACTATTCTGGCTGAATCAGCGCGAGAGGACCAACTATGCCCCCGTCAACCCCGGCCTTCGGCGCCAACTCGGCCGCCGCGCGGGACATTGCCAGCCTGTTGCACCCGTACACCGACCTTGAGGCGCACAAAGAGATCGGCCCGGTTGTGATAACGCACGGCAAGGGCGTCCGTGTGTGGGACGATTCCGGCAAGGACTACATTGAAAGCGTCGCCGGGCTCTGGTGTGCCGCCCTCGGCTTCGACAACGAGCGCCTCGTGCAGGCGGCCGTCGCGCAGATGCGCAAACTGCCATTCTACCATGCGTTCAACGCCAAATCCCACGAGCCGCAGATCGAACTCGCGGAGATGCTGCTGCAGCGCTCGCCCGTGCCAATGAGCAAGGTGTTTTTTGCCAACTCCGGCTCCGAGGCGAACGACTCCGCGGTTAAAATGGTCTGGTACTTCAACAACGCGTTGGGCCGCATCCGCAAAAAGAAGATCATCGGGCGTGTCAAAGGGTATCATGGCATCACCATCGCGGCCGCCTCGCTGACCGGTCTTGCCACCAACCACCGCGGATTTGACGTGCCGCTCCCCGGCTTCATCCACACGTTGACGCCGCACCTCTACCACTTCGCCGAGCCGGCGGAGTCAGAGGAAGCCTACGCGACCAGATGCGCGGATGAGCTGGAAAAGCTGATCCTGGATGAGGGTCCCGACACCGTCGCCGCGATGTGGGCCGAGCCGATCATGGGTGCCGGCGGGGTCATCATGCCGCCCGCCACGTATTTCGAGAAGATTCAGGCCGTCTGCCGGAAATACGATGTACTGTTCGTCGCGGATGAGGTGATCTGCGGATTTTGGCGGACCGGAAACTACTGGGGCAGCCAAACGCTGAACATCGAGCCCGACATCATCACCTGCGCCAAGGCGCTCTCGGCGTCATACCTGCCGATCAGCGCCGTGCTCGTGAACGATAAGGTGTTTCAGCCGCTTGCGAAGCAGAGCCATGAGATCGGCACGTTCGGCCATGGCTACACGTATTCGGGCCACCCGGTCTCGGCTGCGGTCGCGATCGAAACCCTCAAAATCTATGACGAAATAGGCGTTGGCGAGCACGTTCGCACCGTTGGCGCACATATGCAGAAGGAACTGCGGCGGCTGTTCGCCGATCATCCGCTGGTCGGAGAGGTGCGTGGCACGGGTCTGATCGCAGCGATGGAATTGGTCACCAACAAGGCTGAGCACAAGAATTTCGATCCGGCCGCGAAGGTCGGCGCCCGCCTTGTGCGGCTCTTCGAGCGGAACGGCGTGATCGGTCGCTCCGTGGTGAACGACTCGATCTGCTTCAGCCCCCCCCTGATCATCACCGAGCCCGAGGTGGACGACATGTTGAGCCGTGTCGGCGCGGCGCTGGACGAGCTGACAGGGCAACTAAAGGTTGAGGGTCTGGCCGTTGCGCGCTGACTCGAGTCAGCGCGCGCGATTGACGGCGTAGTCCGACACCTCAATCAGGGCGCGCCGCAGCGGCGAGTCCGGAAAGACCGCCAGTGCCGCCTTGGCGGCATCGGCGAAGCTTGTGGCGCGATCCAGAGTCAACTGGATCGCGTTGCACTTGGCCATTAGAGTCATCGCGTGGTCGAGGTCCTCGTCGTGTTGCTCGCTGTCGCCCACAGTCCGTCGCCAAAACGCGCGCTCGCCTGCATCACCCGACTGGTAAGCCACCAGCACGGGGAGGGTTATCTTGCCTTCGCGAAAATCATCGCCAACCGTCTTGCCCAAAGTCGCCTGATCCGCCGCATAGTCCAGCGCATCGTCCACGAGTTGAAAGGCGATCCCGAGGCTCATGCCGTATTCGGCGAGTGCCGATTCCTCAACCTCCGGCCGATCGGCGACCACGGCGCCGACCTGACACGCCGCGGCAAACAGCGCGGCGGTCTTGCCCCGGATCACCTCAAGATAACGGCTCTCCGACGTGGACAGGTCGTTCTGTGTGACGAGCTGCAGCACCTCGCCCTCGGCGATGGTCGCCGCAGCCTGTGACAGAATGGCAAGCACCTTGAGCGACCCGTCCTCCACCATCAGCTGGAAGGCGCGGGCGAACAGGAAGTCGCCGACCAAAACCGACGCCTTGTTGCCGAACACGGCATTCGCCGAGGCCAAGCCGCGGCGCAGCGTGCTTTCGTCCACAACATCGTCGTGGAGCAACGTTGCCGTGTGGATGAACTCCACGCACCCGGCCAGGTTGACATGTCGCATGCCGCCACTGTCGCCGGGATAACCACAAAGTCGCGCCGAACCGAGCGTGAGCAATGGCCTGAGACGCTTCCCGCCGGCCGCAACAATATGCGCGGCGAGTTGGGGGATGAGTGCAACCGGGCTTTCCATGCGCGCCACGATGGCGCGATTGCAATGCTCCAGATCCGGACCGACCAGATCAACGAGAGAAGCGAGTGCATCCTCGCCGCCGTTCTGGCTCACGCAGCCCTCGGCGCGTGGCAGGGGCGCCACACTTGACTGCAGCGTAATGGCGACGGCGCCCAAATGGCTCTCCCGGCTTGCAAAACTGATGAACGCCGGCACCATATCGGCGGGCCGGAAAACGGGTCAAGCCGACCCGACATTGGTTCTAGCCCATAGGCGTGAAAGCGACGATGCGGATCGTAGCGACGACGAACGACCCGGTGCGGCTGTCCTACCTGACCTCCCTGCTTTCCGAGGCCGGAATCGAGAGCTTGGTACTGGATCTGCACGCAAGCGTCATCGAGGGAAGCGCCGGCGCCATCCAGCGCCGGCTGGCGGTTGCCGCCAAGGACGAGCGCCGGGCACTTCAGATTCTCGCTGAAGCTGGCGAGCTCTAGCACGGGATGGAGGCGACCGAGGGCCATCTGCTGGGGGGCCGGATCCGGTATGCCCAGCCCAGAACCGGATTTCGCAGCGGCATCGAGCCGGTTCTGTTGGCAGCCGCCGTTCCCGCGCGGTCGGGTGAACGTGTTCTGGAGGCCGGCAGCGGGGCTGGCGCCGCGCTGCTTTGTCTGGCGGCAAGGGTTCCTGGCATCAGTTGCGTCGGCGTGGAGCGCGATGCCGAGCTCGCATCCCTTGCGGCATCCAACGCAATGGCGAATGGCTGGGCGGACATGACGTTCATCGCCACGGACATCGGAACGCTGCCCTCCTTGGGTCTTTTTGACCACGCCTGTGCCAATCCGCCTTACCATCATGCAGCCGGCACCGCCTCGTGCCTTCCAGCCCGCGATGCTGCAAAGCGTGCTCCGCCCGGACTTGTAGCGCATTGGGTCAGCATACTTGGCAGAATGTTGCGCCCTGGCGGCACGCTAACGATCATTGCCTCCGCTTCCCGACTGCCGGAGGCGCTCCATGGGTTCGATGGTGCGGACTGCGCCGCGGCCACGCTGCTGCCGCTGTGGCCAAAGGCGGGCCGTGCCGCGAAGCTCATATTGATGCAGGGGGTCAAAGGGGCTCGATCACGCTTCCAAGTCTCCCCGGGATTAACCCTTCACGCGCCCGACGGCAAATTCACGATCGAAGCAGACGGAATTCTGAAGGAAGGCGGCGCTCTGTCATTTGGGCGCTCGTCGACCCGGACAGGCTGAGATGCCGATCAGAACTCGTCTGTATGCGGATGCCGAAGGTGCCACAGCCTCTCGTGAGCGGCGACCAAGCTCTCCATGTTGCGACGGCGGGTGCCGTCAGGCGTGAGCGGGCGGCGGGACAGCATCATTTCGAGCACGTGCAAAAGCTGCTCGGCCACCTCAAAATCGCCTTGGTCGCACGCGTGGTGAAACGCGATCAGGATTTTATCCGACAATCGCCGACTGTAGCGCGGCGCTGAGGACGAACCGCCTTCGTTCCGTCCGATCTCATCCTCGGTCCGAGTCACCACCGCCCCTGACGTCGTCTCCATGGTCGGGCCCTAATCTCCCTGTCCTCGTTACACTGCCCAAGCCAAGCGCCCTCGTCGTCCCGGGGCCCTTGACCGCGCAGCCAGCGGTTACGCGCGCCGCCCATGGTCCATCTCTGCACCAAAGCACCGCACACGTCGTCATATTAGCATCATATTATCATTATTTCGACGCCGAGCCGGATCAAAAGATGAGAATTGTCACATCGCTTAATGCGACGCTGCCAAAAAACAAAGCAGCTAGCAGGCAGGCGCCACGCAATGCCCTCCACAGAACCAATAATTAGACTCTACCCATGTAGTGAGACAGTCTCACCGATCTACCTTCTTAGGCGAGCACGACGCGACGCGACGCGCCAAGCCGCTACTCCCCACACAGGCCTGTCATGATGTCACCGTGCAGCGCACCGATCTGGCTCTGAACATAATCCAGAAACGGCGACAGCCCGCGCGCCAGGATTTGCTCGATGGTTTGCGTCACCAGTAGGCCGCGCAGCATATCAAGGCGCTCCAGAGCCAGGGCGGCACCGCGCAGGTGATACTGACCGTGCAACTGCGTCAGATGCCATTCGAGCTGAGCAAGGTTTAGCCGAACAGAGCGCGGAAACAGCCCATTCAGCAGCAGGAAGCCGGCCACCTCCGGGGGGGTGAATCCGTTCGGGTGTTCGCGACGATAGGCGTGGTAGCCAGCCGCTGCGCGCAGCAGCGTATTCCATTGACCAGCGTCCACATTGGCATCTGCGGTTGCCGCCGACGGCAGCAGCGCGTTGAACTTGATGTCGAGGAGGCGCGTGGTCTGGTCGGCCCGCTCCAAATACCGGCCGATCATATAAAAATTCCAACACTGGTCGCGATAGAACGTGCCTTCCGTGATGCCGGTATGCGCCTGGGTTCCCTCCTTCAGCATCGTGCAGACCGCAGTGAGATGGTCGGCAACCAGGTCGGACTCGGTCAGCGCCCGTATCCGGCCGTGGAAGATGTTGATTTGAAGCCACATTTCGGTGGAGATCAGCGCACGCAGCGTGCGCGCATTCTCCCGCGCCATGTAAATCGCCGTCTGCACCGCGCTCGGGTTCCCGCGTTCAAGCAGGTAGAAGCGGGTGATGGTGTCGGCATTGGCCTCCTTGTGCGCCTCGAAGAATTCCTTCTCGTCGGAGTTGATCCGCAGAATGGAAAGCCAACTGGCCGTGTCGTCGGAATCCCGCGCGAAGGTGCGGGTCACATCCAAGAGCCGAGCGAGGTTCTCGATTCGCTCCATATAGCGCGCGAGCCAAACCAACCCGGCGGCGTGGCGCGCTATAAGGTGCTTGACGCCGTTTTGGTCGCTCACGCCAGCACCCATGTGTCCTTGGAGCCCCCGCCCTGGGAAGAGTTCACCACCAGCGATCCAGCCCGCAGCGCGACCCGCGTCAATCCGCCGGGCAGCACCCAGGTATCCCGGCCGGTCACCGCGAACGGCCGCAAGTCGATGTGGCGCGCCGCAACGCCGTCTTCGCACAATGTCGGTGAAACCGACAGTTGCACCACCGGCTGGCTGATGTAGTTGTCCGGGTTCGCCCTCAGCCTGATGCGAAATTCCTCAAGCTCCGCTTTGGTGGCGTGTGGCCCGATGATCAGGCCGTAGCCGCCGGATTCAGCGACCGGCTTCACCACCAGCTCCTGCAAATGGTCCAGCGTGTAGGCCAATCCCTCGGGCTCGCGGCAGATCCGCGTCTCCACGTTCGGCAGGATCGGTTCCTCAGCCAGATAGTAGCGGATAATGCGCGGCATATAAGCGTACACGGCCTTATCGTCGGCCACCCCGGTCCCCACCGCGTTTGCGATCGCGACGGCGCCTCGCCGCCAGGCCTCGATCAGTCCGCGAACGCCCAACAGGCTGTCGGGACGGAACGCATCGGGGTCCAGGCTGTCGTCGTTCAGCCGACGATAAATCGTATGCACGGGCGCAAGCCCCGCCGTCGTGCGCATCCATACCTTGCCGCCCTCGACGCTAAGGTCACTGCCCTCCACCAGCGGCACACCCATTTCGCGCGCCAGAAAGACGTGCTCGAAATAGGCCGAGTTGAAGATCCCGGGAGACAGCAACACCACCTGCGGGTCGAGCACGCCGGGCGGCGCGATCTCGGTCATCGCGCGGTGGAGCCGCAGACCGTACTCGTCCACGCTGCGCACCGCCAACCCTTGCATCAGATCCGACAGGACCCGTTGGGTCATGTGGCGGTTCTCGACCACATAGGAGACGCCGGACGGCGTGCGGGCATTGTCCTCCAGCACCATGAAGCGGCCGACATCGTCGCGGATGACGTCGATGCCGCAGATATGCGCATAGGTCCCGCAAGGCGGGGTGAAGCCGATCATCGCCTCGCAATACGCCTGATTGCCCAGCACCAACTCGGACGGAATGATCCCGTCCTTCAGAATCTTCCGGTCGTGGTAGATGTCGTGGAGGAACAGGTTCATCGCCCGCACCCGCTGGATCACCCCGGTCTCGATCTGCCGCCACTCCGGGGCGGTGATCACCCGCGGAATCAGGTCGAACGGGAAGACGCGGTCGATCGCGGCGGCATCGGAATAGACGGTGAAGGTGATTCCCCTCTCCAGCAAATCGCGCTCCGCGTCGACGGCGCGGCGGTGCAGCGCCTCGACCGGCATTACCGACAGGCGTGCTAGCAGAAGCGACAGCGCCGGATCAGGAGGCTGTCCCGGCCGGAGCATTTCGCAAAAAAAAGGTCCGGGGTCGTAGCCGGCCAACACGCTGCCCCCGCCGAGATCGTCCACGAGAGTGCCCCTCAGTGATTGACTGCGCGGGGATGGTAGGCACAGTTCCGGGAGCGGGAAAGGTGTCTCGTGACGCAACATTGCCCGGCCCTGCATGAATCGCCTTCGTTTCGAGCACGACAGGCAGGTTTCGTGCCCACTTAAAGTGCAATGGTCTTGGCGATGCCTCTCAAAAGATCGTGCGCGCCATCCTGGCGGACGGCATTGGGCGTTACGGTGGCGCATGCCCGACCCTCAGCCGCAGCCGCCGACCGCTCATCTGGTCGAGTCATCCCCGCGGCACCAGCCGAAGCGCCCCGACCCGTGTGCCATGGTCATTTTTGGCGCCGGAGGTGACCTGACCAAGCGCCTGCTCGTGCCGGCGCTGTATAACCTCTCCTGTACCGGCCTGATCCCCGACAGGTTCGCGATTATCGGGGTCGACATCGCCGATCTGGACGCAGCCCGATGGCGCGACGGCTTGCGCGAGATGCTGCAAAGCTTCGTCGGCGACGCCGCCGGTGAAAGTCGCCTCGACCGGGTCGACGACGCAGCCTGGCACCACCTCGCCGACCGCATGACCTACATCCGCGGCAATCTGGACGACCAGGCGATTTATAAAGCGTTGGACACGTCTTTGCGGGACGTTGCCCGCGACAGCGGTACCGGTGGCAACTGCCTGTTCTACCTGGCGGTCGGCGACCGGTTCTTCGGACCCGTGATCGACCAATTAGGGCATGCCGGCCTGTTGGACGAGGACCTGCAGGATGGCAAGCCCTCCCACTGGCGGCGCGTGGTGATAGAGAAACCGTTCGGCCACAGTCTGGAATCGGCCAAGGCGCTGAACGCACAGATTCTACGCGTCCTAAGAGAGGAGCAGATTTATCGGATCGACCATTTCCTCGGCAAGGAGACGGTTCAAAACATCATGGCGCTGCGCTTCGCCAACGGCATGTTCGAGCCGATCTGGAATCGAGACCGGATCGATCACGTGCAGATAACCGTGGCCGAGACGGTGGGTGTGGAACGGCGGGGCAAGTTCTACGAACGGACCGGCGCGCTGCGCGACATGGTGCCGAACCACGTGTTTCAGCTCCTCGCCATGGTCGCGATGGAGCCTCCCATCGGATTCGCGGCCCGGATGGTGCGCGACCGCAAATCGGACGTGTTCGCTGCCATGCGGGAACTCGGCACGGCCGACGCAGTGCGGGGCCAATATGGGCCTGGCTCTGAACTGGGCACGCAGGTCGCCGGTTATCGCGAGGAACCGGACGTGGCGCATGACTCAAACATAGAGACCTTCGTCGCCATGCAGGTGGCGATCGACAATTGGCGCTGGGCGGGCGTCCCGTTCTACCTCCGCACCGGCAAACGGATGTCCCGGCGCTACACGGAGATCGCGATCCGTTTCAAGCCAGCGCCCTACGCTCCATTCGAGGATACGCATGTCGAAACCCTGCCGCCCAACTGGCTGGTGCTGCATATACAGCCGGACGAGGGGATTTCACTGCAGTTCGAGGTCAAGCGGCCGGGCCCAGTGGTGGACCTTGCCGCGGCTCGCATGGAGTTCCGATACAGCGACTGGTTCCCTCGCGAGCCGAACGTTGGTTACGAGACCCTGATCTACGACGTGATGACCGGCGACCAGACGCTGTTCAATCGCGCCGACATGGTCGAGCAGACTTGGCGGGTGGTTCAGCCGGTGCTGGACGGCTGGGCCGCCACGCCGCCGGCCGGTTTTCCGAACTATGCCGCAGGTAGCGACGGCCCGCAGGAGGCAGATGAGCTGCTTCGCCAGGAGGGTCGTCTGTGGCGACCCGTTGGTGAGCCGAACCGGGGCGGCGGCTAAGCGAGATCGAAGCGCTCTGGCCCATGGATTGCCGTTATGGTGGCCGACCAAGCCCCAGGGCAGCGTAAACCCGCTGGCTGGGGGGCCAATTGCGCATGGCGTCCGCTCGCCATGCATACGCGGCCCAGACGAGCGCGCCGAGCATAGCCAAGCTTCCCGCCCAGGCGAGAAGGAGCACCTTTCCGCGGCGCCGGGCTGGCATGGCAGGCCGCTGAGATCGCAACTGCGTCGACTGGTCCACGTCCTGAATGACCAGGCTCGCCAGAGTCGGGGATGGGGCTGGGGCTGGGGATAAGGCCGACAGCGCTCGGTCGGGCAGTGGGGATTGTAACCCGACCGGCAGCCATTCCTCCGTGCAGCGCGCACAGCGCACCAAACGGCCGGGCGAGACCCGGGCTTCGGGGACATTATAAGCCGCGGCGCAGGACGGGCAGACAATGCGCATGTTACGCTTGGATCCCTATCAAACGTGAACTGCACCGGATGGTGCGTGAGCGGCCAGCGGGAAGCAATGCGCCGCGGTCGGAAGATGGACAGTTCCGGCGCGCCGCGCGGAATGGCAAGAAGGTCTCGCCGGCATAGGCGACTCGGACATGATACGCTTCGACAGAGTGGGCTTGGGTTATCGCGGCCCCACGGGACATGTGGCGGGGCCGGAGGTGCTGCACGAGCTCTCCTTCAAGATCCCGGAAGGCGTGTTCCGTTGGCTGCTTGGCCCTTCCGGGGCCGGCAAAACATCGCTGCTGCGCCTTATGTATCTTGCCATTCGTCCCACAAGCGGACACTTGTCCGTCCTTGGCGTCGACGTCGGGAAAGCGCGACGCCAAGCTTTGCCGGGCCTCCGCCGCCGGATCGGCGTGGTGTTCCAGGATTTTCGTCTACTGCCCCACCTGTCCGTCTATGATAATGTTGCCCTGCCGCTCCGACTCGCGGGCCGCCCTGAAGGCCAAATCCGCGCTGACGTGACCGAAATTCTGGGGTGGGTGGGACTGACCAAAAAGGCCGGAGAGCGCCCAGCTGCCTTGTCCGGGGGGGAGCAGCAACGTGTCGCCATTGCCCGTGCCGTCGTGGCCCGGCCTGCCCTGCTGCTAGCCGATGAGCCGACCGGCAATCTGGACGAGAGCCAGGCCGAGCGGCTCATGTTGCTGTTCCAGGAGTTGAACCGCGTCGGCACAACGATTGTGGTAGCCACGCACAACGACGCGCTGGTCTCCCGGCACTCTGCGCCGGCGCTTCGCCTTGAGCGCGGGCGCATCGTGGACGCACCGTGAGATGACCCGGCTCGGCCGCCGCACGCGCCTGCTGCGTCCGGCACGCTTCGACGAGCTTGGCCTGAAACGGGCGCTCACCGCGCGGATGCTCCCTTTCATGGTGGCCGCAATGGCGTTCCTGGCAGCGCTGACCCTGGCCGGCTGGGTCGGCGTCGCCTCGCTGGCGCGGCACTGGCAGGAAGGCGCGGGTACATCACTCACTGTCCAGGTGCCCGAGCCAAGGAATCCGGCCAGTCAAGGGGGGGAAAACCGGATAAGGCGTGTTCTCGACCTGCTGTCCGGCACCCCGGAGGTGGCCGATGCCCATGCGCTGTCGGACGATGAACTCGGCGACCTGCTGCGCCCGTGGCTCGGTACAGGGAGCGAGCGGACGGCCTTGCCGCTGCCGGCGGTGATCGCGGTCCGCCTCGCCAACCCCGATGCCGACCTCGCCGCCCTCGGTCGACGGCTTGACGGCGTGGCGCCTGGGACGCTCATGGAGGCGCATGATATTTGGATTCGCCGTCTGTCAGCGCTGGCGCGCAGCCTGCAAGCCTGCGCCGGCATAGCCCTGCTGACGGTGGCTGCCGTCGCCTCGGCGGTGATCGCGGTGGCGACGCGGGCCGGTCTGGCCGCGCGGCGAGAAGCCATTGAGATCGTGCACGGGCTTGGCGCAACGGACGGCTACATCGCGGCGCAATTTGCGAGACGAGCGACGCTTCTCGCCGCGGTTGGCGGGCTTGCCGGCGCGCTCGCTGCCTTGCCGGTGCTGCTCGGCCTTGCCAGCTTGGCGGCGCCGTTCACAGGGGTTCAGTCGCAGGAGACCAACCCGGACGTCCTTGCCGCGCTGCCCTCGATCCTTTGGGTCGCGCTGCCCATTCTGCCGGTGGCCGCAGCTTGCATTGGGTTCCTAACTGCGCAAGCTACGGTCCGGCGTTGGCTGCACACATTGCCATGATTGCGCTTGCCTTGCCGGGCCGCCCCATTTTTTTGCGGCTTGCCTTGGCAGCGGCCGCCGCCTTCGGGCTATGGGCCGCCGGCCTCGCTTGGTTCGTTCATCTCGCGGACCTGCCACCGGATTTGCCAGCTCATGCTGACGGAATCGTTGCCCTTACGGGGGGAGCGGATCGGGTGGAGACCGCTCTCCGGCTGCTCGCTGAGGATCGCGCCAACCTCCTATTGCTGTCCGGCATCGGCGGCGGCGCCGAGTTGGCGCCCCTGGCGCGCCGGGCGGGGCTGGACCCAGCACCGCTCGCGTCCCGGGTCACCCTGGGGCGAGGCGCCACCTCAACCCGCGGCAACGCGACCGAAACCGCGGCCTGGGTCCGCGCCAACGACATCCATTCGCTGATCCTGGTCACTGCCTTCTACCATATGCCGCGCGCGCTGACCGAGCTTGAGCGAGAGCTGCCGGGCGTGACGCTATCGCCCTTGCCAATACGGCCAGGGGCGCTGCACGGCGAGACCGGCATGATCGCCCCCCGGCTGATTCTGGAAGAATACACCAAGTTCATAGCAGCCAGACTTGGGCTAACTTCGCGCACGACAGCTCTTTATACACTTCAACACGGTCACTCAGGATGATTTTTCTACGATCAACGCTGTTTAATATATATTTCTTCGGCATGACGTTCTTGTTTTGCTTGCCGGGCCTGGTGCTGCGATTCGTCGCACCACATCGGATTCTGAATCTCGCACGGATGTGGGCCCGGTTCATTGTGACCGGAGCACGGGTGATTTGCGGCATTCGGGTGGCCGTGGATGGGCTGGAGCGCATTCCGGACGGTTCGGCGCTGATCGCGTCACAACATCAGTCGGCGTTCGACACGGTCGTTTGGCTGACTTTGGTGCCACGGTGCTGCTACGTCTTTAAACAGGAGCTGCTCCGGATTCCTCTGTTCGGGCCGCTCTTGCCGCTCACTGGCATGATCGCTGTCGATCGCAGCGGAGGCGCGTCCGCGCTGCGTGGTCTGCTGCGCGAGGCTGACCGCGCCGTGTCCGAGCGCCGGCAGATCGTAATCTTTCCGGAAGGGACACGCGCCGAGCCTGGGGCCATCCTTCCGTTGCAGCCCGGCATCGTCGCGTTGGCGGCGCGCACCCGCTTGCCCGTGTTCCCGGTTGTCACCGATTCAGGCAGCATCTGGGGGCGCCGTGCCTTCAGCAAGCCTCCTGGCACGATCCACATCCGGATTCTTGAGCCGATCGAGCCCGGGTTGGGGCGGCAAGAGCTTATGAAGCGGCTGGAGGCTGCTGTGCGGCAGCCGGCTGAGAAAACTGTGGATAAGTCTGTGGATTCCAGGCTGGCGGGTTGCTGGCGGGCTCAGAAAGAAGGCGAAACCCCCTCCATAAGCGCCAGATAAATGATGGATTATGGTCTCGGTCGCGGAGTTCGCATGCTGGGGACAACTCGGCCGTGTCGCCACGAATGCTGAGCCGTCCCGCACCATCGGACGAGGGGCGGATTGCCTTGTCGGACGCTTTGCCGGTAAGCCGGCAACCACATCCGGATACAAGTGATGCCGCGCAAGGTGCTGATCTTGCTGATCGGACTGGCCTTACTGCTGGTCGCTGGCCACACGATCTACTGGGGCATCGTCCAGCAACGGTTGCGGGAGCAGTTTGCTCTCTGGGTGTGCGTCGCGCGGGCCAACGGGTGGACGGTCACGAACGCCCCGCCTTCCAGCGGCGGCTGGCCACTTGCCGCCAAGCTGACGGTGCCAGAGATGTCTGTCAAAGGTGGCGATCCGGACGTCCCGGGCGGGCTTGCCTGGAGCACGGTCCGACTCGAGCTTCGTATCGCACTGCTGCGGCCAACCGCGATCAAGATCGAACCGGAAGGCATGCAGCGCTTTCGCCTCGGGAAGGGACCCGACATTCCCTTCACGGCCGACAGGTTGCGCGCCTGGCTACCGCTGGAGCCGGACGCGCGCGGACACTCGGTTGACCTCGATGCAAGCAATCTTCGGTTCGGCATACAAGGCGAATCGAACGCGGCGAGCGGCCTGACGATCGGAACATTAAGTGTGCACGGCGTCGCGAAGGCAGGGGCGCCAGCTGGCGAGACGACGATGACGGTTTTGCTCGCCGCGGCGGCGGTCGGATTGCCGCCCAGGCAACGATCGCCGCTGGGATCGCACATCGAGCAGATGCGGCTGGAAGCCGGGTTGACTGGCCCGCTGGCCCCCGCACGCGGACTGACCGCGCGGGCTCACGCCTGGCGGGAAGGCGGCGGCTCGCTGGAGGTGCACCAAGCGTCTTTGAAATGGGGCAGTCTCGCGCTGCAGGCGGACGGAACGTTCGCCCTCGATGAGCACCTCCAGCCAACAGGAACCGGCATCGCCCGGGCGACCGGCGATGCCGACGTGCTCGACACTCTGGCGGCAAACGGCGTCCTGAGCCGATCCACGGCCACCGCAGCCAAGGCTGTGCTCTCGCTGCTGGCACGCGCGTCGGCGGATGACGGCACGGCTGAAGTCGAGGTCCCCCTGACCCTCGAATCCCGCACGCTGTCCTTGCGCCAAATGCCGCTGCTAAGGATCCCAGAAATCGTCTGGCCGTGAACCGTTGTCGGCCCTGGCTATCCGGTCTGGCCGACGCTATAGATTGTGGCCATGAACGTTCGGACGAGCGACACGCGAATTACGCACCCGGCTGCCTAAGCAGCCGGGCCGCTTAATATAGCCCACCGCACCCGCCGTCTCGGAGCCTCCATTATGTCTGATTCGCCCCTTCCAGCAGCGGAAAGCTGCGTAGCGGTCCGTTTCGCGCTCGAAGCCGATGCCAGCCCTGGCTTGCTGCTCCGTCTATTGGCGCCTTTCGCGCGCCGTGACCTGACTCCAGACCGCATGTGGTCACATCGGTCCGGCGACCGTGTTCACGTTGAGATCGCGCTGGAAGCAGTTCCGGCGGACCTTGTCCACATGGTGGAAGGCAATCTGCGGCAGGTCATCGGCGTCATCAGCGTTGTGCAAATCCGGCGCGAGGGACTGCGGCAAGCGGCGTAGCGCGACCGTCACCTCGAAATCAGGGCCTTGTCCTGGTAATTGCACCAGGCTTCGGCGACGCAGCGCCAGCATTCCGGTTTTCGTGCCTTGCACACATAGCGGCCATGCAAAATCAGCCAATGATGAGCATTGCGCAGCAATTCGGGAGGCACACGCGCGATCAGTGCATCTTCCACGGCGCGGGGGGTACGGCCGGGTGCCAGACCCGTCCGATTCGCAAGCCGGAAGATGTGGGTATCCACGGCCATGGTGCTTTCGCCGAACGCCACGTTCATCACGACATTCGCCGTCTTCCGGCCGACGCCGGGCAGCGCCTCTAGCGACTCTCGCTCACGCGGAACCTGGCCGCCGTATCTTTCAATTAGTTGACGCGACAGCTCGACGACGTTGCGAGCCTTACCCTGCCAGAGACCGATGGAGCGGATATGCTTTGCCACGCCATCGACCCCGAGTCGGATCATCGACTCGGGGGTTGACGCGTCGGCGAAAAGCCCCGGCGTCGCGCGGTTGACGGCTGCATCGGTGGTCTGCGCCGATAGAACAACAGCGATCAGCAGGGTGAAGGGATTCGCGTATAACAGCTCGCTCTTCGGCGCAGGGTTGGCTTTAGCCAACGCCCCGATGAAGCCGCGGACCTGGGCGAGCGTCATTGGCGTGGATTCGGTCGGTTCTTTTGGTGGGCTGGATTTGCCGGGCATGGAGGATTGCTTGTTTTGCACGCCAAATTCGGTCCTGACGACGTGTCCAGCCGAACGCGGTCGATCGATTAGGCTAGCACGTCCGCAAATTTCGCATTGGCGTCAGCTTTCCGCCGGCCCCATGGACTTGATCAGATCGAACACGCGCTTTCGTACGGCCGGATCAGTGATCCGGTAATATGCGCGCACGAGTTCAAGCGTCTCCCGCCGGTTCAGCGTGTCATCGCCGAATCCATCGTGCGACTCAGAGAAACCCGCCGCCCGGCGTGCCGATCCCGCGCTGTAGTTGCTGGCCACACTGTCCGGCATATCGTCGAAGAAAAAGCTGATGGGAACGTCGAGCACGCGCGAAAGATCAAAAAGCCGGGATGCGCCGACGCGATTGACCCCCCGCTCATATTTTTGCACTTGCTGAAAGGTGAGGCCAAGCGCCTCCCCAAGTCGCTCCTGCGACATCCCAAGCAACGTCCTGCGCAAACGAATGCGGGAGCCTACGTGCACATCGATCGGACTCGGACGGGCGTCTTTATCGGCTCCGCCGACCTGTTCGGCCCGTGCCATCTGCTCTTTCCCCTCGCCAATCTTCAGCATATCAGGCGCTCCGCAGCAGTCCATTCCGCGACCGCAGGCTTCATCCGTTAGTGGCGCGTTTACCGCCACAACCGAAAATTGTCAACTAACGGATAAAAACTTTGCAGCCGGTATCGTAGACAGGCAGCGTTCCAAAAAAGAACACAAAATCTGGCAGTGCCGTCAACCTACCGCTGCATTCCGTCGCCCAACAAACGCCAAACCGAGAATGCCGGCCGCGAAAAGGGCCGGAATGATCAGCCCGAAGCAGGCGAACGGCGTTGCCGGGAGCGCCGGCGGCAGCAACAGCGTCAATGAGCCCGTCTCGTTCATACCGAGTCGTCCCAGCTCGTGACCTCGCGGATCGAAACCGGCCGAGATGCCGGTGTTTGCCGAGCGCAACAGCGGAAGCCCCTCCTCCACCGCCCGCAGCCGCGCCGCGGCCAGATGCTGACGCGGTCCGGTCGAATTGCCGAACCAGGCATCGTTGGTGATATTGACCAGCCAAGCTGGGCGGTCCGCCCGGTTGACCACCTGGCCTGGAAAGATCGCCTCGTAGCAAATGAGCGGCCCGACCGGCGGCAGGCCCGGTACGTGTAACGTCCGAGGCCCGGGGCCGCGGGCGAAGCCGCCACCCGGTGCAACCTGCAACCCGAACGGGAACCAGTCCGGCGAATACTCGCCGAACGGTACCAGGTGCGCTTTATCGTAGACTCCAGCCACTTCGCCGCCTGCGGTCAGGGCGAACAGGCTGTTGCGCGGGATTCCATCCGCATCAAACCGAACGGCGCCAACCAACGCCGGAGCACCCCGCACAGTTGTGACGATCATCTGTCGGGCCAACGGGTCGGCCTGAAGCTGGAATGGACTGGCGGTCTCCGGCCAGACAACCACGCCGCGGCCGGCGCCGGCTTGGGTGATAGCCTGCCCGCTGAGAGTCAGGTACCGGTCAAAAATCCCGTCCACAAGAGCCCTGTCCCACTTCTGGCCCTCGGCCACATTGCCCTGCACCAGGACAACGTTAATCCCCGGTGCCTCGGGCAGCTTCATGCTCAGGCGCAGCACGCCAAATGCGAGCCAACTGGCTAGCAGCGCCGCACCGGCAACCCGCCAGCGGACCCCCAGCGCGGGCGTCACCACAATCAACAGCGTCAGAAGCGTCAGCCCGTGCACGCCGATCCAAGCCGCGGGCTGAATGAAGATGTCCCCGACCACGCCGGGGAATTCCCAGACGCTGCCCCACAGGTTCCAGGGGAATCCTGTGGCGAGGAATTGTCGCGCCAAGTCGGCAAGCACCCAGCCCCCGGCGAGCGCCAGCGCCCGTCGCCAGCCCGCCGGCGCGCAGCGGGCTACCGCGCAGGCAATGGCGATGAAGCTGGCCAGCACCGCCGCCAGCGCCGGCACGGCGATTGGCACAAACCACCAAAACCGGGCAGCCTCGATCAGGATTGCCTCGGTGATCCAGTACAAGCCTATCAGGTGATGACCGAACCCGAACCAGAATCCACGCCGCGCCGCCAACGCCGGCCCGCGTGCGCCATTCAGCAAAGCGAGCAGAGCCGGTATCGAGACCAGGAGCACCGGCAGGAGATGCACGGGAGGCAAAGCAGCCGCTGACAACGCACCGAAGCCGAGCGCGGCCGAGTCGGCACGCCAGCCACGCAAGCCCGCGATCATGGACAGGAATCGACCGATCATGCGCGCCAACGCAAGAGCGCCATCGCTCGATTCACGTGCGCGATACCTATGTCTTCAGTCCATGTCCTCACGCCGCTGACGCTCAAAGTGCTTGTAGTATTTGTCGGTCACCAGATCGGTCTTCACCACGACCGCGACATCGATGGTGTTGAACTCCCGATCGACCACCGCACCATCCCCGATGAAACCGCCAAGCCGCAGGTAGCCTTTGATCAATGGAGGCAGTTCCACAAGCGCACGCCTGCCGTCGATCGCCTCCGGCGGCAGCCGCCGCATTTCCACGTAGCGGTTCGGCAGGGCTCGCGGTCGAATCTCGGGCGGCGCAAGATGATGGTAGAAGAGATAACTCAGTTCCACCGCCAAGGCGTCCGGGTCCGTGCCTGGCAGGCTGGCGCACCCGAACATTAGATCGATACCGTAATGGAAGACGTAGGCCGAGATGGCTCGCCACAAAAGCTGCATGGCAGCGCGATTCCGGTATGCGGCATCGACGCAGGACCGGCCAAGCTCAAGTATGCGGCCTGGAAAACGCTCGATCAAACCAATGTCGTATTCATCAGCCGAGTAGAACCGGCCTAGCTTGGCAGCGCCTTCTCGTTGGATCAGGCGATAGGTGCCGATCACGCCTTCAGGGCCAGGGCCGATGGCGTGGTCCACCACCAGCAAGTGGTCCGCTATAGTATCGAATTGATCACTGTCGCGACCCGTCGCCGCCACACCAGGTGAGGCGCTCGCACCCATCTCCTCATAGAAAACCCGATAACGGAGTGCCTGTATCGCATCGATCTCGCTGGCGGAGACGGCGATTCGGGCTCCGAGATTGCCCGCCCGCAACTCCGGGAACGGCGCACCCTCCGTCGGACCAACGACGAGCGGCATGTCGACGGTCACCGGGGCGCCCGGTCCGGACCGGAGTTCGCGGCCCCAGGTACGGCCATGCCAGACTCTTCATCGCGAACTCTACGGGAGGTCGTGTCGCGACGCTGGCCGAATAGCTCAAGCCGCAGCGAAACCAGGTCGAATCCAAGCCTTGCGGCGATCGTATGCATTAAGCGCTCGTGCTCCGGATCCTCGAATTCGACAACCTTCCCGGTCTCAACGTCGATCAGGTGGTAGTGATGACCATGTTCGGTAGGCTCGTATCGGGCGCGGCCCCCGCCGAAATCCCGCCGCTCAAGGATACCCTTTTCCTCAAACAGGCGGACGGTGCGATAGACCGTAGCGATCGAGATATGCGAATCAAGCGCAGCCGCCCGGCGGTACAGTTCCTCAACGTCGGGATGATCGCTTGCCTCCGACAGCACACGGGCGATCACCCGGCGTTGGCCCGTCATTTTCAGGCCCCGCTCGACGCATAGGCGCTCGATGCGCGTTTCCATCGGATCCCTTGCGATCAAACCCAGCCGTCCGGCTTGCTGGGGTATCGGCGTAGCCGATCAGGGTCCGACCTGTCCAATGCCTTGCGTTGCCAGGGCCAAGGGGGCCTGCCCCAAAGGGATGCCGGATGGCGTACGGGAGAGGTTAAGCCAGACTGGCAACCTCTAGGCGCGAAACCGGGAGATCCACGAGAGGAACCCCGACAGATCCTGACGACGGCGCGCTACTTGCGGCTGCCCGGCAAGCGCGGTTTGGTCCCGAGGCCTATCTGCTTGGCAAGCGACGACCGGTGCTGCGCGTAGTCTGGCGCCACCATCGGGTAGTCGGGCGGCAGGCCCCAGCGATCACGATACTGTTCCGGTGTCAAGCCGTAGGCGGTCTTGAGATGCCGCTTCAGCACCTTCAGCCTTCTCCCATCCTCGAGACAGATGATATGGTCAGCGAAGACCGACTTCTTGACAGGAACCGCAGGCTGTGGCCGCTCCGGCTGAGCGGGCTCCTTGCCGACATAGG